>Ga0265780_10002403_pt1 | contig 25398 bp, 21 predicted proteins | sample P1T30metagenome_FD_192432 | JGI IMG/M metagenome (GOLD analysis project Ga0265780, IMG submission 192432) | Plant litter microbial communities from East Loma Ridge, Irvine, California - P1 T30 | ecosystem: Environmental > Terrestrial > Plant litter > Unclassified | place: USA: California... | reverse complement strand
TGGACGGTGCCGCTGGCAAGATCGCCGACTTGGTTCGCGCCGCTGCCAGCGAGGGTCGGAGGGTAGTTCCAATAAGGATGGTCCGTGACGGGATTGATCTCGCCGGTGAGCGTTACCTGCCGCCCCTTAATCCGATAGGAGGTTCCCGTCGGCACGACGACCTCGCGCCACCCGCGCCCGCCAGCGTCGACCCCGGACGCGACGACCGTCAGATCTACGACGGTTGGAGCAAGCCAATCGACGACGAACCCCCGAATAGTCACGTCATGGCTGCGGATGATCGCGAATACCGTCTGTTTGCCATGCAGCACGAGCGTCGCGCCAGTGCCTTCGACAATCACGTCGTTCATATCCTCGATTGGCAAGGCGATATGTTTGATCCGCGGCCCGATATCGGCGCCGGTGGTGTTCGAGACATACAGTTCACGTGTCGCTGCGGCTGCTGGCCAGAGCTGGTATGTTCCAGCCGGGAATTGAAGCGTAACCGGAGCACCCGCCCGCCGCGCTGCCGCTATCGCGGCTTGCACAGCGACGGCGGAATCAGCCATGCCGGTGGGATCAGCGCCGAAGGCCGTGACATCCACAATCATTCGCTGTTTGGCATGACGCGCCATGGACCTGCGATCCGGTACGAACCTGCCGCCGACGCCGTAGCCGGTGTTACGCATGTCTAATTGTGTCGCACGTAGCGTTTCCAGATCGTGAGGTGGAAGCGATCTGGCAGGATGTGCTTGCGCGGTCTCAGCAAGCATGGCGGTACCGAGAGCGAGAAAGAACCGACAAAACGGGGCGGAACGCACGATGCGCGTAAACCCGATATTCCATCCGCCGGCGGGGCAAGGTTTGTCGATTAATCGTCTTTTGGTCACTAGCCCTATCCAATCGCGTTGTTGCCTTGCCGACCGCAGGCACTAATAACCGACCGCGTTATTTTTCATATGCGGAATATGGTTCATATGCACATCGGCCTTTTGGTGTTTTTGCGAGAGTTGGCGATGTTGGTCGGCCTTCTCGCCTGCATGGGGTCCGGGCAGGCACAGGCCGCTGGTCCGGTGGAATGGGTCGATCCGCTGATTGGCACAGGCGAAGCGGGCATCGGTGCCGACTATGCGGGCACCATGCCGCTGGTGACGACGCCATTCGGAATGACCAACTGGACTGCTCAGACCCGCCAGAACCGGATCAGCGTAACGTCGTATGGTTATGACGATGAATGGATCAGCGGGTTCATCGGAACGCACCAGCCCGCCATCTGGATGGGCGACTATGGCTACGTCACGCTGATGCCTGAGATGGGCCCGGCGCAGTTCAGCCCCGAGTACCGGCGCCTGCGTTTCAGTCATGCCGATGAAGTGGCGACGCCTTACTGCTACACGGTCACCATGACCGACCGGCGCGGTCGAAAGCTGCGTGCCGAGATGACTGCGACCGACCATGTCGGCTATCTGCGCTTCACCTTTCCGACCGGCATTGCCCAGTCTGTGATGGTCGAGGCGACCCGCACCGGAACGCGCGGCTGGGTGAAGGTCGACGCCGCGAAGGGGGAGATCGTCGGTTACAATCCTGACCGGATGGACGCTCACTTGAGCACGACGCGTCTCCCCAACTTCAAGGGGTATTTCGTCGTCCGGTTCAATCGCCCGCTAAGCGGCGGCGTTTACCAGGGACCGCTCCAGGCGCAGGGCACCGAGATCGAAGGCGACGGCGTCGGTGCCGTTGCGCATTTCGACGGCAGTCAAGCAGTAGTGGAGGCGAAGGTCGGCACATCGTTCATAAGTCTCGACCAGGCGCGCGCCAATCTCGACACCGAGGTGCCGGGCTGGGACTTTCAGAAGCAGGTCTCGGCTTTGAAAGACATCTGGAACAAGAGGCTCTCGGTCATCACTGTTGACAGCGCCAGCAGTGCGCAGCGGCGCATTTTCTATTCCGGCCTGTATCACGCAATGCTTTATCCTAAACTGTTCTCCGAACACGGCCATTATTATAGCGCCTTCGACGATAGCGTTCATGTCGGCGAAAGCTACACCGCGTTTTCGATATGGGACACCTACCGCGCCGAAAACAGCCTGCTGACCCTGGTGGCACCGGACCGGATCGACGGCATGGTCAGGGCACTGCTCCAGGATTACCAGGAGGGCGGCTACATGCCGAAATGGCCTAATCCGTCCTACACCAACATCATGATCGGCACGCATGCCGACTCGCTCGTAGCCGAAGCAATTGCAAAGGGCTTCATCGGCTTTGACCGACAGCTCGCGTATGCCGCCGTCCGCAAGGACGCGACCATACCACCTGTCGGCGATACAACCCGGAAATGGCGTGATCGCGAGCCTGGCGTGCCCTACGAGGCGCGCGCCGGGCTGACATGGTCGAGCCGTCTCGGGTATGTTCCAGCCGATAAGGTTTCCGAAGCTGCATCGAGTACGCTTGAGGAGGCGTACGATGACTATGCGGTCGCCGAAGTAGCGAGGGCGGCGGGAGATCTTGCCGGCTATCGTCAGTTTGCGGAGCGCTCACTGCGCTACCGAACGCTCTTCAATCCGAAAACCGGCTTCATGCAGGCGCGTAATCTCGACGGCACTTGGGCGTCGCCCGACGAGGGCTGGACTGAGGGCGACAAGTGGGCCTACCTGTTCGCGGCGCTTCACGATATCTCCGGAACGATGGCGCTTTTGGGGGGCGAGAAGGCTTTCAACGCCAAGCTCGATGCCCATTTCGCGGGTGGGCACAACCACCACGACAATGAGCCAAGCCACCATTACAGCTATCTGTACGACTTTTCCGGGGAACCCTGGAAGACACAGGCCAAGGTGCGGGAGATCGCCGCGAACGCCTATTTCGACAACCCCGCCGGCATGCTGGGCAACGAAGATTGCGGACAGATGTCGACTTGGTACGTCTTCGCGGCGCTTGGCTTCTATCCCGTCAACCCGGTATCAACACGCTACATGATAGGCAGCCCCCTTTATGCCAAGGCGAGGCTTAGTTTTGACGACGGCAAGCAGTTCACCGTCGACGCGATCGGCAACGCCCCGAACAATGTCTACATCCAATCGGCGACGCTGAACGGTAGAGAACTGGATCGGCCCTACATCACCTATGCCGAAATCGTGGCGGGCGGCAGCTTGCAATTCGTCATGGGGCCGCGCCCGTCCCGATGGGCGGCAGGATGGCGGGATACGCCGACAGTCACGGAAGGCGCGATCGTCAAATAATCGGGAGGGCGGTTCCCGGACGACAGACGTGAGCCGACATCGCCAAGATATTCAGGAGAAGCCATGCTGAAACCATCACGCCGTTCCGTGATCGCCGGTGCCGCCGCGGCGGGGCTTCTGCCTGCGTTTCGTCTGGATGCCACTCCGACAACATCCCGGGCGCTGTGGTTCACCACTCCGGCGGACGAATGGACCGACGCACTGCCGGTCGGAAACGGTCGCCTCGGCGCAATGATGTTCGGCGGTGTGGAGCGCGAGCGCCTGCACTTGAGCGAAAGCACGCTCTGGTCCGGCGCGCCGAGCACTATGAATGTCAACCCGGCAGCGCGATCGTCTTTGGACCACATCCGTCAGCTGATGTTCGAAGGGCAGGACGACGAGGCCGATACCCTATGCGAGCAGAATTTGTGCGGGCGAATGGAGCAGTTCGGTACGGCGCTCCCGATGGGCTGGCTGGAAATCGCTTTTCCGGCAACCGGCTCGGTGCAGGATTATCGACGCTGGTTGGATCTGGGGGAGGGCATTGCTGGAGTGGCCTTCCGATCAGGTGGCGTGAGGTATCGGCGCGAGTTGTTTGCCTCCGCGCCGGACGGCGTGCTGCTCCTGAACATAGAGAGCGATCGGATAGGCGGCCTTTCGGGCATGATAGGGTTCGGCGATGTCCGTCTGCCTGGGAGGATCGAGGTACGCGAAAACGGCGGGCTGCGCTTCTACGGGCAGGCTCTCGAGACATTGCACAGCGACGGCGCTCACGGAGTGCGCTTCGTATGCGGGCTTCGGATCCTGGTGGATACCGGAACCGTCCGACCGGCGGGTTTCGGGCTTGAGGTGACCGGCGCCACCCGGGTCACGATAGCGCTTGCCGTCGCCTCCGACTTCGACGATCCCCGTCCCGCCGCTACTGTGGACAAGAGGCTGGCACTGATATCCAGGCGCGGTTATGCGCGGCTGCGAGCTGCACATGTCGCTGATCACGCCGCGCTCTTTCGTCGTGCCAGCTTGCAATTTGGTCCACCGACCACCGGCGCGGTTATGCCCACAGACGCGCGGCGCGCGGCGGTCGCGGCCGGTGGCGACGACCCGGATCTGGCCGCCTTATTCTTCGATTTTGGCCGGTATCTGACGATTGCCGGATCGCGTGCCGATTCGCCGCTGCCGCTGGCCTTGCAGGGCATCTGGAACGATGGCCGGGCGGCGGCGATGGGCTGGGCCGATGACTTCCACCTCGATATCAATACGCAACAGAATTACTGGGCGTGTGAAGTCGCCAATCTGGCCGACTGCCATGCTCCTCTTTGGCGTCTTCTCCAGAAACTCCGGCGCGCGGGCTCGGTGACCGCGTCGGAGATGTATGGGGCGGGTGGCTGGGTTGCCCATGTCTATACCAATCCTTGGGGGTTCACCGCGCCCGGATCGGGCAAGGCTTGGGGCATCTTCGTCACCGGCGGTGTCTGGATTGCTCTGGATCTTTGGGATCACTACCGTTTCGGCCTCGATATCGCTTTCCTGAGGGGAACGGCATGGCCGGTCCTCCGCGACGCAGCGACGTTCTTCCTCGATTACATGGTCGAACATCCGAGCTACCATTGGCTGGTGACCGGACCATCCATTTCGCCGGAAAACGGGTTCCGGTCTCCCAAGACCGGGCGGACGATCAACAACAGCATGGGACCCACCTGCGACACCGTGCTCGTCCGGACGCTATTTTCCGCCTGCATCGATGCCAGCCACGTCTTGGGGGAGGATGCGGCGTTTCGCGCCAGGCTCGTCGACGCGCGCGACAGGATGGCGCCGTTGCGTGTCGGCAAGCATGGACAATTGCAGGAATGGCTGGATGACTATGAGGAGGCACAGCCCAGCCATCGGCATACGTCGCACCTAGTCGCCCTTTATCCGTATCACGAGATCGATCCCCTGCGCACGCCGGCGTTAGCCCAGGCTGCACGGACTACGATCGCACGCCGCACCTCGCAACCAGACTGGGAGGACACCGAATGGGGCCGGGCGAACTTTGCGGCTTTCTACGCGCGGTTGCGCGACGGCGAAGCGGCCGAGGGCCAGATTCGGGCGCTGATAACCAGGAATGCCAGCGCATCGTTGCTGGCCTTCTCACCGAACGGTGTCGCGGGGGCCGAGAGTAAGATCTTCGCGATCGATGCCAACATGGGCGGTACCGCTGCCATAGCCGAAATGCTGGTGCAGTCCGACGATGTCTCGATCACCTTATTGCCGGCCTTGCCGCGTGCTTGGCGGACGGGCAGCTTTGAAGGTCTAAGAGGACGCGGCGACGTCGAGGTGACGGCCCATTGGCAGAAAGGCATCCCGGGGTTTGTAAAACTGCTTTCCAAGCGCAACGGTGGACGATATCTGAGGTTTGGGTCCAGGTCGTTCAGCATCGAATTCAGAGCCCACGTTCCCCGTATCCTAACGGAGACGGAGATCGCGGAGCTAACGGGAGTTTCGCCGGTATAGACGAATTTGTCGCTTCTGGGATGCGCGACATGGCCTGCAGATCACTTCCCAGCAGCGCGCACGCTCGACGCCTTGTTCGAAGGTAGATCGATGTACGCGACGGCGACGCGATACGGAGCGCCGCTTGAGCGCATGCTCTAGGCAGACCAACTAGGCCTACGCCGATTCCTGTCCTATATGCCGGCCATGGATACTGGCGTCAAAATTCAAGAAACCGAGGAACAGCGTTACCGAGCGCCGGCGCTTGAGAAGGGCCTTGATATCCTGGAGCTTCTGTCGCGCGCCAGCAAGCCGATGACCGTGGCGATGATCACTCAGGAGCTCGGACGCTCTACTGGCGAATTGTTCCGGATGCTCCAGGTATTGGAGCATCGTGGTTACATAGAAGGTGCTCAAGGCTCCGGATACCGGCCAACAGGCAAGCTGTTCAACATGGGGCTAAGCCATGCACCAGTGAAGACGTTGCAGGAGGTCGCGCTTCCGGTCATGCGGACGCTGTCGGATGAAACGGAGCAGAGCTGCCACCTTGCTCTGCGAGCAGGCGGAGAGATCGTGATCGTGGCACGCGTAGAGGCGGCGGCGCTTCTCGGCTTCTCGGTGAGGCTCGGCTACCGCCAGCCACTTGCGCTCACTGTTTCCGGTGCAGTCCTCTACGCCTTCCAGTCTTATGAAGTTCGTGAGCGCTGGGAGCGGGATCTTGTGGACTTGACCGAAGAGGGGCTTGTCGGACTGCGGCTGCACGCGGATCGCGTGCTACGTCAAGGCTATGATCGCAAGCGGAGCACCGTCGTACCGGGGATCGTTGATCTATCCGCTCCGATCATGCGCGGTGACTCTGCAGCTGCAGCGCTCACCATGCCGTTCGTACGAAAGAATCCGTTGAGGGTCTCCATCAGCGACGCGGTCGAAAGCGTAAAGCGGGCTGCGCAGACTATCTCCGACATGCTTGGATCGACGGATGTTCGCGTTTGAACCGAAGCGGAACTGTCGACGGGTGGTGCAACACGTTTCGAACCGATGAACAGTCACATCGGCCGCAGCGCAACGGTCGTCGGGTGAACCTGCAAGGCCTCAATCAACGGTAACTAGGCAGCTTCCGCCATCCCGCAGTTCTAGCTTTTGACGTTTTCGCGTTGTGGTAATGAACACCTCCAGCATCACGCCTTTTCGCATGACCTCGATGTCGAAGACGGCTCCAAACGCATGAATGGACCTGATGGCCATGTTGGACCACGCTTTTGGCAGCCTTGGCGTCAGTTTGAAACTGTCCAGCGCAACCGGCCGGATGCCGAATAAGCCTTCAGTGTAGATTCGACAATAAAGCGCGCTTTCGGCAGAGAGCTGCGCCTTACCGCCCTCTGGATAGGCCTCGAACGGATAAGGCACATGTTCGCCCAACAGCCGCCGGTTCGTGTAGTCCCTTAGATAGGGTAAGGCGCGCTCGGTCGCACCCGCCGCAAGTGCGCCACGTAGGCCATAGAGCGTTGCTCGGTCCCAGATTGTCGTCTGCCCTGCCTCAGATGCTAGTCCATCCGGAGTCCACAGCTTATCCGAAAACGTCGCGTCCACGGTTCCCTCGGCACGATCGAGGATCCCCATCGCAAGTGGAACTACGATCCAGGCACGTAGTACGTCCGGACGGGAGGCGTAAGCGGCCACGGCCGGATTCGAGCTGCCGGCTAGGTCTGCCTTGTCGTAATAGCGGTAGGTCTTGAAGCCGGCGACCTCGGCGCCGAAATAGCTGTCGATCGCGCCTTTGATCGCCCTGCGGCGTGCAGTGTAGCTAGCCAGTAAAGAGGGGCGCTTCCCAATTGCTTGACCCAGCTTCGCCGCAGAGAGGAGCGCGTCATAATAAAGAGACGACGTCGAGAGGTTCGCCTTCCCCGCCGGAAAGCGTCCCTCGAGTTCGTCGCTATCGGACTCGACCACACCCCTCGCATTCACCTTTCGGTGTAGATACTCCAGGCACCACTCGATCAACGGCCAAAGCTCGGCTGCGATTTTGGCGTCGCCCTGCGCCAACGCGAATCGCCCCGCCCCGTAGGCTATCATTGCCATGTCGCCGCGGTCTCCGGCGCCGTGCCAGACTCCGTCTCCCTCGGAAATGATGGAACTTGGGATCGGCTTGAACGCCGGGTTCATGAAGCGCGCGAATTGGCGGAAACTGTTGAGTGATGATTCGGTGGCGAGGGGGTCGCCGAGCATTCCAAAAAAGGGGTTCGCGTACTCGGCTTCATCGTTCGCCCAAATCGCGGCGTAGTAGCGCAATCCGCCGCCGGGTGAATGGAGCGGGCCCACTTTTGTGCGGAAAATGCTCTCCGCAGCGTGCATCTTTGCAAACGCGAAGGCGGCATTCAGGACCGGCTCAGGAGTTTCAAGCTTCAGCTTATCGAAGAGCGGCGCGAGCCGCTGTATTCGGCCAGACTCCTCATCCTCCAGATAATACGTGATCATTGGCATGTCTGCGCGTTGGGCGCTGTAGACTGTAGCTACTCGAATAGATTGACCCGGTTTGATGACGAAATCGCCAGCACCGATGATATGACGTCGGACGATGTACGCGCCATAGATCCCGCGTTCCGGACTCGTGACGAGAGTTTCGTCGCTACTATCAACTGAAAAACCAGTGTCGGTGCCAGCCGTGTTCCTGACTTCGATGATGTCGAATCCGGCAGCCAACTTCGCTGACGGAAATAGAACGCGCCGAAAGCTCACACCTGCCGGTTCGCCGTCGCGGCACAATTCCCCTTCTATGATCAGGCGTCCGAATTGATGAGTAATTTGGTCGAAACGCTGTATGAGCGAGATCCATTCCGGCTCGCCCGCAACGAGTGGTTCTACCCGCTTCCTGATTGCCGGGATCGGGCCGGGGTTGAACCGAGGATCGTTTTCGGCGCTGTTATCCTCGCCAAAGGCGACATGAAGATGGCTGTCCGTAACGTTTGGATGAAAGCGTAGCATCGGCCATGCGAAGGTGTGGCTGACACTTGCGACACCCTGGAGGTCAACGCCGTATCGGACGATCTGTCCGATCTGCTCGCCATCCATCTCGACAAAATCGCGATGGGCGTCACCGGGTTTGACTCGCCAAGTGATTGCTCCGTTTCCCGTGAGTTGCCAGCGCGAGGGAAAAGCGGCAATCCGCCCCCCCGGCGAGGACGGCGCAGCCTGGCCGACTGCCGGCAAGGCCGTCGCAATGGCTAATCCTGCTGAGCGTGTCAGTAAGGCCCGGCGGTTCAGCTGGCCGCCCCGGTAGCGAGCGGAAGATCGATCCTGCACCAAACTGTCTCCAAATGATATTCTTCGCAGCTATGCCTTTACGGCGGCGGGGATGGCCAGAAGCAGGCCGGCGGGTACAGAGGGGTGCAGCGTCATTTGAACTCCTCCAAGGAAGGTCCCTTCTTAGCAGGTCTTGAGTTTATATGTAAAAGTTTTGGCACCAGTGCAATTTGATTATAGCTCCAGACGATGCTGATCCGTGTCCCTGGCGGCATCTGATCGTTTGATGATCCCGATGGTCCAGTCGCCATGGCAGGCGACCACGTCGCGCAGTTTCTGCCGGGCCTAGCCACCATCGGCGAAGACATGGCGCAGCCACGGGAAGCAGCGGCGGATCGCCTTGGGCACATCGACGGCGCCGTCCCGGTTCTGGATGTCGGCTGCGTGAACCAGGATGAGGATCAGGAAGCCGCAGGTGTCGGTGAGAATGTAACGCTTGCGACCTTTGATTCCTTTGCCAGCGTCCGTGCACGGCATTCCGTCGTTTTCACCGGCTGGGTATCGATGACACCGGCGCTGGGCGAAGCTTCGTGTCCCTCGATTTCGCGCAGGCTCATCACCAACGCCATGGTGATCGCATCGAGCAGACTGGCATCGCGCCATGCAAAAGAATAGCGTCGCACCGTTGATCCCGGCGGAAAGCGTTTCGGCAGCAGCCGCTAGGCACATCCGCTCGCGGCGATGTAGAGCACGGCGTTCACGGCTTCGCACATGTCGGTCGTACGACCCCTGCCGCCTCGCTTCGAGGACGGAATGAACGGCGCTGTCACCATCCATTCCCGATCCGTCATATCGCTTGGATACCGCAACCTTCCCGACTATGCCCGCGCCGGGCAGGAACAGGCCACGGCGTGGTCCACTCCATCTCTTTGCAAGACGGCCTGAATCACAACATGCTGATGTTGCTCACCAACATTCGGGTCCGGCTCCGAGCGCTGTACCAATAAGTGTCGTGCGCTGGGTATCTCCAACAGTGACGAAGGTGCCCGGGCCTTCGAGGCAAATCAGGCAAGCATACGGATAGCTGCTTCGCGCTCGTAGAAGCGCTGCCCCGCTGCGTGAACGAAGTCGGCGAGTGGAACAATCCCGGCGCCGGCTTCTACCCCTGCGCGCTCGACCAGCGGGCGCGAACCATCATTGTAACCGATCGCCTTCAGATGCGCATAGGCGTCCTGCACGAACTGTATCACTCCCATGTTCCGCGCGAGTTTGCCGGCGGTTTCGGCTGACAGGGCAACGGCGACGGCGTCGAAGAGACAGGATGAGGAACCCTGTAACTGGGCGTCAGCCCGGATCGTGCTTCCATCGGCAAGCGTGGTGCCGTTCACCCGTGGAGCGACGATGATTGGCTGCGCACCAGCGCCCCGGATGGCCGTCGCGAGTGTGTTGATTTCCGCGCCGTCGCTGCCATCGGCCACCAAGATCGCGATCACCCGTCCCGTCAGGTCGTTCTTCATGTTGCGATGGATCGACAGCGCCGGGGAAGGGGGCAGATCGACCGGCTCGCGGGCCGGGGTCGCCTTTGCGGGCAACTCCAGGCCAAGACCATCAGCGATCCTGCTGGCAAGGTCGTCATCGACGTTGCGCAGGCTTGCCAAAATTCGTGGTGCGACGTGCTCGAGCTGCACCTTGGAAAGTTCAAAGACAAAGGACGAGGCAATATGCGCCCGTTCTATCGCCGTCTGTGAGTGCCAGAACAGGCGGGCCTGCGTGTAGTGATCGGCGAAGAGCTCCGGCCGGATCCTGAGCTTCTCGCTAGCGCCCTCACGCACCGTGCCCGCGCCCGACCTGAAGCCTGTGGCGGGGCATTCGCGCGGGCCGCCCTCTTCACCGTGCGCTGCCAGGCTGTTCGGCTCGTAATTGGCTCGGCCCTTGGGCACGCTCATTTGCATGAGACCGTCACGCTGGAAATTGGCGACGGGACATCTCGGCGCGTTGATCGGCAGCTGGTGGAAATTGGCGGTCCCGAGCCGGGACTTTTGCGTATCGAGATAGCTGAACAAACGGCCCTGTAGCATCGGATCGTTCGTGAAATCGATACCTGGCACGATGTTCGCCGGGCAGTACGCGACCTGCTCGGTCTCTGCGAAGAAGTTGTCTGGATTCCGGTCGAGCACCATGCGTCCGATGATGCGGACCGGGATCATCTCCTCGGGGATCAGTTTCGTGACGTCCAGCACGTCCCAAGGTAGGCTGGCGGCGAACTCTTCGTCGAAGGCCTGGATGCCGAGTTCCCACTCCGGATAAACGCCTCTGGCGATAGCCTCCCATAGGTCACGGCGATGGAAGTCGTTGTCAGCCGACTGTAGCTTGACCGCCTCGTCCCAGATCGTCGACTGCACGCCGAGACGCGGCTTCCAATGGAATTTGACCAAAGTCGCTTTGCCGTCTGCGTTGACCAGCTTGAAGGTGTGGAGTCCGAAACCTTCCATCATGCGCAGCGAGCGCGGCAGCGTGCGGTCGGACATCGCCCACATCGCCATGTGGGTCGTCTCAGGCGTGAGGCTGGCCCAATCCCAGAAAGTGTCGTGGGCAGAGCTGGCCTGCGGATAGCCCCGATCCGCTTCCATCTTCACTGAGTGAACGAAGTCCGGAACCTTCATGGCCTCGGCGAACATGAAAACCGGTATGTTGTTGCCAACGAGATCCCAGTTACCTTCGCGCGTATAAAATTTGACTGCGAAACCACGAACGTCCCGCGCCGTATCGACAGAGCCGGGGCCGCCAATCACAGTTGAAAAGCGTGTGAAGACGGGCGTCCGCTCACCTTTTTTAAAAACAACGGCGCTGGACAGATCCGAGATATCCTCGACGGCCTCGAAGTAACCGTGCGCTGCCGACCCACGCGCATGCACGATCCGCTCCGGAATTCGCTCGTGGTCGAAATGGAAGAGCTTCTCACGCAGGATGAAGTCCTCCAATAGCGTCGGACCTCTCTCTCCAGCTTTCAGACTGTTCTGGTTGTCGGAGATCCGAACGCCTTGGTTGGTGGTGAGTGCGGGCGTGCCCGCCGCGTTCCCAGTGTCTGAGGCTCGCTGGTGAGGCTCACCACCGTTGCCGTTGCTCATCCCGAAAAACTCGTTCATCGCTACAACTCGCTTTGATCGGTTATCTGCACTGTAGTACGCGCTTGGCGCGCCTACCGCTTCTCAACCGAAATTGGCTTCTTTGAAGTATGATTTCGCCGCATCGATGAAGACGCGATTATTAGGCGAGGATGATCTTTGCCCCTGGAATAGAAGATGAACGGGTACAGGTGGCGGTTCATGCTCGATCAGGAGACGCTTCAGTCGGCCGTCGGCGATCTCCTGCGCCACCTGGTAGGAAGGCGTCCGAGTAATCCCCATGCCCCGACAGGCCGCCTTGATCGCCGCATCCGCACTGTTGACGGTCATGCGTGGCTCGAGCCTTACGGAGGGACGACCTGAAACGCCGAATCGCCACTCTCCCGGGGGGCCCGCGAGCCCATCGAAGTTGATGAGTCTGTGCTGATAGAGGTCGGCGACCGAACCCGGCTCGCCATGAACCTCCAGATAGCCGGGACTGGCGGTCACGACCTTGCCGACGGCGCCCACCCGTGCTGCATGCAGGGAACTGTCGGACAGGTCGGCGATACGCACCGCGATGTCGATTCCTTCCTCCACCACACGTACGACCCGGTCGAGCAGGAGCAGGCGAACGTTGAGGTGCGGATGTGCGTCAATGAGATCATCGATGATGGGCACGACGTGTAAGCGCCCAAAAACGACTGGAGCCGTAATTACCAATGTGCCTCGTGGCTCGGCTCCTACCCCACGCACGTCTTTGTCCGCGGCGTCGAGTTCACCAAGCGCTGTACGGCAACGGGCGATATAACCTTCGCCGGCCTCGGTCAGACGCACCGAGCGCGTGGTTCGCATGAGAAGCGCCAGGCCGAGCGATTCCTCGAGGTCCTTCACGGCGCGGGTGGCCGTGGAGGGTGTCATGTTCAGGCCACGCGCCGCCTCCGCGAAACTGCCCTTGTCGGCAACCGCGATGAACGTGCGCAACATTTCTAATCGATCCATACCCGCCCCGCAGGAAACCACCCCTCGCAGGGCCGATTACCATCCAATTCTGCAATGGTAAAATGACAAATGCGCCACTTATCGTGGGCGCAAGTTTGGCCGACAAGCGGGCCTCAGCCTCGCCCAATGGATCAACAGATGTCACCGCCGATGCCCCGCCCAGACGAGGAGAGAAAGCCGCAACGCGCGGCGCTCCTCGACGCCATCACCGCACGGGTCGGGTTCACGCCGAACATCGCCAGCCTTATCGCCGAGCATCCGGATATCCTCGCGCTTCTCGCGCCATCGCTTTGTATCAAGAACGAGGCTCTGCCCCTGATGATTCAGGGAAGTTTGGGGGTCGCAATCGCTCAGGAACATGCGAGTGACTATTGCTTGGCGATGCACGTCTACCTCGCGACCCACGTGGCGAAGCTGAGTACCGACGAGATCGCGCTGAATCAGAGCGGCCAGTCGGATGATGCCAGGACCGACCCGTTGGTCAAATTTGCAATCCGGACAATGCGCGCGAACGGGCATGTAACTGCTGACGACCTTGCACTTCTCCGCTCCGCGAAGCTGGCGCAGTCCGATATCCTGCTCCTGCTCCTTACGATATTCCGCAGCGTTGCGACGACGTTTCTGGCGAATCTGCTGGCGCCGCCGTTGGACTTCCCGGCCTATCCTTTAGCGATCACGGCCCACGACTGAAATTTTGCGCCAAAGCAGAAGACTCCGCCGATAGGCGCTGTCGCGCCATTGCCAGCACGCGCGTGCCCAGATCTTCGGCAATCCCTATTCTTTCAAATAAGCGCTTCCTCTGCGTTCGGTTCGAGCGCTCCAGGATAGCCTCTACCGCCATTCCTCTGTGAAATGGTCAAATGCGAACCTGTTCTGCAACAATGAAGTTCAGGTTTTCGGCATTATCGTAATTGCGACGACGGCGTAGCCATGCACTGCGGCAGAGGACAACAGCTTCTCCGCAATCAAATGATACCACAAGTTCAGGAGGAATTGTCATGGCTACTGAAGTTGCCGAACTCCTCGCCGCGCCTTCTACAGCTGTCAACGGAAGTGCAAAGCGGAATATCCTTATAGCAACGAGGGGCGGCGCTCTCGACGAGGCTTATCTGCTTCATGATTTGAAGAACCATCTTCAGGTTATCGGTAGCGCGCTAAACATCGTTCAGCGAGGCATCAAGGCTGGCATTTCAGAACACGGTCGCCAAGCCATGACCGTCGCCCATGCCTCTCTCGAGAAGGCCTGTGCGGTGATCATCACGCTTACCGATCACAAGGTCTATGGCAGCGCAGACTACTCGGGCGACGTCGATCAGATCCTGGGTGACATGCTGCCCCTGATCCGCGTCGTCATGGGCCAGGATGTGCAGGTTGGACTGGATTGCGCCGCACCGCACGCGCTCGACGCTCGGACCGCGCGACAGTTCGAGAACGCCGTCCTCAATCTTGCGCTGAACGCGCGCGAGGCAATGCCGAGCGGCGGACGGCTCGAGGTCACCAGCCGCATTGTGAGCGGCGCGAAAGCCGGCGATCGGTCCGCCCTGTGCATCGCGGTTCGTGACACCGGCTTGGGCATGGACGCCCGAGCGCTGACGCTGGCGGGTCGCGACCGCTTCACGACACGGTCGGGTCGTGGCGGCGGCCTTGGACTCGCGTCCATCCGTGATTTCGCCCGCTCCGCCGGCGGCCGCTTCGACATCGAGAGCGAGGAGGGGGTGGGCACCACCGTCCGCCTGCAACTCCCGCTCTGAGTATCGCTGGCAACGCCGCGGCGCTGCCAACCCTGTTGTCTAACCTGGAGAAGAAGACATGTCACAGTTCAACACCTATCGCGACGCGTTTCCCAATGCCCGCCTGACCCGCAAGGATAATGGCGTGCTCGAAGTCGCTTTGCATACCGATGGCGGCAAGCTCGCTTTCAACGGCCATACGCATGAGCAGTTCGTCGAACTGTTCCACCAGATCGGCGAAGACCGCGACACCCGCGCGGTGATCCTGACCGGCTCGGGCGACGCCTTCATGGATTCGATCGATCCCGACGGCTTCGATTTCTTCACGCCAGTGGGCTACGACAAGATCCTGCGCGAAGGCCGCAAGGTGCTTTCGAACATCCTCGACATCGAGGTGCCGATGATCACCGCCCTCAACGGTCCGGTGCTGCTCCACAGCGAATACGCGCTGCTGACCGACATCATCCTGGCGACACCCGAGACCGTGTTCCAGGATAAGCCGCACTTCGACTTCGGCATCGTGCCCGGCGACGGCGTGCACGTCCTGTGGCCGCATGTCATCGGTTCGATCCGCGGCCGCTACTTCCTGCTCACCCGGCAGGTGCTCGATGCCGAGATGGCGAAGGACTACGGCGTGGTCAACGAGATCGTGCCGGCAGATGGCCTGCTCGCCCGTGCGCACGAGATTGCCGACGGCATCGCCGCCCTGCCGCCGCTGACGAGCCGCTATACCCGCATCGCGCTCACCCAGCAGCTCCGCCGCCTGATCGATGAAGGCGTGGGCTACGGAATGGCGCTGGAAGGGATCAGCGCGGCCGAAGTCGCACGCGGCATGGCCGCTCAAGGCTGACGTCGCGCTTTCAACGCGCTCAAACAGTGACGACGTCTTCGGCGGCCACGCGCTCGCATCAGCACCAGCGTGGCCGTCGATCGGCGACCTCCATACACCCGGAAGGATCACACGATGACCCCCAATGCTACGCCGACTCCCGGCAAGACGCTGCTCTCGCCCACGAACCACGCGCTTCTGATGATCGACTTCCAGTCGCAAATGACCTTCGCCACCAAGTCGATCGATGCCACGGTGCTGCGCAACAACGCCGCCCTGATCGGACGCGCCGCGCACTCGTTCGCCGTGCCGACAATCCTGACGACGGTTGCCGCGAAATCCTTTTCCGGCCCGATGTTCGCCGAGATCAGCGAGGCCTTTCCGGGCCAGGCGATGCTCGACCGCACGTCGATGAACAGCTGGGAAGACGCCGCGGTGATCGATGAAATTAACCGCATCGGCCAAGAGCGCCTAGTGTTCTCGGGCCTGTGGACCAGCGTCTGCATCGTCGGCCCCGTCGCATCGGCGATCGAGCAGGGCTTCGACTGCTACGTCATCACAGACGCATGCGGCGACGTGACCACCGAAGCGCACGAGCGGGCGGTGGAGCGGATGATCCAGCTCGGCGCGACGCCGATGACCTCGCTCCAGTACCTGCTCGAGCTGCAGCGCGATTGGGCGCGAACCGAAACCTATGAGTCGACCACCGGCATCGCACGGCAGTTCGGCGGCAGCTACGGGCTCGGCATCACCTACGCCAAGTCGATGTTCGGCGCGTCGGAAGGTGGCGCTCACGCCCACGCGGCGTGACGAGCTGGAGCAGGCCGGGCACGTCCTCGGGTCCGGCCTGCTCCTCCCTTTGCCTTGCACGGAGCGCATCGCGATGAAGCCTTATTTGATCTCCCTTGGTGCGGGCCTGCTGGTCGGCGTCATCTACAGCCTGCTCGGCGTTCGATCGCCCGCGCCGCCCGCGATCGCGCTCGTCGGGCTGCTCGGTATTCTGCTGGGCGAGCAGATCGTGCCGATCGGCAAGCACATCGCTAGCGGCCATTCGGTCGTCGCCTTCCTTCGCGACGGCGGCAAGCAGCATGTGCTCGGCCGCCTGCCCGTCAATCAACCGACACAGGAGGGCTGAGATGGCCGAGCTCATCATCATCAACGCAAAAGTGACGACGCTCGACCGCGAGAACCCCGTCGCGAGCGCGGTCGCGATCCGTGATGGCAGGTTCCTGTCGGTGGGCAGGGAGGACGAAGTGCGCGCCTCGGCACCGCACGCCGACATAATCGATGCCGGCGGCCGGCGTGTCATTCCCGGCCTCATCGACAGCCACATGCACATCATCCGCGGTGGGCTGAATTTCAACATGGAGCTGCGCTGGGACGGTGTACCGAGCCTCGCCGATGGAATGGCGATACTCAAGGCGCAGGTCGCCCGCACGCCGACCCCGCAATGGGTCCGCGTTGTCGGCGGCTTTACCGAGCACCAGTTCGCCGAGAAGCGCCTGCCGACCATCGCCGAGCTCAATGCCGTTGCACCAGACACACCGGTGTTCATCTTGCACCTCTACGATCGTGCGCTGCTCAATGCCGCAGCGCTTCGCCAAGTCGGCTATACCAAGGACACGCCGAACCCGCCGGGCGGCGAGATCGTTCGCGATGCAGCCGGCAACCCGACCGGGCTGCTGCTGGCGCATCCCAATGCGAGCATCCTGTATTCGACACTTGCGAAGGGCCCCAAGCTGCCGGCCGACTATCAGCTAAATTCCACGCGCCAGTTCATGCGCGAGATCAACTCGCTGGGCGTTACTGGCGTGATCGACGCGGGCGGCGGCTTCCAGAATTACCCAGACGATTACGAGATCATCGAGAAGCTGCATCGCGACGGACAGCTCACCGTGCGGATCAGCTACAATTTGTTCACGCAAAAGCCGAAGGAGGAGCTGGCCGACTTCCAGGGCTGGGTGAAACAAGTGACGCCGGGACAAGGCGATGACAGCTATCGGCACAACGGCGCGGGGGAAATGCTGGTCTACTCGGCCGCCGATTTCGAAGACTTCCGGGTCGCGCGGCCTGATATGCCGCCGAACATGGAAGGCGACCTTGAGCCGGTCATCCGCCTCCTCGCCGAGCATCGCTGGCCTTGGCGCCTCCACGCTACCTACGACGAGACGATCGGCCGCGCACTCGACGTCTACGAGAAGGTGAACCGCGACATCCCGCTCGCCGGCATCAACTGGTTCTTCGACCATGCCGAGACGATCAGCGATCGCAACATCGACCGGATCGCCGCGCTCGGCGGCGGCATCGCCGTGCAGCACCGGATGGCGTATCAAGGCGAAGACTTCGTCGAGCGGTACGGCGCGCGCGCGGCCGAGCGCACACCGCCGATCGCCCGGATGCTGGCCGCCGGCATACCCGTCGGTGCCGGCACCGACGCGACGCGGGTGGCCAGCTACAACCCCTGGGTGTCGCTATCCTGGCTGGTGACTGGTCGTACCGTCGGCGGTCTTAAGCTCTATCCCGGCGCCAACCGGATGAGCCGCGAGAAGGCGCTCGCGATGTGGACGCACGAGAACACCTGGTTTTCGAACGAGGTGGACAAGAAGGGCCGGATCAAGGCCGGCCAACTCGCCGATCTGGTGCTTCTCTCGGATGACTATTTCGGCGTGCCAGAGGATGAGATCGTGCACATCCGCTCGGTGCTGACGCTGCTCGGCGGCGAGGTGGTCCATGGCGAAGGCGCTTTCACCGACCTTGCACCGGATCTGCCCAAACCACTCCCCGACTGGTCGCCCGTTGCGACCTTCGGCGGCTACCACCGTACGCCTGAAGCGAATGCCAAGCTCGCATCTGCTTGCGCCTGTCACTCAGGCTGCGGCATCCACGGTCATGACCATGCCGCCGCACTCGGCGCCAATGTCCCCGCGCGCGACGTCCAGACTTTCTGGGGCGCGCTTGGCTGCGGCTGCTGGGCTGTCTGATCCACTCGACCTCAAGCCTGGAGTTATCTCATGCAGAAGTTCCGCATCCTGCTTGCCACTGCACTGGTGGCCCTCACGTCGGCGACCTCGCCTGTCCTCGCCCGCGAGGCGACGCCTGCGGCGGCCGACTTCTCGGTCGGACCGCAATATGACACCACGCACGTCTATGTGCCGGTCGCCGACTTCGACCGCTTCGTACAGAGCTTCGCCGCGACGTTCGACGGCAAGGCCAATCCCGGCGGCACGTTTCAGGTGACGCCGACGCCGAGCAAGACGCGCTCGCAACTCGTGATCACGCCGGTCGGCACCGTATCGGTCTTCGGGTTCGTGACGCCCGTTCCGTATCCGTTCGGCGAGGAGCGCGTCGGGTATCTCGTCAAGGATATGGACGGTGCCGTCGCCGCAGCGCGCAAGGCGGGCGCGATCCGGGTGGTAAACTCTTTTCCGGATCCAATCGGCCGCGATACGCTGGTCCAGTGGCCCGGCGGTAGCGTGATGCAGCTCTACTGGCACACGCAGGCGCCCAACTACCCGGCAGCGACGACGGTGCCCGAGAGCCGGATCTACCTGACCGAGGACGCGGCCGACAGTTACGTCGTCAGCTGGAAGCGCTTCGCCCATGCTACGGTCGTCTCGGACGATCGATCCGCACCGGGCGAAGAGATCGGGCAGCCCGGCAAGGCTTATCGTCGCATCCGCCTGTCCTCCGGCTACGGCAAGACGACGCTGATCGTCACCGATGGCGCGCTTACCTGGCCTTATGGCCGCGAGTTGACCGGCTATGAGGTCGCCGACCTCGACGGCACACTCGCCAAGGCAAAAGAGTCCGGCGTGACCGTGCTGGTGCAGCCCTATTCCGCGAGCGGTCGTCGCGCGGCGATGCTCCAGTTCCCCGGCGGCTACATCGCCGAGGTGCACTCGGGCGCCGAACGATGACGCAACACGCTCCTCGATCGGACCCGAAGTTCGTGGACGCGGTGCTCGACTGGCGACCGACCTGGCTCCTGGCCAGGCTGGCACTGGTCGGTGCTTACCTTCTGGGTGGCATCGTCAAGCTCAGCGATTGGCACGCGGCGGTTGCCGAGCAGGCGCACTTCGGGATGAACCCGCCTGCCTTATGGGCTGCGCTGACCATCGCGATCGAGGTCATCGGACCATTGCTGATCCTCTCAGGCAGGCTCGTCTGGTTGGGTGCTGGCATGCTCGGCGTGTTCACGATCTTAGCCGCGGTGACCGCCAACGCCTTCTGGGGCATGTCACCTGGCCCGGAACGCTTTGCGGCGACAAATGCCTTCTTCGAGCATGTCGGCCTTGTCGGCGGGTTCATACTTGCCGCCTTGCTCGCCGAGCACGCACGGCGCGGTGCGTCGCGGTGAAGCGGCTTGGTGGCCTTGTTGCTTGCCTAGTCGCGCTGCCATGCGCGGCAGGCGCCCAGACCTCGTCTGTAGCACCGCAGGGCGTCACCACAGACGAACCCGAGGATCTCACAGAGCCGGCTAAGCCAATCGAGGCCTCTCGCCCGCCGTTGCGACCGGCGATCCTGTTCAACCGCTGGCAGGAGGACTGGTCCATACTGGCTGATCCGGCCCAGCGGACGGAGCCGCTCGACAGGCTGAAATACATCCCGCTCTCGGGAACCGATCCGGGTACGTACCTCTCCCTTGGCGGCGGCCTGCGCGAGCGGTTCGAGGCCAACGATGCACCCAGCTTCGGGACCAACCCCGCCAATCCGGCCGACTCCTATCTGATAAGCCGCCTCGAGCTTCATGCCGACCTGCGCACTGGACCGATCCAGACCTTCGTCCAGTTCCAGAGCGACTTCGCTCCGGGTAAGAGGGTGAGGGGCCCCGTCGACAGCGACAGGCTCGACCTCGAGCAGGCGTTCGTGGCGCTCGTGGAGCCGCTGGGATCAGGCACCATCAAGGTCCGGGCCGGGCGCCAGCAGTTCGCGTTCGACCTTCAGCGCTTCGTCGCTGCGCGCGATGGACCCAATGTGCGCCAATCCTTCGATGCGGTGTGGGGCGACTACGAAATCGGGCGATGGCGCTTCATCGGCTACTATAGCCGGCCGGTCGCCAACCGCGACGTCGAGGCGTTCGACGATCGAAGCAGTCGTCACAACCTCTTCTACGGTGCTCGCGTGGAGCGTCACGTGCTGGGCGGCAATGAACTGTCGGCCTACTGGTCGCGCTTCAGCAACGACGACGCCTCCTATCTGACGGTGAAGGGGGCTGAGCGACGCGACGTCTGGGACGTGCGTTTCGCGGGCAAGCGGCGCGCGTTGGACTGGGACATCGAGGGCATGGCTCAGACCGGGCATGTCGGTGCGCAACGGGTGCGCGCATGGGCCTTCGGTAGCCTGTTCGGCTACACCTTCGCTGCGCGCCTGCTGGCCCCGCGGATCGGCTTACAGATCGATGGCGCGTCAGGCGACCGCCATCCAAGCGATGGAACGCTCGGCACATTCAACCCGCTCTTCCCAAATGGCTATTACGTCACCTTGTCTGGTTACACCGGCTACGTGAATTTCCTGCACATCAAGCCGTCGCTGACAGTGCATCCCTCGAAGCGGTTGAGCGTGATGGGCGCGACGGGGTTGCAGTGGCGGATGACGACGGCGGACGCGGTCTACACCCAGCCGACGACTCCTGTTGCGCGCACCGCCGGGACCGGCAGCCGCTGGACAGGCCTGTATGGTCAATTCCGGGCCGACTGGCGGATGACGGGACACTGGAGCAGCGCCCTGGAAGCAGTTCACTTCGCCGTCGGCCGGACGATCCGCGACGCCGGAGGGCATGACGGCAACTATCTTGGCGTGGAGATAAAATATGGCTGGTGACGCGCGCGAGCGGATGCTCGTGATCCTGCTCGTCCTCCTTTCCGGCGCCACAGGACTCGTCGACGCGGCGAGCGTCCTTGGACTCGGCAAGGTGTTCACGGCGAACATGACCGGCAATGTCGTGTTCTTCGGGTTCGCGCTTGCCGGCGCGCCAAGCTTCAGCCCAGCGCCTTATCTGGTTGCGATCGGCGCCTTCCTCGTCGGGGCGCTTGGCGCGGGCCGGCTTGGCAAGGCGCACGCCGGGCGGCCTTTGAGGGCATGGCTCACGACAGCGGCGTTCGTCGAGGCGTCTGCATTATGGAGCGCCGCCGCCGTCGCCCTGCGCTTCGACGTCGCGACCCAGTTGCCCGAGCCGCGCCTCTTCGTGATCATCGCGCTTAGCGCACTGGCGATGGGTTTTCGTAATGCCACTGTTCGCCAGCTCAAGGTGCCCGACCTTACGACTACGGTGCTGACGCTTACATTGACCGGGCTGGCGGCGGACTCCGCGTTCGCGGGGGGTGGCAATCCGAACTGGCTCCGTCGCATCGCGAGCGTCATCGCTATCTTCCTCGGCGCGGCACTCGGGGCCTTCCTCGTGACCCGCGTCGGTCTCGCCAGTTCGCTGGCAAGCGCTGCTGCGCTCATACTCTTCGGGACGCTGGCCTGCGTCCTCAATCCTGCTGCGGCCGAACCCCGTGGCACCTGATCGGCGGGGTTCTCAGGGGCGGTCGAACCGCACTCTGGTGCCGCAGTCATTCCATGACGGAATGAGCGATAGTCTTTCAACACGGCTGCAAGCGCATGCCGAAACAGCCCATCTTTCTTGAGCCAACCCGGACTACTACGGAGACCAAAAATGACCCTTCAAGCCAAGCTCGACGCCTTCAAGGCCGATTTCCAAGCGGGCAAGCCGCCCTACAATGTGCCGCCCGAAGTCATCGCGACGATGCACCGCGCGACGTCCGAACTGATCGCCAGCGGCGCCGCCGGCCGCGCGCTCAAGGCTGGTGACAAAGCGCCTGCTTTCACGTTGAACGATCCGGACGGCCATCCCGTCTCGTCGGCAGACTTGCTGGCCCAGGGGCCGCTGGTCGTCAGCTTCTATCGCGGCGTGTGGTGCCCGTATTGCAACATGGAACTGCAGGCGCTTCAGGCCGCGCTTCCTGACTTCGAAAAACTCGGTGCGCGCCTTGTCGCGATCTCGCCGCAGACGTCTGTGAACAGCCGCAAGTCCGTCCGCCAGAACGAGCTCGGCTTCCCGATCCTCTCGGACACGCATAACGATGTGGCGGCGGCATTCGGCCTGCGCTTCGAGCTGCCCGACTATCTTGTCGACCTCTACAAGGGGCTGAAGAACGATCTGCCGACCTTCAACGGCGACCCGAGCTGGACGCTGCCGATGCCTGGCCGCTTCGTCATCGGACAGGACGGAACGATCCTCTACGCCGAGGTGAACCCGGACTACACCCGCCGCCCCGAACCCGAGGACATGCTGCCGGCGCTCCGCCGCGCAACCACCGCCTCGGCGTGAATAACCGCCCCGGCCGCGCTCGCGGCCGGGGCCTCTTCTTTTTGAGGTGCCCCATGTCTCGGACCTTTCTCATCACCGGTGCCAGCAAGGGGATCGGCCTCGCGCTCGCACATCGCCTGACCCAGGACGGACACCATGTCGTCGGCCTCGCGCGCGGTGCCACGCCCGACTTTCCAGGCACGCTCGTCTCCGTCGACCTCGCCGATACGCAGGCGACCGACGAGGCGCTGCGGGAACTGACAGCCCGCTTTTCCCCCGACGGCGTGGTCAACAATGTCGGCCTGGTCCGTCCGCAGCGGCTCGGGGCGGTCGATCTGCCGGCTCTGGAGGAGGTGATGCGCGTCAATCTGCACCCTGCGCTCCAGAGCGTGCAGGCGCTGCTGCCCGGCATGACCGAGCGTGGGTGGGGACGGATCGTCAACATCTCCAGCCTCACGATCCTCGGCAGCGTCGAGCGCACCGCCTATGCGGCGGCAAAGGCCGCGCTCGTGAGCTTCAGCCGCAGTTGGGCGCTGGAACTCGCCACGACGGGGATCACTGTCAACGCGGTCGCTCCCGGCCCGACCGAAACGGAACTGTTCCGCGCCAACAACCTCCCGGGCAGCGAGGGTGAGCGGCGGTATCTGTCAGCGGTGCCGATGGGACGTTTCGGCCGGCCCGAGGAGATCGCTGCGGCCATCGCTTTCCTGTTGTCCGACGATGCCGGATTCATGACCGGACAGACGCTCTACGTCGATGGCGGCGCATCGATCGGCAAGGCGCCACTGTGAGAGCGCCGCCGCCGTCACGCCACAAACTCCCATTCAAGGAAGAATCATGACCAAAGTTGCACTCTACGTCGAGCTGAAGGCAAAGCCGGGGAAGGAAGACGAGGCGGCAGCGTTCCTCACGAGCGCGCGAGGTTTGTTGCAGCAGGAGCCGCTGACGGTCGCTTGGTTCGCGGTTCGGTTCGATCGATCGACCTTCGCTATATTCGACGCATTCGAAGAAGAAGAGGGACGGCAGGCGCATCTCAAAGGTTCGATCGCCGCTGCTCTGGTGTCGCGGTATGATGACCTGTTCGACGGCCCGCTCTATATCAAGCAGATAGAGGTCCTGGCCGACCGGCTTCTACGCTGAGGACACGATAGTCTGGAAAATGGACGAATTCGGCTTCAACCAGCCCTGATCCGAGGCCTCCACAAGGTGGCTTCGGTCGGGGCAATCCCAACCACAAAATCATCATCGGGCCTCGGAGAGCCGGGACCACCGAGGCGGTCAAAGTATGAAGCGCCTTGATTCAGGCCCTGACCGTAACCGAAACCGACCCGGGCACGAATTGGAGCGCGGCCACGTCGGCGATGACTTCCCGTCGTCGCTGCATGGCGCGGCCGACAAAGGCGTGCGCGTACGCCGACCGGCTGGGGCAATGATCAGGGACGGTAATGACGATCACATCACGACGAGACTTTCTCGCACTCGCCGCCGCCGCGGCGGCACCGCTCGCAGTATCCGCTCAATCCCGGGAGCCGGCGGTGGACAAAACATCGACCGTGCGGTGGGTACAACTCTCGAGCGGGCACAAGGTCTGGACCCAGCGTGTGGGGAGGGGTGCTACCAAGGTTTTGCTGCTCCATGGTGGCCCGGGCTTCTCGCACGATTACATGAATTGCTTCGCGAATTTCCTGCCTCAGGCGGGCTATGAGATGTACTTCTACGATCAGCTTGGGTGCGGCCTCTCGGATCGGCCGAACGATGCCAGCCTGTGGACCCTCCCGCGTTACCTGAGCGAAGTAGAAGAAGTCCGCGCGACCCTCGGGCTCGATCGCTTCATACTGATCGGGCATAGCTGGGGCGGAATCCTCGGCATCGAATACGCTCTTCGTCATCCGGAACGGCTCGCCGGCTTCGTTCTGTCGAGCATGACGGCGAGCTTTGCCGACTTCGCGTCCTATACCGCCCACCTAAAGCTAGCTCTTCCAGCAACCGTGCGGGAAAAGCTCGCGGCGCTTGAACAGAGCGGGCAGGCAGGGAGCGACGCATATGGTGAGATCCTTCAGAAGGAGCTCTATACCCGGTATATCTGCCGCCTCAGTCCTTGGCCTGCTGGGCTTACCCATAGTTTCGAGGTCGCAAACAATGTCATCTACAACACGATGCAGGGGCCGAATGAATTCGTCATTACCGGAAATCTCAGCAGTTGGGACCGATGGGGCGACCTACCCAGCATCGCGACACCGACCTTGGTTATGGGCGCGCGGTATGACGAAATGAACCCGACGAGCATCGCGCGAGAAGCTCGGCTTATTCCTGGCGCTGAGCTTTTTATGAGCCAGACCGGGAGTCATCTTGCGATGTGGGACGACCAGAAGGCCTATTTTGCAGCGGTTCTTAAATTCCTGGCGCGACAAAAAATTTAACGGTGCCGATCAATGTCATGGGGACTGGGTCGGTCACCCCGACGAGCTGTGACGCTCAAGGATTGGTCATCGACCGAGCCTTTCCTCGTTGGGCA
>Ga0265780_10002402_pt1 | contig 25413 bp, 19 predicted proteins | sample P1T30metagenome_FD_192432 | JGI IMG/M metagenome (GOLD analysis project Ga0265780, IMG submission 192432) | Plant litter microbial communities from East Loma Ridge, Irvine, California - P1 T30 | ecosystem: Environmental > Terrestrial > Plant litter > Unclassified | place: USA: California... | reverse complement strand
TGCTCACTGATCCCGACGACGGCAAACGCTACAGCGAAGTTGTGGCACCCAATGATGCATACGGTCTTGCACGAGCGCAGATCAACCTGCTGGCTATGCTGGATGAGTGGGCACAATATGCTGATGATGACGCTGGGGTAGCGGCGCCTATCTTGCCTCACAAGCCCACACCAAAAGACGTGGAGATCATCACGCGCCGAATGTATGAGAAGTCTGAACATCGACGAAAGCTGGGGATGATGGCTCGCAATATTGTCCAGAAGTCTTTCGGTGGTGAGCGCTACCTTCGCGAGCACGAGCAGATGCTCTGGATTGGTAAAGCCTGCTATGAGATGCTGGATCTAGAGAAGCGGATACCACCTCCAAGAAACCCAGCGCGCATGCTTTCGCTTCGTCGTAGTCTGCCACGACTTCATCAACGGGATACTGCATCGAGTCACATGTTCGATGCGCAGATGGAAAAGATGATGCACCCGCGTCCGTACGCACCAAGACGAACATCAGCAACAACATCGTTTTCGTCAGTGTACATCGACGAACCTTCGGGCTCCTCATCGACTTACTCGGACCCCATCTGGGAGCACGAAGAATGGGACTTGCACCATGAGTCGCCCGAATCGTCGGTCAAGTACGAGAACTCTGATACTGATGACTGGCCGATACCAGCCGTAACCCGTCCCACGAGACCGTACTCGGGTGTCAGCGCGAGCTCAATTTCGCCTGCTGCTAAAGGAAAGCGACCCGCCCGGTATTCGTATTACGGACATGAAAGCAATCGAGTTTTTAAGCCGGCATCACCGAACGCGAAAATGGATCCAAAAAGAGCGGTGCTTATGCGTCAAAGTCTGGCCACGACAGAGAGTGCGCGGAGTAGTATGCGAACGAGGAGTCACTTGAATGAAGTAGAGCTTGCTGAGTATGGGAATGTGGATGGACGGTTATGATGAAGGAGGGAGTGATAGAGTATCGTTTTTTGGAAGTTTAGCATCGTTGTTCGCATCTGTTCTCACTCTTTTTCTCCAGGATCAGATAGCATTCATTAGTACGGATGTAGCTGTATGCAGAGCTCAAGCTTTTCCGAATATGAAGGTACACTACGTCAAGCTCGCCAAACGCAAACCTGCACGGACCATAATAGTCATGTGACTGAAGGTATAGCCTTGGGTTGGGCGTGTAGGCCAAAGCATTCACCCAAGTTCGGACCCCCGACTCTTCTTCGCGACGCGTTCAACGACAGTGTTTCTCTCCTCTCATCCAAGCCAACTCAACCCCATTAGCGCAAGAATCCAAACCATGCATAGAGAGACTGCGATACCGACGACACGACCTTCGGTATGGGACAGAGTGCGAAACAAGCGATGGCCTCTGATACGCACGAATTCCAAGCTCTCGCTAGACGATGGAGGCGCGCGACCAAAGCCAGGAGGGCTCAAACGAATGCTAAGCTCACGTTTGGGAACGAGCGTAAAGACTCCACGGCCTCGGTCATCCTGGGCATGGGGGAGGGGAACCGTCCACGGTGCATCAGAAGAAGCGGTACCATTGACTCGCTCGAGAATCTTCCTACAACGAACAACTTCAGCCACCACCGTGGATCGAATACGGCCGCCGAGTCATTACGTCGACTACAATAGAGTCCCACTTGCTTGTGGCCGTCGACGGCCTACATCGAAGAGTAGTATAGTGGCTCAAGCTTCCGAAGGAGTGACCCTCGCGACCGTCTACAGCGACGACGGCGAACCCTCGGGACGCGAACACGACCGCCGGAACTTCAAAGCCATTCGAGGCATATCGCGCGCAGCCTTGGAAGAAATGGGACTCGATCTCGTCGATCCTGAGAGGAAGTTGTCCCCGGGCAGCTGCCGCGTCACACATCGAACGGAGGGCTCGTTCCATCATGCAGTCTTCTTAAAGGTCGAGCGCGATGACGAAGTTCCGCAGGAGTACGTTCTCAAGATACCTGCGCACGGTACACCAAAAGAGTGGGGTATGAACGACCGTATGATGTTGGAATGTGAAGCTCAGTTACTGAAGCATATCCGCCACCATACAGACTGTCCAGTACCAGAGGTTGTCGCATACGACGGCGGCCTACAGAATGCGATAGGCGCGCCGTACATACTCATGAAGAAGATCAAAGGTATAGCGGCGACGGATCTGTGGCTCGGTCAACCCTACAGGATGTTCAAATCTGACGATCTGCACCTTGAGGCCGACGACCCTTCTCCGGAGGTCGAGCAAAAGCGCGTTACCTTTCTGCGCTCACTTGCGCAAGCTATGAGTCAACTTGCTACACTCAAGTTTCCGTATACTGGCGTCCCTAGCTACGGGTGTCCGGAAGATAAGAACCCAAAGTTCATCGCGCCGGCCTGGCGGTGGCACTGCAAGATGCACATGGAAGAGCCGACGTCTTATGGATCATTTGCGTCCAGCGAAGCCTTTTTCGCCGCTGGCCTCGACAGACTCTGTGAGCCCGAGAACCCTGATGATAGCGACGGAATGACAGAGCTTGGGGTTCAGATAGTGATGAGGATCGTACTGTCTTCGGCTCCGTTCAAGCCGTCCACACCCTCACAGGGTGAAATCTCTCAGGCTGGGTACGGTAGCCACACCGTGCCGGTACGCGAAACATTTGTCATCCGACATGATGATCTCGACCTCCAGAATATCCTGGTAGATGAAGATGGTAATGTGACTGGCATTATCGACTGGGATGCTTGCGCAGCGGTGCCACGCTGCATTGGCTACACATCCATGCCTACCTTTCTTCGTCGCGACTGGCTCCCAGACTACGGCTTAGGTCGGCTGCCACATATGACTTGGGCTATCGAGCGCTACCGCGAGGTATACACCCAGGCTATGGAGGGGTTCTGTGAGTCTTCGGATGTAAACTTCACGCGCAAGTCCGCGATGTATCAGCTGGTGTTAGCGGCCTTAGATAAAGACTTTCGGTGTAGGGATGTTGTGAAGCTGCTGCTGAGGGAAATGCCTGAGTACAGACGCGTTGATGTGAATTCGTTTTGTCGGAAGCTGGGGCAGGGTTGGCCGGCAGCTGAAAAGGCGTTGAGGATGAAGATGGCGGAGTTGTTGAAGCCGGAGTAAAAGCGATCCGTATGCGCAGCCCGTATGACGTCGAAGGATCTTCCAAGAGATTCATTATTTTATGGTATTCGAACCATGTCAACGCCATCTCGATGGTGATGGAAGATGGCCCCGAAATTCCACGTGCTGAGTCCAAACTGTCGTTGCTATGGGGTCTCTTATCGCAACGACCGCAAGCTTATCAGTGCTCAACGTCATCGGTACCGAGCACGTGCCGAGCTCTCACCCCTACGTCCCAACGTTCTTTCTCACGCACAAACTTCAACCAACGCATCGTCAGATCCGGCCCAAACACACCCCGCATCGGTGAGAGTCATCAACGTGCGATAATCGTATTGCCCCGCAACGGCCGCCAACAATCGATAAACTATTCCTGTGCCACGCTTGGGCCAAGTCGCGTTACGGTGCGACCAAGACGGATGGCGGCTGTCCAGCTTCTCAGCCCTATCTTACGCGAGCCTCTTCTCGTAAAGCTTACAGGCAGGATCGATCTAAGTATCTCACGCGGTACATGATGAGGCGATGATACATCAATAATGTACCCTTCGAGAAATAGCACTACCACACCTGCAGGTGCTGCCGTGTCATCGCGCGTCCTTGTCCGGATGTAGTACCACTCGGTGTAATACAATGGGTATAGCACTACCCTAAGAGCATGTGCCGAGCTGGTGTTGTAGCTCTTAGGTTCTCGAACAGGTCTCGGCTCATGTTCATTGGGATCGGCTACCAGTTAGGACGTGCTCGACTGCATTGGCGCGCAACAAGCCAGGCATCGTGATCCGAAGAAGGGTGTGCGGGAAAAGCAACGTTTGTTGATATAAAACAAACATAGTGAGGACACATTCAGATACGAACACCACCCACCAACAGTCGCTTTTGCCTTTATCTTCTTGCACCTATTGTGTGCTCTAATATCCTAATATCTAATGTTTTCACACGCAAAGGCGGCGGCTGCCTTTCTGCCATTTCTCTACTCAAACACCCTCGCTCAGGGCCAAGGATCATGGGGTCCAGTAATCGACTTTCCGATCATTCCTGTTGCAGCATATATCGTTCCGGAATGGCCGACTCCGACTCGCATGATGGTGTACTCGGCATTCTCACCGAACGCCTTCGGGGGTGAACGTGGTCTCACTCAGTTCGCGGAGTACAATTTGGTCTCCGGACAGATGACTACTCGTCAGGTTGCTGAAACCAACCACGACATGTTCTGCCCTGGTATGAGCTCCTTGGCCGACGGAAGATTGGTGATCACAGGAGGAAGCAATGCGGAGAAGACAACCATATACCAACCGGAGACAAACACATTCGCTCCCGGACCGGATATGAAAGTACCCCGTGGCTACCAAAGCAGCGCTATCCTCTCCAACGGAAATGTCTTCACTATTGGTGGATCTTGGAGTGGACCAAGAGGTGGAAAGCCAGGAGAGATTTACGACCCGGCACAGAACACATGGACACTTCTTCCTGGTGCTGCCGTCGAGCCGATGTTGACGACCGACCACGAGGGTATCTTCCGCGAGGATAACCACGCCTGGCTCTTTCCTTGGCGCAACGGCACCATCTTCCAGGCTGGGCCCAGTAAAGCGATGAACTGGTACTACACCGATGGCGAAGGAGGTGTCAGCCCAGCGGGCATCCGCGACGATGTCAACGACGCCATGTGCGGTGTCCACGTTATGTACGATGTTGGAAAGATTTTCACTGCAGGTGGAGCCCAGTACTATGACCAAGCTCCCGGTCTCGCAGTCGCGCATTTGATGGAAATCAACTACGTGGGCGCACCGGTGACGGCTGAACGAATCGCCGATATGCATCACCCCCGCGCTTTCGCAAACATCGTCGTTCTTCCTGACGGCAAGCTCCTGATCACTGGCGGACAGCGTTGGGCTGCAGGCTTCACAGACATCGACCCCGTCTTCATCCCCGAGATGTTTGACCCCGCAACCAAGACCTTTACCGAGCTGCCCGCTGAAGCCATTCCTCGTAACTACCACTCCGTTTCTATCTTACTACCCGATGCCACCGTCTTTAGTGGAGGAGGAGGTCTCTGCTGGGATGACGGAACCGGTGGACCGTCGTACCACTGCAAGGATACGGTCGACCACCCTAACGGCCAGATCTTCACACCAGCATACCTCCAAACCGGCGCTCCTCGCCCGATCATCGAGAACGTTGCTAACAGCATCGTCGCCCCTGGCGGTGAGCTGAGGGTCAAGATGCAAGGTTCGGCCGACGGTGTGAAGTTCTCTTTCATCAGGATTGGAAGTGTTACACACAACGTCAACAGTGATCAGAGGCGAATCCCGCTCCAGCCCAGAATCGAGGGTGAAGAGGTTGTCTTGCCTATCATGAATGACTCTGGTGTCGTGTTGCCGGGAGCGTGGTATCTGTTTGCTGTCAGTGCGGAGGGCGTGCCGAGTGTGGCTAGGACTGTGTGGGTCGAGAAGGTTTAAGTTTGATGCTGCATTTAATTTAGTGACGATAGATGAAGATATCTAAGTAGATTCGTAGTAGTGTTAATACAAACCATGATACCAAATCAACACATGTGTCAAAGTGTAAAGGATAGGCACTGTTGCGGAAGATTCGGCATCGAGAGCTCATTGCTTAGTGAGCACTCTGAGTGACTGACTTCTTTCGGTTCATATCAAGAATGTAAGAGCTATGGACGACATAATTATTATTAACCAATATGTTGACCAGTATACCTCGCTGGCTAAAGCACATTACCAACATGACGATGGAGATGCTCGCTTTAATGCTTCTACGAAGAGAACCTACAGAGGTCCTCTCTCCACGTCCTTGTGTGATCCATCCACGCTTCCATCAGAGGAACCCTCTTTGATCGCATCTTTCTTCTCCTCAGCCTTCGGTGCCGGTGGCGGTGGCGGAATCTGCGCAACCCAGAACACCGGGTATCGCCGCTGAACATTATTTCCCATCATTGCCGTAACCAGCACAACGGTCGACGACAGCAGCAAGACCGGCAAGAAGTACCATCGCAGCGCCCAGATATGCTGGTCAACACACGGCATGAGCGCTGTTGCTCCAGCAGGTGGATGAGTCGTCTTAGTCAGATGCATGACAACGAGAGCGATAGCTGTGGCCAAGGCAGCAGCGAGCCATTGCAGTCGTGGGTAAGGATCTTTCTCGAGGTCGAATTGGAAGATGGTTGCTATGATGACTCCGACTAGACCGCTGAAGAAGTGGCCGAAGATTAGGGAGCGTGGTTGCGAGAAGGGCACGTCGATGGCGCCGTAGCAGAGGATTGCTGAGGCACCCTACAAAAATGTTAGTCCTCCTCAATATCAGATATACAAAGAGTCGGAGAACTCACAAATGAAGCGATGATTGGTGGTACGGCGCGACTTCTCATGTAGTCTGTATGCCCAAATATAGCGAGGATGACGCTAAGCCCACAGAAAGCGCCGATGAAGCCCCAGACACAGACGACCCATGTGCGAGCAGCTGGTGCTGCTTTTGTTCGGTATCCAAGCCAGTGGCTGATAGGTTGTGGAAGGCGTGCAAGACCACGCTGGATAACGCGCTCAACGGGCACAAGAGGATCCCATATCGGCATCGTGGAGGCGGAAGATGCCTAGTTTACGCACGCGGCGGCGACTACAACAGATACTCGAAGAGAACGTCTGAGTTAGGCCAGTCGCGTCGAGGACTATCCAGTGCCAATATTGGGATGTAGTAGTGGTAGCGATGTCAAGAAATGGAAATGCGGAAAGAGAGAAAGCTTGATGAAAGCATAGACGCGGTAAACAGAACCTAGGGAAGGGAATAACCACCGGTGGGACGTCACCATCGCGGATCGAGCCTGGATCATGCACCCCGGACTAATGGCGCGTGCCGATTTAGTGCTACTAATGACCGCGGCATCACGGTTTTTGAATTCACGATCTTTGTTGATGCCACTGTTCCTAGGCATGGATGGTATGCGTCGATACGCAGACAACCAGATCTCTGGCCCTGCTGCTACACCTACGAAAAGGCCCTGCAACAACAGCGAGGCTAAACTCTGCGCAAACAAACGCGCAAAAGGAAGGCTTCCGCAAAGTCTTGACGATGGTTTGCGAAAATGCGGAGTAAGCGGTTTTCTGTTAGTAATAATCCGAGATTTCGCAGAGCTTCGGGCGAATGTCGCCGAAGTGCGGCATCACCAAAGTCTTACTCCCCACACTTCTGCGAAAGTCACTTTCCAGCTCGTTTGGCTCAAAGTTGTTGGTATTATGATGTATGTATGTTTTGGAATCATGTAAAGAGGCAGTTCGTGCCAATATATGGTCTTAGAATCCGTGGAGACCGGGACCAACCCTCGAAAACGCCAGAGCGCCGCGCTAAAGCCCAAAGATATGGCATGCATCCCAAATGAAAGTCGTAACATGGTCGTCGCGATTAGACAGCCTGCCAGGTATTACTATTCGGATCCTTTGGCAGGCTATTGTTTGAGCCTTTGGTACCCAAGGCGGTGGCCACCGAATCCACCCTAACATTTCCCTTCACTTTCGTACTATCCGCATCATTACTATTCATATCCTCTTCATCATCTTTCACAGTCGGTAAGCTCATGTCGGCCACGAAGCTCGGCTTGGTGAGCTGGTGCTCCTTCAATATGCCCATCTTCTTCAACCAGTTCTCAGCAGGGCTCTTGAGCCAAGGTAGCGAACTAGCGATTATGCCGATCTCTTCCTCGAGTTTGGCCCACAGTGAAGGTACGATGGTAGCTTGCATCACGTCGCCTTGGCCGAAAGTGGTGAACGTTGTCATCTTGGCGCAGTTTATCGCGGTTGCGAGGAGACCGAGGGCCATGAGGAAGCCGATGAGTATCTTCTCGGATTGAGAGCGGTTCAAGGTGCGGATCAGCCGGATTGGCATGAGTGAGAGTGTGAGATCCATGGCGATGTAAATGCCTATCAAGCGAGTCAGTTGGGTCGTATATGAGTAGCACCTCTGGAGGTCTTACCAGCAATGACCCATCCGTAGATGACGATGGGGCCCAGATCCCAGCATTTGGAAGAGATACCGGTATCCCAGTTCGAGCTGACGGGTGTGCATTGCGCAAATTGGATGACGAAGTAACTCCATGAGATTGTTGTTTGTAGGCCCATGATGAAGTACAATGGCCATCGCCAAAGCCTTTCAGTCCCGAAGCGCAGCAGTGAGCACGCGACAGAGAGTCGTACAAGCCAGAGCGTAAGAAGCCATACAGTTTGGAGGGCGAACTGTAGCCTCAATGTCTGCTTGAGCGTCTCGGGTGTGAAGGATGCCGCTGGTTTGCCCCATCCGTATGCCGTGGATGCGATAGCCAAACATATGCCGATCAAAGAAAGTGGTTCTGCGACAACGATGATCCAGTCATCGAGAAACAGTTTCCCAGTCCTCTGTATCCGTGTGTAGATGCGTGCGGTAACCAGGAAGAGTGCGACAACGCCGAAAGAAACGACAGGTCCAAGGTAGATGGCGGCTTTGTTGGAGTATGGCACCGCGGCCATCGGGTCGGCCATCGAGTGGTGGCGTATCGTGGGGTTTGACCAGAAGGTGAGGATACGGAGGAGTCTGGGGTATTGCAATTGTCTTGCACGCTACGTGCGACTAGTTGTCATGGGCTTCGTGAGATACTCAAGGAATCCTCGTATGCTGCGATACCACCAAAGCTACACACCCGTCGACGGACAAATCGTGACCGGAAGCCACGGATAGACAAGACGAGGAGACGAGGAGACGAACAGGCAAACAAGAAGAAAGAAAAGCCTAGATACCCTAGGCTTGTAGAGGTGTTGAACAAGTTTAAACTTTCGCACCTCGGGATCCGGCTCATCGACGCTATATACGGACCGCTGCAAGCACCGTATTTCCCGCCATTCTGACATGCGACAGCGTGGATTGATGAGGCGCCCGGCCATATGTCCTGTGAAGGCTACCACCTGCAGGAACAATAAAGTTCCAAGCAAACCTTCCGTCCTTCAGCGCGGAGACGAACTTGCGCAATGCAGATGCGGTGGGGAGGGAACCGTTGCTTTGACACGGCAGATGGGCCAGGGCCCTCAGGCATCCATCGTCAAATGTTGGTTGCAGATGAGCCGTTTACCACGCGACTGCTAGACTAACCTGGGTCTAGGCGCTCGCTCGGCTGGGTATAGTGAGGCTATCGCAAGCGGGTAGTGGCGTGGCATGATTCACGTACCTGGAGCTGCTGAAGCAATGGCTTCGTTTTTGATGGGTGCATCGCCCCTGAGTTGTTCAGCTCCGCGAGCAGGTTTATGCGGTAGATGCACGTCAACGGTGAATGTTGCAAGTTTCGACCCCGGATTACTACTGTCGCAATGACTCTAGCAATCAGATGAGAGAAAGAGGAAAGACGAAAAACCTGCGCTGCCGCTTGCTACGCCTACTGTGTTGCAGCTGCGACAAGATGCACATCTCATACTCAAGAATCTAGCCATCGGGCTATTCATTCCCTTCGCGGTGATGTATTCCGGTAAACTAATCGGTTTCATCGCTGCGATACCATCGACTCTGGCCCTGGTCCAGCGGCAGTACGTGCGTACCGTGTCCGGCGCGGCCTCTTTGTGATCTGAGGATTCGCAGCTGAGCGCCGTCATTGGCGGCATTATAGGGGTCTGAGTCGCACAGCATCCATAAGGATGATCTGTCCAAATGCGAGTCAATAAGTTCGGAAGGATCGCATTGCGCAAGCACTGCAGGATGAAAGAATTCTGGTTGTTGGGAACTCTTGGAGTTGAGGATTGGCCGCCACGACGGGCGGAAGACGGCGGAAGACGAGAACCTGGATGCAGACTGACTCGTATCGATAGCCCAGGGAACTGATGGCTCGCACATCGCATTCAGAACTTTGGTAGCATGCGAACTATGCGGTAGCAGAACCAGAGTCCCATATGCGCCATCCTTCTTGCATGCTGCAGGGCCGCTGGCGTTCAGGCTATACGAATGTCTGTAACACGCCAGGTCAGCCACCGCGTGAAAGATTACTGATGGAAAGATGTAAGCCCAACTTCGGGCCTTCTTCTATATCCCTCATTCTCTCTCCAAGAATAGGAGTACATCGGTGTAGAAATCCAATGGTCGTAAGCTTGATCTGATTGGTCTATGACATCATGCCCCTCACTTTAGCGCAAGCGCGCAACCTGCATTGAAACTCTATCGCAAGATCGCAACCGAACATTGATCATCAACCACATCCTAAACTCAATCCGTTACCCATCCTCCGAAAACCGATTAGAAAGCTTTGCAATGGTCGAATGTCCAGAGTGTGGTGCAGGGGCTGATTTGACAAAAGACGGTGCTTGGGCGCATTGCGCTTCCTGTATGTCAACGCCCCTGATTTTGTAGGCATGCATGCTGATTTGGTGTGAGGCAATACGGTATTTGAGCCAGGAAAAGAAGGTAGCCACTACAAGGGCAGCGGAAGCGGGTCTGGTGACAAGGAAGAAGAGAAGAAGAGCGATTTGAAGGATGAGAACGTGAAGAAGGATTGAGATTAAGGGGACGAGCTTGACTTCGAGCGTAAGATGTTCAAAAATGTTGATGTATGTTCACCCAGTGATGACCATGAGTTTTACCCAAAGGTCGGACCTGTTTACAGTACGAATGAAATAGCTAATGTAATGACAGATATACGATATACGGCACATGCGTATCTCGCCCGATGTCCAGCAATGGTACATGATCGACGAAGATCTCTTCTTGCGCCTATGTCATCTTTATCCCTGTGATCCTTTCGCTCCAATGGAGTAGCTCATACCTGAGCGATACGCTCAGCAACAACACTAACTATTCATCAACTTAAGAAAACGTAGATTTATCCTAGGATTCCACAGCGACTCGTCTTGTCGGCGGAGACCGCAGATTTCCGCGGGCATCAGCTGTCTCAACATGATCTTTTCGACTTCGCTAGCAATTGTCAGTTGGTTCATTCCATCAGTGGAAAATACTGTATACTTACGCATTGCCCGAATCAGGTTTGTTCTCAACGTCATATCTGGTCAAGACCTCCTCGACATAATCCAATAACGCTACCGCGGAGTACTGAGATGGGAACAGCTGCTTGCAATCTTTTGATTGGCAGTCGTGTCGGGTCTTTTGTCCGTGGAAATACTGGTCCTTTGGATAAATAGAGGACACTTTACGCGATTTCCCCCCGCCGACTCCCCCGGATGCTTTTGCCAGATCGTATTGGATGCGATATGCGCTAGAGAAACGATTGAACTCTGTCTCGACGATCTTTCCTAATCCATTTATCCACAGCGTAGTAGCTGCGTACCCGACAGTCTCTCCGAATGTGTCATTCAGCGCATTCAAAGCGTTCAGTCGAAGTTCTTGAAACGTGATTGTTTGCTCGGCGAAAAGGGAACGGCCACCCGGTGTAGAGGTCAATGAACGGATCGTGACAGTGCGATCACCCCAATACGAAGATGTCTCCAAAAGTAAGGGCAGCACGCTGATGCGCAGGTCTTCCAAGGCGGTCGGATCTGCTAGGTCGAACTCCAGCACAACGCTGAGCTCTTGTGACTTCTCCAGCTTCCAATGGGGCGCTGACCACCGCAAAGGTCCTGATATTCCGTGGTATTTTTGTCCGGGATCCTCGGGAGTTGTAAATGTACGACGTAAGATGCGAGCAAGTTTGCTAAAGTTAGTGAACGTACTGCGCTTTTCCCTTGAATGAAGCAGCAAGGTGTACGATGCGGCTTGTAGTAAGCTTGCCCAACAGGTCTCATGAAGCCGCCTGTTGGCGTAAGTGAAGTTCACTGGCAAGCTTGTGTCCACATCAAGATCGATGCAGATTTTCTCCCGCTCACTAAGAACCTCGGAAAAGATCTTGGACAGTATGGGATGGACGGGTAAGGTTAGCAAGGTAGGAGATGTCGGCTTTGTCAAGGTAAGGCACCGTCCACTATCCTCAGCGGCAAAACTGTAGATTTGTCGCTCGCGATCGAGTGCGGGTCGGCTTGTTGGGCCAGAAGGTAATGCTTTACCCAAACGGAACATACCGCCGGAGCCGTCATATTTGATTGCGACTGCGAGCATCTGACTGCGAGATGCCTTTAGCATCACTTGGCCTTCGAGAATACACCGCATGACCCGGGTCATCGCTGGAGGATTACAGACATCCCGGCAAGCTCTCTTGTCTTGCAAGTAAGCGACCTCGATAGCGAGGCAGTGATGCCAGAGGAATCTCAAAATTATGCCGACCTCAAACACGTCGTATGTGTACGGGAAGGCACATCTATCGAGAAATGGGGCCCACGGCTTATTCGTAATATCGATGATGACTTTACGGATCCAATGAACCTGCGAGCCCAGTCGCTGGAGAAACAGTACAGCAACCTCTGCCATAGTCGCCTCACTACGCCCCGAGTATACGTAGCTGTTCGGAGCTATGAGGAATGTGTTGTTGCTATAAAAAGCTGAAGCCACATCCGAGTAGATAGCTCGACATGTTAGAAGTAAGCTCTTCTGAAGCTGATGTTTAGTTTGGAGCACAAAGCTTATGCGCTCCGAGCTGTATTCGAAATGTCGACGGTAGGTAACCTGGACGGGCCCGGAGAACTCGACAAGAAACCCAAAGATCTTATTCCGAAGCTCAGCGGGTAGAGTAACGAGGGAATGTTTGCGCGGATCTGCCGGCTTCGAGTCGCCGCCCGATAGTGGTAAGGGGACTCTAGGATGAGCCTCAGTGAGGGCGTTGAGGGCAGTCGAATGCTTAGTTGCCATGATAATGGTGTTCCTTGATCTGAAGCGATGTGGTTGAGAGTCGTGGAGTGCGCGTAAGGTGTCAGTCAAAATCTGCAAGTCCTTAAGTACATTCAGGGTGGAGAGAATACATGGGGCTACACGAAATCGCGCCACACTGCAGCCTTGAGTCTTTCAACCCAATGGACCGTGCCCTTTGTCTTCCGACGCAGATAGTGGCCCTCACGACTTCACTACCTAGGTACCCAGACGAACGGGAAACCCCAGAGTGAAATCACAACTACGAGAGTTGGGGAATACGCCTTCAAATTGTACAGGCATCACTAAGTCTATGTGTTCAGACTGGCTCCTTTCTTAGATAGCCCAAATGATCGTATGACCCACGAGGTCGCTCAATCGAAGTGCTGACAGGCGTTGCCCCGGTTATAGGAGGTGCGTTTGCAGAAGACGTTGCATTTGTGTGTGGATTCGCACTGCTCGGAGCGGTATTGTCGGAGTCTCGGTTACCCATGGCGTGGAAGTGAGAGGTATAGTATGTGGATGTATGCTGTAGGCGCATGCGTCGAAGCGACGAAATGTAAAAGTGTATGTAGTGTGGACGTCAAAAATTGTGGTGTAGAAGTCAAGAAGAGTGATGTCTTTTTGTTATTGATGTTGTTGTTCCGACTTTGTCAGCACCTGCTCGACAGCTTCAAAGCGAAGGAACATGGCTGCGGGTGGAGCTTCTAGATTTCCGGCGATATAGGCGACGAACCCAACTCTAAAGCCGAAGAGATGTGTCGTCTTGCAACGCCAAGCGCATCGGGATAAGGTGTATCTTTAGTCGAAAAACATGACGGCAAAGTGTGGGACCATGTGGTGGGCATGGATAGTCGTGGATCCGTGAGTTCGTTTCTCCCCGTTCTTGATCATGTGGAGCACGAAATAAAACTTGGTCTTTCCCTTTAAGATCTCGTACTTCTTTGCATGACGCCCCGTTGTGTACTTGAGCTTCGGCTGCAACGACTCGTGGTCAGGCATCTCTCCGTTCATCATAGTACCCTCATCTGTATTTTCTACCTCTTTCTTTGGCATCTTGCTGTGTGAACGGCGTGACATCTTTCTGTCGTCTGTCTCCAATACCGGGACGATGTCACGGAGCTTTCGAACAAGGTTGTCGCTGGAGGGCTTATCTTCCAGAGGGATCTTGACATCTTCTTCGTTGAATGCAACATCGAACTGGTCGTAGACGTCGTTGAAGCCTGGCAGATGGGCGGTGTCTCGGCTGGCATTGGTAATGGCGGCTGTCAGCGGGTGTGGGGTTCTTTTCTCAATATCCCACTGGGGGAAGTATTTCGGACTGAAGTCGGTCAAGAGGAGGGCCTCCTCGACTTGCGCGCCGAGTTGCTGCATCTCCATCCGGATAGATAGCATATGGGTAGAAAGCATGGCGATTGTTTCGTAGAAATAACCTGAGTCTTTGACCTTCTCTTGGAACTGCTCTAGCTCTGCAGTGCTGACGTTGGTAGGGGCGACGCAGGTTTTCTGTAAGAAGCTGTGCAGAGCTGAGTTGAGATTTTGTATATGCTGCAGCCTCGGCACCAGCTCGTCCCGGTACGTAACGGCATCGCTGCCAGAAAGCAGATTTGGTCACAGAAGGTCTTGCCGACTACAATTAGAGTTTGAGTTCTTCACAACAGGCTGTGCCGACAATGTAGCCTCATCGCCTTACCAAGAAGGGGTATGCAAAACCCAAAGATATACTGAAGCAAGCCTTGATAGAGCAGAATGCGTCGATATTTTTAGTTGCTAGTGAGGAAACAATAGAGGCACAACCAGGCGATAGCCAGTCTTAGTACGTGCACTTTCCACAGTACCCACAGTCGTCAGCAGAACAGGCAGTATAGTCTGGCTCAGAACCTGAGTCGTCGTCGCCACTGCCAAACCCATACTTTGCATCAACATCGACACCACCACCATTGTATTCGTCCTCATCCGCAACATCATCCTCAGTAGATAAGACACCCCACTGTAGCTTCATCCATCTTTCGACCAAATCTTCAGGCAACGCGTGTACGCCGTCACCGTACTGACTCCTGATCTCCAATCGATCCTTGCCAGGGCAGTACACTTCGAGCAACTTGTCCGCGTTGCGTGTAGCGACATCAACGATCTCATTAACAAGTGTGGCGAAGCGGTGGATGTCATCTCTATTCTCCCGGACCCAGGCTTGTACGTCGCCCTTGACATCTTGTACTTGTATGTCTTCGAAGAGACCGTTGCCGTCATGGTAGGCGACGATAAAGTTGGATATTTGTTTCATCCAGAGTGCTGGGTAGATGTCGGTCATGTCGATGGGTTTTTTGTGTTTTCCCGAGCGCGTCTTCAGGTCGAAGATAGAGTGATGTGCTACCGCAGATCCGCCGTGTTTGATCTCGAGCTTTCCAGGCTTACTCGTCGTGTTGCTGGGAGGACGGCCGATGGCAGCTTGCTGGAATGCTTGTAGAAGGTCATCTTGGTCTCCAGCAGTCTGCGCGGGCGCGACATCGCGGACTGCTGGGGATTCTTCGATGTAACCATCGCTTTCGAAGCGTACAAGACACTCCAAGCCGCCAAACTCATATCGTATGATGCGCTGGTGTGTCTCGGAACCCTTCACAGTATGATCCCATGTGGTGTATGCTTCAGGAAATGTATGACCGAAGCCTCTGATATCCTTGATAACCTCTTTAGGATCATTCTCCTTTCGTATGAAGAAGACTGTCTCCCCGATAACCTCAATATTGAACCGGAAAGCTTTGTCGATGCCGCGAGCGAAACGTAGGAGGTTGCCAAGGGTGCTTCCGCATGCGAAAAGGTCGGTGTTTGTAGCGCCGAGCTCTGCATCGGCCTCCGTAATGGCATGGATGACAGGTGCCATGGGGAAGTCGGGATACTTTGCAGCATTGGGGTCGCGGAAGTACTGTCCGTCGTCTTCCTTCAAGCGCTGAGGCTCATGAAGTGGTGTCCACCGAGGAGGTTGACCTAGGGCTGTTAGCTTTATCGGCGTATATAGTAGAAGCCTTACCTGGAACGACGATGGTAGGTACTTCGTCGTTGAGCCAGTTGTACGACGCGACATGTTGGCAATTCGATATCTCCGCCGAGTTGATTGGTTTCAGATTCAGATCGGAGCTTCGAAACACCTTCACAGGGTCTCCAAGCGGATGTGTCTGAAGATCCGGTTTTGGCTGCTCTCTTTTCTTTGCGAAGTGAGGCGCTCTTCCTCCGCGGCCTCGCCCTCTGCGTGGAGCCCAGCCGCCTCTGCCGCTGCCTGAAAACGAAGCCATATTGCGGAAATGTACTGACTAGTTTCGAAATTGTGAATTGCGAGGCTGAGTTATGCGCTGGATGGAAAGCGACACGCCGGCTTCAAGTATGGCATGCTGCCTAGACAAGGCTGAGTTCGTGTGGCGCTGTTTGCTCAACATGCAGGTCGCACAGCGCATGCCTGTAGGCCTCAATTCGTCCAGAGCTCACCAGAACATGCAGGCAGACAAAGATTGATGCCTCGCCGCATAACAAAGTGTGAGTCTCTTCCAATCATTCGCACAGCCCGTTATCAGAGAATCATCGCGCATGCGCTGGGGTCTGGGTGCGACCTCCCGGCTATCCATTCAGCAACCTCAAAAGAGCCAAAGGCCCCCTTGAAGAGCGATAGAACATCGGCAGATATCAGCTTATCTTGATAAATCTTTTCTCAGCATTTGATACCTTACACGATACAAACCTCATACATGACGGACCAAGACGCCGCCAAGCGTCTCGCAGCGCTGACGAAGCTCTTCAACGCTATCATCCATGGTCATCGCGAGATCAAGACAGCGGGTGATAGTAATCGATTTCTGGAGGCGTTGTGTGCTCAGGAAGACGGGTCGAAGTGTGTTGAGCGTCTGATCGCGTCTTCGGCAGGGCTAGCGGCCGTCGGCGTTGCCTTCCGCACCACCGGGGATAGCGCGTTCCTTAACGGCTGGGCAACCGCCGTCATCGATCGTCTGGCCCAGCCATCTGTCAAGCAACTCTACGGCGGCCAATTCCTGCAGCGCGTCCTGGAACAGATCGTCCAACCTCCTACATTTTGGAACACTTTCGTGAACGCGCATGATGGTCACGTGCTTTCCAGCGATGGCACTCGCGCATTCGCGTGGCTGCTACTCGAGCTATTGTACAGCCGCTCCGAAGACATCCCCGATGTGCGAGACGTCGCAGGACGCGTCACAGAGGATGAGACTCTCATCAGATCAGACTCGTTGGATGTACGCAACCTAGGACACAAAATCAAGCACGTCTTAGACAGTACAGCTGATGAATCCACTGATGGCCCTGGCGGCCGACACGACAACGACTTCGCTCAAATACACAAGGTCAAGCTCTTACCCACGCCAGACGAGTTCGTATCCGTGGAACGTCCATTCTACCGACGTGCTGATGCCATCGCGTCGGTCACCCAAGAGACTCGCGGATTGACCCATCTCGACAACCAGTTTCGCCTGCTTCGCGAAGATCTTCTGGGCGAGCTGCGTAACGACTTCCAAATTGCGACTGGTCAGAAGAAAGGACGCAAAAAGCTGGTTCTCGAGAATCTGGAATATGTTGGTATCGACTGTGGTCCAATTTTGAGACGCAAACACTGCTCTCTGAAGCTTCTTTGCCGCGATGATGTTCCTCAGCTGCGCAACGTGAAGGGCCTGGAAAATCGCAAGAAGCATCTCGCCAAAAACAAGGGTCTGATGAAACACCAGTCGATCGGATGTCTCATCAGCAACGGAGAGATTATCGCATTCGCCACAGTGGAACGCAACGAAGACTATCTTGCTCGAGAACCCGCCGTTATCTTGCTACGACTACCCGACGTCGGCTCACTGGGACGAGTGTTGATGGCATGCAGGACTACTTCAGATCTCTGCTTTGTACAGGTGGACACGGCTGTATTTGCCTATGAACCCATCTTGAAGTGTCTGCAGTCTATGACTGAGCTGCCACTAGAGGACCAGCTCCTTAGCCTCTCATCAGACTCTGCTGAGACTGCATCCGGCATTGAACCCGCAGATGTTGTCGAAACTATCCGCGAGAGATGGGAAGAAGATCTCCAGGACGTCATCGGAAGTACTCATTCGATCAATCTCGATCAGGCGCAGGCAGAATCGTTGTTAACAGGATTGATGAAGAGGCTGAGCCTGATCCAAGGGCCCCCAGGTACCGGAAAGAGTTTCATTGGCGCACTCATTGCTAAAATATTACACGACCACACTAATGAGAACATACTTGTTCTTACATTTACGAATCATGCTCTGGATCAGTTTCTCGAAGACATACAGAAAGCTGGCATCCCGTCCGACTCAATGGTGCGACTTGGTTCAAAGTTCAATGCCAACACTCATGCGCTCCTCATGAAAAACCAACCAAACGACTACAGGAGGAGTCGAGAGACATGGACCATGATCGACGAACAAAAAGCCCAAGAGACGTCTTATCACGATGCTCTACTAGCAAAGATGACAGAGTTCGATTTTGCGCAATACAACGATCAAACCCTGCTTGCGTATTTAGAGTTCTCTGAGGATTCGGAGTATTTCGAGGCGTTTGAGCTGCCTGACAACGTTGACGATGGTATGACAGTCGTAGGCAGGAACAACAGACCAGTCGACGACTACTACCTGATCCAGAGATGGATGAAGGGTGAAGACGCTGGTGTATTTTCCGACCATGCAGCACGAAATTATGCACACATCTGGAGTCTTGCACCCCAGCAGCGCTATGAGCTCCAGTCGCAGTGGTACAAAGCAATGCTAGAAGAGCAGATCGCCGAGATCAGCGCGCTCGCCGACAAGTACAACACGTGTCGTAGTCGGATCGATCGTTTGTTTCGGGAGAAAGACTTCCATGTGATAAGTCAGAAACGCATCATCGGGTGCACCACCACAGCGGCTGCAATGTACACCGAGGAGATTCGGAAAGCTTCACCCGGTATAGTCCTCGTAGAAGAAGCTGGCGAAATCCTTGAGAGCCATGTGTTGACAGCTCTCACCCCGACGACAAAGCAACTCATCCTGATCGGCGATCACAAGCAACTTCGACCCAAGGTCAATAACTATTCCCTTACAGTAGAGAAAGGGGATGGATATGATCTCGACGTTTCATTGTTCGAACGACTTGTACTCAGTGGGGTTCCACATACCACTCTGAGTAAGCAGCATCGCATGCGTCCCGAGATCTCGTCGCTGGTCAGATTCCTTACTTATCCCGAACTGGAGGATGCTGAGAAGACTCAAGGCCGGCCAGCTCTACGCGGGTTTCAAAGCAATGTCATCTTCGTGTCACATTCACACCCGGAGCTCAACGCGGTACAGCTTGCCGATCGCCGCGACGGAGGCGCTAAGTCCAGCAAGGAGAATCTGTATGAGGCCGAGATGGTATTGAGTTGTGTGCGGTACCTTGCCCAGCAGGGCTATGGTACAGATGATATTGTGGTGTTGACACCTTACCTGGGCCAGCTATATCTCTTGTTGAATACCCTATCCAAGGAAAACGATCCCATATTGAACGATTTGGATTCCCACGAGCTGATCCAAGCGGGTCTGATGTCACCGGCTAGCGCCAATATCTCCAAACGCAAGCTTCGCATTTCGACTATCGACAACTACCAAGGTGAAGAGTGTGAGATCGTCATTACATGCCTCACACGAAGTAACGATATCGGAGACATTGGTTTCATGTCATCTCCTCAGCGAGTCAACGTACTACTTTCGCGAGCACGAAACGCATTGATCATGATTGGCAATGCAGACACTTTCATGAACAGCCGCAAAGGCAAGGAAGTGTGGGTACCACTCATGGACCAGCTGAAGCGAGATGGTCATGTGTACAACGGCTTTCCCGTCAAATGCGAACAGCATCCCGAGAAGACCGCGCTTTTAACTGAGAAAGAGCATTTCGACACGGTATGTCCAGACGGCGGCTGTGATGAGCCATGCGGCAAACTACTCAACTGTGGAATGCATACCTGTCCTCAGCGATGCCATAAACTACAGGACCACTCGCGAATGGACTGCGAAGCTATCATCTCTTCAGTATGTCCAAACAATCATAAGACCACGAGGAAGTGTCATCATCAGGCTGCGGTACATTGCCGGAAATGCGAAGCTGCAGTGCGAGCACAAGAAAAGAAGCGCCAACGAGACCATAAGCTAGATGAAGAGCGGCAAGCTAAGCAACGAGCATACCTCGCACGACTAGTCGAAATTGAAGACGAGATCGAGCACCAGAAGCGCGTTCTGAAAGAGCAAGCCGAGGAGAAGGACCGAGATCAAGCGCTCAAGCAGAAGAAGCAAGATCTTCACAAACTGCAGGATAAGATCAAGGGTGCTAGGAATATATCAGCCCCATCATCATCAACGTCCAACACCGCTTCGACACCACCAACAGCCACTCCAGGTCAGCAGAGTGTCTCCACAGCCAATGCGACGCTTGCTCAACAAGACAACACTACATCCGATGCCGCCTCTGCCTCGTCAGATCGGGAGCAGGACCAGCCTGATTGGGACATGAGCGAAGCCAGAGACGATTGGGAGTGGCAGAAGAAGTATGAGGGCGCGGAGAACGAAGCTTTAGATTCTCTGGTAGCTATGATCGGTTTAGAATCTGTCAAAGAGCAGTTCCTTGCCATCAAGGCCAAAGTCGATGCAGTAGTGCGCCAAAATGTATCTCTGAAGGGGGAGCGCTTCGGTGCCGCCTTGCTAGGCAATCCTGGAACGGGAAAGACTACCGTGGCTAGGCTGTATTCCAAATTCCTGGTGGAGGTCGGAGCTCTCCCTGGTGACCATTTTATCGAGAGCTCTGGGTCAGCTCTCGCAAATGATGGCGTATCCGCCTGCAAGGCCCACATCGACAAAATACTCGAAGAAGGCGGCGGTGTCTTCTTCATCGATGAAGCATACCAACTGGTCTCTGGATACAGTTCTGGCGGTAAAGCAGTGTTGGACTACCTTCTCGCCGAGATGGAGAACTTGACGGGTAAAGTCGTCTTCGTGCTCGCGGGCTACCACAAGCAGATGGAAGCCTTCTTTGCACACAACCCTGGTATTCCGAGCCGCGTACCGATCCAAATGGAGTTCCAAGACTACGAAGACCGCGAGTTGCAACAGATCTTCTGCCAGTACATCGATAAGAAGTATTCTGGGAATATGAAGATCGAAGACGGGATGAACGGTCTTTACGTCCGCATTGTAGCGCGGCGCATTGGCCGGGGTCGGGGCCGCGATGGCTTCGGCAACGCCCGCGAAGTCCAGAATTGGATTGCAAAGATTACCGAGCGTCAGGCGAAGCGATTGCGCAAGGAGAGACGAGCTCTCATGATGCCAGATGACCACATCCTCACCAAGGAAGACTTGATAGGTCCAGAGCCTTCGTCGGTGCTCAAAAACAACGACGCTTGGTCAAAATTGCAGAAGCTTACTGGTCTACCTTCAGTCAAGGAGTCTGTTCAAGTTCTTCTCGACGGGATTCAGACCAACTACCAACTTGAGTTGCAGGAGAAGCCTATCATTCAATATTCCCTGAACCGCTGCTTCATCGGCTCACCAGGAACGGGGAAGACGACCGTTGCCAAGCTCTACGGCCGCATCCTGGCTGATATCGGGCTTCTTTCGAACGGCGAAGTCGTGGTAAAAAGTCCCGCGGATTTCGTTGGCAGTGCTCTAGGAGGCTCGGAAGCAAACACGAAAGCCATCTTGGCGTCCACTGTCGGCAAGGTCCTCATCATCGATGAGGCCTACATGCTCGCTAGCGGTGCTAATGGTGATCCTTACAAGGCTGCAGTCATTGACACCATCGTTGCCGAAGTACAGAGTACCGCTGGCGAAGATCGATGCGTGCTCCTATTAGGCTACCAAGATCAAATGGAAGAGATGTTCCGCGATGTCAACCCCGGCCTTGCGAGGCGCTTCCCGCTAGAGTCTGCGTTCGTATTTGAAGACTTCAACGACACTGAGATCCGTCAGATCTTTGACTACAAACTCAACAATGTTGGCTTTGATGCCACAGACCAAGCCAAGAAGGTAAGACCAACTCCAGGCACGATTTAATCAAGCTCACATCTTTCTTCAGGTCGCTATGGAAGTTATACAACGCGCGCGCAACCGTCCAAACTTCGGCAACGCAGGCGAAGTCGACATCCTCTTGGATCGTGCGAAGGCTTTACACCAAAAGCACAAAACCTCTGGCAAAGTCAAACAGTTCGGCACTTTCGAAGCCATCGACTTTGACCCAGATTTTGACCGTGGCGAGCGTGCAGCGACTGAGCTCTCGGCCTTGTTTCAAGACGTTGTAGGATGTGAAGAACTCGTCAAACAATTCCAGGGCTATCAAGACACCGCTGCCAACATGAAAGCCCTTGGAATGGATCCGCGCGAACAGCTACCCTTCAACTTCCTCTTCAAAGGGCCGCCAGGTACCGGTAAGACTACTACGGCCGCAAAGATGGGCAAGATCTTCTACGACATGGGTTTTCTCAGCCAAGCGAAAGTGGAAGAATGCTCCGCTACAGATCTAGTTGGACAGTATGTGGGTCAGACTGGCCCCAAGGTGCAGAAGCTTATGGAGAAGGCCATGGGCAAAGTCCTTTTTATCGATGAAGCCTACCGCCTTGCCGAGGGCGGATACGCCACCGAAGCCATGGACGAGCTAGTCGACTGCCTGACCAAGCCTAAGTTCGCTCAGAAGCTCGTCGTCATTCTGGCCGGATATGACAAAGACATTGATCGACTGATGAGCATGAACCCCGGGCTTACCAGTCGTTTTCCCGAAACGGTCATGTTCAAGCATCTCGAGCCAGAGACATGCCTGGAGCTACTTGTCAAAGTCCTTACAGACTTGCGGAAGAGGAAGAAGGCGCCACTTGATCTATCCGTCGTTGATCCGCCATCAGACCAACTGAGACAACAGCTACTGCATGTCTTTAGAGAACTATCAGCACTAGATTCATGGGGCAACGCTCGGGACGTGAAGTCTCTCTCCAAGAGCATGTTTCAAGCACTCATCTCTACAGCTAAGCCTCCTATCACCAGTCTCGTTCTCACAGAGACTATTGTCGTCGATGTTATGCAAAAGATGCTGGACGAGCGTTCACGAAGGAACGCCGCTGTAGGCACGAACCGGTTCGATAGACCAATGCCTCCACGTCCAATTGCCGCCCCACAAACACAACCCCCTACTCCACGAACTGCGCAACGCCCAGATATCGTGACAAAAGTTACGCAGCCGCCAGCACCAGCGGCGACCGTTATGAAAAAGCAAGAAGCCGACATCAAGCCAGCCGAGAAGCAGCCAAAGCCCGCAAAAGAGCCCGAAGACCCTTTGGCCTCCATCTTCAAAGCCAAGCGCGACGCAGGCGTTTCCGATGCAGTGTGGGAGCAGCTCGAACGCGACAAACACGCTATGGTGGCCAAAGAGCGCGAGTACCGCCAACTCCAAGAAGAGAAGCGACAATATGAGGAGCAGATCAAAGAGTTCATTCGTGCCGAGAAGGCAGCTGCAGATGAGGAAGAGCGACGTGTTCGGGAGCAAGCGCGCATCGCGGCTGAGCTGGAAAAGCGACGTCGCGACGAGGAGTTGGCGGCTCTTGAGAAGGCGCGACAGATGGAGATGGAGAGGCAGAAGAGATTGAAGGTGTTGGGACCGTGTCCGGCGGGATATACGTGGATCAAGCAGTATAGCGGGTATAGATGCGCTGGTGGGAGTCACACGCTGTCTGACGCAGACGTCGACGCATTTTGTCGCTGAGAGAGAATGGGTGGGTTGTATACGGCAGTGCAACGTCGTTTCGTTCGTTGCTAGTTGAAAGCAATAAAAGAAACATCATTTCTCATAAATTATGCCTCCGACCATTCACCACAATATTACCCCAAATATCTATTTTCCTCAACGGAACACTTGCAACATGACACTCCTTCGCCAAAGCCGCAGCCGAACTCACACCCTAGCCACGCTTGTCCTCAAACTTGTCCGTTCGTGGACTATCAGGCCACTGGAAAGTCACCATGATATCGCGACTAGCAGCAGCCATCTTACTCGCTTCCATGAGCCCGTCTGCCCTGTCTCCACCCACCTCCCTGCCAAAGCCAAATCGCTGCGGAGACAACGGCGTATCATCTTGCGGTCTAATGTTCTGCCCGTAGAAGACCAGCGGCAGGATACTATCTTTCCAGATAGGCACGCTATGCCGCCTTTTCCAATTCGTGATATTGACCCAAACAGACAGAATGCATGTAGCAACAGTAAAACAAATGGGAAACAAAAGCCATTTCAACCGCATCTCCACACACGCTTTCGTCTCCCACGCAAGCCCATACACCACATCCAAAGGCGGGTCGTGCGCGCCGTAGCTGGTATCCCGAGCTGTAGCGCTGCCGTACTGGAACCGAAACCGATTAGTCATAGCATTCGCCACGGCATCGAAGAGTTTCGTAACATTGGCATGGGTCGAACTGCCTTCTGTTTCCACCAGCGGTCGCAGAACGGCATTAACGCCTATATGCGCGAGATTAGACTGACTTTCCAACTGGCAAAACTCGCTGTTCTTGCAGTTCTTGAAGCAGTCAAAAGTTTTGTACGACTGGCAATACCCATCGAAAATATCGTCATTCATAACCATGGCGACCGCTTTGACGAACTCGGCTGGTTGCCGGTAGATGCACTGTTCCGGCCACGTCATATTCTCAAACGTATATTTCTCGTGCGTGAAATCGAAGAGCTGTAATTCCGCTGTTGCGGTGCCGTAGGGGATGAAACCGCCGGCGTATAGCGTCCAGGGGCCTACGCGACACGGCTCTCGGCGTGTTGTGTATGAGTATTCCGTGTTGGAGAGGCTGTTTCTGTAGGTGGGCAGGTCGAGTTCTTCGTGGTGGGCGCCGCTGATCTGGAGGCGCATGGCTGAGGAGGGGGCTTCCCATTCGTGGAGCTCGGAGCCTTTGATGAAGCTTTTGTAGGTGCGTGTGCATGGGTATAAGCTGCATACTGATGCGGTGATGGGGGTACTGCCTATGTTGAGGAGGGTTGCGTTGACGTAGGCCCATCTGGATGCTGTCGGTTAGGAGACTGCCCATCCAGGTGAGGTTGGGAGTTGGCTTCATGGTCGAGACTTCGAAATGACCTGCTCCTACTGATCTGTTCAAGCCGCTTGGTAGAGAGTGGACGGTGTTGTTACTCCACTCCGTACTCTCGATTTTGCTTGTCACTAAAGACGCTACGTTCGTGCATATGTTGCACACTCCAACTGTCGAATGCATGCTCTGATTCGAGTCGAAGAAAGCCTTTTCCAGCTCTGGTCTAGGACCCAGATTACTGAATGTACAGTTCCCCGTAGGGCAGCTTGTGCGAATCTTGTTCTCAATCCCGTAGGGCGATACGACACTGGATAGGATTGCGGCAACAAGGTCGGTTGTAGGGCCTCCGTCTGAACCACCTATAAAGGGGATGTAGCCACCACTCCCAGGTACCGTATGCGCAAAGGGAAGCGATGCATTAAGCGTAGCGCTCGGGAACGAGCATGGCGCCGCACCATTAGCCTGCTGA
>Ga0265780_10002401_pt1 | contig 25413 bp, 17 predicted proteins | sample P1T30metagenome_FD_192432 | JGI IMG/M metagenome (GOLD analysis project Ga0265780, IMG submission 192432) | Plant litter microbial communities from East Loma Ridge, Irvine, California - P1 T30 | ecosystem: Environmental > Terrestrial > Plant litter > Unclassified | place: USA: California... | reverse complement strand
GGAATAATGTACACCGTTCACACATGCCAATCATCTGCCTTGGTCATTTAGCCATCACCGACTCTTGAGATGGGCAGTGCCTAAAAACTCGCTAATCAATAATGTAAATCAATTATGATCCCTTTCAGTGACCCACCACTAGCTTTCAACCTCAAACACGTCGGACGGTAGAGAAATGCGATTGTATCATTAGCCGCACCCCTTGTACCGATTCGTACATGCTTCCTGATCCAGCATTGTTCTAGCAACGAACCTTTTATTCTCCAGTACTATCTAATCACCCACACCACGCCAATGGTCATTACATCAACAAAGATTTAGCTCAGAGGCGTAGTCTACTTGTCGTCCAATATTACGTGCGCACAATGTCCGCTATGTACTGTATTGCCAGCGCCGTGGAATTCGAAGGCATGAGTTGTCCGCATTTTTTGCACGATTAAGTGTCGTACACGACGCCAGTGGACATACGAGTGTCTAACCTCTGAACTACGTAACTCGAATAAAATGCGATAGGGAAGGCGGAGCTACTAGGGTGCATGTTCATTGTCTCGATACATAAATATTTTCTAGGACAAGTAATCAACCAGTAGAAGCAATACTATCCAGCTACATGACAACCGAAATATCAAGGACTAAGAGTACGATACTTTAGCTATGCAGAACTATTTTCGAAAAGAAGACGTTAAAGTCTTCAGAGTACTCCTTTCATACTGACAGGACAGTGACAAAGACGCAGCGAACACTTTGCGAAAAGTTGCAACGCGTAGTCACTTGATGAGTAGGTAGTCATCGTCAGCGATGTCGATATGATTCCAGTCACCAATCATTAATGCACAAATCTTCTTTACTCCAACAAATCTTGGTCTTTTAATTCTACCAAAACTCGGAGTCCATTTCTTCCTTATTTTGATACTTCGCCTCTCTCATTCTCGCTCGTAGGCCCATCGTACTCCTTCGCTCCTCTTGCTCGTACATATATGAGCATCGTCGTACCCAACCCCACTAATTGCACAGCCCAAGATAACCCCCATCGTACCATGACATTATATATGCCCAACCATGAGGCGCAGAACCTATACACACGCAAATCTCCACAAAGTTCCGTTCCAGTCCGTAACGCCATGCTGGGAGACAGTACAGTACAGGTCGCTCGCACGATGTATAATTCTCCTGTGAAACGGCTTCTCCTGGACGTCTTCCTAATACATACCCGGCGGCGGGCCAGGCCTACCCTGCGGCTGTTGTCGGGGCCCTGGTCCACCGCCAAAGCCAGGATGCGGGCCATCAAACATTATGCGTGGATCTTGCTCGCGTGGCATACCACCCATGGGACCGGGTCCGTATCCGCCAGGTTGCGGGAAGTAACCTTGTGGCATGCCGGGTGGCGGACCTTGCTGGCCAGGGAAGCCCATGCCGCGCATGCTGCCTGGAGGCGCGAAGCCAGGAGGATGACCGATCGGTGTGTTGCCGGCTGAGAAACTAGGTCCGGGGCCCATTTGTTGCTGCGAATTTGGGCCATTGAGACCAGGCGGTTGGCGCATGGGTCCGCTGCCGAAGCCTGGTGGTGGTGGGATGGAGGAGCGTTCTTGGGGTGTGGGTTGCATGCCTTGCTGGCCGCGGCCGCCCATGTAGGGCATGTCGGGTATTGGCTGCGAGGGGATGCCCATGTTCGTGAGCTGTCGTGAGTCGCCGGCCGTATTACGGCGCTGGAGGTTCATGATGGCGTCGTCGTGGTTGGGGTAGCCCATGGGTAGGCGCGTGTTCTTAGCACGCATGGCCTCTTGTTGCTGCTGTTGCTGCTGCTGCTGTTGTTGCATGTTAAGCTGTTGCCGGAGGTCCTGCTCTCGACGCTCGGCTTCGCGGCGGGCCATGTCGCTCTCGTTGAACATGCGAGGGTCCTCCATGAAGCCAGGGGGCGGGCCTGGACGTCCCTTTGGTGGTGCTTGCGGCTGTTGGCGAGGCTGGTCGAAGAATGCTGCGAGGTGGTTTTCCTGGTTCTGGCGAGGCAAGTTGTGGTTGGGTAGTTGAGGCGGGGTGGCGCGAGACGGCTGCTGCATCAGTGTGAGCAGGAAGTCACGCTCTTTTTGCTTCGTATCTTGATCACGTCCCTGCTCCGCCCGCGCACGACCACTCAACAGTGCACTCAGATTGACATCTGCCATGGGGCCTCTTGAAGGAGCTTGCTGGTGCATGAAGTGATCTTCGGGATGACTCGACTCTCGGGGAAGTCTGAACTGGTCTTGCATCGCGTTCTCGGGAGACATGCTGCTGTACCTAGACTGCTGGGGTGGTTGTACCTCGGTCATAGGCCGCTGAGCCAGAATGTTGTCCAAGAGGTTGCGCTGCTCGAGATTCCGTGGCGGCTTATTGCTCTGAAACGGTGGCGGAGGGGACTGCTGGTACATGTCGAGCGAGATGCCCCCGCCGTGCCTGGCTCCATTGGTGGGCGGGGGCGCAGATGCTTGTGGAGGTGGACCAGGACTGGGACCACCGACATTTACCTGACCGAGCATCTGGAGAATGCGCTGGAAGCCTTCCTGATCCGCATCGCCACCCCCACCAGGCGGCGATAGTGACGGTGGTACTGGCATCGCTGGCTGGCTTGGCGCCGCTGGCTCATCGGGCTTTGTGAACATGTTCATGAAGCGCGACTTCTTGTCTGCTCGTGGCTTCGTGGACATGGGCTCTGCAGGCGGCAGTTCGGCGGCCTTGTCGCGGCCCCAGTTGCCAAAGAGAATGCCCTGGGTAGGCTCAGCAGAGGGTGTGTGTAGCGCCTGGGTCAGCATGGGCGGTACTGTTGCTGCGGTCGCCGTGGTGGGTTCCTGCGCGTACTCGTCCTTCTCTACCACCGGTGCGTTCTTCGCCTTCATCGACTCCTTCCAGGCCTGGAAGTCCTCGGCGGTGCGCGGCTTGGCCTCCTTCTTCTCGATCTTGGTGTCCATCCACTCCGGGTCCTCCTCAGCGCGGTTGCCGTTGCCGCCACGCCCCCAGTCTCGGTCTCGGTCCCTGTCACGGTCCCGGTTCTGGTCCCGCTCGCGCCAGCCGCCCGTCTTGACGCCCTCCTCCTTGGCCTCCTCACCACGGCGGCCCCAGCGCGGCTCGGCTCGGTCGCGTGTCCCCCGTCGTGGCGCTGCGTCCATGTCTTGATCGCCCTCCTGCTTGTCGCGGTTGCGATCTCCGTTGCGGCCGCCGAAGCGCTCAAAGTCCTCCTGGCCTACGCTCTTGCGCCCCTTGGCGACCGTCCAGCCGCCTTCGTCGTCCCGCGGCGCGCGCCGGCCGTTGGTGTAGGCCTTGTCGCGGGTGCGGTCAGCATCGGCACCGCGTGTCCACCGCTCATTCTTCTCGCGCGGGAAGCGGTCGCCGAGGTTGTCGCCGTCGGTCGACACTATGCCCGTGCGCTCCTTGGGCTCACCTGGCGCCTTCATGCGTGAGGCTGATGCGAAGTTGAGGCGCGGTGGGCCGAGCACCGTGTCCTCGCCAGGTTCTACAAAAAGCGCGTTAATTGCGGCCACCACGCCGTGAGCTTCAGACTTACGCATGCTCTGGCGGCGCCCGAACTGGCCCATGGGGTTGTTGATGAGCGGCCGCTGGTCTGCTGGTGCGCTGCCCTCGCCCTCCCGCACGCCGCGCGTTCGCCGTGCAGTGCCATTGTTGTTGTTCTGCTGGTTGTGGGTGTTGCTGTCGGCGGGCACGTCCATCCACTGCGAGATGTTCGGCAGGCCGTCGGGCTTCTTGACGAGCGGCGACTCCCTCAGCGCCTCCAGCTGCTCGACGGTGTAGCTGTGCCCTCCCATCCTGCAGCGCTGTTGTGTGGGAGTATGTATGTGATGGTGGTGGTGGTGGTGGTGGAGGGGTAGCTGTGTTGGTGCGGTGATGTTCCTCGTCTTGAGTATCGCGGGCGTGTTTTGCAGATATTCGTGATGTTTCCAGTGGTGAGGGGAAAAGCCTCCCTAGAGCTATGGCGATGTCGAAGCAGCCAAATCGGCGCTGTTCAGACTGCAGTCTCTACAATTCTCGTATAGTATAGCAATGGAGCGCTGGCGAATGCGGTAATAGTAGCGGTCGGCGTGGAGACGGGTGCGGAGTAATCGTTTCGCTGTGCTCGTGGTAGTGGCGCATGGAACGCGTGCAGAGTGAAGTCGGCGAAGCTTCGAGGTGGGACGCAAAGGCGCCTTCGAGGAGTAGCAGACCCCTGCTATTAACTGCACACCGGCGACGAAAAGCGGAGAAGCAGTTTCGGGCTCGGGCATGCGCTGGGTAACAGTTCGGAGAGTCGGTGGGCAGTTTCAGTGATTGGTCGTCGTGGCAATTGTAAACGATAGGTGAGGCGTGTGTGTGGTGCTTGTGCTTGTTGTCGTGGGTATTCTAGCTGGGTGCGGGTACGGGAGTGTAAGTTAGCAACACGGGCTGCCAAGACAAATCAGGGCCCACGCGAGGTGCGTCATGGGCATGTGACACGGCCCTCACTTTCACAGGCAGCACTTTGACGCGCCTTCCGTAAGATTAGACTAAGTTGGACTATTGATGCATTGCTTCGCGAAAGACTCTGGGCGCCTGCGGTGGCCTCATGGGTTGACCTCCCGATGCAGATAATACGAATAACGCCTGCTATGCTGCTTGACCTCATCCAAAGCCCTCCAATATCTATAAGACATCCTACGCCAGTGATGACACCACCCCAGCTATCGCGCCGCTACTCCACTCCTTGACCCTCTCCTGGTCGCATGTCTCATATACGCGCGATGCGAGCGTCTTCAGTGTGCGGTGACGAGGGTCCTGGTTGTCGAGCATCATCTGGATCCAAGGCAACAGGCCGCAACGCGTGACGAGCGTGGTACTGCCCTCTACATGAGTGGCGCGTAGCAGCAGTCTCAAGATCTTCTCCTTCGCAGCACCGTTGCACGACCGTGAACCATAGTGATCGAGCAGTTGCTCGACGATATTGCTCTTCCTGAAGTACTCCATATCCTGTGGTGTGCGCAGCGAGTCCATCAGATATTCGAGGAACCAGTCAACGTCCTGATGGTAAGTAGTCTCGTCGTCTGGATCGCTGGCTACGATGCTGTGCCAGAACTCGCTCAGCAGATGCTGTACGTTCCAGGCCGGGGCCTTGGTCAGGAATTTGCTGATCTTGCTGTACATCGAGTGTGTTGGATCAGCTACAATGCCAACACATCGAGCAGCCAGGGTACTACCTAGGTACGGGAACGCTTCTGGCCCGAGAAGCTCGACCGATTCAAGCACCTCGCCAAAGAGCAGGTAAAGTTGCTGGTGATCTGCGTTCGTTGCAAGCTTCTGTGTACCCTCCGGGCTCTCTTCCGTCGGGATAAACTCGCGCACGCTGGTGTCGAGCGTTGCCATGAGTTGCCGAATATTGTTGACAGCTTGCAAGCGAATCTCAGCATGCTTCGAACTGAGACAGTGTAAAAGCTCTCCAATGTCTCCGTCGTCGATGGCTTCACCAAGTTCCTTCTTCTTCCACTTGACCAGACCAGTGTGCTTCTCGTCTTCTTGTGGTGGTGCCTCCAAGTCTACATCCGGCTTCCGCTTGATCTGTTCAACGTCTTCAAGCGGCGATGGAGACGAAGTCGATCGCTCCGAACCGCTGAAGTCCGCACCAGTTGCCAATTTCAGTGCTTCTTTGGCACGCTCCTTGCCCATTTTCCACAGGAAGGCGTCCTTAAGCACATCCTTGTGGGCTTTAGCCGCTGATTGCACGAGAGCATCGCGGACCGAAGTCAACATGGCCTCGTCCTCGCCTATCAGCTTGAGCAGATACAGGAGCTTCGAGAGCCACTGCGCGAGAGGTTCAGCTGTGGTACTGACTGTTGCCTCCCCGCCACGAAATGGCCATTGCTCAACAAATGTCATGAGTAGTGGGCTGAATGGTCCTGCAACTGCATCGATTGGCGCATCGCTGCGGGAAGAAGTGTCGATGTCGTCAAAGTACTTGATGGGACCTTTGATGAAGCGTGCGCAACAGTCATCAAGAAAGTCAAGAACTTCGGCCGATGGCACAGAGGATCCTGGAGATGCACCCAAGCTGGCGGTGAGTGCATCCAGCGCGTCCGGTGATGTTTTTGTCTGTAGCATCTCCTGATCCTGGAGGATGGCACCCAAAAGTGATTTGATGCCGGCATACAGTTCGCTGTCTTGAGAAGTAACAAGCAGTCTCAGCAAGGTGACAAAGGGCGAGTGTGGAAGTGATTCTGTCAAGTCAGTGAAAGCCGTATATGATGCTTTATGTCACTTACTAGGTTTCTGCCACCATCGCATGGCTGGTGAGTGCCTCGCCATCTGTATCCAGTGCTCGAGCTCCATGACGCGGAACGCCTTGTCTTCGGTTGATGCCGTCATCTTTTCGACCTCTGCCAGCGCGTTGCAGAGCGGTATCGACACGTCAAACTTCTCTTGCAGAGCTGCTTGTGGAGTCACTTCATAGTATAGCTTTAACAATCTTGTGATGGACTCTCGCTTCATGTCTTTCACGCCTGGCTTCTTGAGCGCCAAGAAGATGGTTCTTATCGGCGGTATGCGTCGGCTGATCTCTGCTACCAGACGTTTTGTCGCTTGTTCCCAATGCTTTGATGACTTTGCCTCGTTTGCCGTACTCAGTACGTCCACTGTGCTTTGCAATTTCAGAAGCGCAGCAATGAGGACACGAATGGCGAACAGCTGTACCAGGTCAGAGTTGTGGTTCAAACATTTGGTAAGCACTTGTTGGTTTAGTGGTTGTGGAAGGATGCTCTGTAGCATGGTCGACACTGGTGGCGGGTGGTCGCGAAAGGTTCTCCTTGCACCTAGATACTTTGGCACTGGAAGTTGTATGGTTTGATAGAGGAACGCCGAGTAGCCTATCCAAGTGGACGTAAGCTTCGGGTCGTAGTTGAAATCACGTCGCTTCGAAAAGTAGTCTGCCACCAGCTCCGGGCAAGCCTTGAAGATCTCGACGACCAGTTCCTGGTGGAACGTATTGGCGTACGGTCGCTGGCTCAGGGTGAACTCGGACAGAATGATGTTGCGAATCTTGCCGGTCTTGTAAACATCGACCGAGTCAGCGCCAAGGTCAATGCCATGTTCTCCCGCATCGTCGACCTCGTCTTCGTCATCGAAGTTTGAAGGATAGAAACCGTTGGTAGGCAGCATGACACCATACGCCGGATCTGTGCAGACCATGCGCAGGAATTCGTGCGCCAGCACAGGTGGGGCTTTGTGTCCCTCCTCCAGTGATCTCTCTTCCGCCTCATAGCTGTAAAGAGAAGCAATGCGCGAGAGAGCCTTTCCACTCAAGATCCGACTCTTCACTTGTCGCGCTATTGTCTTGTCCTGGAACACATGATTCTTGAACACGTCGAACACCTCGTAGATGAGGAACGGCGGGTCCGCGCTGAGATGATCGAAGACGCCTCGAACAATGTTGACATTGGACAGAATCTCGCTCTTCGCACGCTCGTCCTGGTGCCTGAGGTGGGTCAGAAGGTACCGTATCGCGGTGGTGCGCACGCTAGGCCTCTTCTTGTGGTCCGTCGCGCTTTGCTCCTTGCGCAGGCCAATGTTCCGCCCAAGAATCTTAGGCTCCAGCGTGAAGTCTCTCTTCGAATACACGGCGCGGGCATGTGCGCCCTCGTTGAAGCGTGTGAGCTCTGTGAGCAGGCGCAGTGCGGGCGAGATGATGCTTTCCTGGTTCGGCGCGGCCGAAGTGCTGCGTACAAGACGGCGAGCCACCGAGGGCTGCAGTATGGTCTTGGCCAGGAGAGTGCCATATTCGGTGAGCTCGCTGTGGCTGGCCAGGACCTTAAACAGCAGCGCAAGCACCGCCGTCACCTGCGCGAGGATGGCCTCGAAGTTGGTCTCTGCCGCGAAGTCCCAGGCCTGTATGAGGTTCTGCAGGAACGCCGTGTCCTTTGCATCTCGTCCCCGACCCTTCTGGCTGTCGAGGTATTCACGCAGAATGGCACGCTTGCGGGGCAGGTCGTCTTCTTCGGTCGAGTAGAGGATGGAGTCGAGGAATCGCTTGAAGAGGTTCAGGCCTGGGTGTGTCAGCTCTTGAGGTTTTTATACGGTCCCATAGTACTGACCGCTGCGAAAGTCGCCGTGTGCTCGCTGGTCGAACACCAGCGCCTTCTGCAGCTCGCGCGCGGTCGTGACTTCCTCCGCATGGCCGTTCGGGCGCGGTGAATTGCGCTCGTGGCTTCCCTCGATTCGTTGGCGCTTCAAATCATGATCGCCGTACGCGCTCTTCCCATCGGCGTCGAAAAGCGTCCTTTTCCCCATGATTCATCTCCGGTGCTGCAAATGTTCGAATGTTCAACTGCGCATGCGGAACCAGTTGAAAAAAGTACAGGGATTAGGATTCCGCGCGCTAGTGTGGGCTGGATCTAGCGTGAACGCGGCTGGCAAACGTCAACTCACGACATCATCTCCAACCCTCCTTCATTTCTTCACTGAACTTCCCAGTTAGTAATCGCTGAACTTCTCTTTGCGCGCCCAGGACATCCTCTACCAAGAGTGGTGTGTTGCTGGGGCCGAAGCCCTCGCCACTCTGACCTCGCAAGGCGCTCACTTAGTAGTCGATTCCATGCCTGTACTTCAGGCCGTCTCTCAACGCTGGGGTAATCTTGTTACTTCGAACGGATGTGATGGCAGATTTGAGAATGTTCCGTTTATATACGCGGAGGACGACGTTGGCAGTGTCTGCTTGCGGCGCAATTGCAGAGGTGCGCGCGTGCTGTTGTTGTCTGCGCACACGGTGAATGTGTTGAATGTCTCGAAGGTAAAAGCGGGGCACTGAGTGCGGCGGGGAGGTCTCTTTCACCTCGCGAACCTGAATCTCGCATCTCTGCAATTGGATATTTGAAGAACAGGCTGGATATCGACCATGCTGTCTCGTCGAGACTTTCCACGATTGGGGTTGCAGCTCGCGATCTTGCGTAGGCGGCGTCCAGATACACTCCTTCGTGCGGCGTGCTCTCACCATGATAGAAGCGCGCTCTTCGTCGCGGACGCCGCTACCTCAAGGAAATGGTGGAGGCTGTTGGAGAGGTCGAGAGATCCATTCACAATGTGTGAGGAGTTGTGTACAAAGCACGGTCAGTATGGCCAGCAATTGTGTATGTTTGCCTAGCCCTCACATTCACGTTCACCGCCGTTAAGGCAAACACGGACGACACCGCTTTTGTAGTGTCCTGGCATGATTATGAAACAAAGCACACATTTACAGCTACGAAGCCACGGGTATTCAAAGGTGCGCAAGCGATGCACAGTAAGGCATTTGCTAAATACAATTAATCTTGAAGACGGTACTCATTCAAACGCAGTTCCACTCATCAACTTCTCTTATTTTCTTCCCAAGGCACGCAACTTATCAGCCATTCTTGAACTCCATTTTCTGAACCCAGTACGCCCCTTGCGACCTGGCTCATTCGCTGATGGCAGGTTCAGATCCGACACATTGGTGTACATCCGTATCGTGACTCTGAGCGTTCTTCGATGGGTGTCTGGCCCTGTAATAAGTTGGCCAAAGAACGAAGCCACGTCCGTCAGTGCTTCTCGGAGGTATGTCGCTCTCGAAAGTATGTCGCTTTTGAAAGTGACAGCGACCTCATCGGTGCGTGCGAACTCACCACCAAGATGACGCGGCAGGACAACTTGCGCCTTGCGATCCACGATACGTACGAGGCGCATGAAGCGATAGAACAGATTGAGTGAGGAATCCTTGGGCAAATCTCGAACTCTGCCATACTCTGAGTAACACCAGTTGACGAAATCCGTTGGAGCGTCTTTCGCAGGCGTATAGACAACTTCCGGGCTCACACTTTCCCCGAGGGTGGCGAGGGCCTTGACGAAATCCCTCATGAGCTTCGACGCTCTATCCAGCCTTGCGTGATGATCAGTGACTTCCATTTCCGAGTTGCGATTGTGTATTACGGTCTTGCCTGTGATCACCTTCTCGGCCCATACCTCCAGCAGTAGCGGTCGGGCCATCGGATCAAGGTCGGCGCCCCTTTCCTTCTCTTCTTCCAGATACCCTGCGCTCTTGAAATACTCTTTCACAGTGTAGCCCCATTTTCGAAAGTCGTGTGCTATGAAAGCTATTTTGGTATGATATGGTACTTCTCGATTGTCCTTGTATATGAGGAAGTTATCCGGGCCGTCTTCCGAGTCCATGTTGCCTTTAGGCGAGGTCTATTGAAGCTTTGGTGTCAAAACCTGCTGCTTACTGGTAAGAGCTTCTATATATGGTAAAATTGCCTCAAGTTTGCTGTGGTCACAAAAGTCCTGCAGCTTCGAGAAACTCTCGGCATTATTGGACGCAAGTTTGTTCTTGCCCACGCAAGCCTTCTCGGCGTGAATGCAATGGATTCAATCATGGTCCAAGTTAAGCCGCCTGACTTCCAATTGTTTGAACGAGCAGGATAGTGGCGGTGGTCTCCAGCAGTGGTTACCAACAAATTTCATTGTTGCGCCCGTGACTGAAGGACGAGCTTCCTGTGAGCAGCGATATAAAGCTGGTCAGACCTGACATCGTAACTATTCTGATCGTACGAAGAGAGGAGTGTCAGCAAGTGGTTAGGTACTGGTGTCCATGGCGGTACTCGTGCTTGGCCTACAGTACTTAATCCAACCACCAGCCCTTCCTCCTTAATGTCCCATGTTCCCATTTCTCCGGACACGCTTTGAACAACAGCCGCCTTTGCTCTATGCAACATCTCTTTTCGTCGGGACTTATTCGGCTACCATGAACACCTACAAGATCTCGAATACGTTCTGTCACGAATGTGGCATATTCAAACTACATCAAGTCGATGCGGCAACTTAACACCTATTGCTCCAAGCTATCACAATCCCATTTTACTCAAGTGCGATCGGGCGAAGCGTGCAGAATGGACGTCAGAGTTCATAACATTGAAGGCGGGAATGGCAGACTTCGCCCTACGGGACACTAAACAGCATCGGGCAGGTGCGGACTCTCCCCTCCTTGGCCACTTGGCGACGACGATCAACTTTTCTTGTTACCTTCTCTTCCGGACACAGCACCGTGGATGATGTACACTGGTTCTTGATAAGAGTGGGACAACGATGTCGTGCGCGCAATCAAGGCTCATTTAGCCCAGCAAGCCGGACGCGGGGCTAGAAGCTATAAGATATGGCCGGACCCAAGAGCAGAAAACCACGTACTCGCATCGAACACACGCTTCGGAAAGACTTCAATCACAAGTCAAGATGAAGGCTCAATTTGGTATTACGTTGGCATGCGCTGCGCACGCGCTTGGTGCGGCGTTCCCTCCCAAACCGTCGCACGACAAGCCCCGCCCGATGGTATCGTCAAAAGGCATCCAGAAACTCATTACAACTGAAGGGTGAGTATAACCAGCAGTGAGTTGCGGCCAAAGCTTATATTGAACAGATTGATGGGCAATTTGGAAGAGCTCCAGAAGATTGCGACAGCCAATGGCGGAAACCGAGCATTTGGCCTTCCTGGTTACGCGGCTTCCGTCGACTACATCCTCTCCCAGACCGAGAAAGCCAAAGGCTTCCGCACATGGACCCAGGATTTCCCTGCCCTCTTCAACGAAGTCAAGTCAATCGAACTCAGCATTGGCAACACGTCGTACTACGTGATTGGTCTTTCTTACTCTCCGTCGACAAGTGCAGAAGGTCTCACTGCACCACTCGTACTTGGCGCGACAGGTCCCGAGGGCTGCACGAACGCTGGATACGACAGCTTGGACGTGGAAGGCAAGATTGTTCTTGTTCAGCGAGGATCATGCCCGGATGGCACAACGCTTGCTGGTCGCATGAAGCCCGCCGCGGCAGCAGGTGCCGTAGCTGTCATCCTCTACAGCGATAATGTCTCCAAGGTCACAGCTGGAACTCTGTCAAACCCAAATCCGGAGGAGTATGTTCCAACCGGCTACATCAATCAAGCAGATGGCCAGCCTCTTGTTGCTCGCCTCCAGGCCGGAGAGACCCTCGAGGCCTACTTCCAGCAGACGCAGATTGTCGAGACAAGGATCACTCAGAACGTTTTCTCTGAGACTCTGGAGGGAGACGCCGAGAACGTGGTCATGCTCGGTGCGCATCTCGATTCCGTGCAAGCTGGTGCCGGTATCAACGACGACGGCTCTGGCTCGACACTCATCCTTGAGATCAAGCGAGCTGTCGAGAAGTTCCGTGTCAAGAACAAGGTCCGCTTCGCATGGTGGGGGGCAGAAGAGAATGGCTTGTTGGGCTCTAAGTGGTACACTCAGCACCTGAACGCCACCGATGCGAACAACATCCTCACCTACCTGAACTTCGACATGGTATCTCGTGGATACTTTGGTGTCTTCGATGGCGATGGCAGCTCCTTCAATTTGACTGGTGCGCCTGGCTCGGCCGCTATCGAAAAGCTCTTCGTTGAGCATTTCACGAAGAACGGCGTGAACGTCACAGCAGCACGTTTCACCGGCGGATCCGACTACCAGAGCTTCATGAACATTGGAAAGCCAGTAGGCGGTCTGCACACCGGTACTGGCATTGAGCAGGACCCGTGCTACCACCAGGAATGCGACACCATCGACAACCCTAACCCGACCACATTAACCATCAACGCAAAGGTGAGTACTTTGATTGGACGTCGGAAACTCTTTGCTGACCCGTTCGTAGGCTGCTGCCCACGTGCTTTCCATCTTGGCTACCCGCGGCCAGGACTTCATCCCTAAGAGCCCTGTGAACGCCAGCATGATCACCTCGCGTGGGCTTACTGGCATGGACTTGCAGTGGACTGTGCCCGAGGAGGGTGACCATCACGTTGGAACTTGTGGACATGAAGTCTAGAGTCACGATGAGCCCACTATCCTAAAGTTGACGATGAAATGAAATCAAAGTAACGTTACAAAAAGTACTGTCTATTCTCTGGTCACAGTTTTCAAATGTTTCTGCGTTCCGTAAATTTCTGGCACCTGTCTCTCAGACGTTCCGCACTCCTCGTTCAATCCGCGCTCTACTGGCTACCTCACCTTCACCGTGCAGTCATGAGACGCCAGCTAAGACCCTTGCGGCTAGCGCCTTTCACGGTGTTTCTTCACAGTCTTCCACATACCTCTCTCTACACATCCACCCAACCATCTTTGTTCGTTTGCGTAAGTGTTACGTCTTCTTCTTACACCATTAATTGCTCACAGTTGCGCATAGGCTTTTGTTCGCTATGCCTGGACGAGAAAGGTTGAGATCTCGGTCACGCGACAGGCGCAGGCGCCGCTCGCCTTCCCGCGGCTTCTCTTCGGGACTATCGGAGTACCAGGTCGTCAAGACCGGAACGATACTCCAGAAGGCACTCGTCGCCCTCCTTCGACTCCAGCTCAGAGGAGCGCCAATATTCCTCCCGCAGGAGCAGGTCGCGAGACCGACACACTCAACGCCAATATGGCCGTGGCCGAAATTGCTCCGAGGAGCGATCACGCAGTCGAGACGATAGGCGCGTTATGACACGGCATAGGAGTGGACGTGACTGTGCTTCTCGATCTAGATCCCGATCTTCGCATCGACACTGGCATTCTCGCCGCACAAGGGCTTCGTCCGAACATGCTTATTCGTTACTTTATGAGCGCTCTTATCGCCGTTCGCGGTCCCGATCTCAACAGCGTTCCTCGCATGATTGGAGGCAATTGCGCTATAGGGCTGATACGCCTGTATATGCTCGTTCTTCTCGGAATGAGCGCTGTCGACATCGATCTCGATATCGGTCTCGTTCACGCTCACGTTCACGCTCACGCTCGCGGCCTTTGCGACGAAATACGCCGCCTCGCCGCAAGTCTACTTCGCCGGATCGACGTACATGTTTTTCGCAGACTAGAAATTTCGGTACTAGACCCCGGCCAGCTTCTCAGTCACGCTCTTCGCGCGGTGACAATCAAGATCGTCGTCGAGCCGATTCAAACGCGCTTTCTCAACTGCCATCAGGCAAACGTACTTTGAGTGAACAGCTTGACGCTCATTCACGTTCTCATTCACGCTCCTCACGTGGCTCCCAGCAGGACGATGTGCCCGTAAGTGGACCTGATCAGTCAGATCGGGACACTCTACATCCTGACGACCAATTCCAGTCGACTCAACTTCTAGTTCTCCCACCCGCGGAAGGTCATGTTCTAAATCATGCAACTTCTGATACCTCCGCTGGTTCGCTATACCAAAAGGGCCAAGAGAATACTGGTGTTGCTTCTAGTGCTTCGCCGCTTCTGCAGGAACATGATGATCGTGTCATCGCCCTAACTCAAGCTTCCACTCACAGGACTTCTGGTCGTCTAAATTGGCAGCGGTACACAATCCAGCATGATTGCTACACTCGGCCAACTCGTGATCTGGGGTATCGATCAGTGTCGCGCGACGGCCTTGTTGGCAGTCCAGACCACGAACAGCATCGCTCGACGGTGACAGTGAATGCTGGGCGACCTTCTCAACGTGGACTATAGGCTATCTCCCGGCATGCGCGACAGCAGCATAATGGGTCTCGGCCTGATGTCTGAGTGAAGACATATGGGGGAGACTGGCTGATAAGCCGATTTGATAATACCAAAGAAAACACCAGTCATTTGAGGTGGTCAAGGAGCAGCCCTGGTGGCTGTTAAGATTATGACCTAAATTCCGGCCGCTGGAAATACTATAAAAGCGACACTACGGCGAAAGTAGTATCGGGATCGATCGAAGCGCGAAGAAGGCAAAACTGTCCATGAGGCGAAGCTGCCCATGAGGCGAAGCTGCCCATGAAGCGAAGCTGCACGCACAAAGCAGCACGGCACACAAAGCAACGATTGTCCGCAAGGCGCCGACTGCCCCACAATCCCACATTGCTGTAAAGCGAATGTGCTCGCAAAGGCGAGCATGCCAATAAGCGCGAATGCTCAATAAAACAAAACTGCCTGTTAGGCGAATGGATCGACATCGTTTCCGAAAGATTGCCAAACCCTGGCGAGGCACGGGAACCAACGTTCCGAAGATACTACGAACTGGCTTTGCAGCCGAAGTAGGGATAATCACCGAAGCTGATATGATTGGCTGCCAGGAGCTTTTGCTTGGCGGTATGCAGGGCGCAGTTGAGCCTCCACTGGCATCTGAGTTTAGTGGTCTGGAAGACATAGAAAGCCGCGTATGTGGGTTTGGTGAGCAGGTTTCAACTGATCAGTCCGAAGGACGGCAGCCACAAGGGCGTGAGGAGACTGTGGTGCGAGGTGAAGAGACTGTGGAGGCGACAGCTGATGCGACCGGCGTTGAAGGAAGGCCTTGGATGAAACACTGTTGTGAGGTCTTTGTAAAAGTAGTTGGATACTACGGATAATGAAGCGGCACAATTTCAGAGAGGCATTGAAGGTGGTCGACCACTTCAAGTTCGACAAAGCGTAGAATGCAATCTGCCTATATGGCGTTCACGGCCCTTTGAGGATAATGCTACAGGCTACCGTGATATCCGTGAGGTGACCTTTTGCGGTGGTACTTGGAATCGGCACTCAATCGCGTTCTGCGCTCATCACGCATATGCTGCATGTGAGAGTCCATATCTTCACCCCAGTATTCGCTCGCAAGTTCACTGCTCAAATCCAATGATATGTCAAGGATCACTTATTATACGGTTTCTCGGCTTCTGACGCTATACGAGCCGGCTCATATTGCTACAACGCCGTGCGTCATGTCCGGTGCTGAAATTCTCACCTTCACCGTGTTGTCGTCGCAACGTGGCTAACACCGTTGTGGTTAGCGGCTGCTTTCTTCACTTTGCCGACTTTTCCAACAGTTACCTACGTCATACGTCAAACAACATCATTTGCGCGCGTGAGTACTGCTATCAGCTCCAGGACTCATCCAAACGCTAACCAGTCCCCGTAGGCAAATGTCTGGGATATTTCGGCAAGATCAAACGGGTTTGCGGCCGCCGGAAAGCGGAAGTGGGAGTGACTGGAACCAGGCTCCGCGGCAGATGAATAACTATGCCTCAAGGCAAGGACCAGATTGTGCCATCGGGCAATCACATGGCTCGGACTTAAGGCCAAGCAACGATGCGACTTAAGGCCAAGCAACGATGCGACTTAAGGCCTGCAGAGCATGGCGCCTCTGGCGAAGTGTACTGGTTTCCGCCAGATGAGAACAGGAATGTTCCGAATCCAGTACGAAATCATGCCATGAGTCAAGCCGACAATTCGGAGTCTCAGCATTCGAATAGCGCGTTTTCTCAGCACACTGGGCATGGCGACTCAGAGAATCTTCACTATGGACGCCAGAGGTACATGGACGAGAACGTGCTGAGCCAAACGTACTACGGAGAGCAAAGGCAAATGCACGATAGAGGCACAGGGCAAACTTACCAGCAGCCTTTGGAAAACTCGACGCAGACTTCCCATACACTGCAAAACTACCATCGAGCTTCAGGGCCCACACCCACTCGTGGAAGGCTTTCACAGCCAGAGTTTGAGTTCCAAACGCGCGTTTCGCTGGCTTTGGCATGTGTCGGGCGATCAAAGATCATAGACATCAGCTTTTGCTTGATGTTGAGGAAGGATATCAGCTTGACAGGGAATTTGAGCTTAGCCTTCAGCGGGAGCGAGATCGTCAGCTTAATCTCGAGATTGGGATTATCTGTCAGCTTGCGCGAGACCGTCAGCTCGAAGACAGTCGCGAGTACCGTAACCTTCATGGGAAATACATCCAGCGCAGGGATTACGAACGTGACGCACGCCGCGACGATGAGATTCGAGATGGCCACCGAGCTGGGACTTGGGAACAATCAGATACTTTGCATCAGAGTTCGCGAAGGCACCGCCAGGATACTCGGGCCTACCCTACAAATGACACATTTGCAACATCGAACGCCCACTCCAATTCTTCTGCGATAGATGGAGGGCGAGGACATACCGATCACCTTCCTCACGCTAACGCGCAACACGGTATTGACCACAATACTGGCAATGAAGATAGTGGTGGTGTTGACGACATTTCTAATACACTACAGCGAGTACACATTGTCAATGCCACCTGCACACCCTCAACGCAGGACTCGTCCCAAACCGCAAATTCAAATGAAAGCAATGAGGCTATTAACAGCATCAGCGGAAATAACGATACTGATACTGAAGGTGTCACGCACTCCTTCACAGGTGTGGGGTCAAAGCGCGGATTGCCGATACGTCCTTCCCCTCAGGCCATTCCCTCGGGATTTCATCCTGGCAGGATTACCATCGGGAGATCCTGGATCCCACAGGCACGACCTGGCGAGCAATACGATGCAGCAGGAACAGGGAGTGCTGGCAGACGATCTCGACGAGGCTTGGACATGATGTCGCGAATAGCGCGAGAGCGGCACAACGAGTCGCGGGAGGATATCTGAACGGAGGCGTTCGGCATACACCTACGGCATTTGTTGGAAAGGCCAAAGCCGCTTTAAGGGCCATTCGGCATCAAGAGCAACATTTGCCAGAAGGCAATTGCTTACCAAAGGGCGCAAAGCGCACTGGCGAAAGCCAGGCACCTTGTCGACAAGGGAACACATATCAAGGAACATGTTGAGACAGGTCCATATCATCGACCTGGAAGCAAAGACGACGGGAAGCGAAAGGCAGATACCTACGCAACTCAAAACCATCAAGGACTTCTGCGTTTCCATGATTGGAAATTGGCGCAGGAACGCGGTCGACCGCGGGCGGAGGGAACGTGCAGACTGAACTCCGATTGCCTCGACCAACGATAGTTGGGATTGCTTGTGCTGAATACACTCGAGCTTCATATACTGGTGTCAGTATATAGGGCCTTGAGGTCAGATTACGGAGGCTTAGCATCCCTCAGCTCATTCATTGTGCAGCACAGGTGGCTGCGATGTTGCTCGAAGTCGCGAAAGATTTGGTTGCTCGGTGAAGGTCGAGCACGCCTTGGGTGGTCATCACGCCTTGGGTGGTCATCACGCCTTGGGGGGTCATCACGCCTTAGGTGGTCATCACGCCTTAACTCCATGGAAGTCGGGGATACACTCGTTGCGGCGGACTAGGGATGACACTCAATTTATGGAAAGAATTTCATACGGAGATGGAGGACGCCAGCCAGCAGGGAGATTGGGGTCCTGGAATAAGTGAGCTATTTCGAGGCCGATAACAATATTTGAAGGAGACAAGAACAGGTTCGCGGATATTCAAATCTGTGGAACGGCTAGCTTGACTAATTGAATTACACTCACTCCACAACTTCACCCAGGAACTACATGACTATAACCTAATCCACCGCCTGACCTGTCCAGCCAGCGCACAGCATTCTCTTCACAGCCTCTACGTCATACTCTGGTTGGTTCTCTTCTTGGACTGGGTGACATCGTAGATGTTGAAGCAGGCCTCTCCGCCGCAGGACTTCCCACCTTCGTGCAACAATGCTTTCCGCCAAGCAATGTAATTCAGTGTCATGAGAACTGTCGAAATGCGGCTGCAGGATCGCCGGATATTGGTACGGCCAAACGCCCCGCACTCCTTCTTGCGGTTGTGGATCGAGATTAGTGTGAGCCTCGGTGAGATATTCAATCAGAGGCAGATTATCAGTGAAAGATGGGTATGGTGAAAGGTCTGACATTGACGAGTCCTCGCGCTTTCTGGATCCTGCGAGAGGCCGGCGATTGCTTTCGCCGCCTAACCACTTGTCATGCTCCAGATGTTGAGCCGTTGAATGGCTAGGTGCGTTCCTCGAGTACGTAGGGGGAGAGTTGCACGGGGAAACTGGGGGTCCCTGCGAGGAAGGAGGTCGTGGGATTCGAGCCGTGCCCGGGAGGGACAGGAGATGTGCACGAGGCTCTGGCGGAGCAGAGGACAACAAGACAAATTGATGTAGGTCGTCGATGTGGCGCTGAAGGTGCTGTTGTTGCAAGGGTATCGCAGGAGACATCTTGCTGAGCGTAGGAGGCCTGGAAAATCTGCCGACAACTGGTGGAGCATCATGGACCGAATCGACGGATCCACTGCTCACTCTGGTCTGATGGCACAGTCGAGGGTTTCCCAGCTGTCTTGCGGCTGACGAGTCTTGATCAACGCCCCTTTGGTTTGGAGCAGGCAGTCCGTTGTCGAACAGTACCGCCTTGCACTTGAGGCACTTGTTGTGACTTTGGATGGGCGAAAGTACCCTGTTGCGGATACAATTGAGTCCAGCTATGTGACGACACCTGAGCCTCACTGGCACATGGATCTCATTGAACCGGTCGCCGCAGATGTCGCATTCTGCCTCTCTCAAAGTGGCAAGAAATGCTTCCGCTCTACCGTTGCTGCCTATTGGTATCGGTGTTTCTGTGGTAGGCAATCGAAGTTCAGGACTTTTCGACTCGCTGCTGGTCTGAACGTGAGACATAGGACTAAGAAGAGTGCGTTAGGATATATCGCGATGAATGAGGATGCTTCCGGGTGACCGCGGTATGCTTGCGAGTGGAAGCCATGCCTGTCTGGCAGGCGCGTGTGTGTCGCGAAGAAAGGGAACAACATGTAAAGAGACTTCCGCGACTAGGTGGCTGCGACCGAGGAGGCTAATGTGAAAGATCTCTCAAAGCCCGGCCATCTTCGCGTTGCCTGAAGGAGTAGAAACGTGTGCGAAGACTGTCCGTCTGGCAGATCGCGATCGCGTACGCCCCTCGACGCGTCAAATTAGACGTCTTGTTGCCGAAGACGTATCTCCTCATCGGTGTATATCGACGATGAAGATAGGGATGAGTCGTCGAAGTGCGAATCCAGGAATCCTGCAGGATGACTCGTGTCGATCACAGCTAGCGCGTCTCATTCTCGTGTGTCCCGCCCTTCCACGCCTCACACTCGAACAGCAACAACATCGCTATGGCGCAATACGATGACTGTGACATACCCTCTTGCTGTTTTGAGGCCGATACGAGGTTTGCGCAGCACAACGTTGACTAGCAATACCTCGGCTGCCCTGGAAAGGTCAGGATTGCGGCGAGCAGAAGGCTCACCGGTTTTGGGGCGTCCCACATCGCGAGCATGATATGGCTGAGTCACAGCGGTGTAGCTGTACAAGAAGGCATGGAAGATTCAGTAGCTGAGTGCATCATCCGTGTAGTCTTAGGCACGACAATTTTCACCATTGAAAGCACTTTGTTTACCAAGCGGTAACTTACTCGTAATCGCAACCCTTGTCGTGTCATATGTACGTTGTCCAAATGACCAATGCACTACCAAGAGTTCAAAAAGCTGACCGAGTTGCAGATATACGACACTAGGTGTTGCGACTCGTGGGTCCGTACACAGATTCACAACTACCGATACCGTCTGTACAGCCTCAAGATTCTTTGCAATTTCTGTTACGCCGTGCGCAATATCTCAAAGATATAAACACTCAATACACCATCGACATGGCTAGCTGGAAGATCATTCCCGACACGTCAGACGACCAAGACTTGGAGTACACACCTCTACTTCAAGGTCGCAAATTCTACGCTGTAGACGACTCCGGCTCGACGGCTGGAGCTGTTCTACGACGTGAGAAAGCTTTCGTTGATGCTCTTCGACAACATCATAGCAATGCAGCAGATTCTGTGGCACTATGGGGCAATAATTGCGATCATCCCTCCGAGAATTTTGATACCATCAACTGGCTCTCGCGGCACGGTGGGACGCAGCCCTCGTCCATCCTTCGTCAGACAACAGCACTCGACACTATCAGGAAGTCGGATGTATGGTTTCTTCTGACGGACGGTGAAATCTGGGATGACGATGTGCATCGTCTGGCGGACTTGGCTCTCGACGCGGGTGTGTTGAACGTGCCCCTGATTTTTGTCATAACGGGAGCTAAAGGCCAAACACCGGGTTCTGCCAACATCTCCGTGGGTATTTCATTCTTTGCCAGCGCCCAGGACACTCTGATACTCTTCAAAGAGACCGCGACCGGGAAGATCTACGTTATTGCAGGCAAAGGATGCTTCGCAGCGCTTGGTGGATCTGCAGCCGCACAAGACCTGGAAAGCTGGGATGACCTACTTCGCTTCAATACTGAATCGGGCTTGTTCAAGCACCTGGACCAAATGGAGGTTCAACTCGTCAAGGCAGAGTGTCGCAGAAACGAGAAAGGCGTGGGTCTCGGAGCAGATTGGGAAGGCCGGCAGGGTGGGTCGGTTCGCGTTGATCTGGACCTACTTCTTGCTGCTGGGTTGCTGTCTGACGCCGACATTTTTGCCTTGCTTACAAACGAGACATTCGATACGCTCGCTGTAGCGTACAAGACCCGCAGTCAAATCTCGGAAATCCGTACCCTCCTTCAAAAGCAGAAGATCGAACAAGTGGCACCAAAGCTGGAGGACGTTGCGGGTGCTGCACAAATAATCGCCAAAATGAACGAAGATTCAGCGACGGTCGAAGAACGCAGCTTGCTCCAGGAACAGCTCAGGCAGGCTCATGCCACCAATCGTGTACACTATCAGACCAACAGCAAAGACTTCGCTGGCTCGGAGACGGTCCAGAGTGCGAGGCGGCGCAACCAGTTTGTTGATGCCGCGCTACGGAGCCTGGCATCCATCGAGGCAGCAGGCTTCAACGCTGACATCCTCTCACGAAAGAGCAACCGAGCAAAGCGAGCTGATGTGATTGACGCCGTCGCAGCTATCGATGTGACGAAGTTAGATCTCCTCGCGCCTGCAAGCAAGGGCTTTTGCCTCGTTTGCTGCGGCGAGGACGAAGTGATGTCAGTTTGCTTCAAAGTACCAGATCTCGACAAGGCGGAAGACAACACCACCGATTTTGCTCTCAACTTCCCTCTTGCAGCAGGTGCGTCGACCAAGAACATCGACCTCGTTTCCAGTCAGCACATATGCTTTCAATGCGCATTGTTGTCACCCGAGGGCAGGTCAATCTACAACGAGGATCTGATTGCCATCATTCCAGCCTTACAGTATGACGGTGGCAACAAGAAATACATCAACGACCAGTTGTACTCGGCACTCACTGCAGGCTTAGCGACGGGAGCGGCTGGTCTTTCTCAGTTGTTCATGGCTATTCTCAGAGAACTCATGAACACACGAGCATGGGCAGGCGCGATCATGGGCGATCACATCTCCGAATTGTCTGGAGAGTGCTTGGATCGACGGAGGACTTTCGACTGGATGCTCAATCAGCTTATACAGAACACGTTCAGTCGCGAGGACTTCAAAGAGACGGGAGATTGGGTGGAGTATTCCAAAGCATTGATGTGGGCTGGTGAGGACTTCGAAACGAACGGTCTCGCCAGCTTCGCAGTCACGTATCCTGCTGCTGGCTTCAACCACCTCCTAGCTCTCGGCTCGCGAGTCAGGGCCTTCGATGCGGATCGAGTGCACCGCATGAAGTCTGCCAAGGCTGTACACTCGATCGCTGCAAAGTATCTCGCGGAGCTACAGCCAGCACTACAAAGTGGCGGGTCTGACGAGCAGTGGAAGCAGAAATACCTACAGGTGATCTACCAGGACTTCAACGGCCCACTCGTGCCAACGGACCACGGTGTGACGTCCGTGGTCACTGATGTCACAACTTTCATGGAGCGCCTCACTGGTTGTATCGGTCATATAAGCATCGATGATGGCAGTTCTGTCATGCGCAAGGTCCAGCTCATTCTTTTCTGGCTGCTCTTCAAACAGAGAGGTCACTGCACGGCCCAAACTTTCTTCAGCCGACTGAGGGAGACTGAGCCTCTCGCCACTGCAGTCCTCGATCCCAAGCTCACCATCCCAGAAACCGAAGCCCGACACGTTCTTCTATCTATCTTCGTAGTACAGGACGCAGAGCTCATCAATGCCGACGCAGCAAAGCAGCACACCTGCCTGATACCTTTCGCTAATCCTTTCGGCGCTTCAGTGCTGCGTTGTGGCGCTGAAGGATGCGGCGTTGTCTTCTGCTTCTTGAAAACACCTGATCAGGTGAACGGCAAGAACATTTACGCTATACGCGATGCTCGCACGAAGCATCTCATCGATGTCTATGGCATTGCAACGCGCTTCGAGAAGTCGCTCACCGGCCTACCTGAGCGCGCTGCCGCCGGCCGCCCTCCAACATCCATACACAGTTCCCTTCACATCAGCATTGTTCGCGAATGGACTGCTCACAACATATCTATGCGGCGCGCCGTCGTTAATGACGAGGTTTCGCGCGAAGAATTCGTCAAGAGCGTAAGACGGCGTATATGTGCTGAAGGGAGGGGCAACATATTCCAGCTTGATTTGGATCACGACACGAGGATTCTGTTGCCGAGTTTCTTTGAGGTGATGAAGAGGGCGCTGCAAATAGAAGGCAAGGACGGAGAGGACGTGGCGATGTACGAGCATGATTTTGAGGCAAATGGTCTGGATTTGAAGATCAGGTGGGAGATGGAGGCGGCGCAGCATGAGGGTTCACGCAGTCGAACGGTGAAAGGCGATGAGACAAATGAATGGGAGGTAGTTGTGTAATGTGTTGGCGTTCGAGTTCGAGTACTGTAACTAGTGAGAATTTCTTTGTGGCTCATTTCCATCGCAGTCCTCGTCAGTTCTCACCTGAACATTGAATGTGCGAAGAATTTCAATTTCGCGACAATGTGCCTGCCTATCTTCGAAGTAATAGTGACTGTCGCAAAGCTGCTTTCATCGAACACTTGACAGAAACCCCTCGAATAGAAGGCACAAGTTGTTAGTCGTCGTGGAATGTACCATCGGCTTTGTCCCCGCCCAGGAAGCATGGGCGCGCCTCACTTCATTTTGGTTCACCTCAACCAACACTTTGGGCACAACGTGAAGTCCATCACCAGCTAGGGAATTCAACTGTACGAGGCATTCATCCATACAAGAAACACGGAATCTGCTACACATTCACGCCACTTCGCTTCAAGCGTAAGAGTATGAATACATGGGTTAGCAAATTTAGTCGCCTATCCTGGACATGAGCAGATGCGTGCACCACCTCTACCCACCACTACCAGCACGTTGGGAACTATATCACGCACTATGGGCAACCGGCCATCGACAGTCTGCGATGAGCATGTGGTAGACAAACTACAACCACTGATACTAATGGGGCGACTGAGTAGGCACACTTTTCGATGCCCAAGCCGTAGTCAAAGGATCTTCCGACGCCCTGATCGAGCCAAAGCAAGGAAGAGCTCACCAAGTAGTCCATGGCTGCACAGCTTTCTCGATTTTCCGGAGAGTGTTCGAAGAACTGTTTATGTGCATCTGCTTTCTGTGGATGAGCAAGTTCGAATAATGCCATCGCAGGTAACGAGAGTGCCTGGACTGGCGCTGCTGCAGACATGTCGACAGCTCCATGACGAGGCACCCGCTTTCTTCTATGCTTCAAACACATTCAACTGCTACGTCAGAAAGATCATTCCTGCGCAGAAAGCTTCGGCGGAGGAGCCACAGTATCCCAGATCCGCGCGAGACTTAACAGTCGTACGCTGTCCGATCCGCTGAACATTATTGATGGCATATTCTTCCCAGCTCCGAGATATCACCAATATCTCACTCGTCTAGTCATCCACCTCGACGTGACAATTGCGTATTTTAGTATCGAATCCCCAGGCTCGTCGATGCCAACATTTATGAACCCAGAATGTGGGAATGGGATGACGCGGATCGACATGGAAGAGATGCACCACAGGATACAAGACGAACTACTACATGTGCTCCGTCGAATCAAAAGCTTGTGGCGAGAGAAGGACGTGGCGTCGAGGGGAAGACTGGTGGTGCCAGAGCGGACAAGTTGGACTAGTGAAATGGTGTATGAGATTGGTTTCGAGACTGTGAAGGAGAAGTAGGCTGTGTGACGAATGAAGGAACAAATTTGATTAAGAGTTTCTACTTGCACGGTACTGAAAAGCAGAATTGTGTGGAGATATTGATACTCTCACCAGGAAGCCCGACGACAACTCTATTTGATAGCTTTGCGAATACATCCAGAATGCATTTACGGTTAGGCATTGTTGCAAGTTCGCCGATGGTACATGCGATGCAGCCTGTAGACTAAAGTCAAGACGTCCAACTAAACATGTTGACTGACGTCAAATGCCTTCTTGCCGAATCTAGGCACAGCTAGCCTCTTCACACCGCACAACTTCGGTAGCATCAATGCCATCATGGCGTCCTCCGACTCCTCGCCACAGCGGATGATACGGCTTCTCGGACTTGGCGGTTCGAAGCGCGACACCGAATTCAAAGAAAAGTGATGCTAAGATGCTACTTTGCTACTTTGCACGTGCAGCCAGTCTGAACAACCCAAGTTTCCGCCGGCAAGCGCTAGTGCTCAAGCCATGAAACGGTTGAGACGGCCTAGACAGCGAGGCTGGTTTCGCAGGCGAAGAGGCAGTCTTTTTATGCCACCGATGACGTCGTTGCTCCATCCACCCTAAACAAAAGTTGTCCGAATCAAGGGCATTTCGGTATCAAGTCGCGACCGATAGGACGATGCAGGGCGT
>Ga0265780_10002400_pt1 | contig 25438 bp, 17 predicted proteins | sample P1T30metagenome_FD_192432 | JGI IMG/M metagenome (GOLD analysis project Ga0265780, IMG submission 192432) | Plant litter microbial communities from East Loma Ridge, Irvine, California - P1 T30 | ecosystem: Environmental > Terrestrial > Plant litter > Unclassified | place: USA: California... | reverse complement strand
AGGGTATCATGTGAGCAGCGCAACGAGTGAAAAAGACTGGGGTATCGACAATTGGCATTGGCATTGACAGTAGTGCAAGTGTGGAGGGGAGGGGACTTTGAGTTATTATCCAAGGGTGTTCAAGGGCGGATCTGCAACTGTTAGCCCCGACGCGACGCGCTGGAGCGTGTTTGCACGCTTTACCTTGTTTGGCTAATTGATTTATCTCTAGCCACACTCTGTGGCCGTGCGAGATGGTGGGATCATACATGCTGCATCTGCATATTTTCGGTCCTATTCCGCGCCATCAGAAAGTGAGTTCACGGCGACTCATCCCACACCGATTCAAACACACCTCCAGCGACAAGAAAGTATCAACGCTCTGACTCTATCGCACATTTGTCCTGCTACCCGCGCACCCATCACCCATCGATCCTCTCTAATTCACTCCGCTCTTACACCACCATGGCCGACGACACTCGGGAAACCGTCGACGCAAATGCGCTCCCTCCAAAGCCGCCGCGCGCCCCCGCAAACATCATGCCTGGCGGTACAGCGCATACAGCAGGCGGGGAAAAGACAATGGACGGAGGCCCAACATACATCGACGCCGTGCGCAGCCTCGGACCAGAATACTATCTAAACTTCCACAAGCGCCCGTGCGTACGAGACAGTCAATTGCAAGGATTAGCAGCCGGCTTCGCAGGAGGGAGTCTAGCTGCCATAATAGGAAGTACGTAACCACAAGCACCAATATACCTCCTATCCGATGGCACCACTTTGGGGGGAGGTGAGGGCGAACAGAGCCTTTGGTAACCAAAACAATTGAGTTGGCATAATCTAACAAACATGCATAGAACCCGTAATCACAGCCTCGAACTGGGCCGTGGCAACCTGGTGCGGTGTCTCCGTTGTCTCCTACCAAGTATGCCAATACTACCGCTCAAAGGAAAAGGCCGGCATAAAGCAAGCACAAGAGCTCATGGAAAAGAAGCGCGCGACTATCGAGGCCAAGAAGATGGCCAGGCGAAGAGCGAGGGAAGAACAAGACCGCTTGGAGCGAGAGCAAAGGGCAGAGGAGGAGAGAAGGAAGACTTGGAGTTATTGGTATCAGAAGAATCTCAAGTTTTGGTAGTATGAATCGGGGTTGCGGAGCTATGTAACAGCACATGTATAGAATGTGTAATTGTATTTTATGGCACAACTACGAAGATATGTAAAAGTGACTTCAATGTACGCACTCCGACCTGCAACTTCACCGCAATCAAAGCCAACTGAGCACATAAAGCTTTGAATTGAGAAACTGTTACTACATTCACACTCCCTACGTCTTCCTCGCCTTCTCCAAATCCGCCTCCTTCAACTCCCTCAACTTTCCCGTATTCGCCACACCCCCGGTAATATTCGCCCCAATAACCTCCTTTGCATACCCCAGCACACTCACATCCGTCGCATAGTAACTCACATACTTGCTCTTGATCTCAATCAGCGTCATACGCGGGTCCTCGGGCCCGCCAGTGTGCTTGCCGTCGCCGAGGTCGCCAAACCACGCTGCGGCGCCTCGACTCCACACTTCCTTGATACGGGGATCGCTGTTGTCGGTTTTTGTGGCGGTGCCGGTGATGGAGGCCCAGTCTTGGGTTCGGATGTCCTGGAACGTGATTTGGACTTCTTTATTTTGGGATAGGTCGGAGAATTTGGACGAGTGCGCGTTGCTGAGGAAGAGAAAGTCGGGGCCGTCGCGGCGCGCAAGGGCCATAGAGCGTCCAACAGGACCTGTGGTAACATGTACGTTAGGGTTTGCGAGTGTAAGAATTGGAGAAGGAATGACATACCGACACCATCACGATAGGTGTTGAGCATGCAAATCTTTTTGCTGTCTACCATCTTGTAGAACTCCTCAATCTGCTGGTCCTTGGGTGTCTCATTATCGTACTGCTTTGCGACAGAGGGGTCGGTCTTTGAGTTGACCTCGCTTGCCTTGAGTTGGTCTGGCATTCTGAATATAGATGTAGTTGAAATGTATCTGGGAGTAGCCTGGAAAGATGTTGTGATGCAAGTAGCGTATTGAAGTCGCGGGAAGACAGTTGTTGCTGAGCGTAATAGTCTGGGACCATAAGACATGTTGATATAAAAATCTACTTAAATACGTGAACGTAACGGTGAGATCAGAGGGTCAAGTAACGGCGAACGATACAGGCCGATGCAAGCACATATGCATGGGGCTCGTTGAGAGACGCCTCGTAAGCAACATGACGTCGATATGTGCTGCTTCCAATACGCTGTGTCACTTTTGGTGTAGGTGAAGACGTCAGGGAGAATCCATGACGACGTTGTTAATTCGCGTTTTGGGCGCGCCACGCTAAGAGCGCCTCGATCGTCCGTTGGGGCCGGTATGTGCGGAGTCCGAATAGAAGCCTCGTATAGTTCGTATCTTGATGAAAAAGAAAAGCATGCCGGTTTGCCGGTGCGGAGAAATATCAATTTGAATCCCTGACATGGTGACGAGTGGGGTGGAAGCAGCAGCGGTCATGTTCCGCACCGTCTAGCTATATCGGACAACCTCACCTATAGTGAAGCATTTATCGTATCTTTCGTCATTTCACATATGCTCTCCAATCGCAATACACATCGGCTAATATGTACTAGTGCACTGAAACATGTTGTAAAGAAAAGTTCGTGGGTTCATTCTGATATTCTGTCGTCAGATATGCGAAAGGCCTGCATATCAAACCATTTCCCCTTAGGCCATCGCTCGTACTTTTATATCGGTTTCATCGTTGTTGTCTCTCATTCCTTCTCTTCAACCTCCTTGAACGGTTTGTGTCGTCATTTCGCTCTTTCTCTCGCTTTTCGATTCCTGACTAAGATCGTTACTGACATCGCTCAGTCGTTGAGCTATGTCTGCCTCCGATACCTTCTTGACAGGATCCAAGCCATACACAGATTCATATGCTGTGGTATTGTTATGGGTGGGCGGATTTGCATGGCTACTCCTCCCACTATTCCTGTACTTTGTGGGCGTTACGTGACTCTGTAAATGCAAAGCCTTGAGGAACATCCGGAGTAGGGGCTTGAAAGAGATGGCACAGGCACTTAGAAGATATATGCCAGGCTCTAACATCGTCGTATCTACGAGCGACACGTGGGTCCACGTTACGTCTGTGATGACGGTGGCTTTGGAAAATACATCAACAAAAACGCTGGCACGGAGAATAGAGGTGACGATACCACTGTAACATGTTAGCTTTCAGGCCTGAACCTACTGAAAGGAATGGATCAGAGCTTACACACTCCCTGCGAGGAAGATTAAAAACAACCCTATCCGTCTAGGAACACCAATCTTCAAGCGCCAAACCATTCTCAAAGGCAGTAATAGCATGCCAACGTCGGTAGCAATGTTGGGTACACTCGAGCTTTGCGCGTATAGCTCGAAGTTGTAACAAGTTCCGCCTGGAATGTCGTCTTTCCAGTTGAAAGCAAATGGGGTGCATTGAAACACAGGTGCAACCGTGTAGGAGATCCATGTCGCAACTATGAGAAAAATGAGTAGCTTCGCAGCAAAACGCTCGTGCTTGTTGGTCAATATACGCGAATAGATGACAGCAACAGCAAGCTTGGGAAAGGCCACAGCTGATGGATGTAAGAATTCTTGGAGCAGAAGACCCTTGTGGTATTCCTCTACTATGCGGGGATTTGTAAGTTCGAGGTACTCTTCGTGACGTCCCAGCCCGCCTTCTCGAACCATGTCTGATTATTCTGTCAAAACAACATTGATTTAGATCAAGAGGGTTTTGCGTACATATACCACAGCTACATAGAGCCATCTCTGTCAACCAAGCAAACGGTATGATGATATCCTCGATACTGAAAGCGGTGTTTGATAAGTAACGAGAGTAGTATCGCAAGATGACAAAAATCGTACAGGAAACGATCATTGCGAAGGCTGTTACCAAGACCACAGGACTCCTGTCTGCTGCTATGGAGGCCGACGAGGGTTGCGTATCGTCCATTGCAGAAAAGCGGGTGAATAGATGGCTACTAGCGTCTGACTGCCAAGTGAGCGAAAAAGAGAGGAAAGAAGAATCAGAATAAATGAACAAGCCAAGCGAGTAGGCGGAGTTGATGGGGCTTCCATCACATACATCACTCCGTCTTTGCGGCACAGACAAAATTGGACATCTTCGCAATTAAGACGTACGTACCATGAAATCCGAAATCCGAGCGCATCCGTGCTACCCTTGGCATATATATATATTGGTCGAACAGACGCAGCACATGATTCGTTTGAGCATGGGATGCATCCTAGGAAAACCAAACCAGAGATCACAGCATGTGAGGAAGCTTGTATCGATCGGTGCGTGGTGGTGAGCCAGCTGTTGGTACTTGCTTTTTGAGGGCTGAACGTGGTCCCTCTCTCCGCTCTGAGTAAAAGGAGCTTTTGTTCCCGGCGTTTGCTTCATGTCCTTGAGAAAACGCATGATTGTGTCATGTCGAATCCGACCTGAGATGGCGCTGTTGAGAGAAGAGCCACAGGTGTTCTCTCTTTGGCGCTCCACACTTTTAATGATATTTTAAGGTCCCTTATACTTTGATAAATCATCAATGTGAGGGTGCCTACTTTGTACTAAAGGTTAGCAAACGTACTTAGGGCCATGTCGGGACTGTGAATACATAGGCTGGGCACCATGACTGAAACACGTTCATTCGCCCTGAATGCAACTAACATGCGATCTCCCTTCTCTCGCATTTTCTGCAAGGATTTATCTTGTCATTTCTACGACGCAGAATTTTTCAACGTTCTGGGAAGGCTGAAACGTGATCTCGCGCGGTCTCTGGCGTGCATGAATAGGTAATTGAGGGTACGTCGCCCAATTGCGACATGTTGATGGGGGAAGGCGGCGAAGAAGAGCACCGCATGCACCCTAAAGTGAAATATAGTGCTTCTTTCTCAGAGCTCAATCTTCGCTTAGTAATCGCTTTAGTGATTGTTCGTACGCAAAACGACAAATGTAGTCAGCATAAGCGAAAGGTTTCGGCGCTATGCTCTAAACAGTGACGTTTCTGTCGAAACTGACAGCATGTATGGAAAGTAGCGCTATCCATGCATCACAAATCGGGGAACTATTGCGTGCGTTCGAAAAAAGTGGTGAGTAGTGGCGAGGAAGGGAAGTGGGGATTGAGACATCCAGAGTCGGAAAGCTCACCAAAGTCGCAACGCACGTGCATAAATGATGATGGATATACCCTGGAAGAACCCTAGTCTCGAAGCCTCTGTGGAAGCCGCAAGTATATGGACAGAATTAAGCCGACCATACCCCGTAGAGTTCATGCAGTTGTGAGAACCAGGCAGAAAGGTATCAGGCAGTCATCTGGAACTGAATGCGCTACATCGAGAACCTGCATTACTTGCCAATGACGCATCTTCATATGGACTCTCTTAGCGTGCTATGCTGTCGAGGGCACACTCTTAATATCATCATTAAAGAATACTACCAGCTAACTTCCTTAACATCTCATCGTTGAGCTTGGCTGCAAAAGCACAACATCTTACCTCTGGTACATCGAGAATGAAAGGGATGGTAGTAGTAATCGATAGACGCACACGTCCAATCGGCAGCCTCTATGGCAAATATGAGTATTGCATTTCCCTTGCTTTGCATCGATCACGGGAATATTAGAACAACGGAGTCACAGAGCATATGCAAAAGTACAGTGTGATGAAGTATCAATCCGGAACTCCGTTAGCTAAGTGCTACCCAAAACCTCGTACAGGAAGAACGTAATCATTCCTTCCATATAATCATAACTGTTTTGTACTCATGTACCTCAGCATATATGAATCCTTTTCAAATGCTGAAAGGGGTAATGGTACACATGAAAGCGCCGGTATAACCAAAGAAACCAAGAGTGCGCCATCTACAACTCATCCTTGGCGCTTGAGGCAGACTTGGAGGCCTCGGAAGCAGCTGACTTAACGGACTCGGTAGCCTTGGAAGCACCAGACTTGACGGACTCGGTACCTTCTGATGCGGCAGAGGCAGCCTTGTCGGTAGCGGACGAAGCGCTAGCCTCGGCGTCCTTTGTAGCATCTGTGATAGATTTAGCACCCTTCTCGGTGGCGGCAGCAGCCTGGTGAGCAAGTTTATCAGCCATACCTTCAGCATCGGCGCTGTAAACAGCAGCAACCTTGTGTGAACCGTTGTCCTTGATGAACTCGATGAGGTCCTCGATGGTACGGGAACCGGAGTAGTCAACGGGGGCGTCCTTCTTGCCAGCGGCAAAGAGCTTGATGGTAGGGAAGCCCTGAATCTCATCGGGAACGTCGTTCGCAGTAGCATCGACCTTGGCGATGGTCACGAGCTTGGAGAACTCAGGAGTCTGGTAAAGCTGACCGAGCTCCTCGTACTTGGGAGCGAGAGCCTTGCAGTGACCGCACCAAGGAGCGTAGAACTCAACGAGGACGTCCTTGTCGTTGTCAAGAACGACATCCTTGTAGTTGTGAGCAACGATGGTAGTGACGGGACCGTCATTCTTCTCGGGAATGGGCTCAGACTTGATGCTGGGCTCGAGCTTGCCAGCGAGATATTGGTCGACGAACTTGCCAATCTCCTTCTCGGTGATCTTGGCCTCTTGGTCGTAGGGGAACTTCTCGTTCTTCTCGGTCGCCTGGATGGCGAAGGCGGGCCATGTGTCGAGCTTGAGGTTAAGGTTGCCAGCGTGCTGGCCAAAAGCCTTGGCGTCAATGGTGGCGAAGTTGACCTTGCCCTTGTGCTTGAGGGCAAGAGGCTTCAGCTCCTTGGCAAGCTCGTCACGCTCCTCTTGAGTCTCAGCGAAGATGTATGCCAGGGGAAGACCAGCAGCCATGTAATCAGCGTAGGTCTCGGGACCAACCTCGCCGATGAGTGGGGTAGCGGCGACCTTGGCGAAATTGCGGATAGCGTCTGCGTCGAACTTCTCAGCGAAGACGTCCTTGCCATCGTCGAAGGACTTGTAGAGAACGAGGCCGGGCTGCTTGACGCCCTCGGCCTTGGCAAGCGCAGCGTCGTTGGTAGCTCCGAAGAGGTAATTGTCGCGGAGGCCGTTGGCAACCGAAGTGAAGGTCTCGTTGGAGGCCTTGTCGTCGGCGGCGAAGTAGGCGACGAGAACGACCTTGTCGGCAGTCTTGAACTCCTCAAGAGTGTCCTTTGTAATTTCAGAGACAGCAGGGAGGGCCTGCTTGGTCATGTACGAGATCAAGCTGTCGGCCTTGCGCTGACCGCCGTACGGCGACACATTCTCGAGGCCGCGGAAGACCTTAAGGGTGGGGTAACCCTCGACACCGTACTCCTGGCACAGATCCTGCTCCTCAGTGCAGTCGACCTTGACGAGGGCAATGTCCTTCTCCTTGAGTGTGGTAGCAGCCGTCTCGTACTCGGGGGCAAGCGCCTTGCAGTGGCCGCACCATGGTGCGAAAACTATGCCAGTTGTTAGTATGGGAATTCAAAATGAAACGGAGTAGAACAAAAAGAGCTTTGGGAGGGTTGGAAAGTACTTACATTCTGCCAGCACTAGGTCGTTCTCCTCAATGAAGCTCTTGAAGTTGTCCGTCTTGAGCTGCTTGACATCGGACGCACCCGCAAGGGCCGCAAAGAGAGTGGCGCAAACTGTCGCGTACTTCATTTTGTGTGCTTGTGTATGAAGTTGGTTATGTAGAGGAAGGATGAATTGATTGTCCTCTGCACAGCGTGTGTGGAGAAGTAGAAAAAGAGAGCGGTGTGGTGGGCTTTTATTTCAAGTGGAGGTCGTGGCGGTAGTTGCCTGTGAACACCTTGCCAGTTCCTAATGTACACCGAAAGAAGTTTAGCGCGACCATGTAGCGGCTTGTTCCCACTATCACTACAGTAAGACCACGTTGAGTTTGCAACCATACCCGCTGCACAAGACTGCTTATCCGCCTTTACCGAGGATTCCACTGCTGCGTCCCTCTTTATTCACATTGTTCCCCTGGTGATTCCTCGTTGTTGCTCCTCTTATGGTTAGCCTGCTGGTCCCCAGCGTATATTATCAATCTACCATCCAGTCTTCACTCAAGGTTAGCGCTGATTATGGCCAGAGGCCAGCTGTTCACTTATTGTGTCCGTCAAAAGCTGCTATGCTTATCGAAAGTTGATTAGTTGGTGCACTCCTAAATCCTGGGAGCAACGTGCATCATCACAGTGCCTGACTGTCTCTCGACGATCCGATCCCGGACTTTGCCACTCAAAGACTGGGGTTGCAACAAGGCACTTTACTTGATTAGGATCGCAACACTGAATATTTGTTTGGAGTAGATCCCTACTTAAACGCGATCTGTCCCTTGAGATACTTATCAGGGCTGTCAATGCACCTTGCCAATCGGTGCCCCGCGCCTGAACTGTCATTGTACCATCGATGCCGCCGATATCATGCATTTCGACGCCAGGCTTGTTATGCATGCTGAGGTGAGACAGCGGCATAAAAAATGTTTGCACGTAGAGTACAAACCGACATTTCGGTGATCAGGCTCTCTACGCGAAGAGAATGATAGAAGGTTGAGCGCGGAACCATTCCGCTCGCATCTTGTTTCACCTCACCCACCAAGTCAGACAATTTCTCATCTCTTACGTGCAACGGAACTTGATCACATTTTTTACCAAGACGAATTCTTACGCAATTCCATCGGATATTCTGTCACAAGCGAGTACGTTAAATAGACCGCCGACTTGATCGTGTTGGATTATCGTATGAGACACAACGATGGCTCATTACTCTCTCTACGTACTCATTACAGTTTCTCTAGATTTCTCAAAGACTCAAGAGGCGCTATAGGCTTATAATGTCGCATTTCTTGGTAGAGGTGGGCGTGGACCGCTGAAGAGACAGTTCATTCCTAGTAGAGTTACCGTTGAATACGATATGAGGTACGTGTTGATGATCCTCTGTTTGTAGTACCGATACAAAAGCGCCTCCACCTCTCTCTCTCTCTCTTATTTATATTGTTCTCTTTTACAGACACAGTGGGCAGAATGTTGCCATGAAGTCACGATGATTGCAGGATCAAACCAAGGATCAACCAAAAAGACGGCCATCTCCAAGAGAGCCATCTCTTTTTCCCCATGTCCCCACCATCATCCCGCTTTGTCATCCGCTGTCGTGGGAAAATACCCGTCGTGCCGTAGTCCAGACGCCTCACACACGCGTTCCAATCCCACTACTTGAGCGCGTCGACCAATAGGTCAGCGTCGTGTTCGCCGCGGCGCAAGTGCCCCGCCGACTTCCCCAAATTGCCCACCCCCGCAGTGCCAGCATCCACTAGCATGTGTGGAAATGTCAACGGCAATTTGATGCATCGTCCACCGGATAAAGTGGCAGAAATGCCATTAGTATCGTCCCAGCTGCTTGCGGTAGGACAGCCCTTGTATAAGATAAGCCTACCATGGGTGGCGTGGGTAGTAGGCAGTAAAGGGGAAAGCGCTGTTGCGCGAACATCTTCGTTACGTCTTTGATCACACCTATAAAGGCTTGAATCCGCTCCAGAAAAAAGGGCCAAGTGAACAGTAAGAGGTATATTGACTATATACGTGACCATGGCGAACGCAGAGGAACAGTACAAGCTGTCACAAGACCAGATCGACTTCTTTCTTGAGAATGGCTGGTTGAAGCTGAGCAACTGCTTCACCCAGGAGCAAGCCGACGGTCTACAAGAGACGCTATGGACGAGGTTGGGCATGGATCCAAACGACATGTCAACATGGTGAGCAAATAAATTCTTTTTTCTTTCACACATACTCAAAGTACATGTACACGACCATGACTGCGAACCTGGCCAACACGCCATCAAGGCACACAGAACGAACAAACATGCCCTTTTTCAACGAGTTCTCGGTCTCGGAATTTGCCCCCAAAGCCTGGGCTGGAATTTGTTCTCTTCTCGGCGGCTCCCAACGTGTCGACTCGGACGCCTCAACCTGGAGAGATGCCTTCATCGTCAACCTAGGCACTCCCGAGGGCCACAACACAGTCATACGCCCCCAAGACCTTCCTGGCTGGCACGTTGACGGCGACTTCTTTGTCCACTACCTCGACAGCCCGGAGCAAGCCCTTCTCGTCATCCCCCTGTGGACTGACATCGTCCCCGGCGGCGGCGGCACGTACATCTGCCCTGGCGCCATACCAACCGTAGCCAAGCACTTGTACGAGAACCCCGACGGCGTGAGCTCCCGCATGACGCCGCGAGCCCAGAACCCAGATTTCACTGAGGAACAAGGCCTTCATTGGTTCAATGAGCTTGCGCATAGTATGCCCGATGAGGCGTTTGTCGAAGCGACAGGCGTCGTGGGTGACGTGTACCTGCTGCATCCACTTATGCTGCACTGTGCGTCTAATAACCAGTTGCGCAAAGTTCGCGTCATTACCAATCCACCGGTTTCTGTAAAAGAGCCGTTTTGCTTCGATAGGGAGGATGGGAACTATAGTGCGGTGGAACGCAAGACGATGAAGGTGTTGGGTAAAGAGAGGATTCAAGGGTTCAAGATTACAGGCAAGAGACAGCGAGTTATTCCCGCGCGAGTGCGTATTCAAGCAGAAATGAAACGCAAGGAGGAGGAGAGGCTGAAGAAATTACAGGAAGGCAATGGTTTGGACGGAGGAAAGGATGGTGGAAGACAGATTGCCACTGCTTGTTGAAGAACCCATCAATCACGGTTATTGAGCACCAATTTTCTTACAATAAATTATACATTGCTCATTAAATTCTAATTTCTAGTCACGGCCATGTGTTCGTAACGTGGACACTGATTAGTTTCCAGTCCACCAGACATAGTTAGCCGTATCCTCTGGCGTATCATACACAAGCTCACTGCTCGAGTTGACAGGTCTCTCTTGGGAAACATTCATGTTGATGTCCCAGACCTTCATGTCCTGTGCTTTTACGCTTGCGCCCTCCTCGGCCCAGATACCGAAGCCAGTGCTGTCGGTGCGAGCAGGGTAGATGCGAGTCGTCAGCCAGAAGCGGTCGTTAACATGGACCTCAACAAGCGATCCATCGACAAAGATATCCATGTGCAGGGACTCTTGGGTACCGTTGGAAAAGGTGTATGGGTAGAAGTAGCCGAGCATAGTGTAGTTGGCGAACTCCTTAATCAGAGAAGACTGCGAACGGTCTACGTTGATGGTGTAGTTCTCCGGGCTGTACCAGACGACGGTCTGCTCCTCACCTCCGGGAGATTGAGCAACGACTACGCCGGCGGGGCCAGTGAAGTCGGAAAGTGTAACTTGGAGGTGCATGTGGCTGGTGCCGTTGCCAGACGCAGACCCACTAGTGCAAGACTTGTTACCGGTCTCCACGGTCTGTGGTTCCTTTCCAGCGTGCATGGCGTCGACGATTTCGGGCAGAGCGCGGGCACCCAATGTGTAACCAGTAAAGGTACCATTACTATGCTCGACAAGGCGGGTGTTGCCCTTGGTAGCCAAGCTGCCATGCGCGTTAACAAGATTCTTAGTCTTCATGACGTACATCTCGCGCGGGATGGCCATGGAGCCCTGGTAACCGGATTGAGTGATGGCGAAGTTGTTGTTCTCCTCATTAGCCCAGCCCCATTGGATGCGGCGGTCGTTCTTCGAGTCCCAGAAGCTAGTCACAGCATAGAGAAGGCCGGAGTCGATTACACCACCGGAAATGGGAGTGAATTCAGCAGAGCCATTCTCTCGGCGAGTGACTTGTCCTTCATTCCACAAACCCCACTGCGCGCGAGGGTGCCAAGTCAGGTTGCCACCCTCAGTACCCATGAGCACGTAGTAATGGACATCATCATCCTCATCAGTGAGAGAGAAGAAGTTGGACCTATTGAAGTCAGCGCTTGTTCGTACACGCGAGGGCTTGTCGCACTTACACTTCGAAGTTGAAGCCGTAGGTTCCAGTCTCAACCAAAGATCCAAGCGTCTCATTTGCCTTGGGCTCCCACAGGGCACCCAGGAAAGTCCAGTCGGTCAAGTTGCTGGCAGGAGCACTGTAGAAGGGGATGCGACCACCTCCTTCTTCACCCTTGATACCAGAACCTAGCACCATGTAGAAATGCGGCTCTTTCTGGCCAAGCAGTGCGTCCATTTCGGGCCAAGGCTCAACAAAAGGATCGCGCCATCCGGTGATGTTCCAGCCTTGCGGTGGCTGGGTCATGATTGGGTTGCCCTCATACTGTTGCCAAGTCTGACCAGCATCTTTCGAGATGGCAATGCTTTGGCTTTCAGTACCTTTGATGTAGGGAATAGCCCAGTTGGTAGGCAGGTGCTGAACCGAAGTGTAGAAGGCGAGGAGCGTACCGTCCTGCTCACCTTGCAGGTTGTAAGGTTGTGCGGTTCCGGAGAAAATGCCCAGACCATAGTAACTGCTGTTCTTGGAGTCGGCATCGGGACCTGTGCCGAGAGATTGAGCTTGATCGTTCTCCCAGCCTCCAACATCGGTCCAGGTAATCATATCCTTGGAGATGGCATGTCCCCAAGAAATGTTTCCCCAGTTGACATGGTTGGGATGCCACTGGTAGTGGAGATGATAGGTGTCGTTGATGGGATCGTACATCATTCCCGCTGGGTCATTCAACCATCCAGCGGGTGCGCTGAAGTGATAGGTCGGGCGCCATCTTGTGAAGAGGCTGTTGTTGCCCAAGCCCTCGATGTAGTCGGCAGTCAGCACAGCCGGCAACTCCTGCGCGCAAACGGCGGAGAGAGTTCCAAGCGCAATGCTCAGAAGAGGAACAGACCGGATCATGATGGTCAAAGGTCGATACTACGCAGAGTTAGTCAGACGCTCGGACATAGGACGATGTCGTATCTTCTATCTGTGGAAGCAGTATCGAAGCATGGAATGTGACGTACCGGGATGGCGAGCGGGCCGTTCGATACTGATTTCGAACAGCAGCAACGTGAGCTTATGTAGTTCAGTAAACACAGGCAAGACCCACCAGGCCGGAATGGTATGCGGTCATGACGCCCAAATCCAACAAGTCGAGCACGGTGCTCATGGCCTGGGCTAACGTAATCCCGAAGCTGGGATGCAGTAGTCTGTGGACGATCCCCGCAAAATCGGCGCAAGCCCCATGATTCCCCACACGCCGTAGGAGAAAGCGTTGTTCTCGAACATGTCAGAGAAGGCTGGTTTGCGCCACAAGGTCTTCTTTACACACTTGTTGACTTGGGATAACTGGACAACGAACAACATCGTGCGGCAGCCCCTCCTACCAGACTCGAGTCTGCGTCGATTGGTTCATGGCAAGAGAAAACTTTTCCTCTGCTCACGATGTGGCTTGGCTAGCAATTACCGACAACGGTCCTAGTATGGAGCTCGCGTGGTCGCGACGCCGAGCATCTTCCCGAGATCCAGGAAATAATGCGGAGACCAGGAAGGTCACGGGATGCCGCGCCCGTGCAGAAGCTTGGAAGCTGGAAAAACTCTGTGCTTCCTGGAGTAGTCTAGAGACTGGTGGCTTCGGCGCATGAACGCTCGAGCAAAGCAATGAAGCGCCTCGAATCTCATTGGAAGACGGTATAGAATCAATGATGAAGACAAGGCTACGGCGACATGTCCGCGCGCTATTGCGTACCAGCACTTGTCTGGCTTTATGCATGCATCAGTATTCCAGCGCCTCGACACGTGATGCTCAGGACGTTGGCGGTGACTTGGTGGCAGTCTAGCTCCGGGTGACATGAGGCGAATTAGGCAGAGGCGATTGTACAAGTGGAAGAAAACAGTGAGTAGAGGAATGAATGCCAGGCGCGCGGAACATTGGCGGCAGACGGACGTCATCGGAGGCACGGCCAATCATGAGGGGTCCCACTCCGACCACGTTTCCTTCACGAACGCGAGCACCACCGCAGCGCGACGCAACGTAACAACATAACTTGAACTGCTCCTTGTATGAGGCGCTCTCACTCCCAGATGGGGACACACATTCTGTACTAGTCCTAGCAAAAGTTCAACCCAGCAACCATGAGTCGACTCCAACTCTACGTCGCGGTACTACTTCTTCCCTCTCCTCCATGGCCTGCAAGCGGCACAGCATGCTAACAAACACAGGGCTCGGCCGTCATGGCTAACATTGTGCTGATGCGCGCATACTATGAGCGGCCAAACTTCTACTCGGCCGCCGTCTACATCTCGCAAAGCACCGGCTCTCTGATGTTTCTGGTCAACCTTATGCTCATAGTCGCAGCGAGCTTCGGTTACGGACTACAGCGACTCTTCTACGGCCCTCTCCGCCCCATTGAGACGGAGCAGCTGTACGACAAGGCATGGTTCGCAGTCAGTGAGACATTGCTAGCCATGACCATCTTCCGGGACGATATCGGCATTTGGTTCTTCGCCATGTTCTTGTGTTTGCTTGCAGGCAAGGTCTGGCAATGGATAGGAGAGGGCAGAGTAGAGTTTCTCGAGCAGCAACCGCCCGCGAATCCGAAGCTCTTCCATGCACGCCTGATGAGCTCTTTACTACTCTCCGTCGCCTTCGACATCTTCATGATGCAGTACTGCATTGATTCGATACTCTCCGAGGCGCGCCCTGGCGTCATGGTCATGTTCGGTTTCGAATACGTCCTCCTAGCCATCGCATCGTCATCAACTTTTCTACGCTACGTGCTCTCGCTCGTCGAAATGTACATAACACACCGCCAGGAGATGACCCGGGATGAGACCCGTAGGATCATGGTTGAGCAAGCACGCCAACAGGCTGCCGCCGAGGGAACTGAAGTCCCTGCCGAAGTAGAAGATGACGATGATGATGGAGACGTGCCAGGGTGGGAAGAGAAGGGTCGCTGGGTCTTTTATCTGGATCTGGCAACAGACTTTGTCAAGTCGGTCGTCTACCTTGGCTTCTTTGCTATCCTCATGACATTCTACGGCATTCCTATCCACATCATGAGGGACCTATTCATGACCATCCGGTCGCTCATCAAGAGAATACACGACTTCGTCCAGTACCGAAACGCGACCCGCGACATGAATACACGCTATCCAGACGCTACAGCAGAAGAGCTCGATCGAGAAAACACATGCATCGTCTGCCGAGAAGAAATGCGGCCTTGGGTACAACCAGGTGCGAATGGTGCACAACCAGGCCGAAGAATGGATGAGCGCCAAAGGCCTAAGAAACTACCGTGTGGTCACATTTTGCACTTTGGTTGTCTCCGTAGCTGGCTCGAGAGACAGCAAGTATGTCCCACTTGCCGAAGGCCAGTCCTTGGCTCGGCGACAACTCAAAGCACCCAACGCAACAACCAAGCCAATCAAGCGAATCAGGTGCACCAGAGGAGGGCACCGGGACAGGCAATGGACGCATTGCTCGACATTGATGCACAGCGAGATGGTGGCGGGAATCAACAAGGTCAGGGCCAGCAGGCCGCACCTCAAGGCGCACAGGCAAACCCCCCTCCAGCAGACAATATGCGCGTCTTCAACTTCGGTCCCTTCAGGATTGCTTTGGGAAACATTCGCGTACCCCCGGGTCAGCAGGACAATGCTGCAGTGCAGAACGCCATTCAGCGATTGCGCCAGCAAGCCGCAAATAATGCAGTACCCAACTCAAGCCAGCAGCAACGTGCTCAGGATCCGATGAATTTCATGCCAGGCGCCACATCAAACCTGGCCATGGGCCCAATACCCGGGGCAGTCGCACTACATCCGTCGGACATACAGTCAGATATACTGCGTATACAGCAAAACATCATTGAATCGATGCGGCACCTGAACGCCCAACATGAGCAACTCGAAGTCGTCCACAGGCTTCTTGCAGAGCTCCATCGGCTTCAGCAGGCTTCTGGCGTGACGAGCGCCGAGTTGCCACCGATTGCGCCCTTGAATCCCCCAAACATGAATTCTTTCGCTCCGCATGCTTATTTTGCCAGAGGCACGATTCTGCGACAAGGCGACGCAGGTGTGCCTGCAGGTTTGACGTTGCCAGATGGGTGGACCTTACGGCCAATGGCACTAGCGCCGCGACCTGGTCAGGAAAGTGTCGCGATGCCAGCACCCTCGCATCCAGAACGGCCAGCGCAGGAAAGTGATTCGACAGCAGCGCAACAAGCACCACCGCCAGCCGTAGATGATGAGGCGGCAGCGCCTCCTTCGACGTCTGCTACTGTGACTCCTCAGGCCCAACCCGCTGCCCCGGTGGCTGACCCGACTAGTCCCGACCAGCCTCCAAACCCATCACCAAAACGAGCGGAGCCTAGTAGCCTCGAGTCAAGCTGGAGCTTTGGCAATGTCGGAGAGAGGAATGAGGCGGAGGGATCAAGCTCCTCGGTTGCTAGAAGCAGCTCCTCGGGCCAGAATGCAAGCAGAAGAACGGTTAGTGTAGAGGATGCCGAGGACAATGAGCAGTAGATAGTCGATGGACGATGATGGGGTTACGGCTTCTGTATTGCATAGCGAGGCGTTTTGGTCTGTACTTTTTGTGATGGGCACACATGTTCGACAAAGTATTGCAGGGTATCCCTGCGAATGACAGTTCACCTCACTTTGCGTTGTTGCTCCACTGCGTCTCTCGTGTGCGCCTGCCTGTATGTTCTGACCGCCTCGCCGTCTGTGGGCAAAGGGACAAGCACGCCGACCCAACCACGTTCCCTCACCCACGCCCTCCTGCACCCCACACACACAGACACACACACGCTCTCTCTCTCTCTTCAATCAATCGCAGGAGGCGATGCGACACAGCGACATTGGACGAATGTTTCATGCGCATATGCTGCACATGGACATGCACGCTCTCGAGGCCCTCTACTCGCCGCGGCCCACCAAGCTTATCGAAAGCCAGCCTGGGCTGCCACGGTCCCGTTGTCGGTTGCGACTAGTGCAACACCAACGTCCAGTCACACGCCTAGACCTCCCCAAGACTCTTACACCGAGGCGGCTACGCGCAGGCCACGGGCAGCACAAGTCGAGCCGGTAGGCTAGACGGCGCAAAGACGGTGGAAATGCCCAGTAGCAGACGCAGGAACGTAAAGCCTGGTGCGAGCCCACGCGCACTCGAGGGCGTGCGGGCGACATGGGTCGCACTGCCAGCGACGGGATAAGTGTTAGGGCCCCCGTCTTGGGCGGGCGTGTCCACGGCGACTAAACACGACTTGAGGTTAACGTTGATGATTTGGCCTTTGGATGACTCTTCATTCACCCTCGCTAATGGCGCTTTAGACCGCACTTTGTTTCGTGAATATTGTATACCTGTCGTCATCTTCTCTTCTTTTCCCTCGAGTTCCATTCTGCATTTCCTCTTTCCTTGTTTTGGTGTCTTGCATTCTAGCCATGGCCGTCAAGTTGGACTCTGCAGGTACGCATCTTGTGCGCAAGGCTGGAGAAGCAGAGGTAGCTAGCTGTGTCTCGGGCATCATAGAAGCTTTCACAAATGGATTGAACATCTTCAAGAGGTTGCGCGAGCGAAGAAAAAAGCGCAAGACGCGCAAAGAGCCTGACAAGCCCGATCCAACCAGCACGGCCGAGCATCAGCTCTCCAAGAGCCTGCGCAGAGGGCCCGAAGAGGTCGCCGAGAGCTATGCTGAGTACTACTTTAGCGGTCTAGGGCCGCGCTTCGCAAAGGGCGACTGTAAGTGGAAATACATTCCTGGCCATGTGTGGACCTGTGCTAACAACGAAACAGCAATTGCACATGCCTCTCTCGCAGAGACACTCATCAAGCTGAACACTGGACTTGTAGCCATCATCGCAACCTTCCTGAACCATGACAGCAAAGGCGGAAAAAGCCAGCTAGATCTAGACTACAAGTCCTTGACCTACCTTTCCGATGCATCACGTCGCGAAGCCATACACAGCCTCACCCAACTCTATCAGCGACTAAGCCAAACGCAGCCACAACTTAACATTGCTGCCCCACCATGTGCCCGATGCGGGACTACCAAACATCATGACTGCTCATCCCGCAGCTCCAGCCCAGAGAAGGTCAAGAGGAAGCACTCGACTTCCTCGCGTCAGCGATCCTCTGGCCATGTAGTAACACGCATGCCCATCAGGCACGGGAGCTCAAGTCAACCCCAGCTCGTCGTCATGAGGCCCAAGACCACTCGTAAGAGCATCACATCGGGCACTAATTCAGCCGCAGTCAAGTCTGCTTCACACTCGGTCAAGTCGCCTTCAAACTCGCGCGACAACTCACCAGTGGCGTCCCCTCAACTCAAAAAGCTCCAAATGGCGCCGCAACTGCCCTTGTACGTACCCATTGAGCCTTTCGAGCTCGAGCGCAGTGGTGTCACCACCAAGAGCAAGCCAGAAGGTGGTGCATCAAAGAAGAGCAGTAGCAAACCACGCGTCGATTCCTTTGACGACACTCGGTCACCACCATGGACCGAATACCCGTACCTGCTTCCTAAATCATCGACGCCGAAACCATCTACACCGAAGCCGTCGCCAGCAAAACACATGCACGAACCCACCCCCAAGCTTCCAAGCTTCACACCCACACCCCGCCGCTCTTCGCCTCCTATCGAAGTCAAGCCTCCTGTTCCATCCAAGCCCGCACATCTCTCACCAGAACCCGTCTTTCCCTCGCCGGCGACCCTCGCTTTCCGTCGTCGCCTAGACAAGGTCACCCCATCGAGCTACACGTTCGCATCTGATAGCACCAAGATGGGAGAGATACCGCAGAGGAATTGGTACGAGCCATTTGACTATGAGGAAGCCGAACGTCTAAACGCTGAGGCGGCGATTAATGGTTATCCTAATGCACCTACAGGTGCCGAGAGTAAGACAGAGAAGAAGAAGAAGCGTTTTGGCTTCATGCGTCGGGACGCATGAAGCAAACCCAAACCATCTTGATGATGGCATGCCTTGTTTTTTTGTATACCCGCTTGTGCATCTCCTTTTTTTTCTGCCTTGCTTTCCTGCTAACTCCCTTTTGGTTTTCCTTTGGTTCTTTTTTTTTCCTTTGGAAAGGTGCCTGGCGTGTTGTTGTTGTTTTTTGCGTTTCTGTCGGTTGTGTCCTCTCTCCTCTCCATCTCTCTCCACTTTTCGCACATGGCTCCCGGAGCCTGGTAATAAGCGCGCTTACGATTCTCACGCTGTAACGACTTGACGAGGTTATGTCCTTTTCTTGCTTTATGATTGCGTCTATATACCCAGATTTTCCTTTTTAGCAAAGTGCATACATGGTTTTGGTAATTAGGTACCTAGGTATTAATTTGGGATTGACTTTGGTTCTTTGAGAAAGCGGAATCTTTTCATTGGTGATAACTTGTGTGTCATTGTGAATTCAATGTCTTTTGTGGGTGTAGGAGCCTCTCTATGATTCTACGTAGAGCAATTAGAGAGGCCGGAAGTAACTTTCCGTCTTCCATTCCCCATCGGCGCCTCGAGTTGATTAGCTAATCACGGAGGTGATAACAATCGGGATGATTGGCCCCCACATTCCGACTACAAGTAGTTATAAATATCGTCCTACAGCAATGACATCAAATGCACGAGAATCAAACCGAACGTATGGCGTAGGCCATGTCCGAGTGGCCTCAGTGTCGTACTACATGATCAGTGGGCTTGCATCTGACAGCATCCGCGATCTGAGTGGGCACAATCTTGATTAGCTTTAACACAGCAGCTGCAGGACGTTAGCGATATTTCGTATCGGAGCTCACGGAGAACCAGTGTTCTGGATTGCGAACTTGCTGCAGGACTGGATGAACAGGGCAAGAGGTGTAGTTTGCACGCGTCATGGAAGCGCCTTGGTGTCCGACATGGCCGGGATGCAACTAGGAATGCAGGTATCTAAAACGGGGCATACAACGTCAATTAGGCACTTGCTCGATTTGATTGGTGTATGAGTTGCGACGAGGCTGAACGTGAGGGTGGAGATGTAAAAGGCGGGAGTAGCCGTTTTGGTGGATGAAACAAGCCTAGTTTCTTTTCTTTCCAGGGCTCCCGTACCTAGCTTTCCACCCGACCTTTGGAGCATCTCTCATCACACCCCGCCCACCCCATCGCTTAACCCAGAATTGTCCAAGATGCCTGGAACGGAAAATGCGCCGAGAAAGCGGAAAGCTGAGTCTGGTGGAGCACATGATGGTGGCAACAAAAGAGCCAAGGTAAGTTCTTTTTCTTCGTACGACTCTGAAATCTTATGGCGCTGCCGCCTTGGCCGCGCAGTACCGTTCTCGTTCTGCAGTTGCCGTAAGCATCGTCATGCTGAATCGAAATGCTAGGGCAAAAAGAACCGGGACATGCCCCGGAGAAATACTGCAGATCGCGCTATTCAGCCCGGTGACACAGGCATATGGGCAACGTGCGCCATGAAAAAAGAAGCAAAGTCTGTCAATGACCTGCGAGATCTATTCCAAGAGGTTAGTCGTGTTATGATACTACAGCATCCACCAAACGATAATGCCGCATCTGCTGACAGTCGGTGACAAGTACGCTACCAAATTGTATGGGTCGGCCGAGTCCAATGGGCCGGCTTCAGACGACGATTCGGATGACGAGGGAGGTGATATCGAAGCCGAGATCAAAAAAGAGCTTGACGAAATTCGCAAGCCAACTACGAAGCCCTTGTTCACTTCGCTCAAACTTGATACTCAATGCTGTAAGGGTGGCTACTCGTCCTCCTGGTAGCCAATGCTGACCCGTCCAAGTGATGTTTTTCCGAACACGCTCACCTCTTGAGCCAGTCTCGTTTGTCCACAAGATCTGCCAGGATGTTGCAGATGGCGCTCAGCCGAGAAACTTGAGCTACGTGAAGCGACTGACGCCCATCACGGCAACCGACAAGGCCACGCCCGAGGGCCTCAAGGCTGTTGCGAAACAGGTCCTTGCTCCACATTTCCATGGCGCAGATCAAGCGGGGAAGAAGGTGAGGGCACTCCCATGGCTAGATGATGCAGTCGTGTCGTGCAAAGATCCTCGCTAATGCATCGTAACAAAGTTTGCGATCCGCCCATCGATCCGCAACAACAAGGTGTTTCTGCGAGACGATGTGATCCGCACCATCGCAGCCGTGGTGGGACCAGAGCACAGGGTCGACCTGAAGGGTTACGACCTGCTTATTCTCGTTGAGATTTACAAGGTACGACGATATCGCATGGTGAGATTTTGACAGCTGCTTACACCCAATAGAATGTCTTGGGCATGAGCGTTGTGGGACCCGACTTTGACACGCTCAAGCGGTACAATATCGACGAACTCCGCCAGCCACGAGCATCCGCTGCATCAGAAGCCAAAGATGAGGCCAAGGAGCCAGTTGCAAACCGGGAAGAGGCCTAATCGCACACAGTGTTGGCTCGGCATGTTGCCTCCGCCACCCGGCGTCAATGTTCACGGCCACAACGCCAACGCACCAACCTCCACAAATGCTCCGATCGGGGCCATTCTGGCTTGCAGGTGTGGTGACACTTGGGCGGAGACAGTGAGCCTCGTGCAACCGTATAGGAGACACGACAGCCAGATGCTCAGCACTGCGGTGCGACTCGTCTCCAAGGTGCCGGGGACCCAGTTTGCGGGCTTGCCGGGCGCATTTACGGGAGGCCAGTGTGAAGGAAGAAAGGGCGTCGAATGTTCGGAAGGGCTCGATAGAGGCGCCGGGCAAATGAGAAAGCCGTTACCAGCCTGACCCTGTGCCGATCCCCGTCTTCACTCTCGTGAGCCCCACCAAGTCCACGCGTTCACTTACCGTCTCCCTAGTCCCCATCAGCATGTGCGCCATGGACCGATGCGCTCCTCCGACCCTTTCGCTACCCGGCCAATGACGCCTGGCAATAGCCGACTCCCTCGTGGGGCGACTAGCCGCATCTGGGTAACCTTGACGAACGCTGAGGGCGCCACACCACCTGAGCAACACCTTGACGCCTTCGCGCGTCCCTCTCCACCCCGAGGAATCCGCCTTCGCTAGTCGATTTGCGCAGGAAGACGGCGCTTGCTTACCGGCTCCGTATCCGCATTAATGGTTTTTGCCTTTCGGCTACGAGCTGCCTCCACGGAAGACGACTCAAAAGGGCTTGTATCATGACTAGGATCCGTGGAAGGTGGCATCGTGTCTGGACACGCATACGAACCGGTATGCCCGGACCAAGGAGCTGTCGACGCTATCATCCACGACCTCAGCACACGCGGGCTTGCTCGGGCTCGTCGTGGTCATGGTTGCACGTCCGATGGCCATCGGAATGTCTGCCATTGTCCTCGTCAATCGTGGTGCGAGGTACAGGATTGAAGAGAACCAAGACAGCACATGCCTGTCTATATGGCATAGATATTTATTGAACCGGCTCGGTCCTTATGATCCCTACGATCCTGCAACTAACAAGCTTCAAGCCTCAGCTGTCAGATCTCGCTAAAGTTCCCGCCTGGACTAAAGTACATCGGTACCCAAACCCTTCATAATGCACCTCCCCCCGCTAGACGTTGCCATCTATCCCCTCGCAACTATGAGCCGTGGCACGTATACTGTGAAGCCTGCTCGACCCTCTTCAACTACCTCGTCGTCGTCGTCTTCCTCATCAGCATCTTCACGATCTGCAGTCACCACAATCGATTTCCCAAGCATCCAAAGAGTTATCAGAACCGTGTTCCGATCCTCGAAAATCACTACTCACCAAGTCGAGGTTCTGCAAGGTCGGCTCAACCAAGTCTACCTCGCCAGACTTGCAGATGGCAGCAGTCTAGTGCTCAAATGCCCACCCGCGCCCAATGTCCGCCTTCTTCGCCACGAAAAGCATTTTCTAGAAACCGAGCGAAAGACGCTTGAAACCCTGCACGAATTCACGCAAATACCAGTCCCTCAAATTATCAAATACGACAGTCATGGTGGGCCCCTCGGCACGCCTTTTCTCATGACAACCTTTCTGCCCGGCCGGAGGCTCTCCGAACTTGCACCATACCTCACGCCCAGCCAAAGGAACTCCATCGATCGGACACTGGGCACCCATGTCCGGGCACTTACCGTCTTGTCAGCAACTCAATTCGGCATGACCCATCGGGTCTTCGCCAAAAAGGGAAGCAACTCCTGGCGAGAAGCATTTCTAGCTCTGCTCGAAGCCGCTCTCCGCGATGCAGAAGACATGCTGGTCAACATACATTTCGAGAGCATACGCTATTGGGTTGGCAAATATGCCCACTATCTGGATGAGGTGACGGAGCCGCGTCTCGTAGCACTCAACGTCTGCGACCCAGAGAACATTCTAATCGACGAACACTCCAAGCATGTCACCGGCCTAGTCGGTTTCTCAAACGTCATCTGGGGTGATCCGCTCATGAGCGGTGGCATGGCCGACGGAAGCGAGGCCTTCTTCGCGGGCTTGGGAAATTACCCTGCTAGAAGTGCGGGCGCAAACGTGAGGTTGTTGATGTAAGTTTTGCCTCTAGGTAATTTAAGAAAAAAAGACCATGTCGCTCACACCCACAGGTACAAGACTTACAGGGCAACGGCGCGAATCGTCGCACACCATTACCGACCACACGATGGTATTGCCGAGCTGGATGCAAGGCGCGAGTTGAGCGAAGCACTCAATGGCCTTGCAGCCATGTGATTAGCAGCCGCTTTCCATGTATGCGCATGCCATCCATCATCGTTTTCTTCTTTCGGCTGTGGTTTCAGGAAGCGAATCAACTGCTGGCATAACCATGCACAGTAGTGTAAGTGTGGCGACTTGCGCAGAACAAGTCGTCTCCTACCGTGTACGTGATCCGAAACGGGTTGAAATTGCAGGGCGTACAGCACCTTTTGATTTACGGCTTGGCGGCTAGGGGCATGTCGAATATGCAGAAGACATGTCCGGTGGAGGGAGGGGGTTTTTTGCATCAGGATTTCGGTATCATGCGGTATGCGTTGCTGCGCAGCCGACTATTTGTGGTTATGTGTAGCGAGCGGTGTAACGGTATTGGTTTTACTCGGGAATGCGGATGGGGGGCATTAGGGATGGGGGCATACGGAGTTTAGGTTAACCGGACGGCCGAAATGGTGGTTTTCTTGTAAGCTTACGTTGTGTATTTTTTTTTCTCTCACTCTTCTGATTTCCGACCATGAAGCAACGATATGAAAGTTATGTAAAACCAGCTTGCTAGCACGACGACCAGTGTACCGTTTTTTTCTTTCTTCTTACTGTCACCTTTTCCTTTGGGTTTAGAGGGGGAGGGGGTCTTTTTTAGGCTACCTGCATCATGTACATACTTTCTCTCGCATAACAGCCTAATGGGAAATGGGCAAATACCGATACAGTGCCCCCCTGTCTTTGTCATGTTGATGTAAGACGGTCAGAAAGTCGCGTGAGGGAAGAGCCAGGGTAAGCGAGGCCAAGTTGTCGGGAAAACGGTGCAGAGAGAGAAAATCTAGATGCCACCCACTCACTACCAAACTAGCAAAGATTGGGAAAGCAACGTAAAAGGGCTATAAACTCTAAATCCGAGATAAAAAAAGAACCCGTCCGACACTTTTGCATTTGAAGAGAAGTAGGTTTACAAACAGTTGTAGTACTTGGTTGTTAATTGGCATACATGATCAAAAGTAGTGTTGGTTGTTGCATTTCACTGCCCTTGGCAAAAAAAAGATGGAGTAGCCCAGCTATTTACGATTCATCGGCCTTGCAACAACATCTCGATACTCTTTCCTCGACTTATGGCTTACGCATAGTAGTTCCGGTAAGGGGGGGGGGGAACCAACAACAACAACAATAGCAACACCGCCGCCGCCGCACTTACAAGCTTTTGTACAAAAAAAGCCCCACCGGCCGGTCCCTATGCCGTACGGTACGGTACGTACTAAAACACAATACCTGCATTGTATTTTCCATACACTGTGCCGAAGCACGCGCGTGTATACATACTTACCCGTCTGACCATAGCTCTCTCCGCTCGCCTACCCCTGGTTCTTTCTGGAACAGACAGCGGAGGGTTGGACTTGTTACGAAAGCGGGTGGCAATGCGTTACCCGCCAATCAAGTTGTCGCGTGACAACTCGGTGACTTTCGTTATAAATTCCCCATTCCGGCCTAGTCGCCTGGCAGGGATAGGCGACGGTTCAACGACGGCAATGTACCAAAAGCAAATGGCGACTAGATATAAACAACACTAGGAATGCTATTTTGCGCATGGCGGTCTGGGATGTGCATGGAACAATTTTTTCCCCTCCCTTCGCTTTTCTTTCTTTTTTTTGCCGCCACGCGGGCGGGAGGGGGGAAGGAAGGAAGGAAGGAAGGAAGGGAGAGTGGTGAATGTGGATTATGAGATGGGGCGTGGGATGACGGAAAGGGCCTTTGTGGAGATGTGGGGCCTTTTGGCGGTGGGGTTTTATCGTACGAAAGTGTGATTGCGGGTATTTCGCAAAGGTTGCTGTGTTTGTGATGCCCTTTGTGTTTGGTGGTTTAGGGGATTCCGTGCTTACGCATAAGTGAGTAATATGCTCACCTGCGATGGTTATCATGCACACCCCACTCATGCTTTTTTAGACTGTTGCCTTTTGAGCGGTTTGTATGTGGTATCGGCGCGATGATG
>Ga0265780_10002397_pt1 | contig 25449 bp, 20 predicted proteins | sample P1T30metagenome_FD_192432 | JGI IMG/M metagenome (GOLD analysis project Ga0265780, IMG submission 192432) | Plant litter microbial communities from East Loma Ridge, Irvine, California - P1 T30 | ecosystem: Environmental > Terrestrial > Plant litter > Unclassified | place: USA: California... | reverse complement strand
ACCGCATCGCCGTGCCGCCGATGTGCCAGTACTCCGCCACCGACGGCATGCCGAATGAATGGCATTTGTCGCACTACGCCAGCATCGCCCGCGGCGGCGCCGGCCTCGTGGTCGTCGAAGCGACCGCTGTCGCGCCGGAAGGCCGCATCACCCCCGGCTGCCTGGGCCTGTGGAACGACGCGCAGATGCAAGCGTTCGTGCCGACGGTACGCGCCATCAAGGCAGCCGGTTCGGTACCGGGCATCCAGATTGCCCACGCCGGCCGCAAGGCCAGCGCCAACAAGCCGTGGGAAGGCGACGACCACATCGCTGAAGGCGATCCACGCGGCTGGCAGACCATCGCCCCATCGGCCATCGCGTTCGGTGAGAATCTGCCCAAGGTGCCGCGTGCCATGACGCTGGACGATATCGCGCGCGTGACCCAGAACTTCGTCGACACGGCCCTGCGCGCCCGGGAAGCCGGTTTCGAGTGGCTGGAGCTGCACTTCGCCCACGGTTACCTGGCGCAGAGCTTCTTTTCCGAGCATTCGAACCAGCGCGACGACATCTACGGCGGCAGCCTCGAAAACCGCTCGCGCTTCCTGCTCGAGACCTTGCGCGCCGTGCGTGCGGTGTGGCCGGAACACCTGCCATTGACGGTGCGTTTCGGCGTCATCGAATACGACGGCCGCGACGAGCAGACGCTGCTCGAGTCGATCGGGCTGGTGCGCCAGTTCAAGGATGCCGGCATGGACATGATCAGTGTCAGCATGGGCTTCACCATTCCAGGCACCGCGATTCCCTGGGGGCCGGCCTTCATGGGCCCGGTCGCCGGGCGTGTCCGCCGCGAAGCCGGTGTGCCGGTCTCGTCGGCATGGGGTTTCGGCACGCCGGCCATTGCCGAGCAGATGGTGAAGGAAGAGGTCCTTGACCTTGTCATGGTCGGCAAGGCGCACCTGGCCAATCCGCACTGGGCATACTATGCAGCCAAGGAGCTGGGCGTGGAAAAAGCGTCGTGGACGCTGCCGGCGCCCTATGCCGCCTGGCTCGAGCGCTATTGATCGCGCTGCGCTCAGACTGAAACCCGCTGCGGCGGGTTTTTCACATGGCTCTGTGAGCGTTAGTGATGCATGGCGTTGGTGGCCGTGTAGCGCCTGGCTGCGGACAGCAGCCATTGCCCCGGCGTCAACAGCTGGCGCGCATCGAGCAGGCGCTGCCATCCCGAATAGTGCGGGACTAACGCTCACAGAGCCCTTTTCTTGGTGCGAGCTTCGGTAAAACACGAAAACGGTGCCGGCGGTAAAATTGCAGGCACACGAACGGCAGCCACCAGAACCAGGAATTTCCTATGCCCAAGATCGACCTGTCGGACTACAACCTCGGCGAACTCAGGGGTCTTCAGTTCGAGATCGATAACGAAATCAGGATGCGCCGCCTCGACGAGGTGACGCAGGCACGGGCGCAGATCATCGCCATTGCGCAGGAAGCAGGGGTGTCGGTCGAGGATCTGCTGCTGAGCAAGGCGGGGCGACCGAAACGCGGCTGAGCCAGGCCGACCAGTCGCTGCGCCATCATCGCTGCCATGAACGTGTCATCAGCGTGTCATCGACGTGCGATCGACATCGGCCAGGAGCGTGGCAATGGCAAAGGATCCGGCGCGCCGGTTCAGCGTCCAGGAAACGGCCGGCGAAGTCCCCGGAGCGGCAGCGGCGCGTCATCCACGCCGCACCCGTCGCCCGGCCGCGCGGCGGATAATACGTGGCTGCCAGCGCCGGCAGGGCCTATTGCGCGCGCCGCGGCGGTGCCGCTCAACGGCTGCGCGCGTCCTGCAGGGGCACGCTCGACAGCGCCTGCAGCGCGTCGAAGGCGAGCCCGTCGACCATGTCGATGACGCGCGCCTGGCCACCGGACAGATCGATGACGGCGATATCCGAATAGATGCGCGACACGCAGCCGACCCCGGTGAGGGGATAGGTGCACGCTTCCACCAGCTTGCTCTGGCCGGCCTTGGTCAGGTAATCCATCATGACCCAGGTTTCCTTGGCGCCGATGGCCAGGTCCATGGCCCCGCCGACGGCGGGAATGGCGTCCGGTGCACCGGTGTGCCAATTCGCCAGGTCACCGTTCACGGCCACTTGAAAAGCGCCCAGCACGCAGACGTCGAGGTGGCCGCCGCGCATCATGGCGAAGCTGTCGGCGTGGTGGAAGTAGCAGCCGCCCGGCAGCAATGTGACGGGCTGCTTGCCGGCGTTGATCAGGTCATAGTCTTCTTCGCCCTTGGCGGGTGCTGGGCCGATGCCGATGACGCCGTTCTCGCTGTGGAGCAGGACTTCGCGGTCGGACGGCAGATGGTTGGCCACGGTGGTCGGCAGGCCGATGCCCAGGTTGACGACGGCGCCGTCGGGAATATCCTGCGCCACGCGCGCGGCCATCTGGTCGCGCGTCCATTTGGTGGTGCCGGACGGGGCTGGGGTGTCGCTCATGCGGTTCTCCTTATCGGATGCAGATTCGGGTGCAATTCGGTGCAGATGCGGATGCAGATTCGTGTGCAGGTTCGGGTACAGATGCGGGCACGTGCGCGCCGGCCCGGGCTCATGCTTCGCGGAAGCCGGCCGCGGCCGTGGCCGTGCGCGCGACCTGCACCACGCGCTGCACATACAAGCCGGGTGTGACGACACTTTCCGGGTCGAGTTCGCCGGGTTCGACGATGTCATGCACCGAGGCCACGGTCAGCTTCGCCGCGGTGGCCATGATCGGGCCGAAATTGCGCGCCGTCTTGCGGTAGGTCAGGTTGCCCCAGCGGTCGCCGCGTTCGGCCTTGATCAGGGCAACGTCGGCATGGATTGGATATTCCAGCACATATTGACGGCCATCGATCTCGCGGGTCTCCTTGCCTTCGGCCAGCAGGGTGCCATAACCGGTCGGGGTAAAAAAGCCACCGATGCCGGCGCCGGCGGCGCGGATGCGCTCGGCCAGGTTGCCTTGCGGGACCAGCTCGAGTTCCAGCTTGCCGGCGCGGTACAGCGCATCGAAAATATGCGAATCGGCCTGGCGCGGGAACGAGCAGATGATCTTGCGCACTTGTCCGGTTTTTAGGAGTGCGGCCAGGCCGGTCTCGCCGTTGCCGGCATTGTTGTTGACGATGACGAGGTCCCTGGCGCCGTGGGCAATCAGCCCTTCAATCAGTTCGGCCGGCTGGCCGGCGCCGCCGAAGCCGCCGATCATGACCGTGGCGCCATCCTGGACCGGCGCCAGGGCGTCTTCGATCGAGGCAAAAATCTTGTTGATCATAATGATTTTCTGGTGAAGTTGAGCGTGGCGCAGCCAGGCGGGTTGCCAGGGCCATGCGATGGCATAGTCTACAACTCCGGCAGGAAACGCGTGACCAGGCCGGCGAACGCGCGCGGCATGCGTCCGGCCGGCGTTTCCGGCATCGCGGTCAATCTGCGGCGTCATCGTCCCGCGTGATGACCAGGGCCGGCACGGCGATCCGGCCCAGTCCGGCTAGCGCGCCGGCAACGGCCACGGCCGCGCAGGCAGTGGCGTCGGTACAAGCATTCCGCCTTTTCCGGCCCGGCGGCCGTCCGCCTTCCTGGCAGAAAACGACATGAATGGGCGGGAATGGGCGGGAATGAGCGGGAATGGGCAGAAGCCGGTGCGCCGCAAAATGCGGTGCGCCGGGCAGTGCACGGTGCTGTGTCGGGTCAGGCCGAGCCGGCCTTCTTGCGCGTCATGGACAACAGCAGCGCGAAGGCCGAACCGACCAGCCACAGTGTGCCCGGTTCCGGCACTTCGCCTTCCGGCAAAGGCGTTTTGACCGGCGGCTTCGGATCGCCGGCAGGGGTGGGCGGCGGCACAGGCGCGCCCGGGATCACCGGTATCACCGGCGTGGATGGTACAGCGGGCACAGCAGGCACTGGCGGGTTCGCCGGCACGACGGGATCGCTCGTGCTTGCCGGCGGGCTGTTCGTCGTGTCCGCCGGCGTGGCGGGCGTGACCGTGGTCGAGCCCACCGTCGATGGCCCGAGCGCCACTGTCGGACCGGCCGCAATGGTCAGGTAGCGGCTCGGAGTCAACCCCATGCCATCCGGCGCCGCCATCGGTACGGATGGCATGCCGGTACGGGCCGGTGGTGTCACGGGTGCGGCGTCCGACGTCAGGCCGGAACCGGGAAAGCGCTGGAACAGGGTGGGGTTGCCGGACGGCGCGGGATCGTCCAGCGCGAAGCTGGCGTTCTGCAAGCCGCCGTCTTCCGCCGGGTCCGGGGCGACATTCATCGACTCGTCGAGTTCGGCAGCAGTCGGCTCGCCCATTGCCACCGGCAACTGGGCCGTATCGGAAATACGGTTGCCGCAACGGCCGCGGATTTCGCTGCTGCCATCGGACAGCAACGTTTCGCCCTGGGCCAGCATGACCTTCCCGGCGGTCCAGTAAACCTTGTCACCCTTGCGATAGGATACGTGCACCGCGCGCGCCTTGGCGACCGTCACCGGATGGGCCTTCTTGATATCGAACGACGCGTAGTGGCGGGCCACGACCTGGTCAGTGCTGACCCGGCGCTCCAGGTCCGCGCGGGTGGCGACGCCGCCGGGCACGATTGAATAGGGATAGATGCGGCGTGCGGCGCTGGCCGGTGCGGGCGCATTCGTGCTCAGCGCAATATGCAGGGTCGGCGCAGCAGCAGTCGCGCCGGCGGGGGGCGCACCGGGTTCCCAGTTACATGCGGTCACCGCGACCGCGACGATCGCCATGATCCCCATCCCCAGACGGGTGCGCTGGCGTTTCCTGCGAAGCAGAGCCGCGGTGCGCAGTGGACGACGGTAACCGGTGCGAAAATCCATGGAGAAGGTCTTGGTAGGATGAGTCCTACAGGATACCAGCATTCACTACTACATCAAAAAATCAATGTAGAAAAACGTACTTTGTTGCAAAAATGCTGTGATGATTTTTATATGATTGTGACGCCACGCCGCGAACCTGTTTCGCCATGGACGACGCCCTGTGGATCGAGGTTGCCGTACGGCAATAAAGCGTGGTCGTTTAATGTTTTCTGAGCAATTCGTCTTAGCGGGAGGCGCTGTCAAAAAAGCCAGATCGCCTGATATTTCCGCGATTGACCCGCGTTTTCGGCATGTCGCCTCAAGCCGTGGCCGGCGCACAAAAATGTGACAATCTCACTATCGACGGTTCTGACCCGGCAATGGACGGGGAGAGGTAATATGACCGATTACGCCACTCATCCAGGAATCGACATGCAAGACCAGCAAGGCCGCCCGACCCACGAACTGAGCATGACTGTCCTGATGACGCCGGACATGGCCAATTTTTCCGGCAACGTCCACGGCGGCACCATCCTGAAATACCTCGACAGCGTCGCCTATGCCTGCGCGAGCCGCTACTCGGGCACCTATGTGGTGACATTGTCGGTCGACCAGGTCATGTTCCTCGAACCGATCCACGTGGGTGAACTGGTGACTTTCCTGGCGTCGGTGAATTACACCGGCCGCAGTTCGATGGAAGTCGGCATCCGTGTCGTGACCGAGAATATCCAGAAGCGCACGGCGCGCCATGCCAACAGCTGCTACTTCACCATGGTGGCCGTCGATGCCAACCGCAAACCCGTGGTCGTTCCTCCGATCGAGCTGATCACGGATGAGCAGCGCGCCCGCCATGCCAAGGCGGAGGAGCGGAAACGCTCGCGCCAGGCCCTGCATGGCAAGGCCCGCTAGCATGGCGCAGCATGTCCAACTGACGGCCCGGCTGCCATGACGGCCAGCGCCGCGCCAGCGATTGCATTCACGTTCAACGATATCGACATCGCGGGGCGCCTGGTGGACGCGCTGATCATGCACGCCACCTCGGCCGCGCCCCAGCCCATTGCCTGCGCCGCACTGCTGGCGCAAGCCCGTGCGCGCCATCCGCGCGATGCGGTACTGGCCCGCGCCGTCGCGCTCGGGATCGGGCCCAAGCTGCGGCTGGTGACGATGTTTTGCCAGCAGCACGGCTACCCGGATCTGGCCGCGCTGGCGATCCAGCCGGGGCGGGGCGCGCCTGGCGCCAGCGACCTGCAGGCGATGGGTGCCGCCGACTGGTCGCAGGCCGCGGCGCAACTCGCGGCCGCCAGCCACGCGTGGCGCGCCGCGGTGCCGGCACGCCTCAAGCCGCGCGCGGAGCGGCCGGCCGACGTGGCCTGGTATGCGTGGTTCCGCACCCACCGCGCTGAATGCGCCCGTGTCACGCCCGAAGGCAAGCAGGAGATCATCAACCTGGTGATGGCCGGGCTTGACCCCGAAGCCGCATTGCGCCGGGTGCTGGCGGCGCAGGACGGCATCGGACCGGCAACCGTGCCGTAAAGCCGCGCTGCCGGTCATCAGGGTGTTGGGCGCACACCACATGGCATCCTCGCGCCGGCAGGGGCTGGCGGGCGCTGCGCGTTCAATCATGCATAAAAGTATCAAAAAGTGACTGGAAACAACTTAATAAAAAAGTTACCATTCGCTATGCATTATTGAAAAGCGGTTCCATGACAACAACTTCACGCCTGGCCTGGGCTGGAAACACCGGGCGCGAAACCGGTGCGCAAGCAGGGCTTGCGGCGCGGGTACGCGTGCGTGAAGACAAAAAGCCGGCGCTGACGCCAGCGCCCCGGCGCAGTGGCCGCGTCCCGGCGAATGGCGAGAGCGCATTCGAGATCAGCTGCATCACGGCGCAGTTCGGCGACGCCCGCTGGACCGGCGAATGGCGCCGCTTGCTGGCCGCCAGCCGCAGCCCGGAGAAAATTTATCAGACGCCGGAATTTTTCCGCTTCCTGGCCGACTCCCATACCTCGCAATCCGACCGTTTCGAACTGTACGTGGTCAAGCACCGCGCGCTGGACACGGTCGTCGGGCTGGTCCCGGTGCGCATTTCGTCCATCGCCTTCGATGTCAGGCTGGGCGCGCGCAGCCTCCCGGCATTCGCGCCGCGTATCGTCCGCATCCTTGGCAGCGTTCCCTTGATGCCCGACAACGCCGAGCTGCTGCACCAATTGTTCGCCCATCTGCTGGACGCTTTTCCCGATTGCGCCGCAGTATCGATGCAGGCCTTTCCCGCCGAACTGCAGGCGCAGCTGCACGGCGACCAGCGCCACGCGCCGTCCGCGCTGCATGGCTGGCGCGACTGCCACACGATTCCGCTGCCGGACGATGTGCCGGCCTACATGGCGAAGATGAGTGCCAAGAAGCGCTATAACCTGGCGCGCCAGTACCGCCTTCTGGAGCAGGCCACCGGCCCGCTCGAACTGGTGCGCGTCGACCGGTCCGTGAACGTGCGCGAATTGGTGGCGGGCATGGCAGCACTGGCGCCGGACGACGCGCAGGCCTACCTTGGCGCGCGCGATTACCGGATCATGGCGGCAAACCGCCTGTTGCTGTCGTATGTGCTGCGCAGCGCCGGCGAGGTCATTGCGGTGGTCGCGGGCAGCCGCTACGGCGATACCTGGCATGTCCATCAGATCATTTATGCGCCGGCTTACCGGCACCTGTCGGCCGGCGCGGTGGCATTGCACGCCGCGCTGCAGGATGTGATCACGCATTTTGCGTTCGCCTCGACCCATCTCCTGAAGAGCCGCGCCCATGTACTGGTGGCGCGCCGGGGCGCGTGGTCGGCAAGGCTGCTCGGCGCGGCCGTGCGGCTGGACGCATGGCGCGACACCTGTGCGCAGCGCATCAAGCCGCTGGCACGGCGCTTGTTCCGGTCCTGATTTCCTGATTCCCGCGACAGCCGGTTGCCACGATTCCCCGGCCCGCCCGCTTTCCCTGCTACCATCCTGCCTCCGCCCAGCAATACCGACCCGGTCGCGCTGGCGCTGTTTTCGCATGCCACCGACAGGAGAATCAGCTTTGACTATGGAAATTGCCGTCGCTACAGACAATATGCTCGGTGAATGCGTGCTGTGGTGCGAACGCACCGGGCGCGTGCTCTGGACCGACATCCTCAACGCCACGCTCTGGACCCATGAGCCTGCGAGCGGCGTCACGCGCAGCTTCGCCATGGTCGAGAACCTGGCGTCGTTTGCCTTGACCGACGACGACGACAAGCTGCTGCTCGGCCTGGCCAGCGGCCTGGCCTGGTACCGTTTTTCGACCGGTGCCACCGAGCGCATTGCCACGGTCGAAGCCGAGTTGCCGACCACGCGGCTCAACGACGGCCGCTGCGACCGCCAGGGCCGCTTCGTGTTCGGCACCGTCAACCAGCACGGCAATCCGCGCGATCCGATCGGCGGTTTTTATCGCGTCAACCTGGACATGCAGGTCGAGCGCCTGCCGCTGCGGCACGTGGCCATTGCCAACAGCATCTGCTTCAGCATCGACGGCGCCACCATGTACTACTGCGATTCGAAGGAACGCACGATCCGCTGCTGCGATTACGGCGACGCCCTGGGCGGTGAATTTGCCAACGACCGCCTGTTTGCCGACCTGCGCGGCGGTCCCGGCCAGCCCGACGGATCGGTCATCGATGCAGAGGGCTGCCTGTGGAACGCCAATTGGGGCGCCGGGCGCATCGTGCGCTACCGGCCGAACGGCAGCATCGAGCGCACCGTCGCCGTGGCGGCGCCGCAGCCAAGCTGCATCGCGTTTGCCGGAGCGGATCTCGACTGGCTGTATGCGACGACCGCGCGCGAGGACATGACGGACGAACAGGTGGCCGCCGCGCCTTTGTCCGGTGCCTTGTTCCGGCACCGCCAGGAAGTGCGCGGCTTGCCGGAGTCGCGCTTCAAGGGCGCCTGAGGCGCGGTCAGGCTTGCCAGGCCAGCGCTGGCGCAGTCCGGTACGCCGAGTGGTCCGCTGCAGCAGTGCCGAGTTCGAAAACACTGACGGCGTCCGCCAGGGCGGTGGCCTGTTCCTGCATCGACGCCGACGCCGCAGCGGCCTGTTCGACCAGCGCGGCGTTCTGCTGCGTGGCCTCGTCCATCTGCGCCACGGCCTGGTTGATCTGATCGATGCCGGCGGTCTGCTCTTGCGTGGCGGCGCTGATTTCGCCCATGATCGCGGTCACGCGCATCACGCTCTCGACCACGTCCTGCATCGTCGTGCCGGCCTGGCCGACCAGCTGCGTCCCCGTGCCGACCGTGCTGACCGAATCGTCGATCAGGGCCTTGATTTCCTTCGCTGCGGCAGCCGAACGCTGCGCCAGGTTGCGCACTTCGGAGGCCACCACGGCAAAACCCCGGCCCTGTTCACCGGCACGCGCCGCTTCCACCGCGGCGTTGAGTGCCAGGATATTGGTCTGGAACGCAATGCCATCGATGACGCCGATGATGTCGACGATCTTGTTGGACGACGCGTTGATCGCATTCATCGTCTCGACCACTTGCGCCACCACGGCACCACCCTGGCGCGCCACGCTCGATGCGGCAAGTGCCTGCGCATTCGCCTGTCTGGCGTTGTCGGCATTGTTCCGCACCGTGCCGGTCAGTTCTTCCAGCGACGCGGCGGTTTCCTCGAGTGCGCTGGCTTGCTGTTCGGTGCGGCCCGACAGATCGAGGTTGCCGGCGGCGATTTCCTCGGCCGCGGTGGCGATCGTCGCGGTGCTGCTGCGCACGTCGCCGACGATGCCGCGCAGGCTGCCGTTCATCTCCTTGAGCGCCTGCAGCAGCTGGCCGGTTTCGTCTTGCGTGACGACGTCGATCCGGCTGGTCAGGTCACCGGCCGCAACCGTCCGGGCGATGCCGACGGCAAGTGCCATCGGCCTGGTGATCGAACGCGTCACCAGCCACGCGGCCAGGCCGCCCGCCAGGATTGCCAGGCCGGTCAGTGCCAGCATCACGGTGCGCTTCGTGCGGTATTCCGCGGCAGCGGCCAGCTCGCTCTGGTGGCTGGCCTCGCGCTGCAAGGCGATGTTCTCACCCAGCGCCGCTTGCCACGCTGCCGTCGCCGGCGCGGCCTGGTCGAGCAGGACGCGGGTGGCGGCGGCAGCCTGTCCGGCCTGCGCCAGTTCCATCACCTGGTTATTGAGCGGCCGCGTCAGCGCCTGGGCTGCGCGGATTTTTGCGCGCACCGCTTGCGCGGCAGGACTGGCCGGCGTTTTTTCAAGCGCGGCAGAGGCGGCGTTGTAGCGCTCGCGCGCCTCGCCGACAATTTTCATCTCGCGTGCCACCTGGGCCGGATCGGTGAGCAGAGCCACGGTGGGCGTGACGCCAGCCACGATGTACACCGAGCGGGACATCTCTTGCAATAGATTCATCTTGTAGACATTGACCTCCACAATGTTTTCGAGCGCATCGTTGGAGTGCGACATGCCATTGATGCCCAGACCGGCCACGCCGGCCAGCAGCGCGAGCAGCAAAGTGAAAGCGGCGCCCAGCCGCGTACCAATGTTGAGATGGTGCAGGTGCATATTCGTTCCTGGATAAATGGAGGCATGACCAGGCGTGCGGCGCAGCATGCAGGACTGGTATGTTATGCGGCGAGAATAAGTTGGAATTTTCCAATTAGCAACTTAATATGGAACATTAGTTGTTTTTAGGCAAAATATTGCGGTTCATTGACAGGACAGCCGCAATCGTCCCGCATATCGATTTTGATATCGGATTAACCGAAGAAGTGATTGGAAAGATATCTTGTCAGCTTTTAAACTGGGCTTTGGCCGAGCGGCGACGACCAGTCCCGGCATCGGTACACTCAGGAGAAATGCATGTCGGAGACAAAAAAAACCACCAAGCTGCGCTCGGCGGAATGGTTCGGTTCGCAGGACAAGAACGGTTTCATGTATCGCAGCTGGATGAAGAACCAGGGGATTCCCGACCACGAATTCCAGGGCAAGCCGATCATCGGCATCTGCAATACGTGGTCCGAACTGACGCCGTGCAATGCGCATTTCCGCAAGCTGGCCGAACACGTCAAGCGCGGCATTTACGAAGCGGGCGGCTTCCCGGTCGAGTTCCCGGTGTTTTCCAGCGGCGAATCGAATTTGCGCCCCACCGCCATGCTGACCCGCAACCTCGCCAGCATGGATGTGGAAGAATCCATCCGCGGCAATCCGATGGACGCGGTCGTGCTGCTGGTCGGCTGCGACAAGACCACGCCGGCCCTGCTGATGGGCGCGGCCAGCGTCGATATCCCCACCATCGTGGTGACCGGCGGCCCCATGCTGAATGGCAAGCTGAACGGTAAAAACATCGGTTCCGGCACCGCCGTCTGGCAGCTGCACGAACAGATGAAGGGCGGCCAGATCTCGATGCACGATTTCCTGTCCGCCGAAGCCGGCCACGCGCGTTCGGCTGGTACCTGCAACACGATGGGGACGGCGTCGACGATGGCCTGCATGGCCGAGGCACTGGGCACGTCGCTGCCGCACAACGCCGCCATTCCAGCGGTCGACTCGCGCCGCTACGTGCTGGCGCACATGTCCGGCATCCGCATCGTCGAGATGGTGCACGAAGACCTGCGCCTGTCAAAGATCCTGAAACGTGAAAATTTCGAGAACGCCATCCGCGTGAATGCGGCCATCGGCGGTTCGACCAATGCGGTCATCCACCTGAAGGCGATTGCCGGGCGCATCGGCGTGCCGCTGGCGCTCGAGGACTGGACCGACATCGGGCGCGGCACCCCCACCATCGTCGACCTGTTGCCGTCCGGGCGCTTCCTGATGGAAGAGTTTTATTATGCGGGCGGCTTGCCGGGCGCGATCCGGCGCATGGGCGAGGGCGGCCTGCTGCCGCATCCGGGCGCGCTGACGGTGAACGGCAAGAGCCTGTGGGACAACTGCCGCGATGCGCCGATTTACGACGATGAGGTCATCCGCAAACTCGAACAGCCCCTGCTGGCCGATGGCGGCATCTGCGTCCTGCGCGGCAACCTGGCCCCGCGCGGCGCCGTGCTGAAACCGTCGGCCGCGACGCCACGCCTGATGCAGCACCGCGGTCGCGCCGTGGTGTTCGAAGACTTCGACCACTATAAAGCGCGCATCGTCGATCCCGACCTCGATGTCGATGCCGATTCCGTCCTGGTCATGAAGAACTGCGGCCCGAAAGGGTATCCGGGCATGGCCGAAGTCGGCAACATGGGCCTGCCGCCGAAACTGCTGGCGCAGGGCGTGACCGACATGGTGCGCATCTCGGATGCGCGCATGAGCGGCACCGCCTACGGTACCGTGGTGCTGCACGTCGCTCCCGAAGCCATGGCTGGCGGCCCGCTCGGCATCGTCAAGGATGGCGATTGGATCACCCTCGACTGTGCTGGCGGTCGTCTCGACCTCGACATCAGCGAAGCCGAAATGACGGCCCGCCTGGCGGCCCGCGCCGAAACCCCGGCGACGCGCCCATCGAGCGGTTACCAGCAGCTGTACATCGATCACGTGCTGCAGGCCGATGAAGGCTGCGACTTCGACTTCCTGGTGGGCAGCCGCGGCTCGGCGGTGCCGAAGCATTCGCACTGAACGACCGGCCGGCGCCAGTACAAAATAAACCGTCGTCCCCGCGCAGGCGGGGACCCATCACACCCTGCGTTCAGTGGCAACACTGCGCGCACATGGCATAGAGCCCCGCGTTCGCGGGGACGGAGACACGCATGCTACTCATTCAATACCGTGACGACACCGGCGCACGCCGCGTCGGCATCCTCGAGCAGGACACGATCACCCGCGTCGACGGTTTCACCACCACCGTCGCCCTGGCGCAGCACGCAATCGACACGGGCGCCAGCCTGGCCGGCCTCGCGCGCGAGCATGCCGGCGCCACGACCACATCGTACGCCACGGTGCTGGCGGCGCAGCGCCTGCTGCCGCCGATCGACCATGCCGACCCCGCTCATTGCTACGTCACCGGCACCGGCCTGACCCACCTGGGCAGCGCCGACACGCGCGACGCCATGCACAAGAAAATCGGCGGCGACGTCGCCACCCTGTCCGACAGCATGAAGATGTTCCGCATGGGCGTCGAAGGCGGCAAGCCGGCAGAGGGCGCCACCGGTGTCCAGCCCGAGTGGTTCTATAAAGGCGACGGCTCGATCGTGCGCACCAGCGGCGACGACATCGCCATGCCCGCTTTCGCGCTGGACGGCGGCGAGGAGCCGGAGATCGCCGGCCTGTACCTGATCGGCGCCGACGGCCAGCCATGGCGCGCCGGTTACGCCATCGGCAACGAGTTCTCCGACCACATCACCGAGCGCCAGAACTACCTGTACCTGGCCCACTCGAAACTGCGCCATTGCGCGATCGGCCCCGCGCTGCTGGTCGGCGAGCTGCCCGCCCACGTGGCCGGCAGCTCGCGCGTCATCGGCGCCGATGGCGCGGTGCGCTGGGAAAAACCCTTCGTCAGCGGCGAGCAGAATATGTCGCATACCATCGCCAACCTCGAGCACCACCATTTCAAATACCCGCTGTTCCGGCGCCCCGGCGACGTGCACATCCATTTCTTCGGCACGGCCACCCTGAGCTTTGCCGACAACATCAGCGTGCAGCCTGGCGAAGCGTTCGAGATCGCCGTCGACCTGTTCGGGCCACCGCTGCGCAACACCCTGTCCGTGCTTGACGCGGCATCCCTGAAAGTGAAAACCTTATGAGCATGACCGGCGAAGCACTCATCAACGGCGTTGGCGAACGTGGCCGCGGCGCGGCGTTCCAGGCCTGGAACCCGGGCCTGCAGGCGCACAGCGACACCGATTTCCACACCGTCGACAGCGAACAGATCGACCGCGCGTGCCGCCTGGCCGCGGACGCGTTCGACACCTTCCGCGCCACGACGTCCGAACAGCGCGCGCGCTTCCTCGACGCCATCGCCGAGCAGATCCTGGCCATCGGCGACAGCCTGATCGAGCGTGCCATGGCCGAATCCGGCCTGCCGCGCGCGCGCCTGGAGGGAGAGCGGGGCCGCACGGTAGGCCAGCTCAAACTGTTTGCCGACCTGCTGCGCGAAGGCTCGTGGCAGGACCTGCGCATCGACAGCGCGCTGCCCGAGCGCGCGCCGCTGCCGCGGCCCGAGATGCGCATGCGCCTGATCGGCGTTGGCCCTGTCGCTGTTTTCGGGGCCAGCAATTTCCCGCTGGCGTTTTCGGTGGCCGGCGGCGATACCGCATCGAGCCTGGCCGCCGGATGCCCCGTCGTCCTGAAAGCCCATCCTTCCCATCCCGGCACGTCGGAACTGGTGGCGCGCGCGGTCGTCAAGGCGGTGGCGGCATGCGGCTTGCCGGCGGGCGTGTTCGCGCTGCTGACCGGCACCGGCAATGCGCTGGGCCAGGCGCTGGTGGCGCACCCGGCGATCCAGGCGGTTGGTTTCACCGGCTCGCGCGCCGGCGGCCTGGCGCTGATGCAGATCGCCGCAGCGCGCCCGCAGCCCATCCCGGTGTACGCTGAAATGAGCAGCATCAATCCGCTGTTCCTGCTGCCGCACGCGCTGGCCAGCCGCGCCGAACAGATCGGCGCCGGTTTTGCCGGGTCGCTGGTGATGGGCGTGGGGCAGTTCTGCACCAATCCCGGCCTGGTGCTGGCGCTCGAGGGCGAAGGCCTGGACCGCTTCGCTGCCAGCGCCACCGCGGCATTGCGCGCCGCGCCTGCCGCCACCATGCTCGGCGCCGGCATCGCGGCGAGCTACCGCAGCGGCGTGCAGGCGCTGGCCGGCCACGGCGCCGTGAGCACGCTGGCACAGAACGAGCATGAGGAAGGCAAGGGCGCTGCCGCCTTGTTCCGCACCAGCGGCGCCGCGTTCCTGGCCGAACACGCGCTGCATGCCGAGGTGTTCGGTCCCGCTTCCCTGATCGTCGTCTGCCGCGACATGGCGGAACTGCGCGCCGTGGCTGACATCCTGGAGGGCCAGCTGACGGCCACGCTGCAGATCGACGAAGGCGATTATCCCGATGCGGCGGCGCTGTTGCCGGTACTGGAGCGCAAGGTCGGCCGCATCCTCGTGAACGGCTTTCCGACGGGCGTCGAAGTGTCGACCGCGATGGTGCATGGCGGCCCGTTCCCGGCCACGTCGGACGGGCGCAGCACCTCGGTCGGCACGGGCGCGATCACCCGCTTCCTGCGCCCGGTGTGCTACCAGAACATGCCGCAGGCATTGCTGCCGGTCGTTCTGCGCGACGATAATATCAAGTCTGCATGGCGGCGCGTGGACGGCGTGCTGGGCCAGATGTAGGCGCCTGGCCGCAGCGCATGAAAATCAACCAGCAGGAGACACCATGAATCAAGCAGCACGCTACCCCAGCCTCGAAGGCAAGCGCGTCTTCGTGACCGGCGGCGGCACGGGCATCGGCGAAGCGATTGTCGCGGCCCTCAGCGCCCAGGGCGCGATCGTCGCGTTCGTCGACATCGCCGACGCGCCGAGTACCGCCCTGTGCGAGCGCATCGCCGCCGCCGGCCATCCGGCACCCGTGTTCCGCCACTGCGATATCGCCGACATCCCGGTGCTGCAGCGCACGATGGCGGAACTGGCCGCGCAACTGGGCGACTTCGACGTCCTCGTCAATAACGCCGCCAACGACCAGCGCCACAACATCGAAACCGTGTCGCTCGACTACTGGAACGAGCGCATCGCGATCAACCAGCGGCCGATGTTCTTCTGCGCCCAGGCAGTGCTGGAAGGCATGAAGAAAAAGGGCGGCGGCTCGATCATCAATTTCAGTTCAATGTCCTGGCATGCCAAGGGCGCCAACTACCCGGTCTACGCCACCACTAAGGCAGCGGTGATCGGCCTGACGCGCTCGCTCGCGCGCGACCTTGGGCCGCACAATATCCGCGTCAATGCGGTCACGCCGGGCTGGGTCATGACCCAGCGCCAGGTCGACCTGTGGGTCGACGATGCGGCCAAGCTGGAAATCGCCAAGGCCCAGTGCCTGCCGGGCGCCCTGATGCCGGAACACGTCGCATCGATGGTGCTGTTCCTGGCGGCCGACGACAGCATCATGTGCACCGCGCAGGATTTTGTCGTGGATGCCGGCTGGACCTGATTTTCAGGTGATTCCCCTGGCCGGACGCCGGAACGCGCAGGCGTAGCCGGCCGGCGACAGCACCCTGGCGGCGCCAGATTGCGTGCGTTAAGCATTCTCATGATCCGGTTTCCCGCCGGAGGCAGGCGGGCATCGCAAACAACAGCAACACCATTGGCACGACCGCTACCTGCCACTCTTTTGATTTTTCCATCACCGCGCCCGAATAAAGGTTTTATGGTTGATGCCTATGCCGTCGCATGACTGGCATGCGTGCCGATAAACCGTGAAGCGAGGTGCGATATGAAAGTATTCGAATCGAAACTGATTCGGTTTGGACTGGCCCCAACTGTCATCATTCTTCCGGCAATCGCGCTGCACGCCTTCCTGGCAGACTTGGCCAAGCCGTTCGACAATATCTCCTGGTTTATCTTCGGAGCTATTTTTTTATGTGTGGGATTGCCACTCGTCCCGATCATCGCCTACCTTTGGAACGGGTGGGAAGCCAAACGAAACGACATCTCGGCCAGCGTATCGACACGGGCGAAAGAATGCTATCTGAAGATGTTTTCACTTTCCGATTATCAAATAAACCGGCAGGCCGCGCCGTTCATCACGAACGACGCAAATAGCCCGGAAGCGCGCTGCGACAGGATTTTCGCCGATTTCTACAAGCGATGGTACGGGCGCCGCTACTACATTCTTCCCGTGGCGGTTTTCACCGCGACGCTCACGTATCTGTCCATCCATATCGCCTATAGCGCGGCCAATATGTTCCCCTATTGGGAGACGCAGCATCGGGCGTTCGCATACTCGCTGAATCCGGCTTCTCTCTCGGCCATTGCCGGCGCCTACTTGTGGGTGACCTCCGATTTCATCTCGCGGGCGCGGTGTCTCGACTTTGCCCCATCGGAAATCAACTGGGGCACGCTCAGGCTCATCATTGCCCTACCGATGGGGCATGCCTTTGCAAGCCACACTTGGGACGGCCTCGCCTCCGTTGTCGCGTTCGGCCTGGGCGCATTTCCCCTCTCGATGCTCCAGGACATGCTGCGTCAGCGCGTGAATACATGGATGACGAATACCGTTCCTAAACCGGATCGCAACAATTCCTTGACGAAATTGCAGGGCGTGAATAAAACACTCGCCGTCCGCATGGAGAACGAAGGCATTACCACGATCCCGCAAATTGCGTGCTGCGATCCGATCCGGCTGGTCATGCGGTCCAACCTCACGTTCAATTTCGTCATCGACTGCATCAACCAGTCACTGTGCTGGGTGTATTTCGAGGACCAGCTGAGAAACCTGCGGCCGCTTGGATTACGCGGCGCCGTCGAGATCGCCAATCTGAAGCATTCACTCGAATCGACCGATCAGGCGATACGCACCGAAGCGGAAGCGACGCTGGCCGATCTGGCCAGGGCGATTCAACCCCCGCATACCGAAGCGACGCTCCGCCATACTTTTCGGCAAATTGCGAACAATCCTTACACGCATTTTTTGCAGGCGGTCCTGGTCAATCCGTTCGAGCCGCCACCGGCGCGCCGCGCGCAGACCGCAGGGATACCGTCCAGGCCTGACGCCGGGGCGGGCTTTGCGAACGGGCATGGCGCATTCCCGCATTGACCCGCCAGGCAATATCTGAACGGATATCGATACCTGCAAAATAGTGATTGGACGGGTATGGCCCTCCCTCATAAGATAGTTGTACAAAAATACAGGAGACAAGTCATGATCACTACCCGCAGAACCGTGCTCGGCCTGCTTGCGGCCGCAGCAATCATCCAGATCCCGGCCTACGCCGCCAAGGCGCTGACCATGGGTTTTTCCCAGGTGGGCGCAGAGAGCGAATGGCGCACCGCCAATACCGCTTCGATCAAGGACGCGGCCAAGAAGGACGGCGTTAACCTGAAATTCGCCGACGCCCAGCAGAAGCAGGAAAACCAGGTCAAGGCCATCCGCTCGTTCATCGCCCAGAAGGTCGATGTCATCGCGTTCTCGCCGGTCGTGGAGTCCGGCTGGGAAACGGTGCTGCGCGAAGCCCAGGCCGCAAAAATCCCGGTCATCCTGACCGACCGCGCCGTCAACGTCACCGACAAGTCGCTGTACGTCACCTTCATCGGCTCCGATTTCGTCGAAGAAGGCCGCAACGCCGGGCGCTGGGTGGTGCAGCAGGCCGCCAAGAACCCCGGCAAGCCCATGAACATCGTCGAGCTGCAGGGCACCGTGGGTTCGGCGCCGGCGATCGACCGCAAGGCCGGTTTTGCCGAAGCCATCAAGGGCACGCCAGGTTTGACCATCGTCCGCTCCCAGACCGGCGACTTTACGCGCGCCAAGGGCAAGGAGGTGATGGAAGCGTTCCTGAAAGCCCAGGGCAAGAACATCAACGTGCTGTACGCGCACAATGACGACATGGCCATCGGCGCCATCCAGGCGATCGAAGAAGCGGGCCTGAAACCGGGCAAGGATATCCTGATCGTGTCGATCGACGGCGTCAAAGGCGCGTTCGAGGCGATGATGGCCGGCAAGCTCAACGTGACCATCGAATGCAACCCGCTGCTCGGTCCCCAGTTGATGCAGGTGGCGCGCGACGTCACGTCCGGCAAGGCGGTGCCGAAGCGGATCACGACGACGGAAGGCATCTTCCCGGCCGAAGTCGCCGCCAAGGAATTTCCGAACCGCCGCTATTGATCCAGGGGCAGGCCATGGAACATCCTGCGGCGCCGCTGCTGGCGCTGGCCGGCATCGACAAGCAGTTCACCGGCGTCAAGGCCCTGATTGGCGCCGGCCTGAACCTGTATGCCGGCGAAGTCCACACGCTGATGGGCCAGAACGGCGCCGGCAAATCGACGCTGATCAAGGTGCTGACGGGCGTCTACACGCCTGACAGCGGCAGCATCGTGTTCGATGGCGCCGCCATCTCGCCGCGCTCGACCCAGGAAGCGCAGGCCATCGGCATCAGCACGGTGTATCAGGAAGTGAACCTGTGCCCGAACCTGTCGGTGGCCGAGAACCTGTTCATCGGCAGTTATCCGCGCAGGTTCGGCCTGGTGGACTGGCGTGCGATGGCGCGCCAGGCCCGCGCGCTGCTGGCGCAGCTGCAGGTGGACATCGACGTCACCGCGCCCCTTGGCCGGTATCCGCTGGCGATCCAGCAGATGGTGGCCATTGCGCGCGCCTTGCGCATCTCGGCGCGCGTACTCATTCTCGACGAACCCACGTCCAGCCTCGACGAAGCCGAAGTGCAACTGCTGTTCGGCGTGCTGCGGCGCCTGCGCGAGCAGGGCATGGCGATTTTGTTCGTGACCCATTTCCTCGAGCAGACGTACGCCATCTCGGACCGCATCACGGTGATGCGCAATGGCGAGCGCGAAGGCGAATACCTGTGCAAGGACCTGTCGCGCATCGACCTGGTCAACAAGATGGTGGGCGTCGCCGCGCCGCAGGCTGAAAGCGCGGCGGCCCATGCCGCCGACGTGGCGGAGCAGCCCGTGCTGCTGCATGCACGCGGCATCGCCAGGAAGGGCGCGCTGGCGCCGCTCGACCTCACCATCCGCCAGGGCGAAATGCTGGGCCTGTGCGGCCTGCTCGGATCGGGCCGCACCGAAACCGCGCGCCTGCTGTTCGGCGCCGACAAGCTCGACGCCGGCGCCATCGACATCCACGGCCGCGCCCAGGCGTTCGGCGCGCCGCGCGACGCGATCGCGCAGGGCATCGGCTTCTGCTCGGAAGACCGCAAGCACGAAGGCGCGATCCTTGAATTATCCGTGCGCGAGAACCTGATCCTGGCGCTGCAGGCCAAACGCGGCATGCTGCGCGCCATTCCGCTGCGGCGGCAGCAGGCCATGGCGGCCGATTACGTGGCCTGGCTCGGCATCAAGAGCGCTGGCATCGACACGCCCATCGGGCTGCTCTCGGGCGGCAACCAGCAAAAGGTGCTGCTGGCGCGCTGGCTGGCCACTGAACCGGCGCTGCTGATCCTCGACGAGCCCACGCGCGGCATCGACGTGCAGGCCAAAAAGGAAATCATGACATTCGTATCCGGGCTGTGCCGCAAGGGCATGGCAGTGCTGTTCATTTCGTCGGAGCTGCCGGAAGTGCTGGCCTGGTCCGACCGCATGCTGGTACTGCGCGACCGCAAGGCCTGCGGCAGCTACCGCCGCGGCGAACTCGACGAAACCACCGTCCTGCAGGCCATTGCCGGGCAGGCGGCATGAGCGGCGCAAAGGTCACCGCGGCGCTCGCGACGGCCGCGCCGACGCCTACCCGCATTGCGCTCGCACTGGGGCGGCTGCGCCATCCGCTGGCGCGCCCGCTGCTGGCGCTGGCCTTGCTGCTGCTGCTCGACTTCTTCCTCGTCCCCGGCTTCTTTCACCTCGCGGTGAAGGACGGCCATTTGTACGGCAGCCTGGTCGACATCGCCAACCGCGCCGCGCCGCTGATGCTGGCCGCCATCGGCATGACGCTGGTGATCGCCACGCGCGGCATCGATATTTCGGTGGGCGCCGTGGTGGCGCTGTCCGGCACCGTCGCGGCCGTGCTGGTGGGCGGCACGATGGTGATCCAGAACGGCGTGCCGTCGTACGTCAGCCGCATCCCGATGGGCTGGGCGCTGGCGGCGGCGCTGGGCGCGGCGGTACTGTGCGGCGCCTGGAACGGTCTGCTGGTGGCGGGACTCAAGCTCCAGCCCATCGTCGCGACGCTGATCCTGATGGTGGGCGGGCGCGGCCTGGCGCAGCTGCTCACCGACGGCCAGATCGTCACGGTCTATTATCAGCCGTTCTTCTTCCTCGGCAGCGGCTACCTGTTCGGCCTGCCATGCGCGCTGTTCATCGTCGCCATCGTGTTTGCCGCCACCGCGCTGCTGCTGCATAAAACCGCGCTGGGAATGTTCATCCAGGCGGTCGGCCTGAACCCGGTCGCCGCGCGCCTGGCCGGCGTGCGCACAGCCGCGCTGACGTTTTTCGTCTACGTCTTCTGCAGCGCCTGCGCCGGCGTGGCCGGCCTGATGATCTGTTCGAACATCAAAAGCGCGGACGCCAACAACGCCGGCTTGCTGCTCGAACTCGACGCCATTCTGGCCGTCACGCTGGGCGGCACCTTGCTCGCCGGGGGCAGCTTCAGCCTGGCGGGCAGCGTGGTCGGCGCACTGATCATCCAGACACTGACTTACACGATTTACGCGATGGGCGTGGCGCCCGAAGTGAACATGGTGGTCAAGGCGGTCGTGGTGTTCCTGGTCTGCATGTCGCAATCGGCGCAGTTCCGCCGGCTGTTCATGCGCGGGAGGGCCGCATGAGCGCCGCCGCGCGCATGCGCACCTGGTCCGCGTCGCCGCGTTTCACGTCGCTGGTGACCGTGGTCCTGCTGCTCGTCATGCTGGGCGCGGGCGGGCTGGCCTATCCCGGCTTCCTGTCCGAGCAGGTGCTGTTCAACCTGCTGATCGACAATGCCTTCCTGCTGGTACTGGCGATCGGCATGGGGTTCGTCATCCTCTCCGGCGGCATCGACCTGTCGGTGGGCGCGGTGCTGGCCTTGTCGACGATGCTGTGCGCCTGGCTGCTGCAGGTGGCGCACTGGCCGGCGCCGTGGGTCGTGGCGCTGGTGCTGCTGCTGGGCGCCGCGTTCGGCGCCGCCATGGGTGCGCTGATTCATTACTTCCGGCTGCAGGCGTTCATCGTCACGCTGGCCGGCATGTTCCTGGCGCGTGGCCTGTGCTACCTGATCAGCGTGGAATCGATCACGATCGACAATCCGCTGTTCGTATCCATGTCGCGCACCCAGCTGCCGCTGCCGGGCGGTTTCATTTCACCGGGCGCCCTGGTGGCGCTGGCGGTGCTGGTGGCGGCAATCCTCGTCGCCCGCTACAGCGCCTTCGGGCGCGCCGTGTACGCAATCGGCGGGAATGAACAATCGGCGCTGATGATGGGCCTGCCCGTGGGACGCACGCGGGTCGGCGTGTATGCGCTGAGCGGCTTTTGCGCGGCGCTCGGCGGCGTGCTGTTCGCGTTTTATATGCTGTCCGGCTATGGCCTGCACGGGCAGGGCGCCGAACTCGATGCGATTGCCGCCGTCGTCATCGGCGGAACGCTGCTGGCCGGGGGCGTCGGCTACATCGCCGGCGCGCTGTCCGGCGTGCTGGTGCTGGGGGCGATCCAGACGCTGATCGCGTTCGACGGCACCCTCAGTTCGTGGTGGACAAAGATCGTCATCGGCGCCTTGCTGTTCGTCTTTTGCGTAGTGCAGCGGCTGCTTGGCGCCAGCAAAAAATAGCGCCCTCCATGGTGATGCACGAATTGTATCAATTCTGGCTGTAGCAATATCAAGAATGATATGATGAGCCCCATGGATATGCTCAACCCCAACTGGTTCCTCAAGGCGCGCCTGAAAACGCGCCAGCTGCTGCTGCTCATCGCGCTCGACGACTTCCGCAACATCCACCGTGCGGCCGATGAACTGAACATGACGCAGCCGGCCGCGTCCAAGCAGATCAAGGACCTCGAAGAGATGCTCGACGTGCGCCTCTTCGACCGCCTGCCGCGCGGGATGATGCCGACGATTTACGGCGAAACCATGATCCGCCACGCGCGCATGGCGCTCAACAGCCTGTCGCTGGCGCACGACGACATCGTCGCGCTGCGCGCCGGCCTCGCGGGGCAGGTGGAAGTGGGCGTCATCATGGCGCCTGCCATGGCGCTGCTGCCGCGGGCGATTGCCGCCGTCAAGGAGCAGGCGCCGCTGCTGCGCATCGGCGTGCAACTCGAACAGAGCAACCTGTTGATGGACAAGCTCAAACGCGGCTCGCTCGATTTCATGATCGGCCGCATCCTCGAAAAGCAGGACAGCACCGGCCTCATCTACGAAGAACTGACAGAGGAGCCGGCCTGCGCCGTGGTGCGGCCCGGCCATCCGCTGCTCGCGCGCACCGACCTGACGCTGGGCGAAATCTGCACGCTGCCGTGGATCCTGCCGCCACCGGGCAGCGTGCTGCGCCACCGCTTCGACATGATGTTCCGCAAGGCGGGCCTGGCGCCGCCGGTGAACGTGGTCGACAGCACGGCGCTGCTGCTGGTCACCGCGCTGCTGCAGCAGACCGATTCCCTGCATGTGATGCCGCGCGAAGTGGCGGATTACTACGCCTCGCTCGATGTCCTGGACATCCTGCCGATCGAGCTCCCCTGCAAGATGGACGCCTTCGGGATCATCCGCCAGCAGGACCATTTGCTCTCGCCGGGCGCCGACCTGCTGCTGAAGGCCGTGCGGGCGGTGGCGCAGGACTTATACCATCCGTCGTGACAGAAAAGTTACATTAAGGAATTATTGCGCAGTATAATTTGTTTCTCTGAAGTATTAATTGGGAAGCCTGCATGCGCACGAATTTACCTGTCACCGCCATTGAACGCCCATCCGCGACGGCGAGTCGATCGTCTCGAAAACCGATTTGCAAGGCAATATCACCTACGCCAACCCGTGCTTCATCGCCGTCAGCGGCTATACGGAGGAAGAGCTGCTCGGTGCGCCGCAGAACATCGTGCGCCATCCGGACATGCCGGCCGAGGCCTTTGCCGACATGTGGGCGACCTTGCAGCAGGGCTTGCCGTGGACCGGCCTGGTGAAAAACCGCTGCAAGAATGGCAATTACTACTGGATCCAGGCGAACGTCACGCCGGTGCGCGAGCGCGGACGCGCTGTCGGCTACATGTCGGTACGCACGCGCGCCGCGCCCGACGCCGTCGCCGCGGCCGAACAGGCGTACCGGCTGATCCGCGAGAAGAAAGCGCGCGGCATCAAACTGCATCGTGGTGAAGTGCGCAGGACCGGCGCGGCCGGCCTGATGGCGCGGGCCGCGGCCATGGGGCTGGACCAGAAGATCGGCGTCGCGATGTCGACGCTGATGGTGACCAGTGTTGCCCTCGCCGCCAGCGCGCTGCACGCGGGTGCGGGCAGCGTGCTGGCCGTCGGCGCCGGCGCGCTGGCCGTCACCGTCGCGGGCGCCCTGTGGGCCAGCCTGCACCACGGCGTGGTGCTGCCGCTGCGGCGTGGCATTGATGTGGCGCGCGCGATTGCGGCCGGGGACCTGTCCAGCAGATTTACCGCCAGCGGCCATGACGATGTGGGCCAGCTGATGCGCGCGCTGCAGCAGATGAACGTCAACCTGACGGCGGCCATCGGCGACGTGCATGCGAACGTCAGCGCCATCCAGGCCGGCACGCGCGAAATCGCCACCGGCAATATGGATTTGTCGGCGCGTACCGAAACCCAGGCCAGCAGCCTGGAACAGACCGCGTCGAGCATGGAGCAGTTTGCCGCGACCGTGAAGCAGAACGCCGATTCGGCCGATGAGGCGAACCAGCTGGCCACCCAGGCGTCGACCATCGCGCGCGAGGGCAGCGGCACGGTGCGCGCCATGGTCGGCACGATGGACCAGATCAGCGCCTCGTCGCAGAAGATCGTCGACATTATCTCCCTCATCGACGGCATCGCCTTCCAGACCAATATCCTGGCGCTGAACGCCGCCGTGGAAGCGGCGCGCGCGGGCGAGCAGGGACGCGGCTTCGCGGTGGTCGCGGGCGAAGTGCGCCACCTGGCCCAGCGCTCGGCGGCGGCGGCCAGGGAAGTCAAGACGCTGATCGAAGCGTCGGCGGCCAGCATCCGCGAGGGCACGGCGTTCGCGGGACGCGCCGGCGCGACGATGGGCAATGTGGTCGACGCGGTCAATGACGTGACCTCCATCATGGCCAAGATCTCGGCGGCGTCGCGCGAACAGAGCATCGGCATCGACCAGGTCAACCAGGCGGTCGCGCACATGGACCAGGTGACACAGCAAAACGCGGCGCTGGTGGAAGAATCGGCCGCGGCGGCCGGCACGCTGGACGCGCAGGCGCTGCAATTGTCGCGCGCGGTCAGCGTGTTCCAGGTGGGCGCGGCGCGCGCGCGCCGTCCCGGTCAGTAACCGCGGCCCACGAGTGCCGCGTGCAGCGTGTCGCGCGCCGCTCCCGGGTCTTCCAGGTAGTCGATTTTCCCCGCGATGATGGTCGCCACCGGTGCGCCGTCGCGGAACAGAATGCGGTTGCCGGCCAGCGCCGGCACTTTTGGCCCGGGCAGCAAGGTGCCGCACAGGTTCAGCGGATCGATGCCGGAGATGCAGACCAGCGTAGTGTCCGCCGTGTTCTCTTGCAGGCTGCGGCGCACCTTGCGCAGCAGCGGGATGGCTTCGGGCAGGGCGAACTGTTCGCCTGAAAAGCCGGCGATGAAGCGTCCGCCGCGGATGTCGCCGCGCGCTTCCAGGCGATGGAACGCCGGCAGCAGTTCGCGCCAGGTCGGCAGCCACGCCGCTTCGCGTTCGAGCAGGCGCCAGAACATCACGCCGTAGCGGCGCAGCAGTGTCAGCGCGATGGTCTCCAGTGTTTCAGCATCGATGCGCGGCTTGCGGCCGGGTTTCAGCGCAACGTCCGGCCCGACCGCCGCGCGCCGCACCAGCGCCCAGCGGCCGGCTTCTTCCATCGTCGGGCCGGCGCCGCGGCGGCGCTTGCGGTCATTGCTGGCGCGTTTCGTCGCCGGCAGCAGC
>Ga0265780_10002396_pt1 | contig 25452 bp, 19 predicted proteins | sample P1T30metagenome_FD_192432 | JGI IMG/M metagenome (GOLD analysis project Ga0265780, IMG submission 192432) | Plant litter microbial communities from East Loma Ridge, Irvine, California - P1 T30 | ecosystem: Environmental > Terrestrial > Plant litter > Unclassified | place: USA: California... | reverse complement strand
ATCGTCTTGTATTGGTCGTACTGCGCACCGTACGGGTCTTTGATGGCTGCAATTTGGTTGACGACGTCAACGTACTGCTTGTACAGATCTTTTACCTTGGTGACGTACGTGTTCAGGTCGTCGTTCGGCAATGTTCCGACTGCGTCGAGCGCAGCAATACATTCGTTAATCAAAGCGACCGTGTTTGCGTCGTTCGTACATTTCTTTTCAGCCGGGCGGTATTTCTCAAGAGAATCCGCAGCGTTCTTTACGTACGTGACGTATGCCGCTGTTTTCTCTTTGTATTCGTCAAGCGTGTCCAAGCCACCGGCTTTGACGGCCTTCGTGCTTAAAAACTTGCTGTTCGCTTCGCGGAAAGAATCAAGGTTCGTACGCACCTTTTGGAGGTCGTTTTCGTACTTGGTGTCCGTCGTCTTGCCCGTGTCGTAGTTCAACAAAGAAACGCTCGAGTTCAAACTGGAGTATGAAGACTGCACGTTGTTGAACTCTGAGATCGCTGCGCGGTAATCAGCTTTTGAAGGCTTCAATGCGCTCAAAACGACCAGCGTAATGATACCGAGAACGATCAGCGAACCGATCACTGCTGCCAAAATAATGAACAGTTTCTTCTTCGGACCGTTAAACGGATTCTGTTTGTTCGGAGCCGGCGTTGCTGTCGGAGCATTGAATGCGCCCGGAGCGCCTGGCGCTGACGGTGCAAACGGAGCGACCGGTGCGGCTGGCGGCACCGGTGCGCCGTTCGGTTCAGGCGTTCCTACCGGCGGCTGGTCTTGCGGTTTGTTATCTTCTGGATTCATGTCATCCCCCTCACATTGTCTTTATTCTGCTGTTTTTCAGTATAACAGAAGGTGCAGGGGGCGGCCAAACAGCCGGGCTGCTCGAACTACTGTTCGATGTCTTTGAGCGTCAAGCTCAGGCGACCACGTTCGTCGATACCGACAAGCTTGGCTTTGACCACTTGGCCTTCGTGCAGCACGTCCTCGACTCTTTCAACGCGTTCGTTGGAAAGCTGCGAGATGTGCGCCATGCCGTCTTTGCCCGGCATGATGTTGATGAAGGCGCCAAAGTCTTTGATACTGACAACGGTTCCGGTGTAGATCTTGCCTACTTCAGCTTCTTCTGTGAGTGATTGGATCCATTCAATTGCCTGCTGAATCTTTGCGGCGTCAGCGCCGGCAACAGTAATGAGCCCGTCTTCTTTGATGTCGATTTCAGCCCCGGTTTCAGCCGTGATCTTGTTGATCACTTCCCCGCCCTTGCCGATGACCGCACCTATTTTCTCAGGGCTGATCTTGATCTTTTCGATGCGTGGAGCGAACGGACTGAGTTCGGTGCGCGGTTCCGCGATCGTTGTCATCATGTGCGCAAGAATATGCGCGCGTCCCGTTTTCGCGGTTAGCAGAGCGTCGCGCAAGATTTCAACAGGAAGCCCGTGTACCTTCATGTCCATTTGCAACGCAGTGATGCCCATAGCGGTACCGGCAGACTTGAAGTCCATGTCACCGGCGAAATCTTCGGCATCAGCGATATCGGACAGAATGTACGGCGTGTCACCGTCCATCATGAGGCCCATGGCGATACCGGAAACAGGTGCCTTGATCGGCACGCCGGCGTCCATCAGCGCGAGAATCGAGCTGCAGGTTGCGGCCATTGAGGTCGAGCCGTTCTGGCTCATGATTTCAGTGACGCTGCGAATTGCGTACGGGAAGTCTTCTTCAGCGGGAAGCACCGGCAATACGGCGCGTTCAGCCAAGTAGCCGTGGCCGATTTCACGTCGTCCTGGTGATCCGAGACGTCCGACTTCACCGACCGTGTAGCTTGGCGCATTGTAGTGGTGCATGTAGCGGCGTTCACCGTCGCTGACTTCCATCGTATCAACCATCTGCGCGTAGCTGAGCGGTGCCAGCGTGACAATGTTCAAGCCCTGGGTCATGCCTCGGGTGAACAAAGAGGAACCGTGCGTGCGCGGCAAAATGCCGACTTCGCTGGAAAGCGGACGGATTTCATCGAGCGCACGGCCGTCAGGACGGGTACGCGATTCGACGATGCCACGGCGAACGTCTTTGTGGACGGCCATCGTGAAGGCTTCGTCGTACTTGTCTTTCAAGTACGCGTCACCCATTTTTTCAGCCAATTCTTCGTGGAATGCCCAACGGAGCTGGTTTACCAGTTCGTTTCGTTCCGGGTACGGTTTACGGATCGCGTCGCCGAGTTTGCCTGCCACCCATTCGTCAACGACGGCTTGGATATCTTCATCTGGGAGCACCAGCGTGTAGTCGCGCTTTTCAGGGGCGACCTTTGCGGCCAGTTCCTGCTGCAGCTTGATTGCCGGCTGGTAGTGTTCGTACGCCCATGCCAACGCGTCGGCAACGACTTCTTCCGGTACTTCATTCGCACCGGCTTCAACCATGGTGATACCGCTTTCGATACCGGCAACGACCAGGTCGAGGTCGCTTTGTTCGCGCTCTTCAGCACTCAGGAATGCCTTAAACTCGCCGTTGACGCGGCCGATACGGAGCCCGGCAACAGGGCCGTCAAACGGCGTGCCCGTCAGCATCAGTGCTGCGCTGGCTGCAATCATGGCGATCATGTCAGGTCGGAAATCAGGGTCCATTGAAAGCACGCTGGCAATGACCTGTACTTCTTGGCGGTAGCCCTTAGGGAACAATGGGCGGATCGGTCGGTCGATGATACGGCCGATAAGAATGGCTTCGTCGGACGGACGGCCTTCACGCTTGATGAAGCGGCTGCCGCTGATTTTGCCGGCTGCATACATTTTTTCTTCGTAGTCGATAGAAAGCGGGAAATAGTCCAGCACTACCGGGCGAGTTCCTACTTGGGCCGAACCGAGGACGACGGTGTCGCCGTAAGTGACCATGACGCTTCCAGAGGTGCGAAACCCGACGCGGTTGACCTCGAGTGTCAGCGGACGTCCTTCATACTCCGTGGTCAGGGTAATGATATCTTTGCCATAAGGGTTGATTGTTGCCATATGTGAAAGGCTCCTTCTTTTTAATGCAGGGCGAAGGTAACGGGTGTACATGTTTTGTGTTCAACCATATGAACTGCGAGCAAAACACCTGCATCCAGCACCTCATCCGTGCGACTTTACATCTTTATTATACCATTGGTAACGAAAAAGCCGTCCCAACTCCTGAAGGCGACGGTTTCCATAATAAAAGAACTCCGTACGTTTACGGAGTTCTTTTATTTGCTGGTCTACTTGCGCAAACCGAGTTTTGCGACGGTCGCCTTGTACGCTTCGAAGTCATTTGCTTCGAGGTATTTCAGAAGCCTCTTGCGGCGAGCAACCATTTGGATAAGTCCGCGGCGGCCCATGTGGTCGTGCTTGTTAGCCTTAAGGTGCTCGGTAACTTCCTTGATACGAGTCGTCAGCACTGACGCCTGAGCCTGCGGGCTTCCGACGTCGGTTTTGTGTGTCTGGGTCAGGGCAAGCGCCTTCGCCTTGTTTTCTGCTGTAATCATCGGAACGTATTGTATCAGAATATTTCGAACCTTTCAAGGGGTTGGATTTTCCACGTCGTACGACTGAAAACCATAAAAAGATTATATTTTGCTTAAGCTTCGCTTTTTACCTGCAAAAAATGAAACATAAGCATTGACTTTTAATCTGTTCTATGCTATGATTACACCGATATGGAACAAGTTTGGTCCACTCCGCGACGAGGCATCTCAGCGCGAAGCATCTTGATGTTTGTCCTGACTGTGTTTATCACAGCCCTGCTTTGGGTAACCTTCGGCAGCCAGACGACGCATGCCGCAAGTAACGACGCAACATGGAAAGGTGAAAGCATCCTTTATGACGGCCACCAGTACTTCAAAAATGCTGATGCGACCAAAAATAACAGCCTTGGTCTGAAAGAAGGATCGCACTACTACACGTATACGCCAGAGACAACCGGATCAGAATCGAGTGTGAAAGCGCTCGTCATTTACTTTTCACCAGGAACTGACCCTCCTAAAGAAAAAAGTGCCACATTTGTTACTTACGACTATTCGAGCAAAAAAGTATTCTCAAATCCGAGCGGCAAAAAAACGATTGGCGTAACGCCACGAGGCGACGAAAGTACCTACAGCTCTTGTGAAGTTGAAAGCATCGGATGGATAATATGTCCCGTGACAGTGTTCTTGGCGGACAGCATGGACAATATTTTTAATATCGTTCGAAATTTCCTGGTAGTACAGCCCGCGAGTGTCGCCAATACGAATAATGACCTGTACATCGCATGGAACGTCATGCGCAGCATCGCTAACATAGCTTTCATCATCGTTTTCTTGATAGTAATCTACTCCCAGCTTACGAGCGTTGGCGTCAGCAATTACGGCATAAAAAAATTACTTCCTCGTTTGATTGTGGGGGCAATTCTCGTTAACCTCTCCTACTATATTTGCTCCATCGCCGTCGACATTTCAAATATCCTCGGTTATTCAATGCAGCAAGTCTTCAACGCAATACGCCAAAGTACATTCAGTATTACCGATGAGACATGGAACAACTCGCTTGGAGGCCAAACGGGTATGGGGTGGTCCGCCATAGCGGCATTCGTATTGTCGGGCGGCGCGGCATCAATCGGCATTATCGCCGCAACCGGAGGCACAGTTGCAGGGGCGTTGTATTTGCTCATACCTATTCTTATAGGGGCGGTTGTCACCATCCTCTTCGTACTCCTTATATTGGCGGCTCGTCAGGCGATCATCATCTTGCTGATAGTCGTGGCGCCGCTCGCTTTCGTGGCCTATCTCTTGCCAAATACGGAACAGTGGTTCAAGAAATGGCGCGAACTGCTCACGACCATGCTTGTCTTTTTCCCTGCATTTTCACTCGCATTCGGAGGAGCTCAACTAGCCGGCGGACTTATCATTCAAAACGCGACGTCTATTATCGGCGTCATTTTCGGCATGGCAGTACAGATTGCACCATTGGTCATAACCCCGCTCTTATTGAAACTTAGCGGCGGGTTGCTTGGACGCATCGCCGGCATCGTCAACAATCCTCGCAAGGGACTTATGGACCGCGCCAAAAACTGGTCAGGAGCACGGGCAGAAATGCACAAGCAAAGAGGTTTGAACGACAGCAAGTTGCGTGCCTACAATATTGCCCGACGTACCGCCCGAGCCATGAACAACAGTGAGCGTACCGTGAAAAAACGCACCGACCTATATTCTCAGCAAGGCGACAACCGCTTCAATCAAACCGCGAACAACGCAAAGCTCTACGAACAGATGCATGAAGCGGAAACGGACAAAAAGCTTATCGATGCTCGATTGGACAGGAATCTGCATGAAAACATGCTGCAAAACCCGCACCACTTTGAAAAGCAAGTCAAGCTGTCCAACATGACTCAAGACGCTGCCAATCGAAAAGCAGCTCTCGAAACCGCACTGGACAACACGAAAGTCGGTATCGCACCGGTAGAAGGCCCTCAGACGGTCTCAATGACAAACATGCTCGATGCTTCACAGCGCCTGGCAATCGAATCTGCTGCCATCAATGCCGGCAAGCATGCTGCCGAATCATCACTGCAAAGCAAGGTGGCGAATGCTTTCAACGTTGAATTGAAAGAAGATAAAAGCAACCAGGCAGAATACATCGCAAGCCAAGCATTGCTCCGTGTTGCTGGTGGCGTTGAGGGTGAAAAAGGAATTACACGTGCGCGATCCGGTGCTACTGCCGTGCTTACGAAACAGAACAAAGAAGCGCTCGAAAACAACGTTACTTTGCTCCAATACGAAGCTTTGCAACGCGGCATGACAGTCAAGCAATACACGAACGACTTTATCGTCCAACGCGCATTGCGTGGTGACACAAACGTCAAAGCGGACCAACTTGAAGCAGCGCTTGAAGTCCAGGCAACTGACGGTCAGGTCAATATCATTGAAGCCGCACGTAGCTCGATGGATATCGATCAGAGCCTTGTTGACCGCGTTATCGCTCGCAACGCCGGCACTATGAAGGAAAAGGGTGGATTCCACCTCCAGGCAACGCCAGAACTCAGCTTGCAACGATATCTTGCCGCTTTCAAGAACGGCGGTTTGTCTGGACGCAAGCTTAAAGAAGGTGATGCTTTCATCGATGTATCGACAGAAGCGCAAGCCGAATCTCTGTTTAGGCAGGATCTCCTACGCAGTCAACTCGATAGCCTGAGCAACACGACAGCCGATCACCTGGGTGCTGTGAAGTACGGAGCATATGTCAACTTGGCTAATAACTTCGAACAGATGATCAACACAATGAACGAGGACGACCCTAAAGATCAGGCAACCCTCCGAAAGGTTCACAATGCCGTTCAGATCGCGCTCACCGATGAAGGTATTTACGGATCAATTACCGATCGTCTTGAAGAAACGCGTAAGATGGATGGGATTCTCTCCAATAAATTTGGAACGGAACAAGCGAAGCGAAAGACGATGGAACGAGTACAGCCAGGTAACCGACCGGACCGCCCAGAAACTGGCGACTACCATATTCCTGACGTTGACCCGACAGCAGAACACCCAGCCGATTCAAACGATTAGTATTGGTCAGGATCTAGCTGCGCAGCATCGCCGATTGAAAAATCGGCGATTTTTGTGCGCCTGAGCTGGGTGCAGTACGCGCCGGTGCCGAGCTGCAAGCCGATGTCTTCGGCAAGCGTACGAATGTAGGTGCCGCTGCTCACGTGCACACGAATCTTGATTTCAGGGTACGTGTAGTCCACCAGTTCGAGACTGTAGACGGTCACCAGGCGCGAGGGCATGTCGACGACTTTGCCTTCACGGGCGAGCTTGTACGCACGCTGGCCGTTGATCTTAATGGCGCTGTAGGCCGGCGGCGTCTGTTCGATTTCACCCAGGAAGCCTTGCAGTACTTCGTTGACATCGTCCAGCGTTGGAATAAGGTCTGAGACTTCCGTAATCTCCCCTTCCGGGTCACCAGTAGAACTGGTCTGGCCCAATTGAATTGTCGCCTCGTAGACTTTGTCGAGTTTGGAATAGTTGCCCGCGTTGCGGCATTCCTTGCCGGTAACGATGATCATCAGACCGGTCGCAAACGGGTCGAGCGTGCCGGTGTGCCCTACTTTGGCTTTCTTGCCGAGCTGCTGCGACAATTTCCGGCGGACACGCGCAACCACGCCGAAGCTGGTCATGCCGCTGGGTTTGTCGATAAGGAGGACGCTGTCTTCTTGCATGCAAGTGATTATAGCGTACGAACGGGCATACGAAAAACCTCCGCGTCGCTGCGGAGGTTCGTTGTTACTGCTGGCCTGGGATTTTGAATTGCCCGGGATCGTTCGGAGACGGCTGCGGGAACTGTGGTTGCGGAGCCGGCGGAGCATACGATGTCGACTGTTGCGGCTGGCCGAATGGCCCTTGCGGCGCATTTGGTTCCGGTGCCAAGATGTCACCGAGGATTTCAGGTTGCGTAACTGGAGTCGGCTCGAATGCGTACGGTGTTCCGGTTGCGGGCTGCGCGTTCGAGAAATCAGGCAGCGCCGGCGGCATTGGCAGGCCAAGATCAACAGGAGCCGGTTGCATCGACTGCAAAGGCTCTACCGGCGGTTGAATGACAAGCTCGTGACTCATCGGCTGCACGCCGCCTGCAGGTGCGTATGCTCCTGCGACTGGTGCGCCAGATTGTTGGTTGTTATCACCGTAAGCGTTCGGTTCGTTTGAATGCGACGGTTCCTGCTCGGGAGCATCACCTGTTTGCGTGCCCGGCTGTTCATCTTGCGTGGAATCAAGGTAGGAATGGCTCAAAATAGTCTTGTTCTGATCGCTTTCCTCTTCGCGGCGCGCATCGTCTGCGGCTTGCTCGGTTGTCGCGTTCAGAGTGCCACCGAATGACGGTTCGTCCGTCTCTTCACCCGACTGTGCGGGTTGGACCTGCGGATCCATCGGTGCGGACAAAGGAGTGCTGACAGAATCACCAAGCGTCGGTTCATACGGTTGCGGCGCATTGACCGGTTCAGGAATGGTCGGCACGAAAGGCGTTGCAGGCGCAGGCAGTTCATCAGTGCTGTTCGTGACGGGAACTTCTGCTGTCGGCACGTAAGCGTTCGCCGCTTCCGCCACCGAAGCGTTGGCAGCGTGATTGTCTTCACCGGCAGCGAGTGCTGCATCTGCAGCAGCCAGTGCTTCTGCCTGTTCGGCTGCTTTGACGCGTTTGTCCATGTCTTCAAGCGTTTCTTCTGGTTTGATTGCTACTTCGTCGAGGCTTTCGACTGGCGCTTCAGGTTCTTCCGGTTCTTCTTCGGGTTCTTGTTCAGATTCGTTGTCGGGAGTTTCAGATGCAACGACAGGTTCCGATGCCTTTTCCTTCTTCGGTTTTGATTCGTGTGACTCGTCGTGCTTGATGGAAAGCGTGTTCCGTTGTTCAGGTGCCGGTTCTTCTTCGGGTGTTTCTTCTTTTTCTTCCGGAAGATCTTGGGCCGGTTCTTCTGCGGGCGTTTCGATTTCCTGCGCTTCTTGCAGCTTCATGGCAATGAGTTGCTGATCCGCGCCGGCAGCCATCAGCTGAGCAGCGGTCGTCATGACGCGTGAAGTGGTATGCGTGTTGCTAAAGCGGTCGGTTTCGGCAACGATACCAGTCAAAAAGGCAGTCGCGATCGGCGCGTCGAGCAATGATTTCTTTTTGTCGGTCTTGAGCGCTTCAGCAAGACCCGCAACCATTTCGCTCAGGCTGCTCGCCTGATCGTCGTGCCAGTCGATACCGCCGAGGTTGCTGACCTGCCCCCCTGCCGTAACGGTAATGATGTCCGCATCGTGCAAAATTTGTCCGTGTGCTTCGAGCGCGTCATCGAGGTGTTCTTGGACGTCGACGCCGAGAGCGATGACCAATTCGACGTTGTAATCGCCTTGGCTGAATTCGAGGTCGTCACTCGTAATGGTCGTTTTGTACGGCGTAATAAAGATTTTGACATTGTCGCCTTCTACTTTGTAGCGAAGGTGATCGGCTTTTTCTTTGTCGAGCGCAATGATGAAGTCGCGCAGGCTGTCCGTCGTCGTATCGAACGTTTTTTCAGGTTCGAGGAACGAAATTGCCGGCGGCACGTCACCGCTGAAGATGGCTGTCGGGTGTTTTTCCAGCTTGTCGAGCAGCAGGGTCAAACCTAAAGCGGCGGACAATGCGTCCACCGAAGGGTCGTTTGAAACGGTCACGAGAATAGTCGCCGATGCTTTGATCTTCTCGACTATCTGTTGTTTGGCTTTGATGTCATCCATGTTGATTGTTTGTTTCTTTTATGGCTTAAGCGTTTTGCTTACTATACCATAGGGTTTTCTCGGGCGTCAACAAATCCGTCCGGCTCTTTACAAAACGTTGCATTTCCTCTATAATGACCCCTTGAATAGAATAGTAGCTTTCAAAGCATTATAGAGACAAAAGGAAACTGAATGCCAATCATCAAATCCGCTATCAAGCGAGCAAAACAAACTATCAAACGCCGCGACCGCAACGTCGGTATCAAGCGTGACATCAAAGAAGCAGTCAAAGCGTTTACTGCGACTCCTACCGCTGAAACTCTTGCGAAAGCACAGAGCGAATTCGACACCGCAGTCAAGAAGAAGCTTATGAACAAGAACACCGTTTCTCGCCGCAAAGCGAACTTGGCGAAAGCTGCGAAAGCCGCTGGCGTCACCTTCGGTGCGACCAAGAAAGCTGCCGCTCCTAAGGCTGTTGCGAAGCCTGCACCCAAAGCTGCTGCAAAGCCTGCTGCGAAAAAGGCTCCTGCAAAGAAAGCCGCTGACAAGAAATAGTCAGTTACATCTTAAAAAAATAACTCCCTTTGCGGGGAGTTATTTTTTTAGGAAGATTTATACTCAACGAGCAGCTTTTTCAAATGCGCTCTCGATCTCTTCAACACTCGCTCTCAAAAGCTCCGTCGGGTCCATGCGCAGCGTATCATACACATGACGCAGCGCTTTGGTTTGAATGCTCCTATTGCGCGTCATGCCTTCTTTGCGCAGCTGACGCTCTTTCGCGGCAAGCGCCGCATTGATTTTTTTAATGACGTCTTTGGCATTCCACGAATCGTCAACGTGCTGCAGGAATTTCAATTGGTCGCTTACGTCGCCGCTGAACGCACGCGTAGCCATTTTAGCAGTTTGATCAGGCTTGTCGGAGTGCCATGTCAACAGTTTCAACAAATCGCGTTCTTCACGGTATGTTCCGTCGTCACACTCTTTCTCGCCCATGGCCTGACGAATATATAAAGACGTCTCTTCCGTGAGTGCTTCGTTCAACCAACGACTCGATGGCTGCCCCATCAGTCCGTCCTCGAGGTGCAATGCGCGGTTCAAAGAAAGGTGCACAAGCTCATGCGTTAATGTCGGACGGAATTGCTCGAGAAGCTCGGATTTCCGTTCCGTATGTCGTTGCCCTGTCCCCTGTTGAATTGTAACCTCGTTAGAACCGGGATAATAATAGCCGACCATGTCCTGCATCCGCGTTGCGAATACGTCGCCTACGGCTAATTGCGCGTCATCGAGTAATGTTGGTTCTACGGCGATATTCCCCTTCCAATACATATCACTTGCGACTTTTGAAAAATCAGCTTTAAAACTCTCGAACCGTGCGTTAATATCCGGATCTTCAGCTTGTTGTTCAAGGAGATCGTTGTGCCACTGCATCACGTTCAACAACGGTTCGCCTGTTGGCCGGTTGGTCGTATCTTCCGTATCGTCGAATACTGCCGCAGGAACCGTCAGCCATTCACTCACTGAAGCCACCTTGCCGGTTTCAACGGCATACCGATATGACGTCTCAAGAAAAGGCGGCGCAGAGGCTGCGAAGTACTCGTCTAACGTCGCGCGTTGCGAATCAGTCATACGATTAATCGCTTCACGCGCACTCTGTATGCCTATGGCAGCAGAAATCGCGAGTGCTTTTCGTGTTTTCTCCAAGCGAGCATACTCGTCAGAACCGGCTTCAATACCCGTCATGTAGTCGACAACAGCGGCGTGTTCATTATCATACCGTACCGTTTCATGACCGAAAGCCGACTCGTGCGACTTCAAGGGATAGATCCGCTTTATGTCATTGAGGCGGTCCTTGTAAGTTGCTGGGTCGTTATCAGGTGTATAAGGCATCGTAAATAAAAATTATTTACTATATTATACTACAAAAATACAAAAAAGTCCATAGCAACGTGATGTAGACTACGCAGCAACGGAAAGCAGCGTCCGCTCAATAAGCAACCACGGCTCGCCTTTCGAACGTTTCATGTCGGCGTCAGTCTGCGCGAAGAGCGCGACAATACGAGCAGCTGCACGCATGCCCAATCGACTCCCCTGCCGTGAAAGTTTCCCCGCGACGTACGGGTGTATCCCGAAGTCTTTAGCCGGGTTGTCGCCCGCTCCTGCAGCCGTGACGGCAGCTAACTGGAATGCCTGCGAGGAAAGCAGTGCGAACAGCTTGTACGGCTCCTCCGTGAGCTCCAGCGTGCGTAGCATATCGTGCACGGCTTGGCGTTTGCCGTCGAGGGCCAGTTCGAACAGCTGAAAAACGTTTTCAGACGGGTTCGCATCAACGACGTCGTTGATCGTTTCAACCGTCACGTTATCAAGCAGCGAGATCTTTTCAATCGCATGCGCCAGCTGCCACTGGTCGACACCGACGCGTTCTACCACATGCCGAGCGAGGTTCTTGTCGAGCTTTACACCTTGTTCAGATGCGCGTCGTGCTACCCATGATTCGGCCGCGGCTTGATCGCGTTCACCCCACACAGGGAACTCTTTAATGTCGGCCCGCTTTTTCACTTCTTTGTACGCGGTCGTGCGTTTGTCGGGTTTGGTATCTATCAGTACCAGCGTGATGTCGTCGGACATGCGGTCGATCCATCCCGGCAGCTTTTCCCATACCGCACTATTCAACGAGAGGTCTTTAATAATAACGAGCCTTTTTTCAGCAAACAGCGTGCCGCCCATCAACAGGTCGGGAATGTTTTTGAGCTCCAGCGACGTGCCGTCAAGACGTTCCGGGCGGCCGTCAAAAGACAATGCCAACTGCGTGACGGCCTGCTGAATTTCGAACGTATTTTCCCCGATGAACCATGTAATCATTATGTCCAGTATACCTGATACTAGAGGGTTTGGCAGTGCGGGCAAATGTGCGTGCCGCGGCCGGCAACGCGCAGTTTTTCAATCGTCGTGCCGCAACGGGGGCACGGCAAGCCTTCACGACGGAAGACACGGGCGAAATCCATGTAACTGCCCCGCTTGCCTTCCGCGTTCACATAGTTGCGGTTGGACGAACCGCCTTTTTCAATCGAAAGGTTCATGACTTCACGAAGGTCGGTATACAACGCTTCGAATTCTTCCGGCGTGATCGTTGCGACTAAACGCTTCGGGTGGATTTTCGCGCCCCACAACGATTCGTCTGCATAGATGTTCCCGACGCCCGCAACGACGGACTGATCCAAAATGGCAGCCTTGATATTCGTACGTCCGCGGCGCTGAAAACGTTCGGCGAACATATCGACAGTGAATGTTTCGGCTAAAGGTTCAGGGCCGACTTTCAGCATAAACGGCAAACGTGGGATTTCTGCCGTCGGCAACAGTTTGACCCAGCCGAACTTACGCTGGTCGTTGAAAAATAATTGCGACTCGTCAGCAAACGAAAGCGTGACACGGGTAGATTTGTCAGGCAGTGCGTTCACCAGGCTGTCGTTCGGGTGTCCGGCACCGAAGCGCTCATCGCCGCCAACATACACCAGTTGCCCGGTCATCTTCAAATGCACGACCAAGGAGTAATTTGTTGAGAGGTCGATCATCAATACTTTGGCACGGCGGCGCACTGCCGTCACGTTGGCACCTATCAAAAATGATCGCACGTCCGTTTCCGTATTCGGAAAACTTTTCGGCGTGTCATGGTCAGTCGCAGAAACAACTTTTCCAACAATAAGGTTCGCGAGGCCGCGGCGGACGGTTTCTACTTCAGGCAGTTCGGGCATTGCATGCTCCCCTCTTGATTAGTGCGGGTATTAGAACAGGCTGGTTGCGGCGCCCAAGCCGACGGCGCGGATCAGGTCGTCAGAACCGGGAATCTGTTTGACGAATAAGTTCGTAAGCTGCGAAACATTTCCCTTGAGCGAACCTTTTGAGCCGCTGCAAGTTGAAGTCCAGAGGTCTTTGACGCTGGTTGCGCCGTCGAGGATCGCATAATCGTAGACGTCGCCGGTCGCGCAAATACCGCGTGTGTCATTGTCGTCGCCTGTCAGTTGCTCACCTTTGGTAAGGTTTGCCTTGTCGAGAGCGAAAACGAATTCTTCATATGCTGAAACGTTGTTTGGCAGCGTTTTTTGGTCAACGACGGTGTCGAGGTAGCCGGTGTACGTCGTAATGGTGCGCGCAGCCGGTGAGATGTCGATTTTGTACGAGTGGAACGATTCGTCCGCAACGATCGGGCCGCGAACCGTCATCGAGACGCTGTGTCCGTCGGACGTATTCAGCAGTGCGTTGCGGCTGACATCGACATCAGACGTCGAAGCGCTCTTTGAACCCGAAAAAAAGACGGCACGGGATAAAGACACCAAAGCGATAATCGCGATGACAATAATAGCAATAACGAGAATAACGGGGACTGCGCGAGAAGATCTTAAATTAGCCATACAATAACCTTAGTAGGTTTAGCCTTTTTTGTCAAATCCGGTACTGCCGAAACCGCCAGTACCGCGGACGGTTTCCGACAAAGCGTCTGCCGGTTCCCACGCTACCTTTTCATAGCGACTTACCAACAATTGGGCGATACGCATATTCGGTTCAATCACGAACGGTTCTTGCCCGAGATTTATGAGCGGAACGTTCAATTCCCCGCGGTAATCGGCGTCAATCGTGCCGACGCCGTTGACCATAGTGATGCCGTGCTTGATGCTGAGGCCGCTGCGGGCACGCACTTGCATTTCATGGCCCTCCGGCAACTCGAATGCCAACCCTGTCGGTATCAGGGCACGTTCGAGTGGTTGGAGCGTTTTGGGAGCGTCGAGGCACGCGTGCACGTCCATAGCTGCAGCGTGTTCCGTTTGATATTCCGGCAGCAAGGCTTCAGGGTTCAGCTTGAGAATCTTGACACGCATTTACGCGTTCGCCTTCTTGTCTTCCGCCAGTAACGTTTTGACTGCAGCGACCGTTTCGTCGGTATTCGTAAACGTCATTGAGCGCATGCCGGCTTTGGCTGCGGCTTCAACGAATGAAGGTACGTCATCGATGAACAGACATTCATCCGCCTTCAAGGCCAGTTTTTCAACAGTTGTGTCGTAAATTTCAGGCGCCGGTTTGTCCCAGCCGACTTCCCCAGAAATAACGACCAGTTCGAACAATTCATCAAGTTCCCCTGGTTCGAAACGTTGATCCAATGCGTAGCGGCTCGGCGAATTGGTGAGCATCGCCAAGCGGTACTTGCCTTTCAACTCGGCAAGCAGGTCCATAGTACGTTCAATTTTCGTCCCGCGCATAATATCGAGCACGACGCCGAAACAATCAAAGACAACAGCTTTTATCATAGCTCGCCCCAGTTCTTGCCGGTACTGACGTCAACACGCAGTGAAATGCCAAGGTCAGGCGCAATGCCCTCCATGGTGGATTTCAAAATATCAGCTACTTTCTCAGCGTTCTGCTTGTCGCATTCGATAAGTATCGAGTCGTGAATTTGCAGCACCTGGTCACCAAGATCACCGAGCTGTTCGTCAACTTTCAGCATGGCGAGTTTCATGAGGTCCGCTTCGGTCCCCTGAATTGGCATGTTCGCAGCGGCACGCTCGGCACCGGCACGAACCATGAAGTTCGTACTTTTAATGTCAGGCGTTGGGCGGCGGCGGCCAAAATGCGTTTCAACGTAGCCTTCATTTCGGGCACGCGCCAACGTATCGTCGATGAACTTTCGGATTGGTGCGCGCAGCGTAAAGTATTGGTCGATGAACGACTTCGCTTCACCGAATGACATGCCCGTTTGCGCGGCCAAGCCGTGCGGGCTCATGCCATAGAGCACGCCGAAGTTAATGACTTTCGCGTCGCGTCGCTGGTTCTTCGTCACTTCTTCCATCGGGATGCCGTAAACGTCGCTGGCAGTTTTGGTGTGCACGTCGAGTTGGCTATTGAAGTCTGCGATAAGGTTTTCGTCGCCGGCAAGCACGGCCGCGAGGCGCAATTCGAACTGCGAGTAATCAGCGCTCACCAGTACCTTGTCGCCTTCAGCCGTGAATGCTTGGCGGATTTTACGGCCCAGTTCGGTACGGATCGGGATGTTTTGCAGGTTCGGATTCGTACTGCTCAAGCGGCCAGTTGCAGCGACGTCTTGGTTGAACGTCGTGTGGATACGATCGTGCTCGTCAGCCAACTTGGGCAATGAATCGGTGTAAGTATTCTTGAGTTTCGCAAGTTCGCGCGTTTGTTCAATCAGCTCGATGATCGGGTGTTGCCCACGCAGTTTGTCCAGTTCTGCCTGGCCGGTACTGTACCCAGTTTTGCCCTTTTTTATCCCCGTTGTCGGGAGCTGCAGTTTGGTAAACAACACTTCAGATAATTGCGACGGGCTGCCGATATTGAATTCGTATCCTGCCATTGCATACATTTCTTGTTCGAGCTTCGCATGGTGCGCGCCGAGGTCTTCGCTCATTTTGCGTAGGACTTCGGGGTCGACTTGCACGCCCTTGTGTTCCATACGGAACAGCGTGTACGTCAACGGGAAATCAAGCTGGTGCGCAATACGGGCGACTTTCGGTGTTTTCGCAAAGAACGTTGTCTGCTTCATATACACACCCCATAACCCGCTGAACAATGCAGCCGGTTCGGTCGTATCCTGGCCGACCAACGCGTTTGCGGAACGGTCGCGCTGCAACGGGTCAATTAAAAAGGCGGCCTGGCGAATGTCATGAACCGTTTCGAACTTCGGAAACGCTCCAAGTGCGGCAAGTTTGTGATACAGGTCCTTTACGTCGTACGCCACGACTGTTGCCAAGCTGAGTGCAATCCACACCGCTGCGTCGACGTTCTTTACGGGTAGTGTCGTAATCGTTGTTTGATCCGTCGATATCCATAGATTATCCTCAACGACATCAATAAGCACAGCTCCATCAACGGAAAGCGTATCCGGCCATGCAATCACTTCAAGCGGCACGATCTCTGGCTTTGCATCTTCGACATCAACGATTTCGTCACCCAGTTTCATGTGTTTTGGCAAACGGGTGATCAGCGAATTGAATTCATATTTGTGGAGCACTTCGAGAATCTTGTCGACGCGCGTACGTTCGATGCTGGTAGCTTCCCAGTCGATCTGTATTGGCGCGTCACAAAAAATACGCGCAAGTTTTTGACTCATATAGGCGGAATCTTTGCCATCAACGATGTTGCGTTGCTGCGCACCCTTCAGGTCATCGGTATGTTCATAGATGCCGTCCAAGGTATCGTACGCCGTCAGCAACGTCTGGGCCGCTTTCGGGCCAATTTTCGGGACTCCTGGGATGTTGTCACTGCTGTCCCCGACCAGCGCTTTGTAGTCGACGAATTGACTGACCTTCACTCCGTACTTTTTCTCGAAGGCTTCATCATCATAGCGGACCAAATCGGTGCTTCCCGTACGCGTAATGTACACGCCAGTGTTGTCGTCAATAAGTTGCAGCATATCGTAATCACCCGTAATAATGCATGCTTCCACGCCTTCTTCTTTTGCCTGCGCGGCGAAGGTCCCCATAATGTCATCGGCTTCGTATTCGTCCAGTTCGTACAATGGCCAATTGAAGGCTTCGAGCACTTCGCGAAGGATCGGAAGCTGCGCGTAAAAGTCTTCAGCCGGTTTGGCACGGCCGGCTTTGTAGCCGTCAAAGATTTCAAGGCGCTTGGCGATGCTCGTGCCCTTGATGTCCCATGCGACCGCAACGTAATCAGGTTCAAGTTTTTTGATCAACTCGATGGCAATGGACGCGAACCCAAAAACGCCGCCTGTCGGCGTGCCGTCAGGGAGCGCCAAATTCGGCATCGCATAATAACCGCGATAAAATACGGATTTTCCATCAATAACTGCCAACCGTTTCATATCTTCAGTATACCAGCTTGCTGCCTCTAGTGGGTGAGTTACGAGACTTCAAAGGAATTACGGCTAAGCAATCTTTAGCTGCGTCGCTTATTGTCAGCTGCACGTCTTTTTAATGCCTTGCGTTCAGCTTCAGACATGTTTCCCCACGTACCGGAGTCCTGATTCGTTCGCAGGGCATATTCTAAACACTGGTTCTGTACCAGGCACTTCACACAAAACGATTTCGCTTCCTCGATACCGTCTTTCGAATTATCAAAGAAAAGTTCGGGATCCGCTTTTGTGCATTCGCCGTATTGCTGCCAGTACCCTTCAAATTCCGTCATAGTCTTCATCGTAGGCTCGTACCCCTGTTCATGCAAGCATAACCCCTATCTGCTACAATGAGCGCATGACTGAACACGAACACAAACATGAAAACTTGAAAATCATCGCGCTCGTCGGCCTGACCGGTTCCGGCAAATCTACCGCCGTCGAACATTTCACTGGCAAAGGATACCCGAAAGTCTATTTCGGCGGTGTGATCTTAAATGCTATGGACGATGCCGGCTTAGAACATACGAAAGAGAACGAACAAAAGTTTCGTGAAGAATACCGTGAAAAACATGGCAAAGATGCCGTCGCTTTGACGATCGTTGAACAGATTCGCCACTTGGCTGACGCCGGCCAGCATCGCGTCATCGCCGACGGCCTGTACACCTGGACGGAATACAAAGTATTGAAAAAGGCTTTCCCGCACGAATTGACGCTCGTTGCCGTCGTGACGCCGAAACACATCCGATACAATCGATTAGCACAGCGCCCTGTCCGCCCACTCACTGCACAAGAAGCGCATGAACGCGACGTCGCGGAGATTGAACACTTGGAAAAAGGCGGCCCGATCGCGATCGCTGACCACTACATCATTAATGACGGTGATGAAGACGATTTTTACGCGAAGCTGGATGCGGCTGCGGCTTTAGTTGATTTTTAGTCTTCGACGTTCGGAACGTTAAATGAGTGCATTTTTTTCGAACCGTCACTCGTGACAATTTGATGCAGCACTTCCCTGCCATCTTTAAGCAGTACTGGTCCGCGCCCAAAAAGCGACTCGCGCTGCTTGCGTGGAACGTTTTTCACATACGGCTGTCCATGGTCGTAAAACACATGAGATTCTTTCGTCCCGATCATAATGATATCCGGTGAACGCCGTTTCAATGCTTCGCGCGCTTCTTCGTCGAAGTACTGGTAAATCGTCACGTTCTTGGTACGGATATAGTCACGTAACTTTGCGTCCAATTCGGACAAGCTCCGCGAATGGAGCGCATATTGACGCATGAGGTCACTGACGAATTCCTGAGTAATCTCTGACGGCGCGTCAGGAGTTCTGTATTCTTCCAGAACATCGGCAGGAATGCGTTCCTTGTACCCTGCAAGTTCGTCCGCAATAGCTCGGAGCGCTTCTTGCGCCCTCCCCTTCTTCTTGAACGCATGTTCAACCAGCAGATTTTGCGCGTCTTCGGACACCTTTTCAAGTGCGGCTGATTTGACCGGAACACCTACCGCAATAGACCCGAACATGCGTTGTTCACGATCAATAATACGATCGCCTTCGATGCGCGGCGCAATCGGATTCCCCTGCAAAAGCCCGTTGGCTTCAGCGTATTTGCCTACGACTTCAGGATCAACCAGCAGCGTTGATTCGACGATATTGAAACGGGTTGTTTCGTTGTCGCGATTGCGTTTCTCGTACCAACGCGGCACGCCTGCCACGAGTTGGCCATGTTGCGGCTTAAGGATGCTACGATCGCTGATCGTGCGTTCGGTCGCGGTTTCGTTGCCGTGAATGTTGCGATACAGCGGCTTGCGATACGATTTGTGACCCGTTTCTTCATGCACCAAATCAATCATCCCAGCGGTAAAAAAGGTGCGCAGTTGTGTTTCTTCATCAACAACAGGTGGTGATACGACCAAATTTTCGAGACGCATGCGCCCGAAAACGTCGGTCGCCAAGATTTTACGCGCTACCTTCATTGCCCGTTCGACGCGCTTAGGGCTCAAGTCGAATTTTTCAGTGAAATCAAGTATCGACCGTTCGTTGCGTCGTTCTTTTTCAAGCGCGGTCATAATATCGAGCTGCGCGATAAAATCATCGCGCGTTTCAGTGCGCACGAGTTTGCGCCAATTGGTAGTCTGTTTCTGGGTGAAATCCTGCAAGCCGCCCACGTCGATCGCTGCGGCAGTAAAGGCAGCTCGGGCAATTTGCAAAGCTGTCTGTTTCTGTTCATTCGGGCGCGGTGCGAATTCATACAGGCCACGCGACAACTCAGGCGTGATTGGGAACTGATCCATGACGCGGCCCACTGGGGTGATGTCCCCTTCATCATCAAGCGCACCCAATCGGAACAGCGTATCTTCCGACGTAATGATGTTCGATTCCGCGACACGGTGCGGGATGAACGGGTTGATGTCACCGAAATGACGATCAACGCCCGCAACCGTCAGCACGACGCGCGAAAGGACACTGGTATAAATTTCAGGCGGCGCGTGTGCCGGTCGTTCATCGTACGGAACGTACTCCATTTGCTCGTTTTCAATCGTCTTTCCACGGCTTCGTGCTTTGTCTTCCATGACGCTGATAGGTTTGGCAAGAATAGCGATACCGCCATCGACGTCGCGCCCTGCACGGCCTGCTTGCTGGGTGATTTCCGCCTGCGAAAGATAGTGGCGAACCAACCCGGGATTACCGTCGTCGTCAAGTTCCTGGCGGTTGATGGTACCGTCGCTGATGACCATCGTGACGCCTGGAATCGTAATGCCCGACATGCCTGCCGGTGATGACACGATAACAATACGTTTCCCTTCGGGAACGGGGTCGTTAATGTGACTCATCTCAATGCTGCTCAACTCGCTGTGGAGCTTGCGGAATTCGACCTTTGCGGACGAACCCTTCTCTTGCTTCTCCATTTCATTGATCGTTTCTTCAATGACGTGATCGATTTCTTTTTTGCCCGATGTAAAGATCATCGACTTTTCATGCTCTTGGCCGCGGCGGTCATACACTTGCATCGGCGTCAGCTCGGGTTCTTCTTCACGTTCGATATCAAATGGTCGGCCTTCAATCGATACGGTCGGGACGTACCCAGGTTCTTCTTCGCTGCCGTTCAATACGCCAAAGGATCCTTCGAGCGTTTGTGCGTTGTGCGTCGCGCTGGCAGCAATCAAACGCCAATTTTCTTTGTCGCGCACGGCCGTCGCGGCGATACCGGTTGCGATTTCAGTAAAGAGATTCGCTTCATGGATTTCATCGGACATGATAGCCACTTTGGCGTCATGCATCGTTTCGCTCAGATCTTTTTCCATCTTGCTGAACGTGTTCGGCGTCATTACGAGAATTTTGTTGTTCGGGTGACGCTCGGAACGTTCGCCGTGAATAATGCCCACTTCTTCTTCACCGTTGAAGTCAGGCAGTTGCGCGCCGAGCTCTTCGCGGATACGTTCACCTAGACCGTCGGCAATAACACGACGTGGCACCAGGACGATCGTCAAGTCATACCCCGCTTCATACAAATACTGCGGCACCTGCGTACTCTTGCCGCTACCAGTTTCACCGCCGAGAATAATTGCTTTGTAAGCTTCAACACTGTTGACTATTTCTTGCTTGTGTTTGTAGGCAGGCAGCTCCTTATTTCCTAGATCAGCGCCTTTGGAAAGCTCCATGCGCTGGACATTACGCTGCTTGACCAAATCAAACAGACGCGATTTGTCAGCACGCGATTGTTCTTGGCGCGAAGTCTGCGAAAGGTCAGGCGGCGCAAACAACCCACGGCGTTCCGTGCCGTGCGTACGGCGCGTATACGGCGAATTGCCATTCATTCTTTCAGCCACGATCAGTCTCGCTCACAATGGGTTCATCGTATCACTTCCACCCCTGTTTTGAAAGCATAAGAAAAACGCAGGCTGCGTGTCTGCGTTTTTCAAAATTATGAGTGCAACTGAACGGTGACCAAGTCGCGGACGTTATCTTCACCTTGGCGCATGGCGCGACTGTGCGAACCGTACCCCGATTCGAGTGAATTTGTGTCCGAAGTATCCAAAAACAACCGCTCCGGTTTCAAGCCGAGATCCAAAAACGCCTTGTATACGGCGTACGGCGTATCGATGCCGAAAGCATAACTGCCGTCATCGTTCGTCCGAACATTCGTGAACAAAGCGCCTTCGACTGGCTTCGGGTTGTTCTTACCGTCCGGGACATAGCGTGCAAACTGGTAGTCCTCGGCATGTCCACCCGGAGTGACATATACATTCAACGAGTCCGTATCGACACCGAGTTGACTAAACGCCCGTGCCATATCTTCAAACTGCCCCGATGCCGGCCCTCTCCATGCAAAATGAATCATGCCGTAGATCCGACCGTCTGGCGTTTCGGATGTGAACACGGCAATCGGACAATCTGCCGGACGGACCGCCAAGACAATTTCAGGGTTGAACGTATACACGAAGTCGCCCGATTTTTCTAAGCGCACCGGTTGCATGCCGTTATATTCACCGTGATCTTCATCGGCATTAACGACCGTCAACGGTGTCGAGTAATCACGTTCTGGATTCAGCACGCGCGCCTGCGCAGGGTCAACGCCGATACTTTCGAAATAACGATTCATGTTTGCTCGGGCATCAGCTAACCGTCCCTCGTCATCCATATCAGTCGGCCCGTACGGTACTTTCCCATCTGGCAAGACGACGGTGCTCATATTGCCACCCAGTATGAAACGTGCGGCTTTGTTCTTGCTGTTAAGGCGTTCAACTTCTTCGCTGCTCATGCCGTCTTTGTCGATTTTTTCGCGCGGCCTTCCTGCGCTGTGCACCGACATCATCACGTCAAAAGGACGAAAGGCATCGTTCATATAAAACGATGCCTTGTTGAGTTCGTCGATGCGGTCGTATCGTCGTTCAAATGCGTGTGCTTTTGAGGTTTCCATACGAGAGCATGCTCCTAGTTGATGTATTCGTGCAGTTTCTTGGAGTCTTTGTGCTTGCGAAGTTTCGCGAGCGCTTTGGCTTCGATTTGGCGGATACGTTCGCGCGTGACGGCGAATTCCTGCCCCACCTCTTCAAGCGTGTGGCTCTTGCCGTTTTCCAGGCCGAAACGCATCTTGATGATTTTCTGTTCGCGGTCGGACAGTGTTGAAAGGATCGCTTGGACTTGTTCACGCAGAAGTTGTTCAGCCGCGGATTGTTCCGGCGTCTTTCCGTCTTCGTCTTCGATGAAGTCGCGGAGAACGGAGTCTTCGTCGTCACCGTCACGGCCGACGCCGGCGTCGAGCGACGTAATGTCCTGTTTGATCTTCATGACATATTCGACTTTTTCCGGTTCCATTTCAAGCTCTTTGCCGAGCTCTTCGATAGTCGGTTCGCGGTTCAGTTCCTGCGTCATGCGGCGCTGGGTGCGGAGCAGCTTGTTGATGGTTTCCACCATGTGCACAGGAATACGGATCGTGCGGGCCTGGTCGGCAATCGCACGGGTAATTGCTTGGCGGATCCACCACGTCGCGTAGGTTGAGAATTTGAACCCTTTGTCCGGGTCAAACTTTTCGACGGCGCGGAGCAGGCCGGTGTTACCTTCCTGGATCAGGTCGAGGAAATCAAGACCGCGGCCGCTGTAGCGCTTGGCGATCGAGACGACCAGACGCATGTTCGCTTCAGCCATCTTGTCTTTGGCTTTCTTTTCACCGGCAACAACGCGTTGCGCGAGTGCCAATTCTTCTTCGGAGTTAAGCAGTGGAATCTTACCGATTTCTCGCAGGTACAAGCGAACGCTGTCGTCGCTGGCGTCGTCGAAATACTGGTCAGTGCTGAGCAGGTCTTCGCTGTCGTCGACTTCCTCTTCTTCGAGTTCTTCAAGGGCCGGGCCTTCGATGTCTACGGGAAGGGCGCCTGTATCAGCGGGTGCGTCAGGGCTCAATTCATCGTTCAATGCTTCTTCAATAATAGGATCGTCTGTTTTCTTGCTTCTAGGCACGAGGGGTCTCCTTTATGAGTTCGTTTAAGTGCTGTCTGATCTGGTTCGCACGTTCGTCATCACCGTCTTGTTCGGCAACACGAAGCTGCAGCATCAGTTCGTTTTTTTGTTTTTGCTTGTGTTCGGTTATCAGTTGGCGGACCAAGCGGGCGGTTTCAAAGGAACGGTCTTTGTCGTCCCAATCGCCATAGCGAGCGTCGGCCTTTAATACTACTATTTTCACATACGTATCGTATTTTTGCAAGTCCTGCGGGACTTCCGCCAAGAGGTCACGGCTGTTTTTGAAGAACTCCAGCAGTGCTTTCTGTTCGTCGTTGGCGAACATGTCCGGCGTCACGGGAGCCAATAATTCCCGTACGTTCGGATCAATGGCCGCAACCGCCAAAACGTTTTCTTGATGAGCCGTCGCGTCAGCTTTTACCGGTTCGGTCGTGTGCATGACTTTTTTCAGTTCTTTCTCTTCCGGTTCTTCGGTGCTTGCCAGTTTGTCCTTCAGGGCATCCATGGATGAATCAGTAAATGCAGAGACTTTTTGCAGGTAGTGTTCCTGCTCAACCGGGTCGTTCAGCGTGCGGATGACTTTGAGCGCCGCGGTGGTAAAGTTTCGTTTGCCGCGGGCGGTCGTAAGGTCTTCGCGCTTGGAATACTGGGACAGGATCCAGTCGACGACCGGCTGGGCGGTATCAATGGCCTTCTGCCACAGCGCAGCATCTTTTTGAATGAGTTCGTCCGGGTCTTTGGCGCCGTCGGACAAGCTGATGATCGTCAGGTCGACACCGACGGATTGTGCGATCGGAATTGCCCGTTCAGTCGCGGCCAAACCGGCCTTGTCACCGTCAAACGCCAGGCGCGCATTCGGACTCAAGCGCACCAGCGCCTTTAAGTGGCTTTCGGTCATGGCGGTACCGGCCGTCGCAACGACCTGGGTGATGCCTACTTGATGGCTGCTCACCACGTCAAGGTTCCCTTCAACGATAACGCTGTAATCGACAGAGCGTATCGCCTCTTTCGCCTGTGACAGCCCAAAGACGTGGCGGCCTTTGTTGTACAACAGCGTTTCCGGCGTATTGAGATACTTCGGCGCATTCGGGTCGTCCCCAATGATGCGCGCGGTAAAACCGATCACTCTTCCCGACCCGTCCATCAGCGGCACCATCATGCGGCCTCGGAACAAATCGCTGGCGTAGCGATTCAAAAGCCCGGCGTCTTCTGCTTCCTTCTGAGTGAATTTGCGGCCTTTCAAAAAACGCACGAGTGCGTCGCCGGTATCAGGCGCATAGCCGATACGAAACGATTGGACAATTTCTTTGCTCAGCTTTCGTTTGCCAAAGACGTATTCCAATGCGTGCTGGTTCTTGAGCAAGCTCTGCTGATAATACTGGGTTGCTAGTTCCAGAATTTCATACAGACGGTTTTTGCGCTTTGCCATTTCCTGCGCGCCTTTTGAATCGTACTGCGCCAAGTCGACGCCGGCACGACGCGCCAAAAGTTCGAGCGCCTGGCGGAAATCAACGCCTTCGACTTCCATGACGAAACTGAAGACGTCGCCACCTTTGTTCGATGAAAAATCGTGCCAGATATTTTTGTCCGGACTGACGTAAAAGCTCGGGGTACGCTCCCCGGTGAAAGGACTGAGGCCCTTGAAATTACGCCCGGCTCTTTTGAGCTGAACGTACTCCCCTACGACGTCCTCGATATTGAGGCGAGAACGGACTTCTTCTTTCATGTCCTGCATAGCCTTATTATAGCACCCTTTACCTCTGTTATTGTTTGTGCTTAAATTGTCGTAGCATGTATCCTAACCAACCTCCGCAGTACGACCCGCAGGACCCTTCTCGGATTCCGCCGCAAACGCCGCCGCAGCCCGCGCAAAACGGGACATTTCAAGACCCGTACCAGCAACCCGGAACGCAACCGCAACCTTACCCGCAGCCTGGTCAGCAGCCTCAGTATCAACAACCTGCACAGCCGCAAGCGCCGCAACAGCCGGCGTATCAGCCCATTTGGCAACAACAGGCACCCGTTCAACAGCCGCAACAACAGTGGCAGCCCGAACGGCCAGTCATGCCGGTTGATTACCTGAACCAAATTGCACCGCACACGCAGAAAAAACCGTTCTTCAGCCTGAGCTTGCCGAAGGTTTTATTGTTTGGCGGCGTCCTTATCGTACTGGTGCTGATTTTGGTCGGTATCGTCAACGCTACCGGCAGCGGAACGAAAAACAATCTCGAGCACTTGTCGGCGCGCCTGACCTCAACGGCGACCGTCGCCGAAAACGCGCAGCCGAATTTGAAAAGCAGCCAACTGCGAAGCCTTAACAGCAATTTGCGCATTTACTTCACCAACACCAACAGGGATATCGTCGCACCCCTAAAAAATGTCGGTATCAATGCGGCGAAACCGAACAAGGGAATAGTCGCCGCAGAAGCTA
>Ga0265780_10002395_pt1 | contig 25465 bp, 24 predicted proteins | sample P1T30metagenome_FD_192432 | JGI IMG/M metagenome (GOLD analysis project Ga0265780, IMG submission 192432) | Plant litter microbial communities from East Loma Ridge, Irvine, California - P1 T30 | ecosystem: Environmental > Terrestrial > Plant litter > Unclassified | place: USA: California... | reverse complement strand
ACACCGAGGGCAACGAACACACCTCCAACCTCGACTACACCGTCGTCGAAGGCTGACCACCCCCACCCGGAAAGGCCCGATGTCACCACGACACCGGGCCTTTCCCGCACCTTCCCAGGAAGATATGCATGGTGTTGTGTATGATATATCCCTATCCATCGATCGGTACGGCGGAAGCCCTGCCGAACACGAGAGGCAGAGCGCAGACATGAACAGCAAGCGGATCGCCGCGGCGATCGTCGGTGTGGCCACGATCACGACGCTCCTCGCCGGCTGCGCCACCGGCGACGCGAAGCCCACACCGAGCGCGACGGCGACTGTCGACGGCCATGCGGCCGAGCCGGTCACCGGTACCTGCGTCGACGGTGTCGCCGTGATCGCCGACCGCGACCTCGACGCCAAGGGGCGCTTCTCGATGGGCGACTGCGACACGGTCTACGTGAACGCCAACGGCGCCACCATCACCCTCGGCGCCGTCGAGACCATCGGCTTCGACGGCACGTCGAACCGCGTCACGTACACCGGTGACAAACCGAAGGTGACCCTGCTCGGCGAGAACACCCTCACGCCCGCCAAGAAGTAATGCGGCACCAGCACCGACCCGGAAAGGCACAACAATGACCACCACGAGGACCCTCTCGGCAGCGCTGCTCGGCGCAGCCACCATCATCGGGCTGCTCGCAGGCTGCTCGTCCGGCGGCGGCACCACGTCCGCCGGTCCGGTTGCCACCGCGAGCGCAACCGCGAAGCCAGCGCCCCCCACAGGCAAGTGCATCAAGGGCGAGATGACGATCGCGCCGCAGGACCTCGACAGCAAGCAGCACGTCAAGGCCGGCGACTGCGACACCGTCTACATCGTCACCAACAATGCAACCGTCACGCTCGGCGCGGTCAAGAAGATCGCGTTCGAGGGCAAGGCGAACACCGTGACGTACACGGGCGCGCGGCCCGAGGTCGTGGACGGCGACGACAACACCATCTCTGCCGCCTCGTAGGCGGCAACCGCCACGGCATGGAGGCCCGTCCGTGCGATCCACGCGGACGGGCCTCCCCCCTCACCCCCTGACCTGGAGACACCGCATGACGGTCGTGTTCGTCACCTTCGCACTGCTCTCCGGCCTCACGTCGCTGCGCTGGTCGTGGGTCGCACCAGCGACGTCACTGATGCTCTACGTGTTCGTGCCATTCGTGTACGTCAGGACGCTCGACATCCCCTTCGGCGTCCATCCCGGCGGTCTCGTCATCCTTGCCGCGATGGTCGCGATGCTCGCGCTCCGGACGCGCGAGTTCGTGCTGGAGGCAATCAGTTCCTCCGCCGCCCTGCTCATCGTCACGCTCTTCGCGGTCTTCGCCGTCCTCCTGACCACCACGCAGCAGCCAGCGAACCTCGGACTCGTCGCGAACACGCTGCTGGTGCCGATCGTCGGCTTCGGGCTCGTGCGACACGCGCTCCGGGACGCGGACACCGCCCGGACGCTCCGGATCGTCATCCTCAGCCTCGCCGCGGTACAGAGCGGGGTCGTGCTCGCGGTGGCGTTCGCAGGGATGCCGCAGCCGTACGACGCAGCACTGCGCACCTACGGCTGGTACTCCGATGACTACGGGCGGGCGATGGGCACGATCGAGCACCCGCTGCAGCTCGTCGTACTCTTCACGATCGCGACGCCGATGCTCCTGGGCCTGCGCAGCGCCGTGCTCCGACTCAGTCTGGGGACGCTCTTCCTCGTCGCGACCGTCCTCACGGAATCGCGGTCGGGGCTGCTCCTCGTCATCGTCGCCTTCGCGGTCGTGTTCCTCCGCGCCGCGCCGTCTCCCTGGGTCCGGATGGCGTCCGTGCTCATCGCCGTCGGCGTGGTCGGGTTCATCATCGGGAGCGATGCCACGGAGACCGTGCTGGCGAAGTTCTCCGACGACGGCGGCTCCGCGAACGCCCGCCTACTCGGCCTCGACTGGTTCTCGGCGAACCTGCCGCACTTCCTGGTGACCGGTGCCGGTGCCGGTGCCAGCTTCGTGCTGAAGACCACGGCGGCGAGCCTGGAGAACCCCGTGGCGATGTACTCCGTCGACTTCGGGGCGCTGCCGTCGCTGCTGTACTTCGCTGCGATGATCGAAGTCCTCGTCGCGCGACCCGGGACCGAGCGTCTGGTCGACGGGGCCCGGCTCGGTGCCGCGTTGACGCTGGTGCACGTCATGACGTTCAGTTCGATAGCGAACCTCGGACCTGCGGCGCCGCTGCTCTGGATGTCGCTCGGGCTCGCCGCCGCGCCGTTGACCATGCGGGCCACGGCCGCCGGTGGCATCGAGCCGGAACCCCGCTCCGCGGCCCCCGTCAACACACGCGCGTCGTCCGGCAGACCGGGGACCCTCGTATGAACGACACGCTCGTCCCGTCGAGTACTCCGGCGCGGACCCTCACCCGCCGGGTCCTGACCAGCGTGGTCAGCAACGCGTTCGCGCCGATCGCGGGGTTCGCGGTGACTCCCGTCCTCGCGCACGCGCTCGGCGTGGACGGCCGAGGTGCCGTCGCGGCGGCGACCGCTCCGCTGTTCCTCGCGATGTCCGTCGCGACGATCGGCGTCCCCGGTGCCGTCACCTGGTCGATCGCGAAGAACCCGGCGGCCCTGCGCAGGGTCCTCGGCCCGGGCATGCTCCTGGTGACCGGGGCAGGCCTGCTCGCCACCGCACTGCTCACGGTGTGCTCCGGCTGGCTCGGAGCGGGGTCGGGATCGCTCGCCGGACTCGTCACGATGGCGTCGCTCGCCCTCGTGCCGAACCTGCTCGCCGGTGTCCTCTGCGCGGCGGCGGCTGGGCTACACGCATGGAGTGCCGTCGCGCGCGAACGGGCACTCACGAACGGTCTCCGCCTGGCGGGCATCGCGATCCTCGCCGCGCTCGGCGAGCTCACGCCCACCAGTGCGGTGATCGTCATCGCATCGGCGCCCGTCATCGGCGCGCTGTCCTACCTGCCGCTCGTCATCCGACGGCGCGCCGTCGACATCCCGACGGAAGATCACGTTGGGGCCGGAGCCCTGGTCTCGTACGGACTCCGGATGTGGGCGGGCTCGCTGTCCGGGGTCGTCCTCAGCCGGCTCGACCAGACGGTCATGGCCCCGCTCGGCGGAGTCGACGAACTCGGGCTCTACGCGGTCGCCGTGAGCGTCGCGGGGCTCGTCGCGATCGTGAACCTCGCGGTGCGCGAGGTCATGTTCTCAGCGGACGCGGCGAACGACGACATCGAGTCGCTCGCCCGATCCGCACGGCTGTCCACGGCAGCCACAGCAGCCGGTGCCGTGGTGGTCGGGGCGACCGCGTCCTGGACCGTGCCGCTGCTCTTCGGCGCCGAGTTCACGACAGCCGTGCCGGCGACCCTGCTCCTGCTCGCCGCCGCGGTCCTCGGCAACAGCGGATCGGTTGCGGGGATCAGCCTCGCCGCTCGCGGACGCCCCGGACTGCGCAGCGCGTCCCTTGCGGTGGCCTCCGTCGTCAACGTCGCCGCGGTGATCCTGCTCGTGCCGCACCTCGGCGCTGTCGGTGCAGCCGCGGCGACGCTCATCGGCAACACGATCAGTGGTTGGGGGTGCGTGTACCTCCTCCACCGGATCACCGGCGTGCCGGCGCGATCGTTCGTCGGCCTCCGGCTTCGCGAGGACCTCACCGCGATCACGACCCTGATCCGCTCCCGGAAAGGCACGACCCGATGACCATCGCCACGACCGCCGTCCGCAAGGCGCGCACGCTCGCCAAGCTCCTCCGGTACGCCACCGCGAACCGCCTCTCCCGTCGGGTGGTGACGGACCCCACCGGACCGGTCGTCTCCCTGACCACATACGGCCCTCGGGTCGGCACGGTCCACCTGGCCATCGAGAGCATCGCGGCCGGAACCCTCCGCCCGTGTCGGCTCATCCTCTGGCTCGACGAGGTCGACGTGCTCGCGAACCCGCCGGCCGCGCTCCGCCGGCTCATGCGGCGGGGGCTCGAGATCCGTGCGACAGAGGATTACGGACCGCACAAGAAGTACTTCCCGTACGCCCGTTCGATCGGATCCCACGACGCCCCGCTCGTGACGGCCGACGACGACTGGTTCTACCCCAGGGCGTGGTTGAAGAGCCTCGTCGACGTGTCGACGTCGCCGTCCGGCGGATGGAGCAGCGCCGCCCACCGAGCCCGCCGTGTGCGGATCGAGGGCGGCTCGATCGCGCCGTACGCCCGGTGGGAGGTCGCGGACGACAGCGAGGTCACGGCGCGCACCATCGGCGTCGGTTGCTGGGGCCAACTCCTGCCGCCGGCCGTGCTCGACCTGGCACGGGAGGAAGGCGAGGTCTTCATGCACCGTGCCCCGCGCGCCGACGACATCTGGATCCACATGCTCACGCTCCGGGCGGGCCACCTCGTCCGCACCGCCGGCGTGCTGCCGGACGACTCCTTCGTACACATCCCGGAGCCGCGGGGCGCCCGTCCACTGCACGACGAGAACGTGGCCGGCGGCGGGAACGACGTTCAGATCGCGAAGACGTACGGTCCGGCCGAGATCGCGGCCATCACGGGACGTGAGCGGCACGCAACTGACCCCCGTTCCTGAGCGCCGGGCCCACCGCGGCATCGACGGCCGTCGGGGGGCACCACCATCGCGACGGCGTGTCAGGACGATCCGGACGTCGAGCGCAGGGGCGCAGCGGCCCGGTACAGCCCGGCGACGAGATCGTCGATCCGCCCCGTCGTGGTCGCAATGTCACGCTCGGCCGATGAGCGAAGCGCATCGTCATCACGGAGAGCGGCGCGCCAGCTGCTCACCCGGACGGGCAGGCCGACCGATGCGAAGTAGTCCCGGTACTTGCGCCCCGGCATCGCCGGCGTCAGATCGTCGAGGCTGACGAGCGTCACCGGCGTCTCGAGCGCGTTCGCGAGGATCACGCCGTGCATGCCCGAGCTGACGACGTACTCCGCCGCGCCGAGCAGTCGGATCATCTCGCGGGCGTCGGTCGTCGGATGGGCGATCCTGAAGCCCGCCCGCCGGTACTCGGCGACGATCGAGCGGCGGCGCCGGTCCGCATACTCCCGGTAGTGCGCGACGAACACCCGCCCGGAGCGACGGGACCGCGGCGTGATGCCGAATGCGCGGACCGCGAGCCCTGGGTCACCGAGCGGGACGCGGGCGTCGAGCCCGAAGGTGTCCCGGGTCATCGGGCCGCGGACCGCCAGGATGCGATCCCGCAGCACCGCGACCCGCGCCGGGTCGAACACGCCGGCGTCCTCGGACACCGCACCGGAACCGAGGACCTGACCGCGGCCTCCGTGGCGCACGTAGAGGTCCAGCAGCGAGCCGATCCCCACCAGGTCCTCGCGGCCGAGCGGCACCCAGCGGACGGGGCGGCCCGTGAGCTCGGGCAGGATGACGGCGTTCAGTTCGTCACCGTGGTTCGTGAACGCCGTGTGCGTGCCGGACACCTTCGTCGCCCAGAGCGCAGGCGCCTGCCAGAGCAGCCGAGCGGCCACGCGGGGGGCGCGGCGCGGGGACCACCAGTAGGCGTCGATCGGTGTGACGGCGGTCACTGTCCGACCGCTCCCGGCGCGGTGACCTCGGCACGGCGCCGACGAGCCGTGCGCGTCGGGTGGTCGCCGAGCGACTGCCCGGTTTCGGTGCCGTAGTACGAGGTGTAGTGGCTGTAGCCGTAGGAGTTCGAGCCCCTCGCCGGGAGCATCGTGACGACGGTGCCGAGCACCGTCGCGCCCACCTGCTGGAGGCTGTCGTGAGCAGCCCGGAGCTGCGGTCGAATACTCCGGTTCGAAGCGGTCACCAGGATGGCGCCACTCGTCATCGCCGTCAGCACGGCTGCGTCGGTCACGGGCAGGACGGGCGGGGCGTCGATGAGGACGTACTCGTACCTGCGGGACAGCTCGTCGATGACCGCCTTCATCGCCGCCGACCCGAGCAACTCGGACGGGTTCGGGGGGATGCTGCCGGCCGCGAGCACTGCCATCCTCCCTCGCCCCCACGGCTGCACGGCGTCGTCGAGCTCCACGGCACCGACGAGCACGTCGGTCAGCCCGACCGCACCCTCGACACCCAGGAGCTCCGCGGCACGCGGCCGTCGGAGATCCCCGTCGACCACGATCACGCTGTGACCGCCCTCGGCGATCGCGATCGCCAGGTTGGCGGTCGTCGTGGACTTGCCTTCCGCGGGCATGGCCGACGTCGTGACGAAGGTGCGGTGTGCCGACTCGAGCCCGACGAAACGCAGGTTCGTCCGCAGGGCACGGAAGGCCTCGGCAAGGGCGCTGCGCGGATCCGCCTGTACGACGAGTGGGCGGACCGCGGCTCGCGGGTCGAACCCGATCCCGCCGAGCACCGGGAGGTCGAGGGTGGCCACGACGTCCTGGACACCGCGGATCCGTGTGTCGAGTGTGGACCGGATGGCGGCGATCGCGACGCCGGCGAGCAGACCCGCGAACGCTCCGACGACCGCGTTCATGGAGATGTTCGGCGATGTCGGGCGCATCGATGGGACGGCGGGCTCGATCGTCTCGATCTTGACGAGGCTCTCGCCCCCTGATGCCGGCACCTCGAGCTCGTCTGCCACCACGGTGCGGAAGCTCGTCCCGATGGTGTTCGCGATCCGTGCGGCGAGCGCTGGATCCTCATCGGTCACGGCGACGTCGACGAGGACGGAGTTCGTGGGCGACGACGCCGACACCTTCCCCGCGAGCGCCTTGCTCGACATGTCGAGGCCGAGCTTGTCGACGACCGGGGCGAGGACCCGGGCGCTCGTCACGACGTCGACGTAGGAGCGGACGCGTTGCTGGGCTGCGTTGCCGCCCTGGAACGCGTCGACGGTGCTGTTGGAATCCTGCGACTGCACCGACACGAAGAGCTTCGTTGTGGAGGTGTACTCCTTCGTCATGAGCAGGCTGACACCGACACCGGCGAGCAGGCCGATGAGCGTCACCGCCGTGATGACGATCCAGTTGCGGCGGAGGAGCCGGACGTACTCGCTGAGTTCCATGAGTTCCCTTCGGGGGTGATCAGTGCTGCGTGATCGCGGGTCTGAGTGAGCCGGCGCGGAGGCCCGGTGTGGGGGTTCGGCGACGTTCATCGCGCTCCGCCGAACCCTCCGTCGACGACGCCGACGAGTGCGACGCGCATCGCGTCTGCGAGCCGCGCGGACATCGCGCCCGTCAGGTGTGTCCCGTCCGGCCGGACGAGTGTCCCGTCGAGCTCCGCCGGGCAGGCCCCATCCGCGCAGATCCAGCCCGCGGTGGGTACGTACGCCACCGTCGAGCCGGGGGATGACAGCGCCTCGACGGCCGCTCGTTCGAGCCGCCGCTTCTCGTCGAAGATCGCGTCGGTCGCTCCGAGGCACGGGGCCGCACCGGCGAACCGCGTCGCGCACGCGTTCGGGCTGACGACCGTCGGCGTGCCCTCGAGCAGGACGGTGTGCCCGCTGACCGCCGCGAGCCTGCCGAGGCTCTGCTCGACGGAGCGGGTCCAGGTCGTCGGTCGGTCCGACCCATCGTCGGGAACGAGGGAGCCGAGGTACGCCTGCGACGACGACGTGACGGTGAGATCCGGACGTGTCGCTTCGACGAACCCCTGCATGCGCTCCTGCGCGCGCGCACACTGGCCCGCGAACCGCGGTTGCCCGGTCGCCGGACCGCTCTGGAACGAGCCGACCGGGCACGAGGCGTAGCCGAGCGCGATGACGTGCCAGCCCGAGCCGAGTGCCTCGACGATGGCGGGCGTCCAGCTCAGCGCGACCGAGTCGCCGACCACCACGGCCGTGCGCTCGGCATCGGACGGACCCCACTCGCAGGTACGGGGATCCGCGATGTCCGCATCGCGGAGCCCGTTGCGGCAGCCGCCGGGACGCAGCGCGGGCGCGAGCGCATCCGGCGTCGCCCCGGCGAGCAGACGCGCGGGGTCGCCCTCCCAGTCCGACGATCGTGCGGCCGTGTCGACGATCCCTCCGAGATCCGCTGCGGGGATCGGCGGCGCCGGCGCTCGCCCGCCGGACGCGCCGTCGTCCGACGCGGCCGAAGCGCCCACGCCGAATGCGGTCGGCGGCTTCAGGGCCGCGGGCCCCCGGATCTGGGACGCGCTCAGCGCGACGAGCGCGACGAGCACGACGGTCGCCACCGCGGCGTCGGTGATCCGGTGTCGCCGCTGCCGCCTTCCGGCAGCCTGAGCGGCGGAGCCACCGGACGACGAGGCGTCAGCAGGCGGCGTGCCCCGTCGGCGGGCGAGGAACGGCCGTTCGATCCAGCGTTCGGACAGGACGGCGAGCACGATCGCGATGACGACCGCTCCGATGGCCGCGATCGGACCGCCGCCGGTGACGGCGGAGCCGACGATGACGACCGGGAAGTGCCAGAGGTACAACGAGTAGGAGATGCGACCGAACCAGCGGAGCTGCGGGTTGGTGAGCGCTGCCGTGACCGTACCGGACGCGCGGTCTCCGGAGGCGAGCACCAGGACCGTCCCGACCACCGGGACGACGGCCAACGGCCAGGGGAAGAGGCTCGACCCGGTCGTGCAGACGGCGCCGACGAGGATCATGACGACTCCGGCCACGAAGAGGACGGTGTGCACCGCACCGCCGGAACGCCGCAGGAGCGGACCGCCGATCGCGAGCAGGGCTCCCGCCCCGAGCTCCCAGCCCCGGGAGAGCGTGTCGAAGTACGCCGAGCCCGGGGAGAGCGAGGACTCCACGACCGCGAGCCCGACCGATCCAACGGTCAGGACGATCGCAGCGGCCAGCACGGCACGGCGCCCGACCAGGCGCCGCCTCCAGGGCAGCGCGGTGAGGAGGATGACGACGACGGGCCAGACGGCGTAGAACTGCTCCTCGACGGCGAGCGACCAGAAGTGCTGGAGCGGGCTCGCAGGGTCGGCCGCGTGCAGGTAGTCGGTGCCGACGGCGATGAGGTGCCAGTTCTCGACGAAGAGCGCCGACCACACGCCGTCGAGGCCGACGGACCACGCCCGTACCGGGTACCAGACCACCACCGCAGCGACCACCGTCGTGACGATGGTCACCAGCGCCGCCGGCAGGATCCGCCGGGCGCGTCTGGCGTAGAAGCCGGTGATGGAAATCCGCCCGGTCCGTGCTCGCTCGCGCAGCAGGATCCCGGTGATCAGGTACCCGGAGATGACGAAGAACACGTCGACACCGACGAAACCGCCGAGCGGTGCCCCGAACGCGTGGTACGCAACCACGAGGAGGACGGCGAGCCCACGGAGCCCCTCGATGTCGGTTCGGAATCGCGCCGTGTCCGGCACGATCGACCGGTCCTGATCAGGCATGGGGTCTCCACGGTTCGCTCAGCCATCGCGACCAGGCCGCTCGGCACGCGTGGTCGGCACGGGCTGCGAGTGCACGGGTCTGACCGGGATCGGCGGCCGCCGCGGCCGCGATGGCATCGCACCACGACGCCGCCGAGTCACCGGCCAGGTACCGGTCGTCCGGATACAGGTCGGCGATGCTCGACCCAGCGGGGCCGACCGCCGGCGTCCCGAGCTCGAGTGCACGGACGGCGATGCCCGACTGGAAGAAGCGCCTGTACGGGACGAGCACGGCGTCCGCGGTCGCCATGAGCTCGTCGAGACGCTCCTCGGACACGAACTCGTTCGTCACGGTCCACCCGCGGACCGCCGGCCAACGACGCCCGATCACCTCGAGGCGGTGGCTGTCACCGAGCCGTTCCCCGATCCGGACGAGCAGGTCGAGATCGCGGTCGGGCTTGTACTGCCCCAACACTCGGACGACGGGTCGATCCGGCACGCGGACGACGGGTCGGTCCGGCACGCGGTCGGCGCCGGACCCGACGGCGCGCGGCGACACCGGGTGGGGCAGCAGGTCCGGCGTGAGATCCGGGCAGTCCTCCGTCAGGGCGTCGCGCGCGGCGTCGCTGTGCACGACCACGCGGACGTCGCGCGCGAACGCTCCGATCCGCCGCGACAGGCGACCGTAGCCACGCCCGTGCACGAGGGGCCTGGGGTCGTGCATGATCAGCGCCGAATCGACCCGACGGCCGAGCACGACGCGCATGACGAGCCGGTCGAGGTGCCCGAGCACCGGCCAGGTCACGACGACACGGGCGCCGGAGCGCCGGACCGTCCGCCGAGCCGACCACAGTGCACCGACGTAGCGACACACCCATCCGAGTCCGGAGTCGCCGGTGACGCTCGGTTCGTCCACGTGCGCGACGGACACCCGTCCGACCGATTGCTCGAGCGAGCCGACGAGCCCGCGCGTGTAGTGCTGGAGCGCACCACCGAGGGTGTTCACGACGACGACGTCGCGGGCAGTCACGCGACCACCTCGAGCGCGCGTGTCGGCGTCGCCGCGGTGGGCTGCGCCTCCCGAACGTGCAACCAGGCATCTGCGGTCAGACGGCCGTCACGCTGCGGCAGCGCGCCGCGGACCGCGTCGCGGTCCAGGGGGGCGCGGAGGGCGCGCACGATCGCGCGGGAGAGCCGTCGACGGAAGGCCGGGCGCTCGACGTCGACGACCTCGTGCCCGTGCTCGGAGAGCCACGGCGCCAGGCCGGTCTGGTCGGTCGTGACGACCGTGAGGCCGGCGGCGAGCGCCTCCTTGATGGGCAGGCCGATCTGCTCCTTCCAGCGACCGTCCGGAACGGACGGCGCGACGAGGACGGTGCCGGACTGGAGGATCGTGGTGGCCTCGGCATGGGGCAGCTGGCCGACGACGTGGCGGGTCCCGGGGGACGCGGCAGCCCACGATGCGGCTTCGGCCTGCAGGGGGCCGGGGCCGATCATGGTCAGGCGTGCGCCGGGGACCATCGTCTCGATGGTCGGCCAGACGTCCATGAGCTCGCGGACACCCTTGCGCTCCTCCATCACGCCGAGGAAGACGCTGGTGAGCGGGGTCGGCTCCGTCGTCGTCACAGCCGGCGCCGGCAGCTCGGTCGTCAGCATCCGCTCGATGCGACCCGTGAACGGCAGGCGTGCATACGTGTCGCGAGCGGCGGCGCTCGCGAAGGCGATGCGGTCGATCGTCACCCCGGCGACGGCGCCGATGAGCGCCGTGACGGCGCGCACCACCCATGCCGGGGCGCCGTGACGGCCGCCGACGAGGGTCGCGAGGTCGTTGTTCTCCATCGCGTAGGTCACGACCCGGTGCCGGCGGCCCCGGACGACGCCGGCCGCCTTGAACCCGAGGACGAGGGCCAGGTGCTTCGGCCAGAAGCGCATCCAGAGCGGCTCGGGGACCTCGAGGATGCGGGCCGGCGTGGTCGTGAAGCGGCGGAGCGCGCCGGCGATCGTCACCCGGTCGACGCCGTCCGTCGGGGTCCTTCCGGCGAGGTCGTAGTTCGTGTCGAGGTAGAGGAGCTCGGCGGGGGTGCCGAGCCGGTGACGGTCGAGGTGCACCGCTCGCAGCTCCGGGACGATCCGCATGCTGGAGACGGCGGTCATGCGCCGACCCGCTCGGAGGGCGCAGGTCGAACGCCTCCGGTCCGGCTCGTCTCCCTCAGGACCGCCTCGTACCCGCTGCAGACGCCGGCCCAGGTGTACGCGGCGCGGGCACGATCGAGCGCCCGCGTCCGGAGCGATGCCTGCTCCGCCGGGTCGTCGAGCAGCGCGAGCACGGCGTCGGCGATCGCCTCCGGGACGGGCGGGACGAAGCGGGCGCCCGTGTCCCCCAGGACCTCACGGTTGTAGACGGTGTCCCGGGCGACCGTCGGCGCGCCGCAGTGCATCGCCTGCACCAGCGCCGGGTTGGTCCCGCCGACACTGTGCCCGTGGAAGTACGCACCGGCGCGCTGCCACAGTGCGATCAGACGTGCGTCGTCCGACACGTGGCCCAGCCAGGTCACGTTCGGCGTACGGGCGGCGAGGTCCTGCGCGGCGGCGTCGAGCGCTTCGCCGTATCCGGTCGACCCCACGATCACCACGGGGTGGTGCTCGGCGATCCGCTCCGCGGCCACCAGGAATTCCGGCACCGTGTTCTCGGGCACGAAGCGCGCCACCATCAGCGCGAACACCCGGTCCGCCAGATGCGCATCGTCCCCGTGCAACGGCAGAGCGTCGGCCTCGGTGCCGCCGTACGCGATCATCGTGCCGGTCGCGCCGAACTCCCGCCGCCAGTAGTCCCCGATCGCAGCCGCATCGAACACCAACCGGTCTGCGAACCGCGCCGTGAGGCGGGCGCCGCTCCTGAACACGAAGCGCGCCAGGCGGCCCCACTTCGCGCGCTCCCACTCGATGCCGTCCACGTTGACCACCGTCGGGATCCCCGCGAGCTTCAGCAGCGGCACCCAGTACCCGTTCGCGCAGTTCATCACCAGGGCGACGTCGGGGCGTCGGCGGATCGCGTCGAGGGTGGCGGTCAGCCCGTAGGTCAGTGTCGAGAGCGACCTCGACTCCAGTCCTCGTGACGAGCGACGGATGATCCGGGTGTCGAGCGACGGGTCGTCGGACCGCTCCTGCCCGGGTCGACCGTAGACCGTCACGGACCATCCGCCGTCCGCCAGGTGCGGGGCGATGTGCCGGACCGCGGTCTCGAATCCGCCGTAGTACGACGGGTACCCGCGCGTCCCGATGATGGCCACCTCCGGGCCGGCAGTCGGGCTGTCGGCAGAGCTGCTGGTGGACATGTGGCGGATCCCTTCTGCCGGACGATTCCGTACGCAACGTGATATCTCGTGTAGAAATGTTAGCAGACAACATTCACGCAATGAAGTGAGAGTACGCAGACGGAGGCCTCAGTGGGCGGCATCGCGTGGCAAGCCGGCGCTCCCCAGGGCGTCGACCGTCGCTCGGGGTGCCACTTCGGTCGAGCTCACCCTGGTCGCCCGGCCACGCCCCGGACCGGACCGCGGACACCAGGGGGATGCCGATCCTCCCGACCGCTGATCAGTGCTTCGACAGGAACGCGTCGAAGATCGCGACCGTGTCGGCAGCGTTCTCGACCTGCGGGCTGTGGTGGCTCGCAGGGATCACGTCGTACCGCGCCCCGGTGTCCGCCGCCATCTGCCGTTGCCACGGGATCGGCCACGCCCCGTCCCACTCGCCGTGCGCGACGAGCACCGGGAGCCCGGTCGCACGGAGCTCGGCGGAGGAGTCGGTGTGGTCCTCGAGGATGTGCCCGCCGGCGACGACGCTCAGCGGGCTCGTGGCGTCGAAGCGGTCTCGGACCAGGCGGATGTCGTCGGGCAGTTCGTCGTCGGGCCGGCACGCCCAGAGCGGGTTCGTGGCGTCGAACAGCTGGCGGAGGTTCCCGCCGGTGTCGTGCAGGATCGTCAGCTCGGTAACCTTGAGGTAGGGCCAGCCGTACGGGCCGGAGCAGAACTGCACGAGGGAGCGGAACGAGGACGGGGACGCGATGGCGGCGGCGCGGGCGATGACCCCGCCGAGCGAGTGCCCGACGAGGTGCACTGGCGCGCCGTCGTCGAGGAGCGCGGCGACCCGGACGACGTCGGCGGCTTCCTCGTCGAGCGAGTAGTCGGACGCCGACCCGGGCGCGGCGGAGTCGGCCTGCCCGCGCCGGCTGATCGCCACCGCGGTCCAGCCGGCCTGTCGGAGGAGTGGCATGAAGGTGCGCCAGTCCTCCTTCGAACCGGTGTACCCGGGGACGATCAGGACCGTACCCTTCGACTCGCCCGCCGGCACCACCCGGTAGACGGTGAGCCGTCCGACGGGCAGGTCGATGCCGACGACGTCGACGTTGTCGGGGGTGGGGAGGTGACCGAACGGCGGGACGGACGGGAACGTGTGCAGGCTCGTCATGCTCGCATCCTCCACCGGACTCGCGGTTCCATCCACGAGGGCGCCGTGCAGGCGACCGGGACGGACAGGTCGCAGGGACCGCTTGCGCACGACTGCCGGCGCGCGGCACACTGTTGCGACCTCAGTACGTCCCGTGAGGAAGCGCATCAGCAGGCCGGTGGCCTGCACCACCCGATGCCCACGCACACAGGAGGAGACACGATGTCACAGTCGACGCGGTCCGGGAGCAAGCACGCCATCCGGTTGAGCAACGACGAGGCCGAGGTCCGGGACGCTCTGCTCGAGCGCACCGAGCACGGCGCCGTCGGCCTCTCCGACGCCACCGAGGGGACGGAAGACGCCGCGAGACCCTGACACGGACGGGAGGACCGGTGCGGGACGACCGCGCCGGTCGCCTCCCGGGGTGGTCGCCCGGGCCGGCGGCGCTGCCGCTCGGGCAGGCTGTTCAGCGGTCGGTGCTGCCGACGATCGCCATGCCGGCGCCGCGGAGGCGACGTCGTTCCTGCGCGATCCAGGTCAGGAGACGGTCGTTCGTCCCGGCGACGTGCGCGGCGAGCAGGTCGGCGGCCCGGTCGGCCTCGCCGGCGCGCACGGCGTCGAGGATCGCGCTGTGCTCCTCCCACGCGGCGTCGCGGGCCTCGGGTGTGCGCACCTCGATCCACCGGGTGCGCTCGAGCCGTGTCAGCGCGTCGGCGATGGCGTCTGTGACGAACCGGTTCCCGCCGAGGGCCGCGAGGTCGAGGTGGAACGTGGAGCCCATGCGGATGCCCGCCTTGCGGTCCGGGGTGCCGCGGAGGGCGTCGAGGTGCGCCCTGACCTCGTCGAGCTGCTCGTCGGAGGCTCGGTCGACGGCGAGCCGGGCGGCCGCGGGTTCGAGGATCCCGCGCAGCTCCGCGAGCGACGCGATCTCGTCGAGGTCGATCGGGGTGACGGTCCAGGACCGTCCCTCGTGCAGGATGAGCCCCTCGCGCTCGAGCCGTGAGAGCGCCGCGCGGACGGGGGTGCGCGACGCGTGGAAGCGCGCCTCCAGTCCGCGCTCGGAGATCCGCTCCCCCGGTGCGATCTCGAGGGTCAGGATCGCTGCCCGGAGGTTGTCGTACAGCTGGGTCGTCTGCGACACGGGCGCGGCGTCGGTCGTCTCGGTCACGGCGAGCCAGCCTAGCGCCGCCGGACGAGCGATGGTATACCGTTTTTGTATACCAACTGATCCACCGTCCACGATCTCCGAGGGTCCGATGACCGCACCGCTCCGCGCCTGGACCATGCTCGCCCTCGGCGTCGCCGCCCAGGCCGCCGGAACGCTCGTCGTCACGACCCCCGCGCTGCTCATCCCGCAGAGCCTGCTGGTCTCCGTGATGCTGTTCTTGGCGACTTCGAGCGTGAAGCGGAAGTGGTGGCGCCGGTGGATACGACGCGGTCGAACTGCCCCTTCCCGTCGCTGTTGGTCTGCAGACCACCGGGGACGATCTGGATGCTGGAGCTGCCTGGCTCGACGTCGGAAGCGTTTTGAGCCGAATCAACAACAGAATTGTTGTGGAAGGTGCGGGAAAGGCCCGGTGTCGTGGTGACATCGGGCCTTTCCGGGTGGGGGTGGTCAGCCTTCGACGACGGTGTAGTCGAGGTTGGAGGTGTGTTCGTTGCCCTCGGTGTCGATGTAGGTGACGAGGGAGGTGGCGTGGCGGTATCCGACGTAGCCGGAGCCTTCCCAGGTGCCGTCCTGCTTGACCTTGACGGAGAAGTAGTCCGAGTTCGCGGAGCCGATCTTCACGGTCGCGCCGGTGGCGCCGGTGCCGGCGAAGGTGACACGTCCGTCGGGGGAGGTGACGGCTGCGCCGATCGCGGGCGTGGTGACCTCGAAGGGCAGGTCGACGCCGGGCTTGGTGACGGTGAAGGTGAGGGTCCCGGTCTGGGTGTTCCCGTCGAGGGTGTATTCCGTGGTCAGGGTGGCGGTGCGGAATCCGACGACGCCCTTCGTGGTCCAGGTGCCGTCCTTGCCGACCTTGGCGGTCGCGACGGTGGAGCCGGCGCCGGAGGTGAACCTCACGGTGGCGCCGGTGGTGCCGGTGCCGGTGAAGGTGACGGAGGCGTCATCGGAGGTCACGGTCGAGTTCGCGGCGGGGGCGGTGATGGTGAACGGCTTGACCGTTCCCGGGTTGCCGACCGTGATCCGGTAGGGGTGCTGTTCGGTTGCCCCGCCGACGGGCGTGACGAAGAACGTGGGGTTCGACGTGGTGTTGTCGGGGAAGTCGCCGATACCGGCCCACTTGCCGAGGCGGTTGACCTCGGTGCTGAAGATCTCACGGCCAGATCCGGCCTTGAGGACGACCGTCGAGCCGGGGGTGCCGATACCGGAGATGGTGACGCGGGGGTTCTGCACGGTCGATCCCGAGACCGGGTTCTGCACCTCGAACGCCTGGGTGAAGGGCTTGGCGACCACGCGGTGCTGGATCGTGGTGGTGTTCCCGTTCACGGTGTAGTCCACGAACGGGTTCGAGGTGCCGACCGCGACGATGCCGGACTGGGCCCAGGTCCCGTTGGCGTCCACGATCGTGTCGATGATCGTCCGCCCGTTACCGGCGCGCACGGTGACCCTCGCTTCGGGCTCGCCGGTGCCGCGGAACTCGAGCTCGCCGGACGCGTCGAGCTGGGTCTCCACGCCGTACTCCGGTGCGGTGATCACCAGTGGCGCGGTCGCATCCGCGTCCGGGTTCAGGGTGCGGACGTCCCTGGTGATGTTGTTCCCGCTGGAGCGCTGCGTGGTCTCGAGCACGTGCCTGCGGTCGTCCAGGTTCGACGTCTTCAGGCTCCAGTTGTGGTTGACCAGAACCGTGGTGCTGCCGATGACGGTGTCCTTGCCCTGCTCGCGGACCGTGATCTGGGAGCCGGGCTTACCGGTCCCCGTCATCGTCAGCTGACCGCCGTCATGGGCGGCGTTCTCCACCGGGCTCGTCACCGTCACCGCAGCTCCGTAGTCGATGTCGACCTTCGCGTCACCGTTCTTTTCGCCGTCGATGACCTGGTTCACGTGCACCGTGTAGACGCCGCCGGCGTTCGGGGCGGGCACCGTGGTGTCCCACACGCCCGAATCGTCGGTGGCCGCGGTCGCGGTCGCGACGACCGTGCCGTCGGTGTTCTTGACCTGGATCTCCGCGCCGGGCTGCGCGGTCCCGGAGACCGTGACGGGCTTGGACACGTCGGCGTCGAACGTCGCGGTCGCGGTCACGTCCCGCACCTCCAACGGCACGTCGAGGTCCAGCTCATCGGTCTTGGTCGTGCCCTCGAACTGCTCCAGGTGCACCGTGTTCGCACCGAGGCGCAGACCCGAGACCGTGTACTGCCACTCCCCGGACTCACCCGCCTGCACCTGGTCGTCGCCGTTGATCACGACGTACGCGTCCGGTTCCGCGGTCCCGGTGAGCACCGCACTGCGCCCGTGCAGATCCACCGACGTGACGTCGGCGGTAAAGGCCGGAGCGTCCACCTGGAACGTCGTCGATGCGACGGTGGTTGTCGCGTCCTCGGTCACCTGTTTCGCGGTGACGGTCTGCGAGCCGTTGCCGAGGCGCTTGGTGGAGTCGAACCCCCAGTTGCCGTCCGCGTCGACCGGGCCGCTGCCGAGCTCGTTGTCGTTCGCGTCGGTGACGGTGACGGTGGCGTCGGGCTCACCCGTACCAGCGAAGTGCGGCGTGCGGGTGGTGACCTCCGAGCCCTGGGCGGGCGAGGTCAGCGCCACCGGCTTCGTGGCCAACGAAAGAGCGAGGGAAGTAGAAGCTCCCGCGGCGATTTGGGTGACGGTCTTGCCCTTGAGTGAGCTGGGGATGCTCGTCTGGCCGCTGCTGTTGTTGCCCCAGGCGGTGATGGTGCCGTCGCTGGTGAGCGCGAGGGAGTGGTCGCCCCCTGCGGCGATCCGGGTGACGGTCTTGCCCTGGAGTGAGTTGGGGATGGTCGTCTGGCCGTTGCTGTTGGAGCCCCAGGCGGTGATGGTGCCGTCGCTGGTGAGCGCGAGGGAGTGGTTGCCCCCTCCGGCGATCCGGGTGACGGTCTTGCCCTGGAGTGAGCTGGGGATGCGCGCCTCGCCGAGGTAGCTTCCACCCCAGGCGGTGATGGTGCCGTCGCTGGTGAGCGCAAGGGAGTGGTTAGCCCCTGCGGCGATCTGGGTGACGGTCTTGCCCTTGAGTGAGCTGGGGATGCTCGTCTGGCCGCTGCTGTTGTTGCCCCAGGCGGTGATGGTGCCGTCGCTGGTGAGCGCGAGGGAGTGGTAGTACCCCGCGGCGATCTGGGTGACGGTCTTGCCCTGGAGCGAGCTGGGGATGCTCGTCTGGCCTCGGTTGTTATCACCCCAGGCGGCGACGTTCCCGACAGCGTTCCGCAGGGTGGCACTGCCCGCCTGGGCGCTGGCCGATGAGCTGCTGGCGGTCGTGGCTGCCTGGGCGATGGGGGTGGATGCGAGTGCACCCAGGACGGTGGCCGCGGCGACGGTGCAGGCCGTCGCGGACCGGAAGAAACTGCGCACGGAGGGCGTCTCCTTCATGTGAGAGGACAGGCTGATGATGCGCGCGAACAACACGTCGCACATGTCAGAGTGTACACGTAATATTTCACAGCAAAGGTCGGTCTCGGCTACCAGGCCCTCTGCTCCGCCCCGATGCGAACTGCGCATCATGCTCGGGGTGGGGGCGATCCTCCCCTGCACGAGCAGGGGACCCCGCTCGCGGCCGCCGGACTGCTCGCCGCGGCGCCGACCCTCGGCATGGTCCTCACACTCATCGCCTGGGGCGCGGTCACCGACCGGCTCGGCGAGCCGCCAGCGGTCGCGTCGTGGTGGGGTGGTTCCCCAGGGAACGGCGGGGGCTCGCGATGGGCATCCGGCAGATGTCGCAACCGCTCGGTGTGACCCTCGCGGCCGTCACCGTGCCGCAGCTCGCGGAGGCGTCCGGCATCCGCGCGGCACTCGTCCTGCCGGTCGTCCTCTGCGCGGTCCTCGCGGTGCTCTGCGCGGTCGGCATCGCGGACCCGCCGCGTCCCGCCCGCGCGGGGGCACCGGTGGAGCACGTCGTCAACCCCTACCGGTCGACCGCCTTCCTGTGGCGCATCCACGCGGTGTCGGTGCTGCTCGTCGTCCCGCAGTTCACGCTGTCGACGTACGGGCTGGTCTGGCTCGTCGGCCTCGGATGGTCCACGGCCGCTGCCGGGCTGCTCGTCGGCGCGTCGCAGTTCGTGGGCGCCGTGGGGCGCATCCTGGTCGGCGTCTGGAGCGACCGGGTCGGGTCCCGCGTCGGGCCCCTGCGCGTGGTGGCCGTCGGTGCGGCGGCCGTGATGGGGCTGCTCGCCCTCGTCGACGCGACGCACCTCGCCGCAGCGGCGGTCGTCCTGGTCGTCGCGACGAGCGTCACCGTCGCGGACAACGGGCTGGCGTACACCTCGGTCGCCGAAGCGGCGGGGCCGTTCTGGTCCGGGCGGGCACTGGGTGCGCAGAACACCGGCCAGTTCATCGCGGCGAGCGCCGTCGGCCCGGGCGTCGGGGCGTTGGTGTCCGCGCTCGGCTTCGCGGCGTCGTTCTCGATCGTGGGGCTCCTGCCCCTGCTCGCGCTGCCGCTGGTGCCGGGTCGGGACCGCTCGCACGACTGACGCCGGGCAGGCGTTCCTCCCCCTGGACGCGCCCGGTGCGGTGCGAGGACGGGAGGCGCGGCGCCGACCGGCACCGCGCCTCCCGTCCGCTGTCCGGTGTCGGTCAGGCCGGTACGGTCGGCCCGACCGGCCAGCGCAGGAGCGCCGAAGCGGCCGCACCGCTCGGCAGCGACGCCGCGTTCACCAGGACCAGCTCGGCGTCGGTCAGCACGATGGCACGCACCAGCGCGCAGACCGCCGGGACCTGCCCGAGCACGCCGGCTCCCGCCGCCTGCTCGGGCGCCGTGGCGACCCAGGGGGCGGCGTCGAGCGCGTACAGCGTCCGGTCGCCGAGCGCCCCGGCGTCGAGCGCGACCACGGCGGCCTGCGCCTGCTGCAGGGCGGACACCACCGCGCCGATGCCGCTGACGCTCTCGTTGTCGCCGCGGCCCTCGTGGGTGCGCAGGAGGTCCTGCACGTCGTGCCGCCGCGAGGCGAGGATGCGGGCCAACGCCAGGTCGACGTGCTGCACGAGCGCCTTCTCGGAGGCGTCGTCGGCGCGCGGGTCCACCGCCACCTCGGTGACGAGCGCACGGGTCGCCGTGGACAGCTCACCGCGGAGCAGCTCCCGGGCGCGGATGTCGCCGGCGACGACGATCAGCCTCGGCGACGTCGCCTTCACGGTCTCCTCGATCGCTGCCGCCACCTCGCCGGCGGTCTGCTTCCAGATCTCCTCGGTGTGCTGCTGCCAGTGCGGCTGCTTCCAACCGGCACCGGACTTCGTCTTGTGCAGGGTGTCGGTGCGGCCCTGGATGCGCTGCTCGTCCTCGGCGGCGCCGGACGGGGCGTGTCCGAGCCGGTAGCCGCGGAACCCGCCGCCCTCGAGTCCGACCTGGACGACCAGGAACGGCAGGTCGAACGGGCGGTGTGCGAGCAGCGGCAGCAGGTCGGGGACGGCGCCGGTCCCGATGGACTCCTGGCCGTGCAGGTGCCCGGGCAGCACCTCGCTCAGCACGAGTTCGTCGTCGCGGACGAGGACGTACCGGGCGACCGGCGCGGGCACGCCGGGCTGCTCGACGAGCTCGTCCTCGATGACCGCGACGGCACGGTCCGAGCACCCCTGCTCCTTGAGCGCGTCGGAGACGGTCCGGCGCTGGAGCGCTGCGAGGCGCCGGGGGTCCTCGCGGTTGCCGGACGCGTCGACGTAGGCCCAGGTCCAGGTGCCGGGGGTCTGCAGCGTCTGCACCAGCTCGGGCTGCAGCGCGGTGGTCTCACGCGTGGTCTGCGCCATCGCCGGCCTCCTCCCCGGTGTCCTCGCTGGTCTCGGTCGTGAAGACCGTGCCGTCCGCAGCGGCCTCCGGCACGTCCGCGTCGCCCTCGGCCGTCGTGTCGGTGGCGTCGTCGACCAGCGCCCCCTCGCCCTCGCCGGCGTACCCGGAGGCGGAGACCGTCTCCGGGCTGTCGGTGTCGTCGGGCACGGGCTCGGACTGTCGGAACTCCTCGACGTGCGCGTTGCTGCCGTGACCCTGCACGATGCTCTGCGCCTCGTGCGCGAGCTGCTCGTCGAGTTCCGGACGGTGGGTGGTGTTCCCGCGATCGGTCATCGCTTCTCCTCCCGTTCGTGCCGTCGGCGGCCCCGAGGACGCCGCGGCGTGCGATGTTGCTCTGACCGTCCACGGTGCGCGCATGCTGCTGGGCTCGTCCGGAGGTCGGAGCGAACGCGCAGCAAGGGCCGCGAGCGCGAGGTCTGCGCTACTCGCCCGCGTCGAGCGCGCGGAGCGCCTCGGGGTCGCTCTGCTCGAGGAACGCGATGAGGCGCTCCGGCTCCCCCGGCTCCTCGATCGCCTCGGCGGCGCGGCGCAGCGCGAACAGCGCCCGGAGCACGCCGCGGTTGGGCTCGTGCGACCACGGCACGGGACCGGCACCGCGCCATCCGGCCTTCCGCAGGGCGTCGAGCCCGCGGTGGTACCCGACCCGGGCGTACGCGTACGACTCGAGGGTCGCGCCGCGCTCCCACGCCTCGTCGGCGAGGAGCGCCCACGCGAGGCTGGACGAGGGGTGCGACACCACGACGCTCGCCACGGGGGCGTCGGCGGCGAGCGCCGCGGTCACCTCCGGCTCCTCGGGCAGCAGGGTCTCGGGGTTCGGCGTGGGGTTCGGCAGCAGGTTCTCCGGCATGCCCCCAGCCTGTCACCTCCCGCCGTGTGCGGGTCCGGACCGCGGCGCGGGATGCATCCGTCCCCGGCGTCAGCGCTTCCGCGTCGGCCGGATCGCCAGGGACTCGACCGTGCCGCGCTCGGGCAGGTCGACGACGGTGCGGACGGCGGCGGCGACGTCCTCCGGCGCGAGGTAGTACGCGGTGTCGTAGTCCTCGCCGAGCTTCTCGGTGAGGGCGCGCTGCATGCCCGAGTCGGTCCGGCCGGGGTGCACGCTCGACACCCGGACGCCGTTCGCCCGCTCCTCTTCACGGAGCGCGTCGGCGAAGGCCCGCAGCCCGAACTTCGACGCCGCGTACACGCCGCCGCCGGGACCGGCGGTGAATCCGGAGCCGCTGTTGATCGGCACGACGATGCCCCGTGCGGCGCGGAGGGCGGGGAGCGCCAGGCGCGTCAGTTCCGCGACCGCGAAGAGGTTCGTGGCGAAGACCTGCTCCCACACCGAGCGCGGGGTGTCCGCGATCCGCGTGCCCTGCTCGACGCCGGCGCTGTGCACGAGCACGTCGAGGCGGTCCGGCAGCGCGGGGAACTCGCCGGCGCCGAGGTCCCCCACGAACGGCGCGGCGCTCGGCAGCTCGGCGACGAGGGCGTCGACGGCGTCGGCGCTGCGGCCGCCGACGAGCACGTGGTGGGTGCGACCGAGGTCGACCGCGATCGCCCGGCCGATGCCGCGGGTGGCGCCCGTCACGAGCGCGGTCGGTCGGGTGCTGTCGGGAGGCGCGGTGTCGGTCATGCGCACCAGCCTACGGAGGCTGCGCGCCCGCCCCGCGCCGCGCCGCGCCTCCAGGCCGTACCATCCGTCCCGCGGGCGTCGCGTCCCGCGCCGGTCCCGTCCCGGCGCCCCTCGACTGAGCAGAAACCGTCGGGTCGATGGCCCCCACCCGACGATTCGTGCTCACTCGACGCCGGACGAGGAGGCGGGCCGACGCCGACGCCGCACCGACCACACGACCGCCGTGGCGCCGACCACGAGCGCGACCAGCGCGACGACGCCCCACGGCGACCCGGCGGCCGCCGCGACGACCGTCCAGAACAGGGCGATCCCGACGGTCGCGTACACGAACGCCCACGCGACGCACCCCGGCAGCATGGCGAGCGTGTACCGCCACCACGGCACCCGGGCGAGCCCCGCGGCCGCGTTCACGACCGTCTGCAGCCCGACCGTCAGGAAGCTCAGCGTCACCACCGGCAGTCCCCACCGGTCGAGGACCGCGGCCCCGCGCCGGACCGCAGCGGAGTCGAGCCAGCGTCCCCAGCGCGATCGCGCAGCGCCGGCCACCGCGCCGCGGGCCAGCCAGTAGGTCGCCTGGGCGCGGCAGGTCACCACGACGAACAGGGCGAGGACCAGCCACCAGAACGGGAGCCCCTCGAGGAAGGACGGCACGGGCGCACCGTACCGCCCGTCCCCGGGAGCGTGCCGTCAGCGGCGGTCGGAGTCGGCTTCCTCGCGGATGCGGATGCCGTCGAGGACGTCCTGCGCGCGCTTCTCGTCCTGCTTTTCGATCTGCCGGGTGTCGCGCTCGGGGAGCTGGATGTCCTCCTCGGCCTTGATCCCGGCCTGGAGTTCGCGGCCCCGCTCGATCTCGGCGTCGAACTCGGCACCGAACAGCAGTGCGTTGTTCGTGATCCAGATCCACAGCAGGAAGACGATCACACCACCGAGGGAGCCGTACGTGGCGTTGTAGTTCGAGAAGTTCCCGACGTAGAACCCGAAGCCGACACTGGCGATGATCCAGATGAGGAGCGCCAGGATCGACCCGCCGCTGACCCAGGTGAACTTCGGCTGGCGCACGTTCGGCGACCAGTAGTACAGGACCGCGACGACGGCGATCGCGATGACGAGCAGGATCGGCCACTGCACGATGCTCAGCACCGTGGCCGCCACGTCACCGAGGCCGATCACGTCGCCGAAGCTGCGGGCGAGCGGCCCGGACACGAGGGCGAGCAGGCCGATCACGAGCAGGATCACCGTGGCGAGCGTCACGCCGAGCATGGTCGGGCGGAGCTTCCAGATCGGACGGCCCTCGCGCACGTTGTAGATGCGGTTCATGGCACGGCCGAACGCGCCCACGTAGCCGGAGGCCGACCAGAGCGCGCCGAGGATACCGACGATGAACGTGATCGGGGCTGCGGGCGAGCGCACGAGGTTCTCGATCGGGCCGCGGATGAGCTCGACGACCTGCTGCGAGCCGACGTTGCCGATGATGTCGAGCAGCGTCTTGATCGTCGAGTCCGCCTGCCCGACCAGGCCGAGGATCGACACCACGGCCAGCAGACCGGGGAACAGCGCGAGCACCGAGTAGTACGTGAGGGCCGCCGCGAGGTCCGTGCACTGGTCGCTGCCGAACTCGCGCAGCGTCTTCTTCAGCGTGTAGACGAGCGTGGGCTTCTTGAGGTCCGTCGGGCTGTCCGGCTTCCGGTCGTCGTCCGGTGCCGGCTTCTGGTCTTCGGTCGCCATCGTCTAGCCCTTCGCCTTCGCGGCCCGCTTGGCCGCCTGCTTCGATCGCTTCGCCGCCTGCTTGCGGTTCTTGTTCGCCCGGCGCTGCACGGCGGCGATGCCGGCGCGCTGCTTCACCCGGTCCTTGTGCCCGGGGTCGCGCTCGAGCGCTTCCTCGGCCGCCTTCCGCCGGGCCTTGCGGCCCTTGCGTCCGGGCTGTCGCTGCTCGGCCCAGGTGGGCCCGTCGCCCCGGGGGCCGAACGGCAGCAGCGTGGTGAACGCCATCGACGCGGGCGGGTCGGCGAGGCGCCCGGCGGGGCTCCTGCGGATCGCGAACCCGAGGACGATCGCCCCGACTCCGGCTGCTGCCGTCACACCCATCGCCACGAGGGGCGTCGGGTCGCGGTGCCAGCGCTGCTTCGCCTTCGCGATCGCGAGGCGCGTGCGTGCGGGGACGTCGGCGCGCCGACGGATCTCGTCGACGCTGCCGGTCAACCGCTCGCGCGTGCGGACGTTCGCGAGTTCGAGCTCGGGGAGACTCTCCTTGGCCATACGTAGTACCTACCAGGAGCGCTTCGATACCGCGCCCAGCCGACCCGGTCTACCGTGCGCGTCATGCTCTTCCGGGACGTCGCCGAGGGGATCCACCGCCTCGAGATCGCGCACACCAACACCTACCTCGTCGAGACCGGCGACCAGCTGCTCGTGGTCGACGCCGGGCTCCCCGCCGCGTGGCCGCACCTGCTGCTCGCCGTGCACGACCTCGGCTACACGCCGGCCCGGGTCGAGGGGCTGCTGCTCACGCACGGGCACTTCGACCACGTCGGCACCGCCGCGCGGATGCACCGGGAGTGGGGAACGCCCGTGTTCGTGCACCCGGGGGACGCGGAACTCGCGGCGCACCCGTACTCGTACCGGCCGCAGACGAACCGCTTCGGCTTCGTCGCGGTGCACCCGGGCGGGCTGGCCCCGCTCGGACGGATGCTCCTCGCCGGTGCGGCGACGGTGACCGGCGTGTCCGACACCGCTCCGCTCGAGTCGCGCGCCGACGTGCCCGGGACGCCGTGGATCATCGAGACGCCGGGTCACACCGACGGGCACGTGGCGCTGCACTTCGCCGACCGGGACGCCGTGATCGCGGGCGACGCGCTGGTGACGTTCGACCCGTACACGGGCGGGATCGGCCCGCGCGTGGTCGCGCCGGCGGCGACGGCGGACATGGACACGGCGGTCGCGTCGCTCGACCGGCTCGCCGACACCGAGGCGAGGCACGTGCTGCCCGGGCACGGACCGGGCTGGTCGCTCGGCGCGCGGGCGGCGGTCGCACGGGCGCGCCGCACTGCGGGCGCCGCGTAGCGGACGGGGCGCGGCAGCGGCTCGGCGCGGCGCGGCGCGGGGCGGGGTCGTCCTGGTCGCGAAAGCGACAGATCGCCGCCGACGTTCCGCGCACATCTGTCGCTT
>Ga0265780_10002394_pt1 | contig 25472 bp, 27 predicted proteins | sample P1T30metagenome_FD_192432 | JGI IMG/M metagenome (GOLD analysis project Ga0265780, IMG submission 192432) | Plant litter microbial communities from East Loma Ridge, Irvine, California - P1 T30 | ecosystem: Environmental > Terrestrial > Plant litter > Unclassified | place: USA: California... | reverse complement strand
GGCGCGCAACGGACCTTCGATAATCGGCCATCTTTCTAGATCGATAGAAGATAGCAGCCCACGCTCTGACTTTGCAACGGCCTCGTTCACGCCTGCCCGTCGTCTGCCACAGTCTACCATCCTTGCGAATTTCACAAGGCCCGTACATGTAGCCGCACAGAATGCCGCTTTCAGTCTTTGTTCTGGCCACTAAATGTCAGGGGAGTGGGACTCATTCAGGCACCAGCAGCGTGAACTAGGTCGTTGCAAAGTCTTCTCCCAGGTTACCATCTTCGACACCTCTGCTTGGCTGCAACACCTCATCGGCTTCTTTGTCTACTAGACTTCTTCCGCTTCGTGCCAAGCTATCAATGGATCGAGCGCAACCAACATCCTACGCGCATCTATCTAATATCAGGACTACGAAATGACGACAGCCAGAGTGTTCTCTCCCAACTCGCGCAACCGAGCTTGCCAATGAAGCACCCGCATCAACGCCAAACTCCATGGTTCATATTACAAACAAGACTGCCGGTCCCACTCTAAGCAAGCTGGACATATATATCTCAACCAGCCCGCCAGTCTGACGCGTGCGCTGCCGTATGCCTTGGCAGTGCAGCTTGGCAAAGCATGGACATTGACTAGAATTCAGTCAAGGTGCTTCGATCATACCTGACCCGACGTTGGGTCCACCAATCATCGAGCCTGGCGTCGCACCTATAGGGTGATCTTTACAGTTCGTACTTGCAAGCGTTATCAGCAGCAATGACCGCAGCTAACACAATCCAGCGTCCTCCTATATGATCGCGCCATAGATCTTCCGAGCGGTGACCGTTTTGGTGAAGCTTGTCCGATTCCCCGCGAACCAACAAACGCCGTTCATGCAGGGTTCAGAAGCATTGCGTACTCAAAGTCCCAACTCTCAGGGCTTATCATCATACACACTGGCCATCTGCCTAGAATTCAAGCTTCCATTATCTTAACTTCTGTCATTGCCGCAGGGTACCCATCGCATATGCTGAAGACGTCTGGACACTGGCGGTTCCCATGTCGAAATCATTTATGGGCGCGATTTTGGCACCCTTCTAACTACAGCCTTGTCAATCTTTGAACACGAATTTACACAATGATTGCCCGAAATTCCTTCGTCTTGTCCCATTGTACTGGCCGTAACCACCGTCCGTCTGTTGTAGTTCCAGGCACCAAAAGCAGCTACAGCAAACTCCAACCTATCTACTCCGTTACCTCTTGCAGTCATAATATTTCCAACAAGCACCATCAACAAGAGTGCAGCAATATGACGAAGAGGACGCTTTTGTGTGCTAGTACTCTCCACTGCAACCTCCATGATGCATCCTCGCCCTTGGTTGTCTCTCTGGTACATATCATGATCCCTCGTAACAATGGATATATCAATTTACGTCATCCAGCAGTGTACGCCTGGCGCTCAGCCTCCAGATCAGAACTTTTTCAGCTCACCGGGCATCTACGTTGCACGATTGATCGCCGCAACAGTGAGGGCTACTCTGTTGTTGCCACCAGAGTAACACAAAGCTATGGCACCTTCCTCGAGGATCCTGACTGCGTACCTCCAGGCTATTCGTTGATTGCTCAAGGCATTATCAAATGGGCTTCTTGCCTTCGACATCACGGTCCATGTCTTAGGTACCTATCATCGTACGTGCTCAAGCATGACTATCATAGGCCGACCCTATCTACGCATCGACCAACTGCACAGACAATTAATTGGGTTCATGGGTACTTTACCCCGCAGCAAGGCAGCGCAGGGCATCTATTGTTCTCTATTGTGCGACCAGCTTGCGTACTGCCTACTCTAGGTAGCCGAAGGCGCGTGCTCAAAGCTCCCGCGCAAGATGGAGGTGTGTATAAGTTGCTCACCATCTGCTCTGAAACACATTCATTCTGCCAACCAGAGAGCGATCATACTCTAGACACACTTGGAAGATCGGCTCCATCACCACCATCCTGGTGTCACTTTCGGCAGAGTGAGCCTCGAAGCACAAATCCTCACCCTTCACCACCTCCAAACGCTTCCACAATCTTCGATTGCCTCTCTAGGGCGCTTCTACAGGCCCACTTAGTCCTTCGCTTCCATCGCGACACGGTCGCGTCAGGCTTGGCGCGCCTCCGCTGGGCAATATTATAGTAGGCTTCACCCCCCCTCCACCTCTGTTCCCCTCAAGCAGCAGCGCCAACTTTGTCTTTTTGTCACAGGCTCTAAATACAACTGTTACTAATTCGATCTGGTTTAGGCTTCTGTACATACGACCGTGAAGTTTGGCTGGAGACGAAATCGGTCAAGGTATGTTGACTCGGCTTCACTTTCATCGCACTGAGCTACATGTTAACTGAAATTCGTATTAGATGAGCGCCGAAGACAGCTTTGTGCAGGGCTCAGCAAGCCTGAACGACACTTTTGGCCCGGGTCCCAAGGTTGCCTACCAGAGGGCTGTCAGGCTGCCGACGTCTTCTGCTAATGGGGCCCCATTAGCAGCAAGGAAGCAAGTCCAGCTGCATCACCCTTCTGCAGCAAGCGCAGTCAAGACCAACAAGGATGTGACCTTGTGGTTGCAGCAGAACCGGCCTGATGTGCTTGCACAGATGGCACAACAAGGCAATCATGCCAACATGGGCATGTTGCCAGCAAATGTCGCGCCTCCAGTTCCTGGAGTTCCTGCCAACTTTGTTGCACCGCAAGCACCAATGTAAGCACTCGGTATAGTATAGCTTACCAAATCATCCACTAATTTCTCTATTAGGGCGCGACACCATGCCAATCTTGCGAAGAAGCTGAAGCACTGGAATCTCCAGATGACCCAGCAGATGATCGACGCCAACGAGCAACTCTTCAGCGCCGACCAGGAGCTTCGCTCAGCAAATGAGCAAATTTCTGACCTGCAGTATCAGCTTGTCGCGCAGAATGGGTTTCAGCGACGGAGGAACCAGAAGTCGAGCACAGCTTTCTCGGCAAATGCATACGTGAAGAGCCCGAGCCACGATCTTTCTGCGAAGAGATTTGCAGTCCGCCCATATGAGCCCGCTTTGGTGGTCCCTTCACCCACTAGAAGCATTTCAGCAAGCTCTTCTGGCCCACCGGCTACACCTACCACACCCTACCTTCCTTCAACCCCGAACCAACATGCAGGCAAGCGACATCATCGCACCGCAACTCCAGAACAGCGCGAGATCCGCTCCATAATGCAAGCGCCAGTATACACGCTCGGCATGGACCCTCAGACCGACCGCGGCCTACTTAGCGACTTCTTCGAGGCGATCAAGAACTGGGCATCTGATTACACCGTCCACCTCCGCACCCTTTCCGCTGAGCAGATCCACAGCCTCGCTGTCCACAGCGCAATTGCCAGCGGTATTGGCCCGCCATCTCAGCTCATGATGCTCGTCACAGAGAAGGACATGCTCATCGCCATGGTCGCCGCAATCGTCAGCCGCTACATTTTCACCCGCACCATCGACGAACACGGTCTATACCTCAGTGGACACGCCAACGCGCAGATCACAGAGCAACTCGCATACGAGTGGACGCGACTGTTGCCATCAGAGCATGAGAAGAAAGATGAACTCCTACAACGCCAGAGAGCCATATACACTGCCATCAAAGCTCAGCACGACCACAAGTCCTGGCGCAAGACTTGTGCTGAGATATTCACTGACTCGCTCCTCTCCTCTCTCGGCGGCCTTCTCGCCACGAACCTCCCTACCCACATCATAAAGTACCGCGAGCATGTTATCCAAGAACTCTTCGTCAAGGGCTACCGCATCGGCTTCCGTCTCCGTATGGCGGCTGTACGTTGGGACTTTCATTGGCCAATTCACGGCGCGACGTTCAACAGCAGCACAATGGTCAACGAGTCAAGGATGCTATATGGAAATATCCTCAAGACGATGAGAGAGGTAGTCGCGCACGAGGAAGAGCACGTAGTTAGGTTCTCGATCAGCCCGACTATCAAGAAGAAGGATTGGGGCGTTGGAGGCGGCGGCGCGGCTCAAGTTGTTCATTCCGGATTGGTGCAGCTCACGAGGCGTGGATGGTTGTGAGGTCAGACATACCGAGATATGAGCAGGAACGACTTTGAAAGCACGAAGTTGATGGACGACTATGGATTCACGGCGTTGACGGATGGCACGATATCACGAATTTTGTTTCACAAAGGTTGAGAACTCAGGTACACCCGGATGTGAGTAGGACGACTTTCCTAGCATGGATTTGATGGATTTGATGAATTCACGGTGTTGGTGGACGGCACAACATCACGGATCTTGTTCTACATAACGAGACTTGCGTGGTCCGGTTGAACAAACATACACCGAACCACTTCTGTACATCACGGGAAAAGTTACATAGACCTCACACTTGCAAGTGTGTACACTATAATAGATCAGATAAGTCCCCTCAAAACCCTGCTCCTCGCCATGCATGTCCCTGCCCTCGGTCCCATGTCCCAGCCAATCTACCCGCCCGCATAATAATGTCCCCACCCCCGATCCGCGACGCGAACTGCGGCAGGAAGCGAAACGGGCCTGCCCTCGCTTCCACCACGTTTAACCTGTTCACCTCCCGATCAGTGCAGACGCTCACCGCACATGCGGCATGAATACACGTGCCCATGGGCGATGTTGAATGCTTCATCGGAGAAGAGTCCGGTCAGCAACGACAGTATCAAACACAATGGGCCGACAGTGTCAAACATACCACCTACAGTCTCACATGCCACCGCCCTACAACCCAAACAAATTTTCTGACAGCGCTGATCGGCTATGTTTGGAAGTTCGATTCAAGCGCACGCAAAAGGCCCGCAAACCTAATCGCCGCCGTTGCTAGATCTGTGTGTTCCGCCGTCGCGCGACGTCGCGTGTTGCAGAAACGGATTCGGATTTCGCGTTCCCGGGCTGGGTAAATGCTGGATTAGGCGGGTAAAAATTGTGATGAGGGCAGGGGTGTGGAATCGGGGAGGGGCGGTGGAGATGTGGATAATGGATGTGGAGGAATTGGAATTTTTGAGATTAGAGGGGTCCATTCGGTGCCTTAATGGTATGTGTTAATGAGTGCCACAGTTGGAGACAGACAGAGAAAAGGATGTATCAAGAGAGACATTGTCCGAGCAGTGAAGGCGGTGTGTAGATGATATTGCGTCTTCTAGTTTGCTACTGCGAGGTGTTGTACTGATAGAGCAAGGAAAACACGTGCGGGCGATGGGATATCAAGAAAAATCAATAGCGCATGCGTGAAAACTCAAATGAATAGAAATAAGAAGAGAAAACAATTAATTCATGGCGACTAACACTCATGCTTTAGATCCCAGCCCGGCATCGACATAGCGCGGCCATGTGTTGGTGAATACTAGGTACTTGATGCTCTCGAACGCCGCATCGAAGACTTCCTCCGAGAACTCGCTGGGTACGATAGACCGCGTACTCGCCGTGCTCGATGTCGTGCGGTTAGACTCGAGACTGGCGGGGCGGCTGAGCGTGTCTTCCCACGGGCACACGACATTCTCTCGCAGTCCTGGAGACTTGAGCGCATCTGGCGTACTGCTGCGAGGCATGTATGGGTCGAATTCGACTTCTGAAAACATGTTCTGTAGCGTCTTGAAGATTTTGTACTCGATGTTGATGGGTGTCTCGGCGGTGAAAGGGTTGACGAGGGTGAAGTATATGAGCGATGCGTCATTGAACATTTGGCGGCGCTGCGCGGTGGTGACGATTTTCAGGAGGCACCACTTCTTTTTGAAGTTGCGTACTTCGCGGAGGAAGATTGTGTTTTCGGCTGTGAATTCACGGGACGCGGCCCAGGCGATCAGTGGCTCGATGCTGTTCTCAATACTGGATTCTAGCGCTTGCATCGATGCTTTCGACTTTAGCTCTTTGCTGAAGATTACGGTCGATGACTTGGTGGAGTGTGTAGAATGTGTGGAGGTCAGGGATTCTGTCTCGAACGTGGAGGTAGTCCGCTGGCAAGGCTTCGATTTGAAAGCATCGCGCAGTGGAATGATGATGAGTACTTGTTGGCATACGATGAGCGACGGTATAAACCTGCAGCGAGTCAGTTGAAATTCATGTGATCATTGTCACACAGTCAAGTTTAGATAGACCCTGCGTTTGTGTACACAGAAATATGTTTGGGTACATGTTACACTTACCATCCAGCTGGCGCGAAGTACTTGTTGATGCTCATCACACCTCCAAGGTTCGAGAAGGTAAATGCGATCCACAGTGGTGTACCGGGGAGACTGTGGAATGGTCAGCAAGGTTCGAAATGTGTAGCGGGTTAGAAATACCCTGCAAGAATCGCAAGTCTAGTTTGCCATGCCCAAGAGTGCACATCTTTGATGTGGCGGATTTTCCACAATATCCATGGTCCAACAACGATAGTCCAAAACAGCTGTACGAAGATGGATGGGATCCTGCAGACAAGTCAATAGCTGTCAGTTTATTCCACAAGAGCCTCCTACCATTCAAAGCCTCTACGGCATTCCCGGTATGATGCCTCTTCACTAAAGAAGCCATAGTAGCCGTGGAAGCGACGGGAGCCAAAGAAGAGAATAATGGCGGGAACCAACTGCGATCGTTAACTGATGTAGTCGCCATGCGCACTGCTATACTGACCGAGACTGCGAACCCTATTATCGAGCCGACATAGACCTTCATGGCTGCGTCAAGGTCTGTCCATGCTTCCCAGAGGCCCATGGGCGTGTATGAAAGGCGCTTCTTGCGAGCCCCTTCCAAGTAGTTACGCGTCAGCCGACGTTGACTTTCGTAGGCTGTGAGCACCCTAGCATTACAGGCTGCAGAACATTAGCGAGCTCTCACGAAGTTGGCATGTCTGGAAGCGCACCTTGAAAGAGAGCCATGCCTGACGGCAAGAAGACGGACATGATCCAGAATTCAGCTGAGCATGGAAACAGTCCGTTCCACGGATAGACTAGCAGGACAAGTACGAGGTATACATGGAGTGTCGATATAGCTGAAAGTATAACTTTGAGGTTCCGTATCCGTACGCAAAAGGCAGAGCGGTGTCGATTGAGCAAGAAGAGCTCGCCAGCCAATACTATCGTGTACAATATGGCGGCGATAACGTAGACGATTCCTAGAGCGTCAGTGTTGGGCGCACCGCCGTTTAGGCTCCGATTGCTTAGAACCGGCGCCATCCTGCCCATAGCGTGATTTTGCTCAACGGAGTGGTAGTTACTGATCAGCAGGTCGTGAGGCGGTAGGAGGTATAGACTTTTGGGACCCCCTCTTACTTAACGGGATGAGCTTGGGACTAGTGGCTGAAGGATCGAACGACTTGGGTACCGAGGATGCGGCACAGTCAAGTCAGGGTTGCAAAACGGGAGGGTTGGGAAGCACAATGCTGGGCAGCGAGTAATGCCAGAGACTGATGCGTGACGGAAAGCTTGCACATGAACAGAGAAGACTGTCAAAAGAGAAGAAACGCAACAGAGTTCAGCAGCAGACCAAACGCATGGGCAGCAAGGGGGCGTTAAGTGTTGGTAGGTCGGATACTGCCGAGGAGAGCTACATCGTGACACCCAAAACGGTGGGGGGCATCCCTGGTACAACACGAAGGGATGGCCTTTTGGTCCAGGGAGAGACGCGTGAGCTGCAGCGCCATAGCGGAGCCTGGTATCACCAAGGGCCGCCAGCGCTACACAGACTGCTACGCTGCCATACCATTAGCATATATCGCCGGTGCGCAAATCTGCTATATGCGTCGAAACCTGGCGACCTGCAGACGGGACAGTTCATGGTCGAGTCGGAGATGTTGTCGGGATGAGGTGGCCGGAGAGATCGGTGAAGGAGGATCGTGCATAGGATCAAACTGTGGCTGATGCGCGCCGTTCCTGCAAATTTCCAGACGAACTGGGTTTCGGCGCCGTGAACGCCTCTTTGCGACCACGACCACAGACCACAACACGACGTGCACAACACATCCGCTGGGTTGGCTTGCGTGATGAGATGCTACACGACTTTGAGCGGACTGTATCGCTGCCCACATCATCTATCATGACTATGGCGTCCTTACGGGGAGCGGCTGCGGCTAGTGGATGGTTCATGCAGGTACGGCACAGCTTGCGGCCCAGCACAAGCACACTGCATAACGCGCCTGGAAGAACTCATCGATACTGCGACCTTGCACGCTAGCAAGCCGATGCGACCATGGTTCTCCAGTCAATGCGATATCCTCAAGCATCGCCGTTTCGGTTTCATCAGTGCGCAGTCCCCGTAGGCTAGCGCCAGCCTTGCTTTCATGCAGCTCACTCCTCCCTCGCGAATGGAGCAATTCTCGGACCCGCCTTATGTCGAATCTTACTCTGGCACGTCCAAGTCTCATACCAGACCTTCTGGAAGAATATGCGATACCTCTGGCTTTCTCCACAAGGTGAACACCGTACATACACCAGACGCCATCACGGGATACATCGCCCTCATTTGGCCGACTATCCACCTTGCGACATCTGGGTCGGAGGCGCAAAGCCGCCCGGCCTCTCGTTGGTCTCGCAGGTACAGGTAACTGTTTCTGTCCCCGGCAGCTGATGCGGGGAAGAAGCAGGTCGTACAGGCTGCCTGACTCGGTCCTAGCATTGGAGCAGAACTTGACGCCTTCCAGAAGAAGATGTTTGCACCACACCAGAGGTCCTAACGCAAGACGTCAGTGCACAGCAGTGGATCTGCCTCGCGACATGCGGGTACCCTCCACCGAGGCACTCGATCTGCGCGCTATGGTCCACAGCGATCTTGCAGAGACAAGTCTATCTGGCGATAGAGAGCAGACCTCAGCTCTGCTACACAGAATGGCCCCAGCGAACCGCCGTGGCTGCTGACTTTGCTAGCCAAGGAAAAAAAAAATCGAGCTCATCAGTACGCAGTGCAACACATCAAGCTTCGTTCACGCCCTCCTTTCCTTCGGCCTACACACCTCATTGAAGTGTTGAGATAGCTATCCCCGTGCTGGCCGCGCTCATCCAGAGCCCTGGGAATTAAAGCCGTTGGGGTGTAACATTCCGCCCTCCTCGTGACTTTGTGTAGCACGCTCACGTCGATCCTGTCAGAGATATCGACTGACCTCGTTTCGAACCCAAAAACCAGCCATAGTCCCAATATATTGGCTAATGGCTGCGCCAGTGTGTACTACGAGGCGTTCGCCCAGTGCAGCGATCGACGACTGATGCACCCTCAGCATGTTTCAAACAAAACAACAAACCCCCAACCCCCTTTCCTTCTAATAGCAATTCAGCTGGATGAACGAGCTGTGAGACCTATTGCCTGTCAAACAGTCGGCACAGCTTCCCCGCCGAAACAAGAGGCTGTCAAACCCATATGAACTCCCGGTGCCACGCGGATTGTACCACGAGCCAATGAGTTTGATCTGGAAGCATTCCGCACATCCCCATGGTGGCATGGGAGGATTCCATGCGAGCTGCCGGTAACTGGCAGCGTGTCATTCTACCATGCGGACAGCCGTACGTTGCGCCCACCCCACAAAAACAATCTGACGTGCGGACGTAACTGCTACTTCAGGATTCTTGTGGTTATCGAGACGAACTTGATTACCGTGATGACAGGAACCTTCGGAACGGAATCATACGTTGTATTCCTCACCTGCTATTGGGAGGCGTATGACAAATCCGAACTTTTCATTTGACGCCTTTGTAGCACGGTAATCAGCATGTCAACAGGTTGCAGATGTAGGCCGTAGTGTTACTCAACCTGGGGCCTGCATACACGATCTCGTCACGCTAGACTGGCAGATGCGTTCTTCTCTCTTTGTCCATGATTGATCAATGATGACAGTCGGCAAGGGTGTCTTCCACTGACTGGATGATAGTGCAAAAGCGCTGCTCGACGCTGCCTCATAATATATGGCAACTGCGATACTTGTGTGTGAGTTCCAATTGGATCAGTATTTGTAATCCGTACGCGCAATGATGGCGAACCAAAGAAAATGTCACGATGTAAGATACGAACCAAAGTAAAATTCTTCGTTGCAGTCTTGATTGAACCACACACATGATAATTTGCCATCATAATCCTTATCTGTTGACTTCCAGTTTCGTCCAGCATACGGCCGCGGGCCTACTCGATGTCGACCTTCCTGATCTCAACATAACCAGTATCCAGCTTAGGCACCTCGACTCTCAGGATCCCGTCCTCAAGCTTCGCAGTAATGCTATCAGCATCGATATGCGCCGGGCTGGCCCTTGTGCCCAAGCGAAGCTTCCTCTCAAACGGCCCGACCTTCCTCTCATTCATCGCGAGTGTCTTGAGGAACTCTTCGTCACCGGGACGATAGATGACGCCAGCAACAGACAACTCGCTCTTCTCGGCGTCCCAGTCCACACCCACGTCTTCCTTCTTCGCGCCGGGAAGGGAGATGTGGACGACGTACGCGAACTCGGTGTCGAAGATGTCGGCGTCGGGGACGAGATCCTGGGTGTCTTCGGTGCCGTTGTTATTGGTATTGGTGTCAGCAAACTGATTCCAGAAGTGTGTGGCAAGAGTCGCTGGGTCGAAGCCTGCATTGTTGAAGAGTCCAGTACCTACCCATGGACCCCAAGCACCGCGACGACCGTGACCACCTGTGCCGCGATAGGGGTTGTGAGGTCCTCTAAGGCCACACTGCTGGTTTGCCTGACGGTGCTCGTCATCAGATCCATGGTGAGGTCCTCTAGGCCCACGCTGTTGGTTTTCCTGACGAGCGTCATAATAAGGTCCATGGCGAGGTCCAGAGTGGCGAAAGCTGCCCGGGCGACAATGTCCGAATGGTCCATTCCATCTTGGAGGACCGCAATGATCAGAGTCACCACGGCCCTGACGGTCTCGACCTCTAGCGTGACCTTCGGTATATATACCCGAGTTTCCTGATGGTCCTTCTCCATTGTTCTTCATCTCACTGTGTCTTTCCTCGCTCTTTTCCTTTCCTGGCTCTGTGTCGTATGCTTCGAAGTCCGGCGCGGCTGTATTCTTGAATGGGCTGGTGTTTTCAGGCGGTCCGCGATGGGGCATTCCTTGAGCGCCAAAAAAGTTGGCACCTAGACCCCAAGGCCCAAGCGCAGGCTCCTCATGACTCTCTGTATGCTCCTGGCTGGGTTCGTTCTCACCATGACGATGCTGGGAGAAGACAGGGTGACTGTTGCCTTGCTGTTCGAGGCTCGCGAGAAAGTCCCAGAAGGGAGCTGATTGATTCATGTATGTGACTGATGGCATGTTCGCATGAACGTGTGTATAGAAGTGTTTGTGGGAGTGTTTGATATGAGAAGAAAACCTTACATTTTTGCGAACTTATAAGCAAACTACTTTACCAGGCATCAGGTCGCACGTGTCAACGTACGTATGTCGTCTCGTCCCGCCACGCAGCCTGGAGTGCACCTCGAAACGCCATCATTTCGGCAGGGCCAATAGCAAAAGCGATCAACACTGTGCTCGAAGCAGACAGAACTGTCGAGAATGAACCTATACTAGCAGGCTACTCAGATGCGTCCACTAGAGGCCGCCTGACCGGGTCGTGCTCCAGGCAAAAGGTGGTTGCGCGTCTGGTGTGCTACCGAATCTAGCAAAGCGGCCTGCAGTCGGGCTTTGCAATGCTCCGATATGCGCCACATGTGGCGAACCTTTACAATTCGGGTCTTAACAGTTGATAAACGGGGACTAGAGACTGGCATTGAAGCTTGCGGACGTTTAGATTAGTTGTTACCCCGGGCCTCTGATGCCCCATTGTGCATGATGGCCGTAAGAACATCATGCTATGGCTTCGTGACAACGCCTAAAGAACCCAATGGTGCAAGTTCCCGGGTGCGCATGTTTTCCCTTGTCTTGTTATTAAGCAATTGTAGCAAACATTCATCGGTCCTGTGAAAATAGGGGATGTCGTCACGGGTGCTTAGAGCTGAAGCGACATAAATGTGCTACATTCCGAATGCTTGGGAGATGATGCTTCCAACAAGACTGGAAATACGATCATGCACATGTATCTTGAGGGTGGATGGCATGAATAGGGCTGAGTGATGAAAGGTGGCGAGATGGTGGTCTGTCAGGTAGGCGCGGGGGAGGGGCAGCAGCTCCCTAACAAGCATTGCTATGACGTAACCACATGCACGCAAGAAAGACGAACATGTGCCCCACCAAACTTCAACCACTTCACCAGAATCAATCTTCGTCCCAATTCTTCTCGAGTCACCCAAAATACACACCGAAAGATCAATTCCACATCATACACACAATGTCTGCCCGTATCCCCACTTCCACCTCCGTCAGCGAGTCGGCCGTCATCGAGGCGCCCTTCAGCGATGTCTGGCACCTGATCAAGCTCCAGGACTTCAGCAAGTTCTGGTCTGCTCTCGAGAAGAGCGAATTCGTCAAGGGCACGTCCGAAGAGGCTGATGTTGTCAAATGGGCTTTCAAGGACGGCTCTGCGGTCGAGGTCAAGCAGGAGGAGCACTCCGTATGTCGCCTTCTTTCTACACTCTCAAACATATACTGATCATGTCTCCAGAGCATCGACCACTTCATCACGTACAGCGTCATCTCGGCTCAGCCTGAGCTCTCATACTCGTCCGTCGTCTCCACCATCCGCGCATACCCCGTCACCTCTGGCAAGCATGAGGGCCAGACATTCGTCACCTGGACCGGCAACTTCTCCAGCGATGCTGATGCTAGTGAGAAATACCCGCATTCTCAATTCCAAGCGCCTATTAACCAAGCAATAGGTGTGATCCAGGACGCCAAGTTCAAGCGCCGTGAAGCCCTCGCCGACCTCGCCAAGGCCGCCTCGAAGAAGTAGATTGGTGTTATCCTGGGGTGGACCGATAAAAGTGGAGAGTCAGTGTTGACAAGAATACTGTAGTGTTTCTTTCAAGTTATCACATCCCAGTAGAAAAGCGAATGTAATATCTTATGACTACCTGTGTACAACAAACAGAGTTTCCTGGTTCAGAATGACCGCTGCAAAATTCAAATATTGAGGGCTCTCTATTTGTACGATTGCTGCCGTGCGTATCAAGCGTAGGCCTTCCACTTTGGGCATTTCTGCTTTGGGTGAGCGCCTGACACGAGTCGCTACCAAATCAACCACCGAACCCCAATTCCAGTACTGTACAACGTTGCATGTTATTCCCCACTGAATTTTTAAGCCAAAATTGGCAGTCAATAAAACGACCTGGTAATACACATGATAGATCTGTGGATAGGATGGAATACCATAGGTAGTTGTATTCATCTTGCGTATCGTACATGCTGCCGGCGGGTCTTGCTTACTTCGCCGTCTTACTAAAGACCATACTTGCACCTGATATTGGTTGCTCAACCTCTGTGAGTGCTTTGGGCTCTTTTTTAGCTCAAGTTCTGCGATTGGTGTGCGCTAGCCTTTCACTTTCCGTCCATTTTTGGATAAGCGCGCAGCACCGGGCACGTAGCGGCACGTCCAGACCTGCGCTTACGCTAACAGCAGCCCCCCGTTACCGTTTGTGCTCCGCGCTTTGCGGCCTACAATTTTCCAACCCTGTTTCACACTCAAGGTACACGCCCATTCCCAGATTCGGTACTGCAGCCATGGCCCATCACCAGCAGGAGTTCGTCGAGGTCCCCGAGGACTGTGACATGAACATGAACGACGTCAACAGCGAGCGCCGTGACCTCAATCACTACACGGAAACCTTCGACCCCAGCTTCCCTATCGACAACAGCGGCGATGACAACAAGAGCGCGGCCCCCACCATCAAGCCGCTCGAGAGACAGCTAGCAGCTGCGAAGAAGGAGTTGTCGGCCAATGAGGAGCTGTTGGCGGCTCAGGACACACAAATTCGTGCATTCGAAGCGTGCAAAGAAGACCAAGCTTGCTTGTACCTCGCTGCCTTGGAGAAAATCACGCGTCTTAGCCCCGAGGGTGCCTCTTCAAACATGACACGCTATATACAGCCTACCAACCTCGCCACCTATTGGTCCAATCAAGTCAGCCTAAAACAGGCTCGAGCGAGCAGTCTCGAAGCCCAGGCTGCTAAGGTGGAGGAGGATATCATTGCCGCCATGAACCAGCTTCGTGATCTCACCTCCAGGGTCAATACCATGCAGCTGCAGCTCGATGTCGAGCAGCTCAACGTTGAACACAATCAGAACAAGGTTGTGTTCCAGCGAGGCTCGCAGGCCAACATCATCATCAATCTTGCCCCAGGCCAGACTTACACGACCCTGGACGGAGCAATCCTTGCATATCCAACTCCGTCGCCGACCTCAGCCATTGGTCCTGCCTTTGGCCAGGCTACTCCTCATGGCCTCCGCCACCTTGCTATGCGTCCTGACATGACTCCGGTGCAGCAGCGCATCGCCCCCGAAGTCAGCGGCACGATGTCTCCATCCCGCTCCACTTTTCGTCGTCGCCCCAACGCCCCCATCACCGACCATGTGCTCCAGGACGCGTCAAGAGTAACCAAGTATGGTGGCTTCAAGCTCCCCATGAGGCCTGGTACCGCCCTTGCTCGTCGGTATGTATATCTAACCGTCATATTCACTAGTATACAGCCAATTAATTCTATCATAGTCAGATCCTGGATCAGGCGGTGGCTTCACAAGGTCCAACCGTCCCAAAGGCGCCGACCATGGCTCTCTACCGCGACAGGTGCGACCGCGAGCCTCGTTGCCGCCGTTCCTGCAAGTATGCCCACGACGACCAGCTCGCTTACTATGGTGCCGACATCATTGATGCTCTGCCCAAGTATAGTGAGAGGCTCAACCAAACTGGTTGAGGCTCGCTTCTGGGTGGCCTAGGGTGGTATCACGTGAGTGATTTGTCGGAATCCTAGCTAGACTAGAGCTCTGTTCCATACCACAACATGATCTTGCATGCTATTTCCTTCATTTGTGTTTGTGACGCTTTGAGCTGAATCGTGATTATCAGTGATATTTTTAATCGACCTCTCATCGTGTGTGACTAAACATCTCCAGGAATGTATGTTGCGCTTGTAACTTGACACGGAACATCAGCTGTGTTGTGACAGGTAACGGCAAAATCACGCCTGCGAATGTCATGTTTTGCGACATTAGGAAAATGATGAGAATTGTAAAAGCTACGAGGTATTTAACGACTTTTCAAAGTAGCACACACAAGCCAATTCTTCTTCTTCAAGTCAAGGTCACAGAGACCAAGAGCTCAATGAAAAAGCTGGGGTGATGGAAAGTGAAGTGACAGGACGAAGGAAAGGACGTAGGGGAGGAGAACCAGATCCCGATGAGCGCAGATAGACACCGGATGCAACCAGAAGTAATTCATGGATGCAACGGTCGGAAACAACCCGAGTAAATACGTAGTTGAGACCAGGAGGAAGGAAACAACCCGAGTGAATACGTAGTTGAGACCAGGAGGAAGGAAACAACCCGAGTGAATACGTAGTTGAGACCAGGAGGAGGGAAACAACCCGAGTGAATACGTAGTTGAGACCAGGGGAAGAGAAGTCGTGTCTGCGCTCAAAGAAGAGATCTGGTGGGCATGGGCTGTGAGGAAAGGACGTAGGGGAGGAAGACCAGACAACAGCGCACCCTGTAATGAGAGCAACCAGAGGGTAGTCGTAGCTGCAAACAAAAGGGATGTGAATGCAACCAGAGGGTAGTCGTAGTTGCAAGCACAGGAATTTCATCATCGTTGCAACCAGAGGGTAATCGTAGTTGCAACTAGAAAAGGTATAGAAGCAACCAGAGGGTAGTCGTAGTTGCGACTAGGCAGAGGCGCTCAGCATGTCTGGGGGCATGGGAATGGGTTGGGGGGAGGAAGTGACAGGGGAGTTCGTTGGAGAAAAGGAAGTACAGGCGTGGGGAGGGCAGTATAAGTACCGGGAGGAAGGCGGGAACTAGCGCAGTGCACGGAGGGCGCACGGTCAGGGCACGGACATACGCACGGGCCATGGGTTCCTGCCAGTCAGAACGTCGGGACTGTTTGAGGTGAAGCATCCTTGGGGCGTGGTGCGATAGATGAAGTCGTCCCACCATCCAAGAATAGACACATTGTTGCGGAATTGTAAAGTGTTTCATTCGAGCGTTAAAAATATGCGTATCAAGCCCGTGTACGCTACGCGTCCTTCCATCTTTCGTATCAACATCTCTATCTACCATCAGAACAACACGTCCCAAATATCCTCCCGAAGCCTAACGCAATACTCCCCATCTTCGACGTACCTGACCAAATCCACGTCCTTCAACCGCAGCTTGAGCCCATCTTCCGTCACTTGGTCCTATAGGCGGAGGTGTCCCAAACCGTGAGTGCCATTCATGGTTCCGCTCTGGTTGCTGCTAGCTGAGCGGGCTGTTGTTGGTCGAAGAAGCCTATTTCCCCTGCCCCCGACCCGCTCTGATCAAATCCTGGAACGCGATTTCCAGACCGCGCTTGACTTCCCTAAAGCTTACTATCAGGACGTTTTGCTCATCTCTACTGATGAGCGCAATCTTCTCGTCCGTGCCGGCATCGAGTTTGTTCAAACAGTCGAGCACATGTGCTAGATCAGTGACAGGATGTCCATTGGCGTCGACTTGGTGGAAAACATAGTCGCGGAAGAGTTTGAGGTAGTATCGTTCGCCAGTTTCGGCCCACACGGAGGATGGGTTGGAGGTGTTTCCGCCAGACATTTGCTGAGACGCGTCCAACTCAGGGCGTTCGTTGATCATGTTGAGTTTGACCAGAAGACGCACAATGCGCGAAGACTCTAGCTCGCGACCAAGAGTATTGGTAAGAGCATCTTGTGCGTGTAGCTCGCTATCGAAGACGGAGGCCAGTTGGTCAGAGATGCCACCTAGGAAGTTGTCAATGTCTTTTGGCCCTGGCGCTGGTGTCGTGGGTGACGATGGTGCGCCCAAGGGCGGCTGCGGGTTCAGCAACCACTGGATACACTCCTTCAAGCGGGCGGTGTAATTGCGAGTTACATGGTCCATAGACTTCTGCATCTGAAGATGAGCAGTAGTGTTGTTGTTGGCAATGCAGAGGATCATGCGGCCTAATTGAACAAAGTCGTCTGCTTGCGCTTCTACTACGGATCGTGCGTTTTCGAACTGGACAATGTCCATGATGGCGCAGGCATTTAGCCGGATGCGATTCTTTGCCGTTAGCAGCGTTTTGGAAGGCGAGATCAGCCTCGCGGCGAGACCGGATCCGTGGATTGCCTTGAGTGCCGATGCTATCTGAACAATGTAGCCCCATAGAACGTGCTCTGGCACGTGTGACGATGTAGCTTGCCGCCCGTTGAATCGTTGCATCGGTTTGAAGTGCTCATCTGCTAGTGATTTAGAATTGGGGTGGTAGTCCGTGACTATGATAAGAGAGCTGTCCCCGAAGGCTCGTGTTGTAAATGCTTCGTGTATAGTCACGATACTGCCGTTAAAGATACGTTTCCATGCTTGAGCGGAACGAATTGCAGGCTCGCTAGTAAGGCGGAAGTTTTCGAGGCGACGGAGAGCATACGTTTTGCCGTCTTTGCCAGAAATAGCCTTGTAAATCCAACTAACGTAGCCGAATGGGGCATTGTTCTTCTGCGGTGTGGTATCAAGGCAAAATAGAGAGTGGAACTGCTCAATGACTGGTAGTGTCGAGTTTGGCATGACTTGGCGCGCCACTTCTGCGCGCTTCTGCAAGTCCTCGCGCAACGCATCTGGAATGAAGAAGTCATGAGCCGTCCGTTGATAGCCGAGCAGGCTGGTGGGCTGAGGGCCGACAGGCCAGTACAAGTGATAGGCCGGCGATGTCTGGAAAGCGCTTGAGTTCTGGTAGTATGACGCTTCGAGACCTGAGTGACCTTGGGCATATGGATTCATCGCAGATGACTGATGTCCCTGGCCAGCGATTGAAGCGAGATTTGCGCTTGACGTGTAAGGGTCGTAGCCTGAGTACGAGGCCGAAGCACTGGAGTCGACCTAGAGGCACTCAGTGACTCGTAGAGGACGTGGAAATGACACAGATTGGAGGGTTTGAGGAAGCGACAGAGCGAGAAATGGATGCACACACCATGGGACCACCAAATGTCTCGGGGACGAACTCCTGGAAGTCTGGAGCATGCCAATCGAGAGCCGGCTCTTTGTTGTGCAGATTTGGCGTGCTCACGGCTGGAGGGATCAGCATGTCGATGCGATGCACCGATGGCAAGGCGACTCACCGGAGCGTTGCGACTTTGGGGTGAAGACTGCAGCATTTGCAGCCTTGGGCGAGATTGCAGCGTTACGCGCAGACGACGTCACGGATCCATTTGGGGTGGTTGTTAGAGGGGTGAAGGAGGGCGAGTCCACATTGAAGCGCTTCTTCGCATTCTCATTCTGGTTGAGCTTGACGGGGTCGTGGATGTAGGGACAGGCTGGGGAGGGGTCACCACGTGATTCGGCAGGTGCGGTGGGCGGCACTTACTGTTCTCGTATCTACAGTGCCCGTATATTGTCACATTACGACAGAAGGTATTCTTCGCTTCTGCAGCGCTGAGTCAGCTTCCAAACATGTGCAACGGGTGGCGACCTCATACCGCGACCTTTTGGCCGAGGAGAAGCTACCCCTCGTCGCGAATCACCCGAAGGGCTCCCAAACGTTGTTGCCATCAATCGCCCTTGTTTTGCAGCTGGGTTCCTGCTAGCGGACTGGGGCTGACGGTGCTTCGATGCTGGTGTTGGAGATTGAGCAGCGTTCAGCGCCGCCTCTGAGGGCGGCGATGTGGGCGGCGTGCGTTCCAAGGCCGTGTCGTCCAGTGCGCCTCTCTCCTTACTCCATCTGTTGCTTGACTTGTTCGACTTGCTGCGCCTGTTGCTTCGAGCTGGCTTCTGGGGGGTGGTGTCACCTCCGCGGATCAGAGCGAGCGGGACCGAGTCGAGGGACGAGTGCGACGTCAACTCAGAGAGCGATTCCGTGGTGGAGGATCCCGAGCTCGCAGTGACATTCGCATGTGTTTGCGCTGGGGCGATTGGAAGGAGGCCAGGGCGGTTCGCTGTCGCCGTGTGCGAGGTCGCGCCTTTGTTCGGCGACGCGGGCTGAATGGTGGGCAACGTGTATCCGGGCTTCTGCAAGGGTGTCTCTGGCCATGTATTAGAGGGAATCTCCTCATGTGCAAGAATGATAGATACGGGACTGCTGCTATAAGTGGCCGCGACAGTCGAGAGACATGGACACCCGGCGCTTCACGACTCGATATGCATGGTGGAGCGCAGCGTGAGAACTGACCGGTTACGAAACCTGGGCGGGCAATGTCCTTTCTACGTCAATTCCAGCTTCCTGTGCAAGACACGGCGTCTCCATCGGCAGGCGCGACCCAAGAATACAAACAAAGCAATGCAAGCAGACGCAGCGCTGTACGAGTGAGGTGTGGCAGCAACCTATGAGCGCTTCGCCGGCCCCTGCCGCGTTTCGAGCCCCGCTTAGTCACTGCAGACGTCACACCTCACCCTGTCACACTTCGCACCATCAATCTTCCCTTCACACACCTTCACACACCTTCACACACCTTCACACATCTTCACACCCATGTCAGTTCCTCGCTTGGTTTGAGCTGATTGCAAGGCGAGGGAACTTGGTGAGTTCATAGGTACAAGATGAACCAGCTGGAGCTCCCAACTTTCGAGTCTTTAATCATTCCTTGGCATTCGGCGTTCTTTTGACGACAGCAACGGCGATCAAGTGAAAAGAGCTTTCATGAAGTATTGGATCCAACGCATTTTCGTGTTTTCTTTGCTGTCATTTCTTCTCTGCTTCTGTTACACGTCTAGACTGCGAGCCAGCTCTCGGCCTCGGATTATGTTCGTCTCTGGAAGGCAAGCGACATATATCCTACTGCTTTTGGAGAAATAGCCCTGTTACTTTGATTGCGACGCTCACCGGAAGCCGTACGCCAAATGATGGACTGCCACTACATTCCGCCCTGCATGGCATCACACAACGAGAAGTGAAAGAGAGGGTGGGGACATCCCAGTGTTTGCAGTCGGAGCGTGCATGCGCAAGATTCGCCGTAGTCCGAAGATTGCTAGGGCTCCTTCGTGAATGCCTGGAGTATCTCGATGGCTCACACCGAGGGATGAGAGCAAATTGTCGGGAATTGGTAGCTGCCCTGCTCAATTTTCCAGCTTTTCTTCCCGTAGTCTAATCACCAACAACTGCGCCCCGCGCAAAATCACAACAATTTGACCGATGCGACCATGGCCGACCAGCACCATCCGTATATCATCATAGAGCCTTGCGCGACGCTCCATGATGGTGCCGGAAACGACGTCCCTGGCATGTTTCACTTGCTCACCTGCGGGCACATCATCGCCATCGACGACGAGAATCGCCGCTGCGGGCGCAATTGCGCCCAGGCGGTGATGTGGGCTGTAACCCATGTCTCCATCGATAACGACCAAAACACGTAGGTGGCCTCAACTACTGGGATAAACATCAGCTCTTACAGACAGGTCGCGCGTGATCAAGGCTCACCTCCCACCACTTGGCCCGGCACAGGCTCATGACACCCTCTATTGCGAGACTTGCAGCGGTATACCTATCGATCGCTGGCAGCGCATGAACCCCGCACAACCCCCAGAAGTACTCCGGCGTTGCCTCGCTCTCACACGACTCGTCATCCAAACCGCGTTCGGCACAGACGAATTCCAGGCCGGCGCTTTGCCCTGCTCGCCCTATTTCGATCCGAGACAATACGGCTTTGATTGGAACCAAGTACATCGCTTGCGCTGTGGACATGAGATCTATACGGCGATCGTGCGACCGTGCGCCTCCAACTGTGTTGACGATTCGTCCTGCTATGTCGCCAACTTGATCGGCCATGAGCGGCAGAAGGACGCCATCTTGTGCCAGGAGTGCGTGTATAGAGCCGAGCTGCTGTTTCATCGATGGGCGAGGGTGGGAGACGCCATGCAGAGCAACATGGATAGCGGTCACACTAGTGCTAATCCACCGTTTACTGGAAATTACGAAGATTACTAGGTGCAAGAGCGGACGATACCTCGCAATGTTTAGCGAACAGCGTGGGCCATGGCGTCTTCCCATGGAGTTCTGGAGAACTTTGATAAAACTACCGTCTATTGTGGTTGTCCGCTTACATTCAAATCAATCGAAACAATGGAGCGTAACGAAATGTAGTCTCTCGGTTTGATTATGTGCCTTCATCTTGACATTGACAGCTCAGTAGTCGGTCACAAATAACGACCTGTATAAGCTTACTGTACTGATAGCATGAAATCACTTCACGCAGCTCACGCCGATCTTCAATTGTGTAGCCACCAACTAGACTAAGAACTGCACATGCGCACTTCCTCTAGCTGGCTGCACTGTCCCTTGCGAAGCTCACACTGGTAAGCACAGGTCAGTTGCGTGTGGAGTTTGCTCGCCGTCAGAACTAACGGGCGTCGCTCAAGTCCGAATGACCAATGCATCAAATAGCCAAAAGGGTTCAAGTGGATGATTGAAGACCAATTGCCATCGACGTTGTAGGTAAATGTTTTTAGATCATGTATATATACTAAAGCCCCTACTAATGGCTTTGAGAACATACAGGTGATCATAGCTTCAACATACGACTACATCATCATCAGCAGGGGTAACGATTACCCCATGTCTCGGGAAGCATCTCCCCGACTCGCGCATCGCTTTACTTGAAGCTTGAACCACTGTCGTCGAACATCCCACATTCAACAATGTCTCGGATGTGACTGGATTTCTCTAGCTAATGGCAGATGGTCTGACGGTCAATTACTCCACGACGCCACAACCATATCTTGACAATCGTAAGATCGTCAACCCCGCTAGGCGCTTACTATCTAGCGACAGCAGCGTTAACGTAGGTAACTGGATGAGACCATCGACGGCGAGCTGTGCTCTACTTGCCAAAAGGGCAGTGAGCGAGAAATTCATGGTTAAGAATCTTGTCAAGTGCTTCAAGAGAACCAAGAAGTATTTCGATCCCGCCGCAGATCCAGAACATTATGGTTTTGATGGAGGCATCCACACTATCGGCGGAAGGAAGTACCCTTTGCGAGATATTGTGCAGACATCAATGGAGACACTAGGCCACAAGTACAACCCCAATGCGACAAATGGCGATCCAGTCAGCCTGAAAGACTTCGTACAGGACTTGAAAGCAACCTCCGATTCGACAGCCGTGCGCCAGTATAGCGCCAGAGTGTACATTCCTGTCGGTATCGACGTCCTGTGTGACACACCAGCCGCTCGCATCCTCTTCAACGACTTCAAGCGCGCCACAAGCGTCTAGTTCGTGTCCGGTAGGTGCTCTACACGCGAGCAACGAAATCATCATATCCTGCCGCACACAACAAACAATTCAACTCCTGATACTCTCCGGCATCGGCCCAGTACCCGAGCTCTCAAAACACGATATCCCCCTCCTCCTCGACACCCCAGCCATCGGCAAGAATCTCTTCGATCACAACGCAGTGTTCACATTTCACAAACTCAAAGACCCAACTGAAGGCTACGTACGCCCCTTCACCGATACGAACTGAATGACAAACGCTGCCACTTTATGGCCCTAATTTTTTGCGACGCGCGCTACGCCCCACCGCCTTTATACCCCAGCATCAAGTAAACAACGCACACATCGACCTCGCGGCGTTCCACATGCTGCAGTTATCTCGCGGCGGCGTGAGTTTAAAATCCGCGTCGCCGGGCGCTGATCCGGTGTGCGATCCGAAGAGTACTTATCTACGCATACGGACTGCTTCATCATGCGCCGCACGGTCCGCGAGAATCTCAAGATCGCGAGCACGCCGCCGTTCGCGGATGTAAGTAACACTGAGGTCGCGCCGCTGGGCTTTCCGGTGCTGACGCAGAACAGCAGTGACGAAAATGTCGACGCGAGGACAAGGGCGAGGACGGCGACCGGCCGCATCAGATGAGGACGGCGACCGGCCGCATCAGATGGGGACGTGTGTGGTGGAGACGGTTCTGGATGGGGAGTTCAGGGTCAAGGGAATCCAGGATCTGAGGGTTTGTGATGCGCGTATGTTTCCCGAGCCGGTTGGCTGCGATGCCGAGTTGTCTGATCCATGCGTTAGCTGAGGTGTGTGCTGAGATGGTGGCTGGTAAGGCGTGATGTACTTGTCGTCACTGAGCAGATAATTATTTGTTTGTCACCATGTGTGAATCAGCATGACAGCTTCGCGTTAGTGCTAACAAGAGGGGGAATGACATGAAAATACAAAGACAACAAATGAGAAGAGAACAAGTAGCAATGAGGATTCTTCCTCGAGCCAGACCCACAGGATCAAGTGCTCGATGAAAAAAAAGGGTAGATCTTGTACAGATACAGCCTATGGCAAGCACCGCGCGGTACCTCGAAGTCCGAACATAGGTGCCTGGTAGAGCGGATGGAACAATCCGCGACACTCGAGCTGCACAAGAAGTTCTCGTATACGGGCCGAAGCCACGAGATGCTCACACATGAAGTCTAAGCCACAGCAGCCTTCATACTAATGACCTCGTCGCAGGGACGAGAACACCGAAGGTGCCAATACAGTGACCGACCTCGGAGCGGGGCCTCACACGCGAACAACTCAACTCAAGAAGCTGCTAATGCAACATCGAGATACGCAAGAGATGTCTGAGGACTGCTGACAGACATTGCATCGCGGGATTCCAAGACACTGCAGGTGTCGCGTGGGTCCAAGGTCGACAGCAAGTCATAGCAGGAAAGATGGTTCCCGTGAGGGAGACTGAGACTGAGAGTTGTCACAGCTGGCACGCCGCGAAGGTGCGCGGGCGAGCAAGAAGGCAAACGATACCTTGAGAGGAAGACTCGCACTCGAAGCATAAACTCTTCGGGGCTGAGAGGCACTTGCACCCGAAGCATAAACTCTTCGGGGCTGAGAGCGTGATCGCCTGCGCCAAGGCATGAACTCCTTGGGGCAAGCGAGGTAAGGCGCAACGATCAAAAGTTGAGGTTGCGGGTTGTGTGGTGGAAAAGAGAGAGTGTGATAGAAGAGAGAGAGTTTGTAGGGTGAGGGCAGTCTTATACGTAGAGGGAGGTGGCCTGTGCGCTTGCCAAGACGCGACGACAGCCTTGCACGTGCCTTGCTCCCAAGGTCACCACGGCAAACAGGCTCTCACCTAAGTTATGACTCATAGCCTGCGACTTGGTAGCACTTGAGGTATTGATTGATCGCCACACGTGATGGAATGCTCAGTGAGCATATCCAAAGGTTCGAAAAGTAACGCCAGAGGTATCACAGATTGGGGGAGCCATGGATACCTCGGGTTTGCGAAGACATCCACCCTTATGTTCACTTGACTTGTGTCAAGCTAACTGTAGCCTGTTCGGAACACAGTGCTTGGAAACCTCACAAACTGCCCCGGATCTTTGCAAACGACTGGCATTGCAAAATGTGGCACCGTCTACTGCCAATGTGCAGTTAGGTCCGTCCCCGGTACCTCGCGGGAGCCTACTAGGTGCATATTGCATTTTTAATCTGCAAAAAGAGCCAGCGCAATCGGTTGCCAGCCACACAAACATCGTGGTGTAGAAATATATCCCACAATGTCTCTGAGTACCTAGGTATGCTTTCTCCCGCTTATATACCGCGCTCTCAAACACCACATCGCCACGCTGCCGGTTGCACATAGACAGCAGCAGACGAATATGACGTACGGACCGATTTCTTAGTGTCAACCGTTCCAACGGTTCTTTAGACTCTGCTGTAGATGCGGCCGCTTGTGAGAACGGTCCCGGACGCCGTCGCCAACTGACTCGCAGTCCACAACATCCGCTGATTAGGCACATGTGTATCGTACGTCAAAGCTATAGTATCAGTCCATTGATTGATCTCGCAGAGGTCTCTCCCTGGATTCAAGTGCTTGTCCAAGGGTCTGATCCGCCTGAACCGTGGCGGTCTGATCACTGTGTCGTTGTTTGCTCTCGTGCTCTCTCACCTTCACCTGCGAGTGGCAGGGCACGGACTTGCAAACGCACCCCACAGAGTCGAAGGCCCCGCCTCACCCTCTATGAACAATACAAGCTCGTCCTCCACAATCAATTTACGCGCCTCAACTAAATTGATCAACCATGGCGCCCGACAACGAGCTCATCAACGCTTTGCGTGACGAGGTTGCAGCACTCACAAGCACAGTGCGATAGCAGAAGGCGGTGATTACAGCCGGTAAAATCGAGATGCGCGAGCTCAAGGGCTACCTCACCAAAAAGAACGAGCACATCATTGCCCTTGAGAAGGAGCGCAAGGCACACATGTCTCACCCCGCCACTCTTTTCGACAGCAACCTCGACGACCGCGCCTCCAAGTACGGATCCAATGCGTCCTCCATTGTCGACTCAGAGAGCCTCTACAGCGCTCCTCCTCGCGCCGAAGTCATTGCACGCCAAATCGCCATCCAAGAGTCCAGTCTTGCCCATGTTCTTTCGCAGGTCAAGGCCAGCGAAGTAGAGGTCGCGTCCCTACAGTCAAAGCGCGACCACATCACTATCGACATTGACAACCTAACTGTCCAC
>Ga0265780_10002393_pt1 | contig 25495 bp, 14 predicted proteins | sample P1T30metagenome_FD_192432 | JGI IMG/M metagenome (GOLD analysis project Ga0265780, IMG submission 192432) | Plant litter microbial communities from East Loma Ridge, Irvine, California - P1 T30 | ecosystem: Environmental > Terrestrial > Plant litter > Unclassified | place: USA: California... | reverse complement strand
GCGCGGGCGTCCAGGTTTGGCGCTGGTCGGCGGGCAGGGCCTGGTCGCCGATGAGGCGGTTGGCCCAGGTGTTGGTAACGCTGATTTCTAGCTGATTATCGCCTTTTTTCAGCGCTTTGGTGATGTCGAGGCGGTACGGCGGCGTCCAGGCGATGCCGCAGGGCTGGCCATTCACCCTCACTTCGGCCAGGTTGGCAACCGTGCCGAGGTCGAGGTAAACCTGGGGTGAAGGCGCGCCGGAGAGCTGGCCTTTCTGCTGCTTCAGTTGCTTGAGCGGCTGCCAGCGGAAGCTTTGGGTGTAGGTGGCAGTGCCGGAATAATGGCTGATGCTGGCGTCCGAGTTCTTACTCCAATCCGTCAGTTGGGAGAAAGTAACTGGCTGGGCCGGTCCGCCCATTTTCGGGTCGAAACGGACTTGCCATTGGCCAGCGAGGGTTTGCACTGGCTGCGTTTCCAGCCAATTGGAGCTATTTTGGGCGCTTTGCTGCGTTGTCGATTCGCGGAAAATCACGAAAATGGAGCCGTTGCGGTCCAAGCGCAGCGGCAGCGTAGTGCGGCCGTTTTCACTCTTCCAGTCGGTCGCCGGGCGAATTTCGCCGGTCACCGCATCCCATAACTCCGGCTGCCGGCCCGCCACGCGCAACGATAAATTGATGGTCCGGGCCGAGTCGAGCTGGTTGGAGATGAAGTAGATGTCAAACTCCGGCGCGGCGCGGTGCGTCCAGGCAATAGCCTTGGCACGTTGGCTATCGGCAGAGTTAGTCGCTAAAATATCTGGTGCTAAGCCCAGGGGCTCGAAAGAGGTGCCGCGGTAAGGGCCACGATAAAAAAGGAATCGGCGTTCCCGAAGAACTGTTGAATCTAACAGTGAACGTAATTCTCGGCGCACTGTCTCATCCGCTGCTGGATACATGCTTAGCGATGGCGAACGGGTAGGGTTCCGGTTAATGATTACAGTAGCGCCAGTGTGGACCAGTTCGTTTAAACGCTCCGCTACTTCCGGCGACATGGTGGTGCTATCGGGGCTCATTTTCAGCGTGCCCGGCACCACCAATAGTTTGTAGCTGGCCCCACCCGGCAGCACGATGCGGCCGTTTTCCACCTTCGCCAGGCGCAGCAGCGCGTCTTTATTGAAGGAATCGTAGGCGTAGCCGTGCAGCGGGTCCACCAGCATATCGGCGGTTTCCATGTTGGCTGAGGCGGATACCTTTTCCGGCTGCTCGCGCATAGGCAGGCCCGCGTTGGCGAGGCGCTGGTGCTCGGCGGCCACGGCTTGCGGGCCGAAAATGCCGGGCAGGTCATCCACCAAATGGTTGGGCAGGATGGCCCGGCGCGGGGTTTCCTCGCCGGTGAACACGGCCACATCCACCACGGGGCGGCCGAGTTGCAGCAGCGCCTGGCAGCGGCGGGCGTAGTCGACCCAGGCGCGGCCGGGTTTCCACCAGGTTTGGTCGCGCTGGAAGAAGAGGCCGATGCCGCTCAGCGTCATGCCCGGCTTGCGGTCGAGCCAGGGGTTGTGCACGAATACGTGGTAAACCAGGCGGTTGACACCCAGCGCGTAGTTGCGGTCTTGCAAGGCTTTGAGCATGCCGGGGTGTTCATCCCAGGCCAGCTTTAGCTCCGTGAAAGCCTCAGCCTGCACGATATTTTTGCCATAGATATGCGCGCCCGAAACGGCGTCGAGCATGTCGTTGGGCTTGTCGTGGGTGGGGCTGCGCAGCCAAAATTCGCCCATAGGCACGTCGGCGTGCTGGTAGTGCAGCAGGCCGTCGCTTACCATCGTGGGCGCGATGGCCTCGGCCGAAAACGTGCAGCCTTTGGCGTGCGCCAAGTCGCGCAACGTCACGTAGAATTTGTCGTTCACCAGCTCCGCAATGGTCTGGCGCACATCGGCCAGCACCCGCTCCGATACGTCGGCGCTTTGCAGCGGCACGCCCGCCAGCACCGGCAGGTAGGGCAGCAGGTCGTAGCCGCGCCGCTGCCGGAACTCGGCCGGGAAATTGGCCGACCAGTTTTGCGAGCCGCACTCCCAGCTATCGACGTGGAATACCTTGAGCACCCGCGCCGCCAACTCGGGCCCGCCCTGCCGCACGGCCTCCCCAAACCATTTATCAAACTGGAGACTAACGGCAGCGGGGTTGAATTTGTCGCATTCCAGCCCGCGCCCACCGCCGCCGGTGGTGTTGATTTGGCCGGTACTGGTGTGGCCCATGCGCAGAATGGTCCAGCGGCCGGGCGGCGCGGTCCAAGTTAGGCGGCCGGTGGCGTTGAGCTGGTTGGTCAGGGTGATGACTTTTCCCAGCGGCACGCATTGTGCGTCGGGCAATTGCGCAGCGGTGGTGCGCTCACTCACGCGCCACACGTCGCCGTTTTTGCCCTCGAACTGGTGGATGCGTGCCGCGCCCGAAAGCTGGATTTCCGACACTTTCAGCGACTGTTTCCACTTGGCCGCATCAAGGTCTTCCGCGCCCGGCTCGGAGCTAGCCGGGTCGTACCCGAACCGGAAAAACCGGGCCGTGGTGGCCGGCAGTGCGTGGGTCACGGCGCTGCTGTCCTGCCAGCCGCTGCGGGGCGGGTGCAGGCGTGTCACGGGGCGGAAGGTGCGGCCGTCGTCGCTCACTTCTACCCGCAGACGGTTGGCCTGGTAGTTATAGCCGTTGGAGCGGATGCGGATGCTTCGGCAGGTAAACGGCTGGTCAAACGCGTACTGAATCCAGCCGGGCTCGCTGGTTTTGAAGCCTTTTTTGTTGCCGGGTGTGGCCAGCAGGTCCAGGTTTTCGCTGGTCAGGCTGCTGGTTATCTGCGGTTTTTGAGTGGCGGTAGAAGTGCTGCTGCCGGTAGGCGTGGGATAGGCGTACACGGCAATATCACGGTAGTAGCCCTGCACCGCCGGCGGCTGGGGCAGCGTCAGATTCAACTTTTTGCCGCCCGTCACCTGCGTTTGGGTCGAAACCACGTGCTGCATCGACAGCTCCGGGGTTATCCACGGCCCGCCGGCCAGCGCGAAGCCGTCACTGACGTGCATGGCTAGCTTGAGGCCCAGGCGGTCGGCTTCGGTCATGGCGTGCTTCACCATCTTCCACCACTGCGGCGAAAGCTGCTGGGCCGCCGGCGTGATGGCTGGCGGGTTTTCCACGCCCTTTATCGGCATCAAATACGCCCCGCCGATGCCGGCTTCCTTCATGGCCTCCAGGTCGGCGGTGAGGCCGGCTGGGGTCACCGCCCCATTCATCCAGTACCAGAACACCCACGGCCGCGCCGCTTCGGGCGGGGTTTTGAATGCGGCTTCTAAATCAGGAGCTTGCTGGGCGCGCACCGGGGCCGGCAGCAGGCCGAGAGTCGGCAGCGCCAGCAACAGAAGAGCCTTGGGAAGCAAGCGGGTTTGCATAGGGGTTGTTGAATTTGAATTGCTAGGTCGTCATGCTGAGCGCAGCCGAAGCATCTCTACTGCTTTAGTAATCAGCTTAGAAGCAAAGAAGCGGTAGAGATGCTTCGGCTGCGCTCAGCATGACATTCAGGTATTCAAATGGGCTGACCTTTATACCAGCCGCCCCTTCACCCGATACCCCGACATCCCAAAAAACAGGACCACGATAAAGCACGCCAACGGCACGACATAGCCGGCCTGCGTATTATCACCTTGTAAATCAATGACTGTTCCCATCACATAGGGCATGATGGCGCCGCCCACAATCGACATCACGAGCCAAGACGAGGCCGGCTTGGTATCGCTGCCGAGGCCCGCAATACCGAGCGAAAAAATGGTGGGGAACATGATGGACATGAAGAAGCCCAGCCCGCCCAGCGCGTAGATAACGTAGGCCCCGTTGCCGAATACCGCCACGCCGCACAGCACAATGGCGGCCACGGCATAGATGGAGAGCAGCCGTTGCGACGGCACGTATTTCAGGAGCGCCGTACCGATAAAACGCCCGGCCATAAACAGCAGCCCGTAGAGCCCGAGGTAGTAGCCCGCAGTCAGCTCATCGATGCCGCCGCCCTGCTTGGCCATCCGAATAAAGAAGCTCGTGACGCACACCTGCGCCCCTACGTAGAAAAACTGTGCCACCACGGCCCACGACAAATGCTTGTGTTTCAGCACCGCAAAAAAGCCGCCGCCCTCTGAAGCTTCGCTTTCCTCGGCCTTTATCTCGGGCAACGACACGAAGTAAAACAGCACCGCCACCAGCAGCAAAATGCCGCCCAGCGTGAGGTAAGGCAGCTTGACCGAAGCCGCCTCGTGGGTGAAGTAGGCCAGGCGGGTAGCCTCGGGCATTGCGGCCAGCTGGGCCGCGCTGTATTCCTTGCCCGACAAAATCAGCTTGGTGCCGATGACGGGCGCCACCAGCGCCGCCAACCCATTGAACGAGGCCGCCAGGTTGAGCCGCGTGGTGGATGACTCCGGCGGACCCAGCACGGCGGCATAAGGATTAGCTGCCGTTTCGAGCACCGTCAACCCGCACCCAATGATGAACAATGCCACCAGAAACAGCCCGTAGGACAGCGCGCTGGCCGCCGGAATAAACAGAAAAGCTCCCGCCGCAAACGCCACCAGCCCAATGATAATGCTATTCTTATACCCAAATCGTTTCAGCAGCATGCCGGCCGGAATCGCCATCAGGAAGTAGGCCAGAAACACGGCCGTATCCACAAGCGTCGATTGCCGGTTGTTGAGCTGGCAGGCCTTTTTGAGGTTCGGAATCAGGATGGAATCCAGGTTGTGCGCCATGCCCCAGAGAAAGAACACGCAGGTAACCAGAATGAACGGAAACAGGTACCGCTGGCCGCCCCCGTTGCCTTCGGCAATAGCGGTAGGAGCGGTAGGATTTGGAGCAAGAGCCATGTGGGAATTCGTAAGGGTTGGAAGAGTTAAGCGCGCAATTTCACGACCAGCAAATGGTCGCAGGCCAGCACGACTTCGCCATGCTCGTTGATGACTTCCACGTGCTCGGTCACGGTGCCGTAGCCCGGCTTTTTGCCTTCCTCTTTGGCCGAAATCGTGACTTCCGAATGGATGGTGTTGCCGATGAAAACGGGCTTCACGAAGCGCAGCCGGTCGTAGCCTTTGGAGAAGGCTTCGGGGTTGATTTCGGAGGCGGTGAGGCCGATGCCGATGCTGAAAATCATGGTGCCGTGCGCGATGCGCTGGCCAAAAGGCTGGGTTTTGCACCACTCCGCGTCGAGATGGTGGGGGAAGAAGTCGCCGGTGTGCCCGGCGTGGACTACGAAGTCGGTTTCGGTGATGGTGCGGCCCAGGGTCACGCGCTTTTCGCCGATGGTGTAGTCTTCGAAAAAGGTGGATTTGAAATACATAGGAGAAATGTAGCTTGGACTCTGCGAGTCCGAGCGCGAGCGCAGCGAGCAGCCCGCGTCTGGTTGTGAGTGAATGTTCTAACGCGAGATGCTCGCTGCGCTCGCGCTCGGACTCGCAGAGTCCAAGCTACTTCCGTCGCTCGAAGCGTAAGCCGCTTCCACCACGGCCATGGTTTTTATCACGTCTTCCACGCTGGTGGGCAGCACGTCGGTTTCGCCGTTTTTGCAGCGCATCAGGCTGCCCATCGTGCCCATAAAGGCATCCGGAAACCACGAGCCTTCCAATGCTACGGTGTGCCAAACTGGCGTTTCGCCTTCGCGCAACAGGCAGTATTCGAACTTGTCGGGCACGCCGTGGGGGTAGTTCATCAGCAGGCCCATACGGGCTTTGATGGCGCCTTTTGTGCCTTCCCATTTGATGAAGCTCTCCTGGTTTTCGGGGCCGAAGGAGTGGTCGTGGTTGGTGTTGATGACGGCGTGCATCGTGTCGCCGTAATCAAATAAAATGGTGGAGCGCGACGAGGAAAGTGCCTTAGCCGGGTGGCGCAAGGTCTTGGCCATAACGCGGTTCGGCTCGCCCAGAAAGCTGCGAATCAGGTCGATGTAGTGGATGCTGTGGTACTGGATTTCGAGGCGCGGGTGCACCATCACGTGCGGGAAAAGCTCCCAGGGCGTTTCCAGCGTCACGCGCACTTCCATGTCGTAGAGCTCTCCGATGAGGCCCTGCCGCAGCAGCTCGCGGGCGGCGCTCACGTAGGGCGCGAACCGCAGCTGGCAGTTGATGGCGGCCACTAGGTTTTTGCGACGGCACACCTCCAGGATTTCCTGGCTTTGCCAGAAGTAGTCGCCCATCGGCTTCTGAATCAGCACGCCAGCGCCGTCGGGCAGCTGGTTGAGCGTTTCCACAAACTGCTCGGGCATGATGGTGATGTCGTACACGGCATCGGCGGGCGCGTGGGCTACGGCGTCGGCCACCGAGTCGTACACGTGGGGAATGCCCCACTCGGCTGCCAGCTTTTCGGCGCGGGCGCGGGTGCGGTTGGTGATGCCCACCACCTCAAAACCGGCCTTGCGGTAGGCCGGCAAATGCGCGTCATTCACAATACCTCCTGCCCCGATGATGACGATGGGCAGTGGCCGGGCCGGCAGCACGGGTAGGTAAGGAATCTCGGTGTTTTCTAGCTTAAGCATGGTCGAGAGAATCAATTTTTTGTTGGCCAGCGGCAAGCAGCTCAGCTACTGAAGTATCGGTGTTAATGGCCCGCAAAACAGCCTCGTCGATAATGCTGGCAATCTGCGCCCAATTGGCTTTGAGCGGGAGGCTTTCGGCTTGCTGATGCAGCAGCGTCAGCTTGTGGTAGTAGGGCACGAGGGCGTTGATTTCGGCATCGTGCCAAGTGGAGAGGCGGCAGCCGATACCGCCTTCCAGCGTCAGCAGCTTGTCGTTTTCGGGGCGGGTGGCGAAGCGGAGGAAATCGTAGGCGACGGCCTTGTGGCGGCTGCCGGCCCCGATGGCATAGAGCCAGTACACGTTCAGCGAAGTCGACTGCCCGCCCGCGCCGTGCGGAATGCGGGCGATATCGACCCGGCCGCGCACCGGGCAGGCCGCGTCCACGTCGCACACAGCCGCGAAGCCGAACCAGTTCACCATCATCGCCGCCTCGCCCCGCGCAAACGCCTGGCCGGCGCGGACGGACTCGTACTCAGCGGAATCGGGATGTACGGCCGCCTTGTCGCGCAGCAGCTGGCGGTAGAAGGTGAGGCCTTCAACAGCCGCCGCGCTGTCGATGCGGACATGGCCCTGGGCATCGACCAGCTGGCCGCCGCGCGTCCAGAGGTGCAGGCAGAAATCGAAGACTGTGTTGTGGCCGTCGGGGAAGGCGGCGGCTACGAAGCCGAACAGGTTGTCGGCGGGGCGCTGGAAGAAGCGGGCCACGGTTTGGAAGTCTTTCCAGGTTTCGGGCACCTGCAAGGGGCGGCCGTGCTGCTGCTGGAAATTGGCCTGCTCGGCGGGGCTATCGAACAGGTCTTTGCGGTAGATGAGGCACTCCGGCCCGTCGTGAAACGGCAGGCCCATGGTGGCGTCGCCGTACTGCTGCATGGCCAGTAGCGAGGGGCTCCAGCCGGTGGGGAAATCGGCGGGCGGGTTCTGGCGGAGGTAAGGCGTGAGGTCTTCGAGCGCGCCGGTGCTGGCGGCTTCCGGCAGCCAGTCGGTGTTGATGTGCGCCACGTCCCAGGTGCCGTTTTGCAGGCCCTGGTCGGTAAGCAGGCTGGTGTAGAGCTGGTGCAAATCCATTGGCACCATTTCGACGGCCAGCTGGCAGCCAGTTTCCTCGCAAAAGCTGGCCCACAGCTTCGCCATGGCGCTTTCGAAGGGGCCAAACTGCCGCACGGCAATCCGAAACAGGGGCTGCTCAGGCGTCATAGCACAGGGGTTGTGGGGTGGTGAATTCGCGCAGTAGGGCGGCGTTGTCCTGGCCCAGCTGCGGGGAGCCTTTGGGGGACGTCAGCAGCTCGCCATCGAGGCGGATGGGGCAGCGGGTGGTGCGATATTGGTAGCCATCGGCCATGGTCACTTCCTGCACCATATTTAGGGCCGCGAAGCCTTCGTGGGCCAGCAAACTATCCCAGGTCAGCACGTTGGCGCACCAGATGTCGGCGGGTTCCAGTATGGCCAGCCAGGCTTCGGTGGGGGCGGTACGGAGGTGGGCGGCGAGCGTGGCTTTTATCTCGTCGCGCTGCGTGAAGGCCATGCTGGGCTCGGGGTAGGCTAGCAGCTCGGGGCAAGCTAGCAGCTGGCCCAACTTCGGAATCGAGCCCATGGCCAGTGCCAGGAAGCCGTTGCTGGTCTGGTAGATGCCGTAGGGCGCGCCGAGGTAGGCATGGGCGTTGTTGTGCTGGGTACGCTGGGGCAGCGCGCCGCCGTCGTTGAAGAAGGTGGTGATGGTTTCGAACTGGAAATCGAAGGCCGATTCCAGCATGCTCACCTGCACCAGGCCGCCCTCGGGGCGCAGGCTGCGGCGCACCAGGCAGGCCAGCAGGCCCTGGGCGAGATGGGCGCCGGCCAGCATGTCCACGATGGATAGGCCCATGGGCACGGGGCCGTTGTCGGCGTTGCCGCTCAGCCAGGTCAGGCCCGATACGGATTGCAGCAAAAGGTCCTGGCCGGGCTTGTCGCGCCAGGGGCCTTCGGGGCCGTAGCCGGATATTTCGCCGTACACCACGCTGGGGTTCTGCGCTTTCACGCTGGCGTAGTCGAAGCCGAGGCGCTCCATCACGCCGGGGCGGTAGTTGTGCATCACCACATCGGCCCGACGCAGCAGCTCCCACACTTGGGCTTTGTCGTCCTCGTTTTTAAGGTCGGCCGCGAAGCTTTCCTTGTTGCGGTTGATGGCGTGAAAGACCGACGACTCGCCGTTCATGATGACGTTCGAGGTGTAGAGGTGCCGGCAGATGTCGCCGGTTTCGGGTCGCTCGATTTTGATGACGCGTGCGCCGAGGTCGGCCAGGCGCAAGGCGGCGGATGGGCCGGAGAGGAACTGGCTGAAATCGACGACTAGTAGGCCGGTTAGGGGTTTGTGCTTACGGCTCACCTCACCCCCTAGCCCCCTCTCCCGCGGAGAGGGGGGACTAGTTTTTAGCTCTAGATTGGCTGATTCTTCAGAGAGTGTTTCTTTAGAATCTACTTCTGATTTAAAGCTAGAAGCTAGTTCCCCCTCTCCGCGGGAGAGGGGGCTAGGGGGTGAGGTGAGTTGTGAGGTCAGCCCAAACTCCGCCTGAATCGCCTGCGTATCACGCCCCGGCTTCGGCGCGGCCTTATCCGAATACAGTTTCTCCCCATCGATGCGGATGGGGCAGCGGGTAGTGGGTAGCTGCTTGCCATCGGTCAGTTTTACGAGTTGTTGCATGCCCAGTACCTGGTAGCCAGGGCTGCTGGTGGCTTGCTCGTAGTTCAGCACCTCGGCGCACCAGATGCCGAGGGGTTCCAGGGTGGCTAGCCAGGTGGCGGTGGGCTTCTCGCGCAGCTTGGTGGTGAGGCGGGCGGCGATGTCGTCGCGGCCGTCGAACCAGGAACTGGCGGTGGGGTAGTCGGCCAGGATGCTCGTATCTAGCTTGCCGTCAAGCTTATCGAGGTTGCCCATGGCCAGGGCCAGGTAGCCGTCTTGGGTGGGGTAGATGCCGTAGGGGGCGCTGAGGTAGGCGTGAGCGGTGCCGCGGGCCGCGCCGCGCTGGGGTAGCTGGCCGCCGTCGTTGAGGTGGGTGGTTAGCAGCTCAAACTGCATGTCGAGCACCGATTCGAGCAGGCTCACTTCTACCAAGGTGCCTTGGCCGGTTTTGCTGCGTTTGAGCAGGGCGGCCAGCAGGCCTTGGGTGAAGTGGGAGCCGCACATGATGTCGGCCACCGCGATGCCGAAGGGCGTCGGCCCATCGTCCTGTGTGCCCGACAGGTACGTGAGGCCCGACATGGACTGAATCAGCAAATCTTGGCCCGGCTTGGTGGCCCAGGGGCCGGTGGGGCCGTAGCCCGTCACCACGCCGTAGATGAGGCGCGGGTTGAGGGCGCGCACGGCGTCGTAGCCGAGACCAATTTTCTCCATGATGCCCGGCCGGAAGTTATGGGTCATGATATCGGCCTGGGCCAGCAACTGCTTCACCTGGGCCAGGTCGGCCGGGTTTTTTAGGTCGGCGGCGTAGGATTCCTTGTTGCGGTTGATGGTGTGGAAAACCAGGCTGCTGCCTTCCACAAACAGGTTTTTGATGGCAATCTGCCGGCCGGCCTCGCCAGTGCCCGGCCGCTCAATCTTGATGACGCGGGCACCTAGGTCGGCCAGGCGCAGACCGGCGGAAGGGCCGGCCAGGAACTGGCTGAACTCTATGACTAGCAGGCCGGATAGGGGGAGGGACATGGTGGGTATATTTAGTTCTGGCGGGGGCCTCACCCCCTAGCCCCCTCTCCAAAAATGAGAGGGGGAACTAGCTTCTAGTTTTAATCTAGATTTAGAGCTAGTCCCCCTCTCCTCTTCGGAGAGGGGCTAGGGGTGAGGCGCTCGTTTGGCTACGCCATCGTTCTGGATTTCAAATACAACTCGTTCAATTCGCCTAGCAGCGCGCGCTCATCGCCGCCGTTCATTAGGTACTGGCGCACGGGCTCGCCGGCGTGGTCCTGGAAGAACATGTGGCCGTGGTAGCGCGGGCGCAGGAATGCTCGCTGCAAGGCTGGGAGCGTGGCGGTGAAGTAGTTGCTGGACTGGGCGTTGACGTGCTCATCCTGCCAGGCAGAGCGGTGGCCGGGCTGGCCGCCGTTGTCGAAGAACAGGGTTTGCTGGCAGCGGGGCGAGGCCACGAATTCGGCGTAGCGGACGGCGGTTTCTACCTCGGCGCATTTGGCCGAGATGGCAAGGCCGGTGCCGCCGAGGGTGCTGCGTAGGCGCGTGCCGCCGGGCGTGAGGGCCACCATGTCGTGGAAGTGCAGGAGGCGGCGGGCGTAGCCGCGGCGGGCGTAATTGGAATAGCCGTAGGCGAAGGGGCAATAGGCCAGCGCATCGGTCTGGGTCATGGCCTCGTAGGTCTGGATGGGGTTGCGGTGGAAGCAGGCCGGGTCCACCTTGCTGGCGAGCTGGCGGAACAGCTGTAGCGCTTGGATGCCAATGGCTTCGCTCACAACTTCGTCTTCGCGCTGGCACGGGTCTTCGCCCAGCGAGCAGCAGAACATGTAGAAGCTCATCAGCGTGTCGATGGGGATGAGCGAGAAGGCTACCAGGCCGCGGTCGGCCAGGGCAAGCAGGTCGGCGAAGGTTTCGGGGAGGGCGAGGCCGTGCTGGGCCAGTAGGTCGGGGCGGCTGGCGGCGACGGGCGTGGCTGCGTCGATGGGCAGCGCCCACTGGTGGCCGTTGAAGCTGTAGCTTTCGAAGGAATGCCCCACGGTATTGGCCTGCTGGTCAGCCAGGAACTCGCCCGGCAAGTATTCATCCAGAGGCAAAATGGAGCCGGTGCGCGCCGCGAAGCCGGCCCACGGGTGGTCAATCACCAGCAGGTCGAACCGCTCGGCCAGCTGCTGAATCGACTCATCGGCAAACTGCTGCAACGAGCGTTTCTCCCAGGTGATGTGCACGTTGGGGTGCAGCTCTGAAAAGCGTTGGGCTGTGGCGGCCATCGGCACGAAGCCCCGGCTGTGGTTCCAGGTGATGCCTTTTAGGTGGATGGGTTCAGTGGGCATTTTGGGGTGGATTTTCTTGGGTCTTTCCTGTCATGCAGAGCGTAGCGAAGCATCTCGCTCGCTTCGTTGCAATTGATTACTTCAGCACGCGAGATGCTTCGCTGTGCTCTGCATGACGGACTGCTTGGCTATCGAATTTGATGCTGCGAGCCAGCGCCGCCGCGTCCTTTTTTCCGCTCACGGGAAGTAGGTAGAAGCTGTAGCTGTAAGGTTTCGATGGTAGCTGGTACTTGTCGATAGGGGCGGCCTGGGCATCCCAGCTGGTGTTGCCGCCGACGCCCATTTGGGCGAGGTCGATGTTGAGGGTGAGGAAGCCGGCGTCTTTCAGCTTGTTGGTGTGGCGGGCTGTTTGGATGTTTTGCTCGGTGTGGGGCCAGGCGCTCATGCTCAAGAGGCTGTCGGCCACGACGAGCAGGCCGGATTTCTGCTGGTCGGCCAGTTGCATCCAGCGCACGTCGGTGCGGTTGGCGTACTCCATCGGCACCACGTAGGAGTCGGCAAACTCGGCGAGGGGCTGGGTGTAAATGCCCGCGTCGAAGCCGTAGCGGCGGTCGATGTAGTTTTCCATTGGGCCGCGGCCGTAGTAGCTGAGGTGGTCGTAGCTGCGCCGGATGCCCATTTGCATGCCCACCCGTGGGATATTAGGCAGGCCGGCGGCGGGCGTGAGGGCGTAAGCTACGCGTAGCGTGCCATCGCCGTTCAGGGTGTAGGTCACGCGCACCGTGGTTTTGTCCTCGATGAGGGTGTAGGTGCTGGTGAGGCTGGGTTGGCTGGGTTTCGACTTGTCGAGAGTCAGGCTTTGGAGCTTGGGCGCGGCCGTGAACCAATCTTTCAGCTTCTTATCGGCTTTCCAGCCGCGGCGGTCGTTGTCGGTGAGGGGGCGGGTGAAGTGGGGCAGGAGCGGGGCGGCCAACTGCTCGGTGCCCTGGTAGCGGTAGGAGGTGAGCGCGCCGGTGGCTTTGGCGATGCTCACCTGAAAATCCTTTCCGCTGAGGATATAAGCCGCCGCGTCGTCGCGGATGGCCACGGCCGGAAAGCTCTTCGCCGACTTCGGCGCTTCGGCCAAACCAGTGAGGGCGAACTGGTTGTTGGCTACTTCGTGGCCCTGCTCGGCCCAATTCAGGGTCTGCGGCAGCGTGAAGGAAATGGTGGCCAGGTACTCCGCGCCGGCCTTCATTTTGGGCAGGTACGGCTTGAGCGAAATAACCGTGTCGCGCCCGGCGGCCAGCCGCAAACGGGGCAGGAGTTTGGTCGAAATCACCCGGCCATCTTCGCGCACCACCAAGCTCAGGGCGTAGTCGGCCAGCGACTTGCTGGCTTGGCGGTTTTCCACTTTCAGCAGGCCCTTGCCGGCATCGGTGAGCGTGCATTCGGCTGGCTGGTACACCCGCTTGCACTCGTAGATGGCGGCGTGGGCCTTGCCGTCCGAAGCCACGATGCCCTTGATGGTGAAGTCGTCGTAATACTTCTCCTTGAAGTCGCCGCCGTAGGCATAAAAAGCTGTGCCCGTGGAGTCTTTCTTCAGCAAGCCCTGGTCTTTAAACTCCCAGATGCAGCCGCCGATGATGCGCTTGGTGGCCCGCCAGGTGTCCCAGAATTCCTTCATGTTGCCGGTGGCGTTGCCCATGGAGTGGGCGTATTCGCAGAAGAAAATGGGGCGGGTGTCGCCGTTTTGCTGGTTGGCCAGCAGCTCGGCCGTGAACAGGCCAGGGTACATGCGGCTCACCATGTCCACGTAGGCCTGGTCGCGCGGCACCTGGATGCGGTAGGCGTGGTTTTTGGGGTAATTCGGGTCGTTGGGGTCGATGTAGCCGTCGAGGTGCGGGTCTCCCATGGCGGGCTCGTAGTGGATGGGCCGGGTGATGTCGAAATCGTGCAGCCAGGCGGCCATCGCGGCGTGGTTCGGCCCGCGGCCGCTCTCGTTGCCGAGGCTCCAGAAGATGATGCTGGGGTGGTTTTTGTCGCGCAGGGCCATCCGCATGCTGCGCTCCTGGTAGGCTGCCGTCCAGGCCGGGTCGTTGCTCAGTTTCGAGCCCAGGCCGTGGGTTTCGAGGTTGGCTTCGTCGATGACAAGGATGCCGTACTCGTCGCAGAGGTCGTAGAAATACGGGTCGTTGGGGTAGTGGCTGGTGCGGATACAGTTGAAATTGAACTGCTTGAGCGTGCGCACGTCTTCCCGGATATCGTCGCGGCTCACGGCCATGCCCTTGGTGGGGTGGTGGTCGTGGCGGTTCACGCCGTAGAGGTAGGTGAGCTTGCCGTTGATGAGCAGCTTGCCGTTGTCCTTGGAAAATTCGATGCTGCGGAAGCCCACTTTGCAGCTTTTGGCCTCCAGCACCGCGCCGGTTTTGTTGGTCAGCGTGAGCACCAGTGTGTAGAGGTTCGGGGCCTCGTCGCTCCACTTCAGCGGGTTGCGGATGGTGATTTCAAGCAGGCCGAATTTGGCGTTGTCGAGGCGCGGATAGGGCTCGTTGATGATGCTTTCGGCGGTGCGCTGCAAGGGCTGGGGCAGCACGGCCGCGCCCGTTTTGTCGAAGAGCTGGGCCTTCACCTGGTAGCCGGAAATGTCGTTGTTGCCGGTCAGGTTTTCCAGGCGCGGACGGATGCTCAGCACGGCGTCTTTGTACTGCTTATCGAGCTTGGCCTGCCAGTGAAAATCGGCCAGCCGCAGCTTGGGTTCCGCCAGCAGCAGCACTTCGCGGAAGATGCCGCTCAGCCGCCAATGGTCCTGGTCTTCGAGGTAGCTGCCATCCGACCAGCGCATTACCTGCACCGAAACCACGTTTTCGCCCGCCTGCACATACGGCGTCACGTTGAACTCCGACGGCAGGCAGCTGTCCTCCCCGTAGCCCAGAAACTTCCCGTTCACCCATACCTTAAACGCCGAGCTGACGCCCCCAAAATGCAGCGTCACGTTCTGATTCTGCCATCCAGCCGGCACCGTGAATGTGCGCTGGTACGAGCCCACGCCATTGTAATCCTGCGGCACAAACGGCGGATTCACCGGCCGGAATGGGTACTTGGCGCTCTTGTAAATGGGCAGGTCGTAGCCATTCATCTCCCAGTTCGAGGGCACGGCTAACTGCTTCCACCCGCTCACCCGGCTTTTGTAGAAATCCTTCGGCGCATCGGCCGGCTTGATGGCAAAGTTGAAATCCCACAAGCCATTGAGCGACAGCAGGCGTGGCGTCTTGTTACGGTCGCCAACCAAGGCGTCTTTTTCGGTAGGGAAGGAGTAGGCCGTGGCCCGGGATTTGTCGCGATTCAACTCCGTAATCTGCGGAATTTCCCAAGCGTCGCCTTCGGGGCCGGCGTAAATTTTGGGCGGGTTGGAAACGCCGGGGAAGAAGTACACGCTGGCTTCTTGGGCGTGGGCTGCGAAGGGTAGTAGCAGGAGAAGTGCCGCCCAGATGTGGCGCCTCACCCCCCGGCCCCCTCTCCGAAAAGGAGAGGGGGAGCCACGGCGGCTACCAGTTAGAAGAAATTGAAGTGGGAAACTGCTCATTATAAAGTCAAGTCAAGTCTGTAATCGTCAGGCTCCCCTTCTCCTTTTCGGAGAAGGGGCCGGGGGATGAGGCGCCACGTCAGGGCTTGCTTTGAAGTGTTACCGAAGCCGCTTCAAGTCCCTCTGCTGTGGCCCGCACGGTAATAGCGCCGCTCTTCTCCGTCGTCTGAATTATCGCCAGCGCCATGCCATTGTAAGCCTTGCGCTCCGGTTTTTTAAACGATTCCATGCTAGCCTGATACCCATTATCCACCCCTGCAATAAAGCCCGGTCCGCTCACCGCAAACTTCACCAGGTTTGCCGCGTCGGGCACCAAGTTGCCGGCGGCATCCAATACGCGCACGGTGATGAAGGATAAGTCTTTGGCATCGGCCCGGAGCTTACTGCGGTCGGCGGTCAGCTCAATTTTGGCGGCGGGGCCGGCGGTTTTGATGGTGCTGGTGAGCACGGTTTGGCCAGCTTTGCGCGAGATGGCTTGCAGGGTGCCGGGGGCGTAGGGCACGCGCCACATTACGTGCAAGTCATCGGTGCCTTTCTTTTTAACACCTAGGGACTTGCCGTTTAGAAATAGCTCCACTTCGTCGGCCTGGCTGTAGTACGCCCACACGTCCACGGTTTGGCCGGGGCGCCAGTTCCAGTGGGGCAGCAGGTGCAGCACGGGCTGGGTGGTCCACTCGCTTTGGTACAGGTAATAAGCGTCTTTGGGGAAGCCGGCCAGGTCGATAACGCCGAAGTAGGAACTGCGCGCCGGCCAGGGATAGGGCAGGGGCTCGCCCAGGTAATCGAATCCGCTCCACACGAAGGCCCCGCTGATGAATGGGCTGTTGCGGACGGCGCGCCAGGCGGCTTCGTGGGTGGCTCCCCAGTAGGGCGCGGCGTTGTCGTAGCTGGAGGCGGTGAAATCGGGGTTGCCGGTGGTGAGCTTGGTTTTGCCATCCTTGGGCCAGACGCGCAGGCTGTCGGACGGCAGGTCGTAGTGGCCCCGCGTTTCGTAGGCCGCCGCGATTTCGGTGGCCAGGAATTTCTGGCCGGGAAAGCTACCAGGCAGCTTGGGATATTCGGCGTGCTTGTAGTTGAAGCTCAGTACATCGAGCACGCCGGCCTGGCTGATGAAGTTCTTGGCCGGCTCCTGCTCCGTGAGGGCCGAGGTGACGGGCCGGGTGGGGTCGAGGCGCTTCACGGTGGCCGTCAGCTCGCGGGTGAGGCGGGTGCCGGTGCTGTCGAACTGCTCCCGGATTTCGTTGCCGATGCTCCATAGGAACACGCTCGGGTGGTTACGGTCGCGGCGGATTTGGTCTTCCAAATCGCGCTGGTGCCACTGCTTGAAATCGAGGTGGTAGTCCTGGCCGTTCTTCTTTTTCTGCCACATATCGAAGGCCTCGTCCAGCACCAGAAAGCCCATTTTGTCGCACAAGTCCAGCAGCTCCGGCGCGGGCGGGTTGTGCGACGTTCGGATGGCATTACAGCCCATCTTTTTCAGGATTTCCAGCTGTCGCTCCAGCGCCCGCACGTTCACGGCCGCGCCCAGCGCCCCCAAATCGTGGTGCTGGCACACCCCCTGAATGCGCAACGGCTGCCCGTTCAGCAAAAAGCCGTTTTGGGCAAACTCGCAGGTGCGCACGCCCAGCGGCGTTTCGTATTCATCTTCAACTGTTTTGCCAGCCAAAATCGTGGTTTTTACCCGGTACAGGTATGGCTTCGCCACCGACCAAAGCTGCGGATTTTTGAGGCTGAGCTTTTGGGAAACGCTGGTAGATGCTCCCGCCTGCTTCACGCCCAACGTCAGCTGCCGCGCTACCTCCCGGCCGTTTTGGTCCAGCAGCACCGTTTGCAGGCTAACCGTGCGGGGCGCGCCGGTGGCGTTGCGCAGCTGGGTTTGCACGGCCACGGTGGCGGCCTGCGCGCTCACGGCGGGCGTGGTCACAAAGGTGCCCCACTCATCCACAGCTACCTGGTGCGTGGTCACCAGCCGAACGTTGCGATAAATGCCTGAGCCCGTGTACCAGCGCGAATCCGGCTGGGCCGAATTATCGACCCGCACGGCCAGCACATTCGCCTTGCCGGCCGGCTGCAAGTAGCGCGTCAACTCATAGCGGAAGGAGATGTAGCCATTCGGTCGCTGCCCCAGCGAATGCCCATTGAGCCAGACCTCGCTGTGCTTGTACACGCCATCGAACTCGATAAACACGTTGCGCCCCGTCGTGGCTGGCAGCGTAAACGTTTTCCGGTACCAGCCGATGCCGGTGGGCAGGCCGCCGCCCTCGGGCTTGGCAGGGTTCTTCTCGTCAAACTTGCCCTCGATGCTCCAGTCGTGCGGCAGCGCCAGCTTGCGCCACGCGGCATCGTTGAACGCCGCGTCTTTCGCCCCAGCTTCGTCGCCGAGGTAGAACTTCCACCCTTTGTTGAAATCTGCCACTACCCGCGTGCCCGGCTGCGCCCCCAAGATGCTTTGGGCGCTGAGTAACAGTAGCAGGGAAAGGAGTAGGCGAGACATTGGGTGGTATTTTGGGGAATAAGGCAATTCGAACGTCATGCAGAGCGCAGTGAAGCATCTCGCTCGGGGCAGTAAATCAATAGTTAGTGGTGGCACGCGAGATGCTTCGCTGCGCTCTGCATGACGGTCTATTTTGGTTCTTTTGGTTTCTTCACCGGCGGTGCGATAAATGCCACCGCACTCTTGCCCAAATCCTTTGAGGTGGCCACTGCGATGCCGCGCTGGTCAGGCTTGTTCACGGCGCAGTAGTAGTGGTACACCACGCCTTTGTATTTCAGCACGAAGGACTTGTGGGCGAATAGCTCATCGTAAGGCTCAGATGGTTCAATTAAATTTGCGCCGGCCCAGTCGGTCCAATGGGTGAGGTCGTAGGAGCAGGCGAAGCGGTTCACGGCACCCTTCACGCCGGGGTAGAAGGCACCGAAGTAGAACATCGTCCACAGGCCGTTATCCATCTTTTGCAGGTAGGCGTCGCCGGTGATGCCGGTGTGGTGGTTGAGCACGGGGTTGCGCAGGTAGCGCGTCCAGTGCGTCATGTCATCTGATACGGCCATGCCGATGCGCTCGGCACCACGCTTGGCATTGAGGCTGTCGCCGTTGGCGTTGTAGTACATCACGAAGGGGTGGCCGGTGAGCTTGCTCTTGTCCCATACCACCGAGCTTTTGTAGATGGTGTGGTTTTCCCACCAGCGCACGTCCTTATCGTCGGGGCGGAGCACTGGTTTAGCCAGCCGCTGCCAGGCGGGTAGGGTGGTCGGGTCTTTATCAGTAGAGGCCAGGCTGATGGACAGCAGGCCCTTTTCATAGCCCCGCGAATTGCCGCCGAAGTACGACAGCCAATACTTACCCTGGTAGGGTTGCCACTCGTAGCTGCCGCCCCACTTAGGGTCTTGCAGGGCTACGTAGCCGGCTTTTTGGTTGGTGTCCCAATCCGTAGTATCCGTGAAAGAAAGGATTTTGCCCTTGGTCTCCCACTTCAGCAGGTCCTTGCTCTGGGCCAGCCAGGTTTCGTAACCGCGCCCGTCATAAATGATGTAGGTCATCCACCACTGCCCGTTTTTGCGGAACACGCTGGGGCAGTCCATCTTCTTCTTGTTGTCGTCGGTGACGAGCACCAGACCGTACTTGTAAGGCGTTTTCACCTCCTCGTACACCTTTTGCATCTCGGCGGCGGGCACGGCAGTAGGCAGCGGCAGCGCTTTCTGCGCCCAAGCCGGCTGGCCAAGGCCGCTTATTAGCAAGAGTGAAGCGAGTTGAATTTTCATGCAATTACAAGGTTGAGCCAACCTCAAGATGATAAGTCCCCGAGCCCGCCTTGATGCGCGCCCGCCCCTCCGCAAAGCCCAGCGACTGTAGCTCCGGGTGCTTCTCCAGCGGCTGGCCGCCTTCCGTGATGCGCGCCGAAGCGGTGGTGGGCAGGTAAATCGAGGCCGTGGTATTGGCTGGAATAGTCACAGTCAATTCAAAGCCGCTGGCGGACTTTTTCCAGTCTGTAGCAATCAGCCCGTAGGGTGACTGGTGGCTGGCTTTGGCGCTGGCCACATCACCAACCGGCTCGGGCTTAATGTCGATTTTGTTAAAGGCCACCGACCCATCAGCCGGCCGAATGCCACCCAAGCCGCTGTAAAACCACTCGGTCAAATGCCCCAGCATGAGGTGGTTATTTGACACCGTGGGCAGGGCGGCCCACGACTCAGTGAGGGCTGTGGCGCCGTGGGCGAGCTGGTAGCCGTAGCCGGGCACATCGGCGCGGTTGTTCATCGCAAAAATCACGTCGGAGCGCCCGGCATCTTCCAGCACGCGCAATAGGTAGCGGTAGCCAATGTCGCCGGCCGTCAGGGCGTTGTCGCGGGTGCGCAGGTCCTGCACGATATTCTCGACCACGGCGGCCTTATCGGCCGGCGCGACCAGGCCCATGTACACGGCCATCGCATTAGCGGTCTGGCTGCCGGTGGCGTACTGCTTGGCCTGGGGGTTGAAGAACTTGGCGTTGAAGGCGGTTTTTACTTCGGCGCCTAGTTGCTCATAAGCCGTGGCCTCGTCGGTTTTGCCCAAAAGGCGGGCAATTTGGGCCAGGATGGTAAGGTCGTAATAGTAAGTAGCCGTGCCGGTTACGCCCATCGGCGTGAGCTGCGACACGCCTGGCGGCTTGGGCCCCAGGTCGTACCAGTCGCCCAGGCCCTGCGCGAGAATGTGGCCCTGGGCCTTGGTGCCGAGGTAGGCCACGTAGCGGCGCATCATGGCGTAGTTCTCGGCCAGTACCCGGCGGTCGCCATACCATTGGTACACGTACCAGGGCAGGATGATGCTGGCGCTGCCCCACTCCGGCGAGTCGCGGAACATGTCGCCGCCCCACTCAAACTTCACGAACTCCGGCGCGATTTCCGGCACCAATCCGTCGGCCGTTTGCGAGGCGCGCATGTCGGCTAGGGTTTTGCGGCACAGCGTGGCGATGTCGTAGCCGTAGCGCAGCGAGCCGCCCATGAGGTGGGTTTGTTCCAGCCAGCCCAGCTTTTCGCGGTGCGGGCAGTCGGTCATCACGCTGGCCAGATTACTCTTCACGGCCCAGTCAATCAGTGTATTCGTGCGGTTGAGCAAGTCGTTCGAGCAAGCAAACGAGCCCACGCTGGCTGCTGCGTTACGGGTGTGGAGTGCCGTCAGACTCAGAATCTCGGGCCGATTCCTTGGGTTGGCTTCGCCCTTAGGCACGCCGCCCTCTACCTGCGCGTAGCGGAAGCCGTAGTAAGTGAAGCGGGGCCGCCAGGTTTCCACACCGCCGCCTTTCAGCACATAGGTGAAGTAGAAGCCGCGCCCGGTGTTCTTCTGGGTCACCGTTTTATCGGCCCCCAGCAGCTCAGCCGGCGTAATGCGTACGGTGTCGCCCCGCTGGCCCTTCACTTGTAGCTCAATGATGCCCGAGGCGTTTTGCCCAAAGTCATACACCCACTTGCTGGGCTGGGGCTGAGTCGTGCTTTGGGCCTTAAACGTATCAAAAACTTGCAGCGGCTCCTGCTCCTGCGCCACCAGTTGCGGCGGTCCATCCACAGCCACAACCGGCCGCCAGCTCTTATCCTGAAAAGCGGCCTTGGCCCAGCCAGCTTGCTCCAAACTGGCGTTGTAATCTTCGCCGCCGTAAATGCTGGAAAAAGTGACCGGCCCGGCCGTGGTGCGCCAGCTCGGGTCGCTCACTACGTCCTGGTGCGAGCCATCGGCGTAGTCCAGCGCCAGCCGGCAAATCATCTTCGGGTAGCCGAACGCGGATTTGAGCTTGCGGTAGCGCTCCTTCACTGGCGGCACGTAGTAGAAGCCGTTGCCGAGCATGACGCCCAGCGCGTTGGGGCCGCTTTTCACCAGGTTGGTCACGTCAAACGTGACGTACTGCGCTTGCTTATCGTACTTCGTCCAGCCGGGGTCGAGGAAGTGGGTGCCTATTTTTTGGCCATTTAACAAGGCTTCAAACTGTCCTAGTCCGCTGATGAAAAGGGTGGCTTTTGTAGGCTTTTTGGCTGTGAACTGCTTGCGCAGGAGGGGCAAAACGTTGTTGTCGCGGTAGGTGTCTTTGGCACCGTCCACGGGTAGTACGTTCACACGCTCGGTTGGCAATTCGTCATATGCAATCCAGGCTGCGCCTTTCCAGTCAGCCGGCGCAAAAAGGCCCGTTTGCCATGCGGCCGGGGCTGACCACGCCGAAGCGCCGCCGTGATTATCCCAGGTTCTTATTTGCCAATAATACGTATGGGCCGGCTGCAACGCTTTGCCCGCGTAGCTCACCTGGATGGATGCGTTGGAGGCGATTTTGCCCGAGTCCCAGCTGTCGCCTAAACCCTGCTTTAGCTGCTTAGGGCTCTCCGAAACGAGTACTTGGTAAGCCGTCTGCACGGTGTTGCGCTGGCTTGCGCTGATTTCCCAGCTCAGAGCCGGCGTGCGGGTTTGCACGCCCAGCGGGTGGGCCGCATACTCGCAGCGCAGGTGGTCTACGCGTAGGCTTTGCGCCGCGCCGGGCTGGTGCAGCAGCACCAACCAAAAAGCTGCGGAAAGCGCACGAAAAACCATCGAGAAGAGCTAGCGAGTGGGAGTGGGTTACAAAGATTGGCGTTCTCAGCCCCCCTCTTCTCCCGCCTTTTGGCATCTTCTTATAGCATATTACCATAGCCAGCTGGCTTAGCGGTGATATCAAGGATATTTTCCAGCAATCGCGTCCGCGGCCCCGCACCTAGTACTTTAATAAGTTCCTATAGGAGGTTAACCTGACCTAGCCGCAGGCTGCTCGCCTGAGTTTTTGAGCTAACTGGTAAATAACCTAAACCGCACCCGCAGGTCGTTTATTTGCGGAAATATCACCTAGCCCGCCGCCCGCTGTTGGCGCTTTTTCTGCTTCCTTGAAAAACCTGTTTCCCGCCGCCACGCTGCTGGCCGCGTTGAGTTTCACCGCCTGCGATTCCAAAACCGCCACCACCGGCGAAGCCCGCACCACGCCCTCGGCTGAGGCAGTAGCGGCCCTCTCAACCCCCGAAGCTGCGCCCACCTCTGGCACGGCCGCTGTGGCTACCGATGAGGCCAACGCAGCCCCCGCGCCCGACCCTAGCACCATCCCGGCCGAGAAAGTGAACGACGTAGCTGCTATTTTGGCCCGGCCGCAGGTGCCCATTTTGTGCTACCACCAGATTCGCGACTGGACCGGCCGCGACTCGCGCAGCGCCAAAGACGACATCGTACCTATCGCCACTTTTCGGGCCCAGATAAAGATGCTCGCCGACTCGGGCTACCACACCATCCTGCCCGACCAGCTCTACGCCTACCTCACCACCGGGGCCAAGCTGCCGAGTAAGCCGCTGATGCTGACCTTCGACGATACTGACCTCGACCAGTTTACCATCGCCCGCCCCGAGCTCGAAAAGTACGGCTTTAAGGGCGTGTACTTCGTGATGACGGTGAGCCTGGGCCGCCCGCACTACATGAGCAAGGACCAGGTAAAACAGCTCGCGGCCGAGGGCAACCAAATCGGCTCGCACACCTGGGACCACCACCGCGTGACCAAATACACCGAGCAGGATTGGGTAACGCAGGTCGATAAATCGACCAAAACCCTGGAGGAGCTTACCGGCAAAAAAATCAAGTATTTTGCTTATCCCTACGGTCTCTGGAACCCCGCCGCCTTCCCTGAACTCAAAAAACGGGGCTTTGTAGCGGCCTTTTCGCTCTCCGAAAAGCGCGACCAAACTGACCCGCTTTACACCGTGCGCCGCATGATTGCTAGCGGCTACTGGGGCCCAAATGCGCTGTACAAAAATATGGTGCTGAGCTTTTAAGCAGTAGGGATGCGCCGAAAAGCAATCAAAATAGAAAGCCTTTGGCTGCTAGGTTGCTACGCGATGGCGTGCGTGCTATACGGGCTAATGATGGGCACCTGGCGTATCTGGCAAGGCACGCTGGACATTCAGATGCACAACACGTATTTTGTCTTTAGCAATGCCTTGGTCACGCTGCTGCTGTTCGTAGTAATTGCGCTGGTGGTAACCAGTGCGCGGTCGATAGCCGCGCCCCTGCGTACGCGCTACACCTGGGTAGTGCTGTTGCTATGCGGGGCAATAGTAGCGCTACCCATTGGGCTTATTCTCTTGGTTAAGAAAAGGCTGTAAGACAGGTTGCAGCTGTTAAAGCATTCTTTCAAGAACCTTGGCTCGCCTGCGGTAGCTTTGTTTATACCCAATACTTATTGATTTTTATGGACGAATTCATGCAAGCCGCCATTGCCGAAGCCCGTATGGGCCGGCAGCAGGGCGGCATCCCCATCGGCTCGGTGCTCATGCGCGCCGGCCAAATTGTGTCGCGCGGGCACAACAAGCGCGTGCAGGAGCTGGACCCCATCGCCCACGGCGAAATGGATGCCCTGCGCAACGCTGGTCGCCAGCGCACCTACCGCGATACCGTGCTTTATACTACGCTGATGCCCTGCTATATGTGCGCCGGCACCATCGTGCAGTTCAAGATTCCTAAAGTGGTAGTGGGCGAGGCCCGCACCTTCGGCGAATCGAAGGAATTTCTGGAAAGCCACGGCGTGGAGGTCGTTATTCTCGACTCGGAAGAGTGCGTGCAGATGATGCAGGAGTTCATCGAAGCCGAGCCCACGCTCTGGAACGAGGATATCATGGAGTTGTAAAAAGCTAGCCGGCAGCTGCCTCTAAAAAGGAGCTAGCAAAAGCGGTAAAAAGGAGCGACCCACGCAACGGGTTGCTCCTTTTTTTGTCCATTCCCTTCTGGGAATACTAGTTGCCCTTCCTTCAACCAAACCGCTCCCCGCTGCTGATGCAAAAACTACTGCTCGCCCTGGCCGCCGCTGGCTTGCTAGCCGGCCCCACGCTGGCCCAACCCAAGGCCGGCGCCAGCCAAACGCCGACCGCCGAAAAGCTCGACCAAGCCGCCCTGGCCAAAATCAAGGACGAGGGCCTAAACCGCTCCAAGGTGATGGAAACGGCCTTTTACCTCACCGACGTGTGCGGCCCGCGCCTTGCCGGCTCCGAAGGCCTGGCCCGCGCCAACGCCTGGACCAAAAAGCGCCTCACCGACTACGGTCTTGCCAATGCCAACGTGGAAGCCTGGGGCGACTTCGGCCGCGGCTGGGACATTGACAAGAGCTACGTGGCCATGACCGCGCCCTACTACCACGCCATGATTGGCGTGCCCAAGGCCTGGACGCCCAGCACGCCTGGCGCGTTGCGCAAGCAAGTCGTGGTGGTAAAAGCCACCACCGAAGCCGACCTCGACAAATACAAAGGCCAGCTGCGCGATAAAATAGTGCTGCTGCCCGTGGCTACGCCGCCCCAGCCCAACTTTGAGCCCGACGCTAAGCGCCTCAGCGCCGAGGAGTTGCAGAAAATGGCCGAGGCGCCCGCCAGCACGCCCACCACGGCGGCTAACCGCCCCGCCGACCCCGCCATGGCCGAGCGCATGGCCACCATGCGCGCCCAGCGCGAGCTGCGTACCAAGGTGAGCGCTATGCTGCTAGCCGAAGGCGCCGCCGCCGTGCTCAGCCCCGGCCGCGGCACCGATGGCACCGTTTTTACTACCAACGGCGCGCCCTACGCCGCCGATGCCAAGCCCGTATTGCCCGAGCTGGAAATGTCGAGCGAGGACCAATTGCGCCTCATTCGGCTCGTGGAGGCCGGTATTCCGGTCGAGATTGAAATGGAAACCAAAACCCGCTTCCAGACTCAGGACCTGAAAGGCTACAACGTGGTGGCCGAAATACCGGGCACCGATAAGAAGCTGAAAAGCGAAGTGGTAATGCTCGGTGGCCACCTCGACTCGTGGCACTCGGCCACCGGCGCCACCGACAACGCCGCTGGCGTAGCCGTCATGATGGAGGCCGTGCGCATCCTGAAGGCCACCGGCCTCAAGCCGCGCCGCACCATTCGCATCGCGCTGTGGGGCGAGGAGGAGCAGGGCCTGCACGGCTCGCGCAACTACGTCAAAAACCACTTTGCTGACCCCGCTACTATGCAGCTCAAGCCCGACCATGAGAAGCTGAGCGCCTACTTCAACCTCGACAACGGGGCTGGCAAAATCCGGGGCATCTACGCCCAGGGCAACGAGGATGTGAAGCCCATCTTCACCGCCTGGCTTCAACCCTTCGCCGATATGGGAGCTACTACTGTCACCTCGCGCAACACCGGCAGCACCGACCACGTGGCCTTCGACGCGGTAGGTTTGCCCGGCTTTCAGTTCATCCAGGACGGGCTCGATTACTTCTCCCGCACCCACCACTCTAACCAGGATACCTACGACCGCCTCATGGCCGACGACCTCAAGCAGGCTTCAGTTGTGGTCGCGTCTTTCGTGTACAACGCCGCCATGCGCGACCAAAAGCTACCCCGCAAGCCGCTGCCCGCTGCCGTGAAACCACAGTAAAGGAGGCGGTTTTATCTAAAAGGACCCCGTTGAGCTTCGCTCGGCGGGGCCTTTTTAA
>Ga0265780_10002392_pt1 | contig 25497 bp, 21 predicted proteins | sample P1T30metagenome_FD_192432 | JGI IMG/M metagenome (GOLD analysis project Ga0265780, IMG submission 192432) | Plant litter microbial communities from East Loma Ridge, Irvine, California - P1 T30 | ecosystem: Environmental > Terrestrial > Plant litter > Unclassified | place: USA: California... | reverse complement strand
GGTAACGTGTGACAATTCGCTTGATGATGGCTTTGCTGTCGTTTGTGTCGGCGATACCAAAGTTTTTGTCAATCCCGATTTCTTGTCCGTATCGAGAGAGGAAGCGGCGCGCAACGGAATGGAAGGTTCCCAAGATCAACTTGGCTTCGAGCTTGTCGCCCACGAATCCTTTGATGCGTTCCTTCATCTCTCTAGCCGCCTTGATGGTGAAAGTGCACACGATAATGTTCCATGGCTGCAGGCGCTCGTGAATAACGTGGTACGCGACGCGCGCAGTGAGCGTCTTCGTCTTTCCAGATCCCGGCGGCGCGAGAACCTGAACGACATTTGCGGGACTGGTGACCGCGCTCCGCTGAGCGTCGTTCAAGCCCTCTAGCAAGACATCCATGGGGTTGATATCAGGACGCGATACGTCCCGAATTGTGCTGGAGGGACGCGTGGTGAGAGGCGAACTAGCGGGTCTTGGGAAACGCGCCCTCACGTGGAGATAAGATAAGCAGAGTCTCGCCTTACACACCAGCACCTCAAAGCAACCTCACGCCTTATCAATGAATAACGGTCAGCCTTGAATCTGACTGGGAGGCTCAATGCGCGGGGGAAACGACAGTAGGACCGAGAATGATAATGCTAAGTATGGGCATGGCCATTCAGCGCGATGGCCTTCCCGATCCAAGAAGTTGAGATGCATGGACTTTGTGCTTGCTACTTAAATCTATGTAATGGCTACTGGATTCGAGAACATTGTCCGCAGCTCTGCATCGGATAGTTTACGACTGTTCTATCATCCAATCGGTGTACGATCAGGCCTCGCTGTGGTCCACCTGCCTCTGCACGCCTTGCATCGTCTCGGCGGGACTGTCACTACTGACAGTCTATGGATTCGGAGGAAATATGAAGAAGTACGCGATAGAAAATAAATGGGGTATACGCAGAAGTTCAATAAATGAATCTTGGTGATCGCTCTTTATTGAATCAGTTCGGAGCAAGCGCTATAAAGGTATATAGCCTTTTGCACCACCCCTTGCCAGCCTCCAAATCTTCAGCACGACATGTTAGCATGCCTTTACGGCAAGCTTCTTCTTGGGTGAAACCTTTGGGTGCTGCCACAGGCTCGGTCGACTTGTGGTGATCCTTCTTCGAATCCCCATGACGCCTCTTTCGGCACGTACAACCTGAGGGATGTCCATGTCGAACGACTCTTCTAAAGGAGGCCCCTACGACCTGTGGGTGCAGTGGACATGTGGTAGACGCGGGCGTGGTACAGCTGCTGATCATTGACTCTGGTTGCGACTATTTCGTGAAGTGCCACGGACCAATCCGGCCTGGTATATCGTCGCTTTGGCTTACAGGCCCAGACTCTTGGTTGTATGAGATGATGCAGGATCCATCAATAACTCTTCCTCAAAGGTGTTGCTTCAAATGAGACGTTTCCTTCTCAACGTCGCGAGCGTCTTGGCCGAGTGCTAGGCTCCCCAGACGTCGTGCCATACCCAGCCGAAGTTTGTGAGCTGCTCACACAGTCCCATGAAAACGGAATCTGGTTGGCAGGAATTGCAACACCTTCGTACCGCCTCAGTCGATCACGTCGCGGCGGTGGCGACGGCTGCGCGAAAGCTTCTCTGCGGACATTTTCAAGGGCTTGATTAGTGGCAGCAAGGACAGCAAAGCGCCGATCAGGCACGCGACGAGCGGTCGTGTTCGGCGTACGCGAACGAGCTTGGCGGGAGGGGGAGGCGTCGCGCTCATGCTGACGTGAACTTCTACGACGATTCTGAGAGCGTGGAGTTGGGCTATCAGACGGTGTCTGTGGCGAGCGGTGCTGGCGTGACGAGCGATGGCTGCGAGGAGAAGAGTCCAGGGCTTGATAGTTGCGATGCTCGCGTTTTGGTGTTTTCGGTGGAGAGGGTGCGAAAAGCGACCATCCCCTCGAAGGTTCGGGACTAAGATTCTTCTTGGATTTCGAGTGTCGCGGAGGATCTCGCTTAGCTCCACGACCGCGTAGAGTAGTTTGCGACGTGCGTTTTGGGTGCCGTTGCCTCTGGTGTGTGCTTCGTTGAGGACGTGGGTTGAGCAAAGCTTCCTGCGAAGAGTTCGTGCTAACAGGCTCCACTGAGCGATGCCACATGTCGGGCACCTGGACATTCAAAGGCGGCCTGTACGAACCACGACTTGGGTACGCGTCATCGTGGTACTGTTGCGTCCTCGGACGATGTTCTTCCTTCTCACGCCGCGATGAACGCGGACTCGTGCCTTCTCCCGACCTTCTCTTCCTATGCGTCTCACTTGATCTACGCTTCTCAGAGACCTCTGCGACGACTGCCTTGCCCTTTCCATGGAGTGGCTCATCCGGCACATCCCTCCTCTTCTTCTCGCCCGAAGATGACGAATCCCGGCGCTTTTTCTTGCTTGAAAGACCAAAGCTGAAACACCAGCACATAGCGACCAAGGCTCAAGTCTCGGATCGCTATGCGCCCAAGATTTGCGACTCGTGGCGGGGTTGGAATATGTGGTGACTGGACCGCATGTATAGGCCGAAGTTCGGGGCTGCAAATGCGAATATCTCGGCAGAGGGATGCAAGGTGGTACTTAAAGAAGCGCAAGATGAACCAATGACTACAATAAGGACTCGCGCGTTTCATGCAAGGGATAAACGGTAGCTGACTGGAGCAAGAGAAGAAGAGGCTTGGATATTATGATCTCATGTGAAGACAAAGGGCTATTACGGCCTAGCAAGGGAGCAAGTGTGCACCGCAGTTGCGGCGTCGACGCCAAAATTCCAATAACGCTATGCGACAGCATGGCCTGGTGCTAAAACAGGAATGGGCCTCGTTCGAGGTACCTTGTAATTGTGGGTTGCGCTCCAATCAGAGGGGACCCTACCTGATGGTGTGCGAGAAAGTGACTGATTCGCAGTTTGCGGAGGGTGGCTTACTGGTCCACATGACACACCCGGCAACAGCTGATCGACTCATGATCTGGCGCATTGCAGCCGTCGAATGTTGTGGTATGGGCATGTAGGACATTGGAATTGTCGGCTGGAGCGGGAGGGACGTCTTATATGTCGGATTTGGTCTCTTTGTGGCGATTCTTGCCCTTCAGGTGCGACTTTCATGCGTACCTGCGTCGCTTGCTACGTGGCACCTGTGCTGTACAGAACAGCGGCGGGACGGCGCGGCGCGATCCTGGGTGCATTCGACGACGATGCTGCAAGGGATCTAGTGGGGTGTTCTCATGTGACAGTGTGTGCTAGCTGCAGGTTGGAGTCAGAATGAAGAGCGTCAGCTGAGCCTAGGTTCCTTATCGCCTCGTTATCGGGCCGCCCGCGACGTCATTGGTACAACTTGGCCCCACTTTGTACGCGACGGGTGAATGATGGCTGCTGCCAACCTCGAACAGCCCCAAGAATTTCGGCCTTTTCCACCAAAATCCTTCGCACGGCCGCGGGACAGTGCATATCCTGCTTCGTCCCGGCTTGCTTTGCATAACGCGTTCATAGGCATCCGCTTCGCCTCGATTGCTAGCCAAGGGGTGTTGGTGGAAACACGGTAGGGCGAAAGCGATCAGCCAATCATTGTGCCAAGGCCGCTTTTCCTCCAAATATTGTGGCGTCCGTCCAACAAGTCTCGGAACTTTGTACGCTCGACTTCCGGAATAGGAGTACGCGAGAACGATGTCGGCGGTGCCGCAATGTTGGTTCTGCCCCAGGTGTCCTTGATTCAATCCATTCCGAAGATGATGATTTGTTTGGCACCTGAGGGCAGGAACGCACTAGCTGAACTATGAGGGATCTTTGCGTCGCATGTAGTTCACTGCACCTGTCCGCCTGTCAAAGTAATGAGGAGCGTCAAGCCGCCTTGGAAATGCTCCTAGCAACGTTACATCCAGCGCACTCAACTCTGAGCTAAAGCCTTCCCTTTTTGCGCACTCTAACAGCATCTATTATCTACTGATGTTTAGTAGTACGACATAATCCGCCGGCTGGATGCCGAATTGCAGTTACTCCTGACATAATTGGTCACTTAGGCACCTAGATAGCCTTCTCCGTTAGAAGCAGGGTCATTGTCAGGTATTCATGGTTGCCTTCAAATAACTATTCTTCATGACATGGAGCAACCTTGTGTGACGTCGAGACTCGGCAATTCGGAGATAAATCGCGGCTCAGATAGAAGCGCGGGGTGACTTTACCCCACTGTCGTCATGTCGCGATCTCGCAAGCCGCTACAGCAAGATGCTCCTGTAACACAATCGTTCCAGAATCTTACCAAGTCTCCAGAAACAAAACAAACTAATTCACTATGCCTCTCCTCGCACAAAACCCTACTGACCGGGTCATCCTTGGGCTGATGACCTTTGGTACGAGCCTCTCCACGATTGCCAGGCCGATCCGTAGCTAACAGATTTCAAGGTCCCAATGAGTCCGATGGGGCAAGGATGACATCTCTTGACGAATTCAACAAGCATCTCGATCATTTCCAATCGAAAGGCTATAATGAAGTCGACACTGCGCGCATGTATGTTGGCGGCGCACAGGAAGCATGGACACGCGATGCGAAATGGAAAGACCGTGGCCTCACTCTAGCAACAAAGGTTTATCCTGTCGAGCCGGGAACTCACAAGCCAGAAAAGCTGAAGGAATTGTTTTCGACATCGCTGAAAGAGCTTGACACGGACGCTGTCGATATATTCTACCTTCACGCGCCTGATCACTCGACCCCATTTGAGGAAACGCTGGGCGCAATCAATGAGCTTCATAAGCAGGGCAAGTTCGTCCAGCTCGGCCTTTCGAATTTTGCTGCGTGGGAAGTCTCGGAAGTCTGGAATATTTGCCATGAAAGGAGCTGGGTGAAGCCCACTGTCTATCAGGCCATGTACAACGCGATCAGTAAGTCTATCCGGATCGTTTCCCAATGAGATCTGTAACTGAATTCATACAGCACGCGCCATCGAGCCTGAACTGATCCCCTGCTGCCGAAAGTACAAGATTGACATTGTCATCTACAATCCGCTCGCGGGCGGTCTCTTCAGCGGTAAGATCAAGTCTGCGGACATCGCGCCTTCCGAGGGCCGATTCGCCCAAAACTCAAAGATTGGGGAGATTTACCGTACGCGTTACTTCAAGAACTCCAACTTTGAAGCGCTTCGCATGATGGAGGAGGTAGCGCAGAAGCACAACTTGACGTTGCTTGAGATTGCGTTGAGGTGGTGTGTTCACCATTCTGAGCTAAAGACGAGGGCGAAGGGCGGGAATGATGGTGTCATCATTGGTGTGAGTAGCTTTTCCCAGTTGGAGAGCAACTTGGCGGATTTAGAGAAGGGGCCATTGCCTGAGGAAGTCGTGAAGGCGCTAGATGAGGCATGGATGATCGCAAAAGCGACGGCGCCGCTTTACTTCCGTTAAGATCGGGACATGAAGGGACTGGAGTGTGGATATTGATAGTGCCCATACCTTGCCCGCTCTGTCGAGCATGTTAGAGACTATCTGGCAACCTATGCACAGCCTGTATGGCTTCAAAAGCTCATCAAACCATAATGTGTTTCTAAATCGACCTTGAATATATACAGCTCTATATATCGCTACGCCTCTACTATTCACTACGATGCTTGAGAACAGGCACGGAATACTGTATCACCTATCGTAGTACAATTCCCCCGTAGTCTACTCTGCTCGACATGCTGCGCTCACATCACTCACGCCCGTACCCTCAACAATCTTCGCCTCCACAACCTGATACACTGGGATCTCCCTGAGACGGTCCACAATGTGATGCAGTGTGGGTAGAGCCTTCCAGTCCAGTGCATCGAACTTGATATCCGCGCTTGATGCAACGAGTGTCCTTTTAATCTTCTTTTGGACGGCACTCGCGCCCTCATTATTCGGCAGAAAAGCGGTGTAATCAACGTCAGATTGACCTCGCTCTTTGCTGCCGAGACTGCCAGTGGCAGGCACATACTTTTGGATGAACATGCCTTCCTCGTTGGAAACTGGCGCCGTCGCTTCACCGTTGGTAGCAGTCTGCTCCTTGAGATCGGACAGTGTAAAGCTGCCGAACTTGGACGACATCCAGCTAGCATCTAGCGCATAGTTCTTGTCATCTTTTTTCACTTCCAGGTCGCAGAACAGCTTTGGGAAACCGAGTTCCTCCCTTCCACTCAGGACTGGGTCGGCCAAATTCTCGAACAGCAGGGGTAGATATGTGCCGGTCACTGTTTCACCATTTTCTTTGGTGTACTGGACACCGTGGATGTAGAGGCCGAAATGGGAGTAGCCTCTACCACCAAGCCACTCCAGGTTGTCCAGCTGTGTCGAGGCAAACGTTGCGTAAGCTGCAGTGTCGGCCACCGCAAACTTGAGCTTTTCAGTAGGGAACAGGTTTTCAAGCACCGTTCGGCTAGACTTGAACTTTATGCTGGCAGTCGTGAATCTCGCTTTGATGCCGTCTCTCTGCCTGCCATAAAAGTCCTGGCGAGGTCCTGGCATGGGGCCAAATGCGGTGGGCATGCGCCAGAGCAGTCCCTTCTTGTTTTCCCACTCCCATTTCCTGAGCATCTGGCTGGAGAAGTCCCACTCGTCATGGCCAAAGTTGTAGTTGGTGAAACGTGCAGCATCCGGTGGCGGTCCACTACCCAGGTCTTTGCCTGATATGCGCGATACCTCTTGGATATTGGAGGCACGTTCGAGCCTGCATTTCTCGTATAGCTTGAGGCGTGCTGAGATCTGATCTCGAGGGACATTCAAGGGTAGCATGACAGCTAGAGAGGCAGCGTCTTCGATGGCTTGGCCTGCACCTTGGCCTTGGTCTGGTGCTCGTTAGAATGGCGATCTGCGGCGAGTGAAATGAAGTCACTTACAAGGTGTGAAAGGATGAGCAGCGTCGCCGATCAGCACCAGCTTTCCCTCCGTCCAGGATGGCATCTGCTCCATATCCAGCAGCTCCCAAGCCTTCAACGTCTCCTCGTCCGCCATGCTCAACAACTTGATCATTGCTGGCTCAAAGTCTTTGAACACTTCCAGCATCTTACTGATGTTGCCCTGATTCTGCCAGTCGCTGCTTCCCGGCTCTCCAGAATTGACTTGTGATTCGGTCGTGGGATGGATATTGATAAAGTTCAACAGCGTATTGTCTGAGGTAGGGTATACGACCACACGCCGATCACGAGCAAATACCATGAGCAAATGTCCCTCCTTCTCCGCAAACTTCCTTGTCTCTGGGTCTGCCAGTGCTCTCTCCCGCGGAATGAGAAATCTGAAAGCACTCTTGCCGCTGTCGAAAGGCTTCATATTCTTCGCGCCTGGGATCTCTGCTCTCGTCCGTGAATGTACACCATCCGCGCCCACGATGAGGTCGCTCTGGATTTTCTCGCCACTGTCAAGAGTGACGATGCCCTGTTGGGCGTCCACGTGAACAACCCTAGATCTCAATCTCAGGGTCGCAGGAGTTCCTTTTCCTTCCGCACTTGTAGCCATGCGCTTCAACTCGCTGTGCAAGCTCACGCGGTGTGCCAATTGCCATGGATGCTGCCATCGCCCTGCATCCCTTTCCAAGTCGACGCTGAATAGCTCTTTTCCGTTGGGTAGCCACTGGCTGAGTCGCTTGCAAATCACGGCTCCATGGTCTTCGGGAATAAATCCCATGCGGCGCAAAAGCCCGTTGGCATTCGGCGCGAGGTGCACAGCCGCGCCCAGTTCATTCGTAAAACGTGATTGCTCGAGGAGTGTGACGGTGTGACCTTGTTGGCGAAGGAAGATGGCAGCAGATAGACCTCCAATTCCTGCGCCGACTATCGTGACATTGAGAGGCTTTGCGGTGGCATCTTCTGCATGGCCGTTCACGCCGTTAGCCTGTGCGAAGTTCATTTTGGTGAGATTTGGAAGTATTGGTACTGACAAGGAGATGCAAGTTCCTCAGATCCAAAGATCTTCTGTTCTTTTCGTAGCGAGGCACTGCGCTATCGCATGTGGGATGCTCCATCAGGACTCGGCAGATGGCTCAATCGTCACCCCCCACTTTCCGCAATCGCGGGCGCGGGCGCGTTTAGTTTGAGGCCCATAGCATTGTGGTGACACTTTTTACAATTATTGTATGCGTTTGTGTTTTAGGTAGGAAGGAAATCCGCAATAGGCAATTCCCGTGTGCTCGCATTCAATGGATCTGAGCTTTGCACAATTCATGGTTTCGATAGTGAAGATTTGCAGTACGATTTTGATACCAAGAAAAAATGTAGATTCTAGCGACACATGTGATATGCATGTATGTTGTATGATGTAGCGCTCTGCGATGACTAAGATCCTGACATGACCATACTCCCGTCCTTCACCATTCCCCGCCAACTTTGTATCCCACGTTCCATACTTTGCCCAACGAGGACCGCCATAATTTCGATACAGTCTATAACTCCTGTTAGCAATGTACTCGCATCCTCTCCGATGTATCCGTACTGATTCCAAGAATACGCCTGTGAACATGACTGTTACAAATGCCTGCTCGACTCCACTCAAATACACCCTTCTTTCGCTTTGGTCAAGCTCTGTGTTGATCGGGCGGTATGCAGGGACGCGACGATGCTCAGTTGGCCATGAGCTTGGGTTCTCGTTCGAGCCGGCCGGTGCCGGATGCGCATTCAGTGAAGTGTCGACTTCTTCCTCGGTGTGGTGGAGATTGTAGTCCGCGAGGACGGTTTGCAGGCTGTAAGTAACAGGATTGGCAGTTGTTGTGACGGACATTGCGACGGTGTTTGGCGACACGAAGTTGCCTGCCAGACGTTGAGGTCTTCAACAAGAGCACTACTTCGGTGTCTGACCGGTGTTTTCGGGCTACGTGCCAGGGTGAGGCGGCGAAATCTGGGGTCGGACAGGTCGGAATGTGGGGGAGTCAGCATCGTCAGGTACTTTTGGCCCTTGTGGAACACGCGTGCAACTAGCCCTAGGTCTTAGCTTAGGGTTGTTTTATTGTAGTTTGCGGTCGCAATCCGTCGGTCTATAGCTTCTTGTATTTCAGTACTCACGGAGTAGCATTCTTCATCCTTTGCAATGGCTTCTCCAGTAACACCAGACGCCGCGTTGGCAGATCTCCAAGCCACGGCGCTCACAGCGCGCTGTCACAATGTATTCTTTCGACAGAAGCAACTCAAGTCACTCCACGATGTGCTGCGGAAGAATGTGTCTTCAATTAAAGACGCTATTAAGCAGGATGCGCGGACATCGGATGCAGAAGCCACTACGGAAATCGCGCTTGCCCTCGACATCGTGAAAGAACACTACTTGTCCCTTAATTCGAAAAAGGAATTGGATGAGGAATATCGTATTACAAAAAAAAAAAATGCCAGCGACAGAAGAGAGCCGTGGGGCGTTGTATACATCGAGCCTCAACAGAACCATACGCAATTGTTCTCAGTCGCCGTGCCTGTCAGCGCAGCTTTGGCCGCCGGCAACTGTGTTGCTCTGAAGGTATGAAGATTGCTGATACTGCAAAGTATTGAACTAAGGCAACATGTAGCTTGAAAACAATCTCCGCGCTCTACCAAGTCTACTTCGCAAACTACTTCCTGAAGCCATCGAAGCTGATACATTCGCCGTTGTGTCCTCTGCCCCATCCTCAGAATCCATATCGCAATGTCTGCAGGTCCTCCAAGAGATGCAGGTCCCTGTACCTACGTACTCGCAGCTTATCTCGCCAGCGGGTAAAACAATTGCGGTGGTAGATCGCACCGCAGACCTAGCGACAGCTGCTGAGCAGCTAGTGGCAGCACGCTTTGCTTTTAGAGGAACATCGCCATACGCTCCGGACTTGGTGCTAGTCAACGAATTCATCAAAAAGGACTTCCTAGAGTTGGCTTTGAAGCAATCTATCCGCTACCTCTCCGGATCCGATGACGTTGCAGCAAATGGATCGGCCAAGTCATCATCACAGAAACCCGCCTCGCGAGGAGCAGATGCATTCAAGGCGCTACAAGACAGCAAGTCCTGGAAGCTCAGAGTGATCACTCAAGGCGACCACGGCGCAGTAGTCGAGCTCGCCAACCTCTCCTCGCTGCCACCGAAAGTCACTCAGCCCTTGTTCTGCATCTCAGCCATCACATCTCTTGAGCACGCGATCAGTCTCGTGGAAGAAGACCTCGAGCCATCGCAAACTCTTTCCGCTGCATACCATTTCGGAACTCCCGCGTCGGGCAAATACCTGTCCCAGTTCATCAACTCAGATGCTTCATTCATAAACCATGTTCCCTACCGACTGCTGCTGGGTCCAGCAGCTCCATCTTTCCAACATATCGACATCGAGGCGCGGTATACTCCTCTCCACTTCACACGAGCATCGCCGGCATACATTTCGCCATCAACAACCCAAGCCCCAATGGAGAAAGTTGTTGCGGGCAAAGATACACGCAAAGCAGTTGCGGACCTGCTGGCCAAGGCGTCTCAAGAAATCAAAGAAAACAAGAGGGCGGAATCAATAGCTATCGGTTACTTTGAGCAGGGTATCTTTATTGGCTTGGGCGTATATGGTATACCGCTGCTGAGTTGCATTGGAGCGACGTTGTTCTTTGGTATTAGAGCTGGGTTGAGGAGATGGGTGTTTGCTTAGAAAATCCATCAGTAGTCTGTTGGCTTATATATCGTCGCAATCAAAGTCGTTAATCACTACATGGGAGCCTTTGTGCAACCTTGAATGGCGGTACGTGTGGGTTTAGTACGCATCGAATCTTTCAGCACCCTGTGGCACAATCGATGCTACTAGGCTGAGTCTGTTCAGAAGCATGGAAAACGAGAAGAAAAAAGAGTAGGACGGGGAGGATGGGGTAGATCATAAGGTAAAGTCTCATATGGAACTAATTCGACTACTTGACATCGCTATATAGGTGTCGCGAATCGATGCTTTTCGCCATGAGGCCTTCACATAGCTGATCTCTCAGGCACCCACTTGGCCGTCCAGATTCGGAGTCTCTTGCCCCAAATAAGCATCGGAATAGTCAACAACCCAAAAACACCCATCAGCAAACCAAAGATACCAAAAGGCTCAGCAGGGCCAGCATCGTGGACCCATGTACCCACAAAGAAAGTCCACGCAAACGAGATAATCGCCCTAACGCAAGTGACTGCGACGAAGCAGTCTCCCGCTATGGTACTGTATGACTCTATGAGGTAGTTGAAGCCAACGGAAGGTGCTTGCATGAGGCCGAAAGACACCATCGAGAGACCGATTTGCAGGCCTACCCAACCTTTCGACGAGGGGTTCTGTGCCACGAAGCCGAAGATGAACGATCCGCCCGTGGCGACGAAGAGAGATGGAAGCGCCGTGACGAGACGCGACTCGGGCTCCGAGAGACCACGGGTGTCTTTCTTCGCGAGACGCTTGGTCATCCAATCAGCCGACAAGTAGGTGTACAACTAGATTGACTGTTAGCGTACGGTCGGTCAGCGTGAAGAGTTTGCGGAACTTACACCGCCTAGGAGCGCACCGATCAGACCTCCCACGTTGATCAGCCCCACGTTCTTGCCCCAGTTGTATGGTGGCACAGCGACAAGTTGCGTGCCGATTGTGCTCAGCGTTACGATCAAGCCGACGAGACCCGCGTACCAGAGCGACACAAGCCAGACGCCAGGAAGTCTCATCGTCTTGTAGGGCGCGATGAATTTCTGTACGATGCCGGGATGGTATGTTACGAGGCGGAGCGAGCGCATGTAGGTGTAAGGAGGATACGAAGTTGGGACCGACGAATCGGCAACGATAACGGATTCTTTCGTTTCAACATCGGGCTTCTGGGAATCGGGGGCGAGCTGGACGGTTGTTTGGGGGCGAATGTAGAGCGTCTCTGCTTGGAGGAAAAAGCAAAGAACGAACGTGACGGCGGAGAGGATGACATTGACCCAATGGACCCAAGGAATGCCACCGGCAGCAACGATGTAGCTACCGCAGGTACCTCCGAAGAGCGAACCGAGCGAAAGGAAGACAGTGTAGATGGCCTTGAAATCATGTCAGTAAGATTGAATCACGACTTTCGGGGTCTTGGTCGAGCTTACCATGGCACGTCCCCGTTGGTGAACGAAGAAGATCTCGCCAACAACATCGGGTGACACCGCATCTGCTGGTCCACCACCAATGCCCATGAAAAGACGGGCCGCGAGGAGACTGCTAAACGTCTTTGCGAGACCAGCCCACATACTCGAGAACGTGAGCAACAACAGGCTCACGAGAGTGACTGGACGACGCCCGAAGGTATTGGCCAACGGCACCCACCACAGATTAGACGCGCCGAGCATGATGAGGTTGACGGCAATGAGGTATGTGAGCTCCGAGAATGGCTTTGGTGGGAGGCCAAAGATTGGTGTCGACGCGTAAATGGGCAGCGCACTTCCGATGGAAGAACTTGCAAAATTGACGATAAAGGGATGAATAGACATCACCGCCAGTATGGCCAACTACAGACAAATGCGCCGTCAGTAAATCCGCTATACGGCTTCGTGAGATCATCGTACCTTGCGCCAGAAGGGCAGGTTCAACGGGTCTGCGGGATCGGCTGAGGGCTGGGGAACGAGACGAATCTCGTCAACACTGGTCTGAGATTGTGTCCATTCGAGGTGTTCTGCAACTTATCAGTGATGGGTTCACCGTACAGCTATGAGGTTCACTGGCCGACAAGTGTCGAGGTACCCGGAGGCATAGCATTTCGGACTTCATCCTTGGATAAGGAGAAGGCCCCCTTCAGAGAAGTCATGATACGCGTACAGACAGGAGGGCACGATCAGAGGGGTCGAATCTTTTCTTCTTGGGCAAAGGCCTCTCGAAGATACATACATCGCACTCTAGAAGAGTGTTGTTTTCGGTAGAGTCAACAAACTATATACCCGAGAAGCTCAGGCATGTCTCTGCCTCGTGAGGGCGTCTGAGACATGGGTTTATGCGCTAGCAATCTACCCTGCAGCGAATGATGCATATCTCTGGGCGCCAAACATGTCGATGATAGGCCGGAGGAAACGGGAAGTGAACCGCGTTGGGGCGCTCCCGCCCCCATGGGGTTTTGGTGGTCGGAATGTGGAGTGTATAGCTCAACGACCCAGAGTAGACAGAAGACTGCTGCGATGATCGGAGAACTTGCACTTTTGTAAGGGCTTCGGCAATTAATAGGATGCCAGATACTACAGGCGATGCTAAGGTATACCTAGGCTACTCGACTATAGAGTTGCGCGCGACCATATGCAGACATGTGGTGATACAAATGAACTATTAATAATGTCACGCAAGGTTCCTCTGTGTAATCTTACTCCAGCGGGAGTAGGATGACGTGCTTTTGCTACCATGTCCACGCGCGTTCATCTAGTCGCAAGTCGAAGTCCTTCTAGAAGCTGGACCAAATTGCCCACAAGTGGCGGACATGAGCCTTCTACAGCGGCATGTGGTGCCTGCATTAGATGTATCAATCCATCGATTACACCCGAGACATCGCTAAGTTGCGTGCTGATATGTGATCCAGGTTGCAGAATGGACGGAATACCACGATTCAAGGTAATGAACCTTCGTGCTCTTAACGAATCGTCTCCATTGAGGGTCACCATCGTTTGTGATGCATCAGTTGGGGTTTGACCGGTAGAAACGGATCGCTTGAGGAAGCCATAGCCCCAGAGGATCAGACCAGCATGATACACTGCGATCGCGTTGAAGTTGCGAAGCAGCGGTCTTGGCAGATTTTCTGCAGCCCGCAAGATCTGGCCGGCGTGCCACAACGCCTGGCGCGCTGGCACACTTTTGATCCAATCATGCAAAGCTGGATACGCAGCTCGTGCTTCCTCTTGGCCCTCCAGACCTGCAAATAACTGCACCTCGTCCAGCGGGGCATTCAAGTGCAGAAGCATCAGCTCCAACGTGATTTCGTTGCCCGGACTCAATGGAGGACTGCTGACACGGAAGTCTTCTAGTTGTTTGACAAGCTCCTGGTAGCGAGATGACAAGATGAGATTGTTACTCGATTTCGCATGAGACTTGGCAGCAAGAGTACTCATCTGTCTGTATTCCCAGACCATGCCCCATATCATGTGGAGGTATACTGTGCTGGCACTGTCGTAATGCGCGAGTTGCTCGAGATCTAAGAACACTTCGAGTGCGGAGGGGCGATTGGTGGCCTCATGTGGCATACTCAGGTACGCCTGCCTCCATGCAGATGCGGACTTAGCCTGCCATAAGACATTTGGGCTTGGGAGAGGCAACTGCATCTCTGAGTATGATATCAGAGGGGGTTTCAGAAGCGCCATCGACGACTGTCTATCAAGCTCGAATGAGCGGTAAGTCAGACGCAGATAAGATTCCTGGTCGACCCATTCTTGCCACCGAGTCTCTAAAGAAGCACTGCTATTATCAGCAGGAGGCGTAATTTGCCTCCAAGTAGAGCGGCGAAATCGACTTCCACGTCGGAGCATGGTCATTAGTGGCTGGAGAAAGCTTTCAGCAATCTCCATCTTGCGACTGATACCGCTCCACATGCCGATCTGCAACTCGAGGAGCAAGTTTTGAAGATGCTGAAGGTCCCTTATTGCCGAGTTGTCTGCCTCAAAGGCTTTCGCTTGACCAATCCGCGAAGCCTCATGCAAAGCGAACCCCAGCTTTCGCAAAGGTACGTCAGGTGTCGAGACGGCACCAGCGGCAACAATGGCCGCTAGCACTTCAGGATTAATCTTGGAAGGGGAGAACGTGGGTAGGTGAAACCAGGATTGTGCGTCCAAGGATGGTGAAGTCAAGAAGAACTGGATCAGGGTGTCGAGTAATTCTATGCTGGGAAATGCGGATGCTATTCGCTTGACGTTTTCAGGACTGCAGGTCCCGAGCACCAAGGCCATTAGTTGATCACGACTAACGCGGTGTAGTCTTTCGGAGATAGCTCGACGCTGTATGATCTGAGAGCGCCGTTTGTTATCCTTTTCTGAGTCGCAATAGGCCAGGTTGGCCTGCTCGGCTCCGCCAAAATCTTTGTGCCGTTGTGGAATATACCGCCAGATGCTCTGTTTGAAAGCCTCCGTCCGCACTGGGACGCTTTCGCTTTCGGGAATGTGTTGCTCAGCCCCTTGATTATCCGTAGAAGGTGTATCTGCAGCAAAAGGTATCTGAAAATTGTACTGATCGAGCAAGCCTAGGTCAATGTCCGTCAATCCGACGTCTATGTCGAAGCTCATGTCCAGAATGCCACGGGGAGTTGCTTGGCCAGAATAAAAGGCCTCGTAAGGCGGCATGCTGCGGAAGTATTCGGGCAAATACGGATCAATACTAGAGGTCTCATCAAAGTGTGTGACTGTCGGATCGAAGAATGAGAGATCATTCCCTGTGTCTCCTGCATACTGTTGCTGGTTGTCCGTGATGGCTTCCACCCCAGAAGGAACATGGCTCGACACAGTCAAAGATCTTTGGCGCATACTAGTGTCAGTGGCTGAAGAATTATTCCTTGCGCCATTTCCAGACGCTATCGCCGTCGCGGATCCTGTCAGCGATGGATGTTTGAACTGGCCCGAAGGACTAAGCATATCAAATTTCGGCGTCATTGGTGGCTGTTGTCCGTTCTGTAAGGACGGTGCTCCAGATGGGAAGTCGAAGCCATGTGAAAGGTCCAATAGATCCTGTGCCGCATGCACGGCATCCAACTCGTTGAGCTCACTATCATCTGTTGCGGAAGCCTCAGGTACGCGACAGGGTATGTTTTTCTTCTTGCACCGGCTACAAGGCTTTTCGTCTTCACATCGTAGATGACTTGATGAACAGGCCTCGCAGGCTTGTACTACACGGGTATCGCGAGCGATCTCGCGCTTTTGTCGTTTGTTTGCAGAGTCCGAGTCGTGGTTGGTCACATGTCTCTTGAGGAGATCTCTGTTGCAGCTTAGAGGCCACACGTAGGATTCAAAATAATAGCCAGTGAGGGACCTACATTCTGGCGAAGCCCTTTGAGCAAATAGGGCACACGTAAGGCTTGGACTTTGTGTCTGTGTTGCATATTAGTAAGCATAAATGTCATGGAATCTTTGCACGATGATGAAGCATTCATTACACCAGGCATGCGGAGCGTTGAACAAGAAAGGTTGTTAAGGATAATGTGAAGACATGATGTGAGATCCCGCTAACGAAATACCACACTGGGCTCGGGAGATCCACTTACGCGCTCTCACGTGTCGCGTGAGGTGGTCCGCTCTGGTAAAAGAGCGCTTGCAAGTGCTGCACTGGAATAGCCGTTGCGGCTGTTCTAGATCAGGATTGGTGGCTGCTGTCTGATTGTGCCCTTGTGTTGGCTTAGCTTGCATGTTCGTCGTGTCGCAACCTCAATCAGCGATGGAGGCCTCGGGGCAGTGAAGTGGAGGAGAACGCTGGGGACAAGCTGGGCGCGTGGAGGCGGGAGAGTTTGGGGCTGCTCGCGGCACTGTGCGGAGTTGGCATCTGGCCGGGCCTAGCTCGAAGCGAAAAGTGGCCCCGGCTGGCTTCTGTTCCTCCACTTCACGATCCTGGCTGTGGACGCATAGTCCTGGACACTCGTGTTCTAGTGATTATGTTTCAGACCTGATTATGCTTCGGACACGAATCGGTCCTGATAGTGATCATCACTGATACTGTATTTCCAACAGTAGAGCCGCCGTCCATCTGGTAAAATCAATCAGACAGTCAAGGACCCAACTCGATAACATCGCATAGGATCACAATTTGATCATCATCATCATTTTCCTTCCGTATACACAAAGTTGTTCAGGATGGCTGTTCCGCCAGTTCACTTCTTTTCTCATGGCTCGACCATGATGTTGGGCGAAGAGTCGCGCTCAGCCGATTACTGGAAAACATGCGGCGACGAAGCCAACAAACATGGCTTCAAGGGCGTAATCATGATGGGAGCCCATTGGGACGCACGAGGCACAAACCGCATCGATGTGTCCATGAACCCCAAGCCCAACAAATCCCCAGTCGCATACGTACATCCGCGAAAATACACCGACTACGAGCTCGTCCCCGATTTCGAGTCTGGAAAGAAATGCATCCAGGCGTTGAGAGAAGGCGGAATGGATGCCCGGCCAAACGATTCGTTTGACTGGATTCACGACACATATCTGATCTTGATCCGCATGTTTCCGGAAAAGTGCCACCGACGACAATTATCAGTATGAACTCGCGCTTTGATCCACATCTCCATGCGCGCGTGGGGCAGATCCTTGCTCCATTCCGCGACCAAGGCTACCTGATCATCGGTACTGGTGGCGCGGTGCACAATCTCTACCGCAACAACTGGAGCCAAATGATCAGATATACGGACAATTTTGCACAGCCTTATCCGCCTGAGGCGCCCATGCTCGAGTTCAGGCAAAGCGTCGAGGATGTCTTCCTTCGTAACGGGAGTGGTGCGAAGAAGGGAGCACTGACAAGGGGCATCACGAGATTAATGAAGCACCCAATGTTCCGGGATGCTCATGCTACCGACGATCATTATATGGCAGCGTGCTTTGTAGCAGGAGTGGCAGACGGGAGCAAGAGGGACGGTGATGACTGTGTGTTGGGAGCAGAGGACTGGGAATTAATAAACATGTGCAACAGTCAGTTCACGATTGGAAAGTGGGTAGCAGCATAATTATACCAAAGACACTTAGTTGTCATGTCGGCCACCATTTAGTTGTATTTTTCCCCCAAATCCAGAAGTTTATCTTTACTGATGCTATAATGTGGCACAAATGTCTTCTAATTGATACATATTTTAGTGGCAGGTCATTATGCAATAAGTTTCCGGTGTTGAAAAACTCATCAACAGTATCACCATGCAATGCGTTCCATAACATATCACCCTCCAAGCTTCTTCTCTCGGATGAACCATGCAAACACGGCACTCCACACCACCATACTGAGCCCAACGCCCAAAGCCGCACGCGTAGCTTGGCTATAACATTCCCGCACAATGTCCCGCAGATGGGGTTCCAGGCTTCTGAAGTACGACAGGCCTTCCCTAACGCGCTCTGCGATCTCTGTTGCGTCTTTGTCGCCGTGCAGAGCTGTCTGTAAAGAATTCCGCAGTGTTTGATTGAAGGCTGTTGCACACATGGAGATGCCGAAGACGGATCCGAGAGAACGGAAGAGGTAGCTACATGCAGTTGCAACCGCTTGGTCTGCGTGCGAGGCGTTGGCGACTGGTGTATTGTTAGCTTGGGAGAAAGCAGTCCGGTGGAATACACATACTCAGCCCGATGAGAGTTGTAGTTACTCCGCAGCCATTGCTGAAGGCGCAGATGCATGTGCCAAGTACCATCAGAGGTAGACTTCTCGTGATAGTTCCGGCGAACATGAGAATCAGCGCGAGGCCAAATGTGAGTTTTGTGTATGTGATCACGGTGATCCAGTAGTAATTACCTTTTAGAAGTTAGAATAAGTCATAATCTCGCATATGAATACTTACCCGTCCTTTTCATGTAGAAGCCGCCGGCAAGCGATCCACTCACGCCGCAGAAGATGCTTGGAACCAGCAGCAGTCCAGCTTGAGCAGCGCTATAATCGCCTATGACCTGCCAATACAGAGGAATGAAGTAGAGCGATGCCATCCATCCGCCGAAGGAAAAGAAATTGCATAGGTAGCATGCGAAAAGGGATCTGTTCAAGATGATGCGCCCCGGAGCAAAGGGATTGCGTGCAACATACTTCTCGACCAGAATGAAGACGATGAACAGCGGCGCCGTACAAAGTCCAGCGAGGGTAATCGGACTCGTCCAGTCTCCATTCGAGCCTCGATCCAGTCCCACAAGCAGCCCAGTAACCGCAACGATCAATACCGCGGCCCCCAAGAAGTCAATCTTGAGCACCTTCTCTTTCCAATGCGCATGGTCTTGCTTCGGCAGCTCCAGTACGAGCGACACAGCGACGAAGGCGAGCAAGCACAACGGCCCCTGCGCGATGAATGCCCACCTCCACCCAATCGAATCCGCAAGCAGACCTCCCAACGGCGCCCCAGCAGCCGCTCCAGACGCATACATCACATTGATGTAGCCTTGCCATGTGCCCCTCTCCCTCAGCCCCACAATATCACTCATCAGCACGCTCACACACACCGACATGCCTCCTCCCCCAATGCCCGCAAATGCCCGCGCAGCGATCAACTCGCCCATGGTCCGCGCGAACCCACATAGCGTCGAGCCGATGCCAAACACAAGGTACGCAAACAACAGACACTCCTTGCGCCCGAAAATGTCGCTGAGCTTGCCGTAGAGAGGCTGCAGCGCAGCAAGCGTGAGGAAGTAACTTGTCGCGACCCAGGAGGTCGAGGACAGCGCGTGCAGGTCGGTGCCAATGGTGCCGTAGGTGGACACGACGAGGGTGGTGTCGGCAGCGGCGAGGAAGACCTGTATATACTCGGATTAGTCTACTGTTATGCGATCTGTAGAGGCAAGAGACATACGCCAATGGCGATGGCGGGGAAGATGTATTTCATGCGCGCCCGGACTTCATGCAGGCCTTGGTGCTTCGAGGCGGTGCCGTTGCTGGTTTGTCGCTCCATGTCGCCTCCATCTTCGGTTTGGGGATTGGGTGCGCTGGAATTGTCTTCATCGGTGGGTATGGTGCTAGCATGTGGTTTGGGGAGTAGAGGTGAGGTTTCCCGGGGTGGGGTGAGGTTTGGCGCCATGCCGTTGTTGTGCCACAACACAATTACTGTTCAGCAATATCTGGAAAATCGACTGAAGGTGTGAGATGTAAAATTGCTCGGATATCATACCCGGGTCCGCTATCGACAGAATTAAGCTACTTCTCCACAATCAAGCGCTGGCTCTTCCTGTTCCCGTCTGCACTATGACTCTATCGGAGCTTATACTTCCGCTTATCTCCGCGTCCGAATGCGAGGTGTTATGGGTACTGATGCAGTAGAGCAATTGAAATGGCTTCAGCATTACAGCTATTCCACATTGTTTGCGTGTAGAGCATGTAATGATATGTATTGCAGGTCATCAACTATGACAGAATCTAGACAAAAGCATCCAATGAACCGAAGCAATACGTAGCTTCAATCGCGACGGCAAGGCCCCGTATATAGCTTCAGTCTATGAAGTGGGCTGCGAGGTCTCCCTACGAGCCAACCGCACCATACCACCCCAGTCCAAGCACAGCTCCAAACAAAATAGCAAAAGCTGGCGGCACACCAAACCAAGCAGTCTCCGCATACGTGACTGCAGCAACCACAACCCACCAAGGCTCACCAGCAAGGCTCTTGCCATCGCTACTCTCCGGCGTCAAGTACCCAATCTCCCACAGCCGGTATACAGCTGTGAACACCAACCCCACCGCCGTAGCATTGATGCCGCGTAGTAGACTCAGCACCCACGCTTTCGTCCGTAACGCCTGCCAGATCGACTGCACACTCACAGCCAGAATCAGCCCAGGCGAAAAGATCGCCACAAAAGCCAGCAGCGCGCCGAATATCGTGGGCACATTGGTCGAGGCTAGTGTCAACGCGCCGAGGTAGACGGAGAAATTGAAGTTTGGGCCGGGAAAGGCTTGGATGATGGCGAGACCCAGGAGGAAGTCTCGCGGGGAGACCCAGCCGGGGTCGACGACGTAGGATCGTAGGAGAGGGATGACGACGGGGCCGCCGCCGAAGATGATGGTGCCCGCGAGGTACATGTTTGAAAAGAGGTCGAAGGCGAGGCTTCGGGATGAGACGGTGCCGCGGATTACCATGACGAGGATGAATGATAGGAGGAATCCCACGACGAGGGATATGCCGATTTTGATGGAGAGGTTGTGTGTCCTGGTGTCAGCAACTGGAACTGACTCTGTGGTTTCTTCTGTGCTGTGACGCTGCTCAGATTGACTTGGACCAACGTCTTCTTCAACAGGGAGGATACGGTCCGTTGAAGCCCCAGCATGTGCCTTGCGCTTCACAGCCTCTGGGCGTCTGACTTGCAGCTCCTGCGCTGCTGGAACGACTTGGCTTGCGGTCGTCTCTTCAGCATCTCCACCTTCATTCCTTGTTCGTCTCCTCCTCGCCGCATATCCAGCCCTGAGCTTGCCGATTTTCTGATGCAGCCACACGTCCCACACAACTGTTACTAATCCGCCAATGACTATCAGCACAGGAAAGTACCAAAGCGCATTATAGCACAATCCAGCACATGCTCCAAATATGACTAGAATCCTCGTGATGCGGTCCTTGATCGCTTTCTCCGCTAACTGGACCGCGGCTAATGCAATGATACCGACAGTAGACGCGTTCATGCCACTCAGCAACGCGTACACAATAGATGGAAGTTTCTCAGGCATCTTCTGCACGCCCAGCGAAAGAGCATACATGCCAATCGCCCCAGGCAGCGCCCACAGCAGGAACGCAAACAGCGCAGCGCCAATGCCCGCATGTATCATAGCAATGCAGAACACCATCTTCGTCGACGCCGGCCCTGGAAGAGCCTGACATATCGCAAACAACTCCTGATACTATGCACATTTCGTTAGCTCTAGTCCCATCACCCTCACATAATCCTGGCACACTCACAGTCTGCTCGTCAATCCATTTACTCCCACCAAAACCCAGCCCCTCGACAAATCTGCGGTGCAAGATCTGGAAATGCACGGGCGGCCCGCCAAACGCCGTGAAGCCCAGGTCCCACGTCTTCGCACCCACCTCTGCGAGGCGCCATCCTAGCTTTTCGGTATTGGGTTGCAGAGACGCATTGTTGCGGCGCGTGCGATTATGATCACGCAGGGAGCTGATGATGGATTGGATGGGCATCGCTCGACATGGGGAGGGGAAGAAGAGACATGGGCATTACGAATGTCTGGAAGACAGCTGAAGTTCTCTAGGATATCCATCCTAAGCTCAACGGAGGATACTTGGAATTGCTGCGGGCCAATCACAAAGGCACGTCATTGCGACATTTGGGGCTTGAAGGAGGGCCAAGGCATGGCGTTGAGGACGGAAAAGCGGCGGACGGGTTTAAGCGAGTGGGCTAGCTGGTTGCGTTACAATGGGGATAGTGGAGAGCTTTTAATCTTCAGTGTCTTGTAGGCTCCTGTCTATCGTTTTCTATTACAGATTATAAATAATAGCCACACATGCCCCCTACTCCACCGCAAAATAAGTTCAACACTCCTGCAGAAAACATGTCGTCTGCTTTCTGCCTTCTTGTTTCCGCTCCAGCTACCTTTGTTAATTCATTGGGATAGGATGGTATGCCGCCCCGCATGTATGTGTCTCCAGCAATGTGTTTTGTGGTTATACGATTTGATACAGCCTGGAACCGGACATTCCCAACGATCATGCCTGAAGATTGGTCCTGCAACTGGAGCTGCAACTGGAGCTTTCCGCGATCTGCACAAACGTATGTGATTCAAGCAGCTTGCCTTGTATGTATACGTTTTGGTACAACCTGGGACCGGACAACCCCGACCTCCATGCCTTAAGATCGACTCTGCAACTGGAGCTTTCTGCTGCGTCACTGTAGCTTCGGGTGCTTGTGGCGCAGCTGATGATCTGGTCCATGCGGATGTAGATGGGCGGTTTGAAGTCAAATCGACTTCGTCTCTACTTTGAGTAGGATTAGGGTGGAGATGACGCATAGCCAATGATGGAGACTACCCTGAATCATTGTTGTTGTTGTTGTTGTTTTTGTCGACCGACGAGTCTGTCTGACTAGCAACATTTTCCAAGCGGTTGTAGGACAGGTTGGAGTAATTTTCATGGCTCGAATTGTCGAACATCGTATCGAAGTCTCTTGCGAAAGCCTCTCGACGTGTCTCCACTACCGGTAGCAAAGCTGCTGGGGCATCTGATCTGGACTCCATGATGCTCCAATCAATTAACGCTGATGTTGAATAGCTTTCCTCACCACCGTGAGCAAAAGAATTCGGCGTGGTCGTGGCGGAATGATCAGGCATGTGATGAACGGAGTGCCACGGATTGGCGTGATCAGTCACAGGGCCAGTGATGCGGGACGTGGGATGAGAGGCTTGTGCGGTTGGCGTAGATTGAACAGTAGGTAGAGGTTGAGCAAACCAAGCGGGCTGAGTAGCTTCCGTGGTCGACATGAATCGAAAGTTGGGTCGAGGTTGATTGACCAGCAGAGAGTGGGTGGCCTGTGCATTCGGCATAAATTGAGCAGCGGATATATATTGAGTGACCGGTGTACGTCGAGCATCTTGTGCGTTGGGCGTGTGTTGAGGAGCAGAGGTATGTTGGGACGTCCACCAATATTTCGCAATCTCGAAATGTATCTGCATCCGCACTTCGACAGGTGAGATGGGATCCTCACTCTCAGGCTTGTTTTGATCAGTGATACCGCCGTACGAGAAATTGATGGCCGCGAGCTGCAGTTCGACGTCAGACTCGACAGCTTGGAATGAGTTGTACATTGGCTGGAAGCGTATCAATGGCAATGCATCTGCCGCGCGTTGAGCATACAGCTTGTGTCTGAGGTCCCAAGATACAATCATCATGATGGTCGTCGAGATGATATGAGTGATAAGCTATGTTTTGGTGCATGAGGTCAGAAACTTCGCTGGCGGTTAGAGATTTCTCATTTACCAAGAGAGGAAGGAAAGAAGGAAAGAAGGAACGTACAAGCAGCGGAAGCGATGCCTCTCAACAACGACCATCTCTGTCCCCCTCTTCATCCAACCCTTACAAACTGCGCTTCGTCCACATGTTGCGCGACGGGCAACTGATCAAAGTATTTGGCAATGTCCATTGAGTTTCAAGCAGTGGATTGATCAGGCGAATTTGTTGCGCGAACGGAGATAATTGCAATAGAGGAAGCTAGAGTTGAAATAAGCGAGCATCACAGTATTCGAGTATGCGAAGTACGTTTGATAAGAGTTGCCCTAATAACTATGTTAATCGAACTTAATCGACGCCGCCTTTTCTTCAACGCCTGTCTACCATATTGTTTCTCGTCTCGCGAATCAAAGAATAGTATACAGCTTCCGGCTTTCAGTTTGGTCTCGGAGTATACTACAGGTCGTCAACTATGACATGAAGCAAGCAGGGTACCTAAAGAGGTCTTGCCATGGCAATGGAAGCCTAGCGATACTGTGTATAACTTTGGGATGATAGATAGACTGCATGTTATTACACTCTGGAGGCTTTCCGCCGTATGTTAGCACAATGCTGTATTTGCAGTTTCGCTATAGCAAGAAGATCAGCTGTGAACATTCCGCATCGAAGAAAAGCGGGGACGACCACTTTTTGAATAGGTCATGATAAGTACTGCATGATCATGAAATAGCCATGATGCAGATGTTTATCATGTCTCCAAAAGTTCAGAATCACATCAGAACAAGTGGCTTCGGGTGGCTCTGGTCCATAATTCGATGCGGAGCTGGTGCCACAACGTCCCCAACTTTCGCACAGGGGTAAACGGCCCCCAACGTCGCAAGCAGGTAACCGTGTCTTAATTTACGTGATAATGCAGAGCGATCGGTAGAGTGTGTCGATCAGGGTCTTTTGCACGCAATCCATGCGTCTCTGCAACACGGCAAACAGAAGACAAAAGCCATGGTGAAATTCGCAGTGGAGACGTTGAGAAAAGCTCTGGCGGAACGGGCATCTAGGATGGATCAGGAACCACAATTTCGCACACAACGTGGGTCTGGAGCCGAGAGTCGTCAGCGTGCCTAGTCCGAATCCGCAGCGCTTCCTCGGTGTTTCTGTCGCAAGCTTTCGCTGAGATATTGCTTGGCACTGGGTCTGGACTGGAGTCACAAGACAAGGGGTGGCGAACGCTGCGCTGTCGGTGAACGTGGAGTACAGTAAGGAGTGGATCAAGGAAGATGCTGCTGGTGATGGGCAGCGTAGTGACACAGTGATTCGTCACGTAACGAGAGCAGGCGAATGACGCGGCAGACGATCTAGAGTAAGCGGGCATGACTTTCAAGATCTGCCATGGCCACATGGTAAGCTGCGTTACGCAAGGTGCATCCCGAGTGCAGAGTATATTGCGAACAGAGACGCAACGCTGCTTGCGTGGAGCGGGACGCAGAGCATTAAAGGTGGCGTGGACTCGACGTCTTCAGTTCTTTCGCGCTGTTGCCTCTTCGGCGGTCGTGGTGTTTTAGTGGGGTGGACTAGGAAAAGAGGTGCTATAGAACGCGTGGCTTGACGATCCATGGCGTCTGTGGTAAAGAGTCCCGCCGTGGTAGCCACAAGGGGCCTAACGCGAGGACATGGGAAATGAACTGGCAGCTTCAACAGAGCGGGACAAATTCATCTGCAGACGCGTTTGCCAAGGAGTTCCAGTGGTGAGGGTGATTGCGTCGACACAGCTTGCGCAATCCGTTAGTTTGAATTCCGGTAGACGAGGACTCGGGGCATGGCCAGTGCGCAGTGAAGGGAACTGGCAGCACGCGCACGATAGTATGGCATGCACAAGCAGAGCAGCGCAGGACATGACAGCATCGCAGGCGGGCAGGACAGTCAGCGCGAGGTTGCAGTGGTGCGCCTTGGATGTGCGATGGCCACGGCGAGGTGTTGTTGCGTGCGTCGTGCGTCGTGCGTCGTGCGTCGTGCGTTGGGGTCTGTTTCCAC
>Ga0265780_10002391_pt1 | contig 25500 bp, 13 predicted proteins | sample P1T30metagenome_FD_192432 | JGI IMG/M metagenome (GOLD analysis project Ga0265780, IMG submission 192432) | Plant litter microbial communities from East Loma Ridge, Irvine, California - P1 T30 | ecosystem: Environmental > Terrestrial > Plant litter > Unclassified | place: USA: California... | reverse complement strand
TCGGACAGATGTCGAAGGGCAGGAGCGTGCAGCTTGTCCGGTGAAAACGGCGAGTTCCTGATGCATGCGGACCGTCCGCGTTTACGGTAAAACTGGTGGGAAGCTGCCTGTCCGCTATCGGGCGGCCAGCCGCAAGAGCGGCCCTTCGTTCAGCTGGTTTCGGGGCGGCGGCTATGCGCCCTGAAACCGGTCACTCAGCCGATTGACCCTCGACCTCGAAAGCAGTCGTTCATTTTTCGGCCGATGCAAGCTGCTGCGGTATAAAGGCTAGCGAGGTCTCTTGCCATACTGCGTGACATCAATAGCACTGCCGGGGGCGCGGTGAGCAAAGGGGAAGTAATGGCGGAACTCCGCCTCTTACGTGCCGTTCAACGCTCGCCCAAATGAGATTAAGGGCCGTTTCTTGATCAGCCGGCGGTAGCCGAGACTTCCCCTCTCAATACACCGTCTGCAGTCGAACACCTGTCCGACCGTTGCCATCGAGTTCGATAACCCGCAGCGGCGCGGCGGGGCCGCTGGGGGTCTCGACGAATCCGACCCGGCTGAACTTTTCAATCAAGTGGCGCGCCAAGGGCTTGCTGGCGGTGGTGACGACTAGGTTTAGCGACATGCTGTTTTCGAGCACCGTCGCCCGGAAGATGTCGAGCAGGCCGACGCGATTCAGATCGTCGAGATGGGTGACAGGCTCGTCGAGGAAGAATGTGCCACCCAGGCTTCGCGCCCGCGCCAGGAATAGCGCCAGCGCCAGATCCTGGCGCTGTCCCTGGCTGAAATCCTTGCCGGGATTGAGCTCCTGGCCACCGGCATCGGCCAGCCACCGCAAGGGATCGTCGACCTGGCCAAGCTTGATGCGGTCGAAGACGCGGTTGGCGTGCATGCGCGCAAACAGCGGATTCACCACCCGGCCGAGATCGTTGATCTGCCGGCCGCTGACCTGGACATAGCTGTCGTGAAAGGCGCCGCTGGCCTCCCTGGCAGCGGCGACGCGCGCGCCGATATAGCCGAGGCGCTCGCGCATCGGCTCGACCTCACGCCGCAACCCTTCCAGCCGAGTACGGCGTGCTTCGGCGGTCCAGGCGGCTTGGGCGGCGACCGTCCGCGAAGCGATATCCTCCAACAGCTTTTGCTCGCCCTGTGCCCAATCGCGAGCCACGGCGAGATTGGCTTTCGTCCACTCAGTGTCCGGTGCCGCGGTTTGCCAAAGCTGGCGCAATTTCTCGAGCTCGCCCTGGTGCTGGGCAAAGCCATCGCGGTTGGCGCGCACGGCCTCGGCGGCAACGGCATGGTCTTTGCGGAGTGCATCTCGCCTGTCGCTTTGCTCGGCGAGGTCCTTATCCGCAGAGGCGAGCGCATCGCGGACAACCACCTCACGCTCGCGAATCGGCCCGTCAATCTCGGCTTCAAGCGTGCCCAAGGTTGCGCTCGTGCCGATTATCGGCGCACCGGCCCCCGGCAACGCCGTCGAGACACGATCCCGCTCGCGCAACAACGCCGACAGGGCCGATGCCGCCGGCAAGGCTAGCGCCAATCGCTCCAACGCCGCGACGCGGTCGGTGTCGCCAACTCCCAGCCGCGCCAGCCGGGGCTTGCGCGCTTCGGCGGCGCGGTCGAGGCCGATGAGTTCGCTCCGCAACAGCTCGACCTGAGCGGATCGGCGCTGCGCATCTTCAAGCCGCGTGCGGGCCAGCCGCGCCGCTTCACTGCTTGCTGCAGCGGCTTGCTGGGCAAGCCTTTCAACTTCCGGCACGATCGCCAGCGTCGCATTGACCGCGTCGCGCAAGGCGTCGGCGCTCTTCCAGTCATGGCTGCATAAAGGGCACGCGCTGGCGCCGCTGCTATGCTGATGTCCGACCAATTCGCGTCCGGCAGTTTGCAGCCGGGCAAGCGGGCCCGCCGTCGCTTCGTGGAGCTGCTTGGCGCGTTGCGCTTCACCGTCAAGGCGGTTTGCCTCCTCACGCAGACCAGCGAGCGCCTCTTCGCTTGGCACGAACCTGCGTGCATCGGCGAGCTGCGTGCGCAACAGCGCAATGCGCTGATCGGTATCGCCAGCATCGCGCTCTTCGACAAGCGCCGCGCCGGCATCCGCCTGAAGAATAGCAATGGCATCGCTGTCTTGGCTCGCTTGCGGCAGGAGATTGAGCAACTGCGCGACGCTCATCGTGCCAGGCAATGTGCTGGCCTCAGGCAGTCCGGAAAGCGCCCGGTAAAAGGCAGGTACCAACTGCACCAGGCTGGTGCGCGCAGCCTCGAGCATGCGCAAATCAGCCTTGAGGCCATCGCAGAGGGCACTTGCAGCAGCGACGGCGGCGCCGGCTGCCTGGCCTTGTTCGACGATTCCCGCGACCTTTTCGGCCAGCGGCGGGCGTGCCGCTTCGAGTTCCGCAATTGTTGTGCCGAGCCGGTCACGCTCGGGCCAGCGCGTTGCTGAGGCTTCGATCGCGTCGCGGCGCGTCACGAGAATATGCTGACGGCGGTGACGCTCAAGGTCGATCGCTTCGATCCGCGCGCCCAGCGAACCTTGCGAGTCGCCGGCTGACACCAAGCCGAGACGCTGCTCGGCACTGGCGACCTCGGCTGCGGCGGAAACCGTGGTCGTCGGCATGCTCTCCAGTTCAACGGTCAGGCGGACAATCTCTTCGTCACGCCCGGCTATGGTCTGGGCAAGCAGCCGCTCGCGGCTGCCGATTTCAGCGATGTAGCGCTCGGCGAGCTTCTCCGCTTCGAGCAGATGCCGAATACCGAGCAGATCGGCAAAGATGTCCTTGCGCCGCTGTATGGTATTGTCGTCCGAATCGACCAGCGTCGCCAACGCCTCGGCGGACAGGAACCGCGTGCCGCGCAGCCAGCCCTGCCGCAGCGGGATCGCGCGCAAGTGATGAGCATCCTCGGCAGAGGCGGCGGGCGCAAGCCGCCCGAGCATGTCGTTAAGTCCGACAATCGGCCCCAAAGCTCCGTCATCGCCCGACATCCGCGCTTGCGTCTCGGTGCCGGTGACCACGCGTTGTAGCCGCCGGACCGTACCGCGCACATGCAAGTCGGCATCGACCACCGGCGCTTGGTCCGACCGCGAGAATTTTGGAAACAGCACGGCCTGGTCGAAATGGCCCTTGTCGCGCAACCGCTCGACCTGGCCGGTCAATAGCCATTCGGCAGCTTCGCACATCGTCGTCTTGCCGGTGCCATTGGCGGCGAACACCAGGGTCAAGGGTGAGGTGAAATCGAATGCAACGGCGTCGCCGATGCCGCGAAAAGCTTCGACGCGCATTGTGGAGATCCGCACTCCAGTCATGCTGGTTTCCCCGCCGGGATCGGCGCCTCGGCATCGGCCAACGCCACCGCAGGCGCGCCCTTGCCCTGAAGCTCTTGCCACAGCGCCTCGGCACGATCGCCGATCGCCGGCCAATAGAGGCCGTCGCCAGCGGCAGTAATGGCATCGGGCAAGCCAAGCATGGTCACATCCGCGACCCGTGCCCAAGGGCCGGCACCAGCTGCCAATGCTTCGGCAGAGGACGGCCAGACGAGATGCTTGCGGCAAATGCTGGCAGACAATTCGACCTTGCGAATCTCCTCATCGGCCTCCGGCGCCGGGGCGGTTGGCAGCGCCAGCACCAGATATCCATCCAGCGGTATCGCCGGCGATTGCTCTGCTTGGGACAGCAGGGCGTCGAGCCAGCCTTCGCCTTCATCGGTCGCCCGCGCGATCACTTCACCCTCGTTCGAGGCAACCGGCCAAAGTAGGAGCTTGGCATAGCTGCTCGACCACAGAGCCGCACCGGCAGGCACTTCCGCGGTATCCGCCAATCTTGGCAATTGCGCCTCGCGCGTCATCGCCACCCGCGCGCACAATAGCTCGAGCGCGTCGACGCAAGTGCCGATATCGGGAGGGTTGCCCGTCCCGCTCACGGCAATGCCGCGCCGATCCGCGCCTGTAGCGCATTGACCAACGGTGCGTCATCGACCCCTGGCTGATAATCGGCATAGACCGAGGCGACATGGGCAAGACTGACCACTGCCAAGCGCCGCCGTCCGCGCGGCGCGGTGTAATCGGCCGGTCGCGGGGCCAGGCCGCCTCCGGCCCCGGCCGCCGCTACCGGCGCAGAGCTGAAATCGTCGCGCCGGGCTTCGGCCACGACGCCTTCGTCAATGTCGCCGAACCGGGATTGCGCAAGGACCACCAGATCGGGATGTCCGTCGCCTTGCTGTTGCCAGACACTCAACACCGCGCGCATCTGCGCCTTGGTCTTGCGCGCGTCGCGCCAGACCAGCAGGTGCCGGCCGGATTGATCTTGACGCAATTGTCCCTGCTTCGCCGCATCGCCTTGCCACGCGGTGCCTTCGAGCGTTGCCAGCGTCGCCAACGCATGGAAGCCAAATTCAGCGGCCTGTTGCTGCGCCACCTCCTGCAGTGCGTCGGGATCGGTGGCCCCAGGACCCGGTCCGTGCAACAGCGCGCTCAGAATCTGCGCCGCATGGGGCGGACCGCCGTCTGTGAGATGGGCGGCGATCGCAGCGTTCCCGGCGCCTAGCCGTGGCGACCACGCGGGATCGCCCGGATAGCGGCGCAAGAAGCGGGCGATCTCACAGGCATGGGGCAGTGGCGGCAAGGCCAGCGGCACCGCCAATCCGGTAACGTCAATCGGACAGAGCATCTCGGTGTGCCAGACGAACTTGCCATCGACCGGACCATAAGGCCCCCAATCGGCAACGCCGCTGGTTACCATCGGATCGCACTGGCGAATGACTGCACCAACAACCCCGGCGGTATTGACCCGGCGGCCGCAGCGCAAATTTGCTTGGCCCTTGGTGAGCTCATCCCATTTGCCGAAGACACCGGTCAGGCTGCGCCATTGGTCTTCGGCTTCGCTGGCACGAACCTTGTCGTCGGCGACATTGGCAAGCGCCACCAGCCCTGGCCGCCCGGCGAGCACATGCACCAGCAGTGAGTCGATCGCGCGCACCCAGTTAATATTGTAGCCATGCTGCAGCAGCGATCCGACCACCATTGCCGGCCGGTCGCCGGCTATGCCTCGCAGCGCCTCACCGATGCGCGCCTGGGCGCTGTCGGGATGATCGCCCGGTAATTGTAGCATGTCGGCGCAGATTAGCGGAAACAGGTCGATATCGTTGAAGCGCAGATGGGTGATCGAGCGCCCAAACTGAAGATCGGGCAGTTCCACTGCCTCGACATTCTGCTCAGCGACCGTCTTGAGATAGGTAATGCAATGGGTCTCGCCAGGCACATGCACCCAGCACCAGCCGCCATTGACGCGGCGGAGCCGGGCAATGCCATTGGCCCCGGCGCCCTCCTGGTCCCAAGCCAAGCGGCGCAGGGTTTGACCGCCACCGGTTGCCGCCGCCGCCCAATCGAGAATCCAGCCGCCCGCCGTCGCACCAAAGCCAGTGATGACGATCAGTGGCCGTGCGGATGCACGGATTGCGGCATCGAGCGCCTCCCAATCGGGCGAAGCGAACGCGAGTTCCGGAAAGACGACCAACACCGCCTCGTTGCCCGGCGCCATTTCGTTGAGTGCCGCGCCGGCATGCCCGCCGCCCCCGGCCAATAGTTGGACAGCTGCGGCAAGAGCCACCGGGCGGCTGACGTCCGCTGTGATCGAGGCGATCAACGGCTTAGGAAGCTGCGCTAGGCAGACATGCAGCTTCGATTCGACAGTAAGGTTGAGGTCGATCGAGATGGTATTGACGCGGCCGCCGAACTGATCGGTAATTTCCACCATCCGTGCGCTCGTGTCCCTCTCCGCCCTCTGCAATGGGCTGTCCCTGCAAACGGCCAGCATCTTCGCCGATATTCTGGCCGCTTTAGGCAAACCGCGCCACTGGATAATTCCGCAACGCTTCTTCGCAGGGGCGCAACTGCGGCCATTGTTGCGAGTATGCGGGCCGACCCGATTCACCTCGCAGGCCTCTGGATCGGGTGAGCCGTTAGTGACCCCATGGTTCTAACGCCCACTTCGGACGAAATAGCACTCTAAAGCTGCCGGTCTGCAACGGGCCCGTAGCAGCCGTCAGCTGCGCCCCTCGCGGCGACGACCGCAAATGGCCGATTGCGGTTTGACGGCTTTCGGGGCTCAAAGGCGTCTAAGCGGACGTTGGATCGGCAAGAGTTTCGTCGCCCTGTCCAATGGCTATCACATTGCTATAGCCGGATCGATGTCTTCGCCGCCCAAGAAGCCCATGATTAGAAAGTCCGCGCCAGCCGCGCCGGCAAGGATCCGTGCTAAAAAGCCGGGTGGCGGCACCGCCGCAGGTGGCGGGATCAACTTTCAGGCCGCGGTGACGGCGACCGCCGGCGCCCACATGCTGCGGGGCTCGGCAATCGGTTGGCTGCCGGTAAGCGACGTGCCTGTCGCCGTCTGGGCCGAGAGCGAGGGTGCGGGCGATGACGTGCGGCTCGAACTTGCAACCGGGCAGAATGCGGAGGTCCAGGCCAAGAAGGGCCTGAACCGCGGGAAGGCGCTGTGGACGTCGCTCGAAGCGATGGTCGTGGCCGTGCGGGATGGTCGCCTCGACTACGGTGTGCTGGCGGTCGCGCCCGATTCCAGCGGCACGGTGCGCGAAGATCTGGCAAAGGACCTTCAGCGTCTGGCCCAGGGGCGCAGCGATCACCTGACCGACATCGGTAAGGAACTGCATCGCCGCCTCAAGGCGATCGGCGGCGACTGGGCGGCGGCGTGCCGGTGCATGACCGTTCGGGTGGTCCACGCCCTCGAGGCAGACGGCGCCGACATCCGCACGGCGAAGGAGGTCCTGCGGTCGGTCTGCGCCGATGACGGCAATGCCGATGCTGCATGGAATGCCCTGTATCAGGACGCGGTGCTCAGGATCGAGCATCGCGGGCGCTGGACGGTCCCGCACCTGCTAGAGGTTCTCGGCAGGGCGGGCATTGCAATCCGGGACGCGCAGTTTCCGGCCTCCGTCTCCAAGAAGCTGGCCGACTGGGTCGCCAGCACCAACCGCGGCGTCACGCTCCCGATGATCCGACGGCCGCTTCCGCTCGACGCGCTGCTGGAGATGCGCACCCTTGGCACCACGATCGACCAGCCGGAGGCGGAAGACGCGGCAACCGCCCTCGCGCGCTATCACGGCGCGTCCGGCTCGGTGGATCGCGACGCTGCGATCTTCGACGCCGAATGGACCGGCCGGTTCAGGCGGCAGGCCGTGGTCGTGGTGGGACCCGGCCTCGGCAAGTCGACGTTGATGACGCTACTCGCCGTCCGCTATGCCGCCGACGGCCTCCCGGTGCTGACCGTGAAGTTGAAACCGGTTGCCGCGGCAATGACCGGCGGGACGGGCTTCGATCAGGCGCTTCGCCAGCAGGCGCTCGCCGGCTCGGGCATGACGCCTGAGCAGTTCGACCGCGCGGCGCTGACGGACCTCGTCGTTTTGGCCGACGGACTCGATGACTGCGGCACCGCGCACGATGCGGTTGCGCGGGCCTTGGGCGCGTTCGCGCTCGGCCATCGCGCGGCGCGGGTGATCGTGACGACCAGACCGATCGGCTACACGACATCGGCGCTGGCGGAGTGGCAGCATTATCGGCTCCTTGCTCCCGACAAGGATCATGGCGCGGTCAATCTCGGCAAGCTGCTCGCGGCAGCGCAGGGCGAGAGCGCCGACGCCGACAAGGCCTTCAGGCGCGCAAGGCGGGAACTGGCCCGTTCGCAGGCGGCCGAGACGATCAGCACCAGTCCGCTGCTGCTGGGCATGGCCGCCGCAGTGATCCACGCCAGGGGCGAACTCCCCGACACCCGTCCGCGCCTGTATGCCGAACTGGTCGGCTTGTTCGAAGCGAGCGGCGGCAGCATGACACCCCGACCCGTCGCAGGCGCGATCGCGACACGTGTGCTGGATTGTCTCGGCTGGCTGCTGATGCAGGATCCGCTGGTGTCGGTCGAACGCCTCGTGGAGCGGCTCGGCGCCCTGCTCGGCCCGGCGCTCGGTCGCACGCCACTGGCGGCGGTCGAAATCGTCGAGCCGACGCTCGGCTACTGGGAACAGCTCGGCATCATCGAGCGCCTCCATCACGGCGGGGTCGCGTACTGGACCTTCGTTCACAAGAGCTTCACCGAATTCACCGCCGCCCGCCATCTGATGGCGATGGCGGACGCTGAGCGCGCGCACGAACTGGACCGTCTGGTCGACGATTCCGACTGGCACGAGGTCGTCGGATTTGCCGGTGGACTGGGCCTCAGCGACGAGATTGCGCGGCTGTTCGTCGATCGCCGCGCTGCCGGCCATGCCGGCCAGATGGAGCGTGCCCTGGCACTGGCGGCAGACCGGGACGCCGCGGTCAGCGACGAGCAGATCCGCCGGCTTGCCGAACTCGCCTTCGCCATGATCGAGGAAAAGGTTCCGGACCGTTTCGACATCGGCGAGGCGCTCGCAAATCTCGCGGAGGCCCGCCCGGCGATCCTCGCGCCGACAGCGTCGGCCCGCCGGGATCATGCGCAGCCTGCGGTCCAGCTGGTCGCCTGGGCATGCCTGGCGGCGGCCGGACCAAACGAGCAGGATGCCGCCGAGATGGCAGCGCGGCTGGACGCACTTCTGCCGACGATCAGCTGGTCCGTTCGCACCTCGCTGCTTGGCGGCCTCCAGCTCGGGGGTCGAAAGGACCGTGACCTGATCGAACGGATCGCGCTGGCAGCACTCGACGCCCAGCCCGCGGCGAACCTTAAGTCGTTCGTGGAAACGCAGCTTGTCCATCAGGCACTGGGCAGCTGGGGTTTCCGGAGCAGGGTCGAGGCGCTGCTGCGTGTCCGCGGCGGCGGCGAACCGGTCAAGCTGCCGTGGGAGCGTTCGACCTCCAAATCGATCTTCGACCTGATGAAGCCTGATGATGCTTGGCGGAACGCTTCAAAGAAGGCGCTCCGCGTTCTTGCGGAAGGTGCGATCACGGCAGGCGGCGAGCCCGCTGACGCTGGCCTTCCGCCACGGCTGCCGCAGTTCGGCGCACTCTACGCCCTGTCGAACTTTGGCGAAGTGCCTGCCTATGACATCTACAAATGGGACCGGCCGTTTGATCCCGTCGCGTTACGCACGATCGTGCAGGCCGCCGCCCACGCATCGGCGATCGATCCGCAGGCGCTGGGCGCCGAAGCCGCAGCGGTGATCCGGCGGATCGAGACAGACGATCGCATCGACACCTTTGGCTTCGATCTGCCAGCCGTCGACATCCCCGACCCGGACTGGGCCAAGGCGGCCACGCTGGTGCCGGATCGCGCGATGCTGGTAGCGGCGATGAACCACGGCTCGGAATGGCTGGCCTACCTGGCCGGCAACATCCTGGCAGCGGCGCGCGCGTCACCGGCACAATCGCGCGCATTGCTCGATGGCAACGGTTCGTCACTCTGGGCAGCGACAGCGGCCGTGCGCGGGCAGCAACCGGTCGACGTGGCGAACGCCATAATCCTGGACCGCCTGTCAGGCCCGCTCCCCAGCGGTGCCGAGCACCTGTTTCGAGGGCTGCAGGCCGGTGCGGTCGACCAGTCGCCCGCGGTTGACGCCGCCATTCGCGCCGGACTCGCAAGTTCACACGACCGCGTCGCCGAAGCTGCGGCAAATCTCGCCGAAGCGCTTGCGCAGCGCGGACAGCCGATAGCATCCGCCGTGCTGCTGGAGGGCTATGACCGCTGGACCGGTCTCGAAACCGGCACCCGCGACGGCGTCATCCCGCCGAGTCCGCGTGCAACTCTGCTGAACCTTCTGATTGCAAACGATGCTCTCGGCGAAGATCGCCTGTGGGCAGCCTTGTCTGACACCCGCTCCGACGTCAGCAGCGTCGCCAGCGAGCACGTTATTGCTGCCGTTGCCACATCATCATCGCTACGCCACGCCATATCCTCTGCGGTCAGGACGCGCGCTCTGCCACCTAGGATCGTGGCCAGCGTGCTGGAATCCGAACCACCCTTTAGTTCTGAGCATGTCGGTATCTTCGAAGCGTTGCTTGGCGACGCAGATGCCAAATGGCGGCGGGCCGGGCTCGAAGTTCTTCGTACAGCTTATTTGAGCAATGAGCGGATCTTGAAGCACGTCGCCGTCCTCTCTAGAGACGATAACGAAGAAATCAGGAATATAATCGAAAAGAAGAATTTATGAGATGCAAGTCCAGACTTTGGAATTTATTGCGCTAGATGAGGAGATGGGGTGGCGTGGTGTCGCCTGAACCCGGCGCTGCACATCGTCATGGACTTCATCGGCGCGGGTCGCATCAGTCATAGAGCAATGCGCCCATCTCCGGACCCACGCCGCGCCGCGTCACGCCATTCCTGCTCCGGATCATATGGTGCGTCCTCCCGTTTTTTCGCAGTGTAGCCGACGTCGTCGGGTGGGGCACGCCCTGCGCACCTTTCAAGCGCCGCCCCTGCGCCGCATAGGGGGTGATGGCCGACCCCATCCTCTTCAGCTTTCGTCGTCAACATGGATTTGAGGCGGCCGACCGTGGGGTGATCGATCGAATATGGTTCGATGTGATGTTCTGGCTGGACGAGCGACAATACTATCTCGATGCTTGCCGATTAAGTAGGGGAAGCGTGAATGGATGACCAGTATCCGGTGGGTGGCCGATGATGCGCCTCGGGGCTTATGTCGGGCCGAACCTTTCCGGCGATCCTCGACTGCAGGAGATCAGGCGCCAGTTGTTCGAATACCTTCGCCGTTCCCCGGAGGAACGGGCTGAGCGGCGCGCGCCCATCGACGAGAGCTTCTTCTACTCATCCAGCGTCCGGGAACCAGTGTCGCGGCGCAGCTACGGCAAGTGTGTTTTCTGCGAGTCTGAACCGACCGGCGCAGAGTTCGTTGATCACTACCGGCCGCTGCGTGATGCTCGTGACCTTGAAGACGAGGTCGACCGCGATTTCTATGCGTGGCTCGCTTACGAGACCGAGAACCTGATTTTTGTATGTCGCGAGTGCGCTCACGCCAAGGGGACCATCTTTCCCGTATTCGGTGCTCGCGCGCCCTATATCGCGACGCTGCCCGAGGTGAGACGGCGCGAAGACCCGATGCTGCTCGATCCGTTTCGCGACTATCCAGAGAGGGAGCTGGAGTTCCTCGTCGACGGCTGGTGCGAGCCGCTCACTGATCGTGCTCAGGTAACCGTCGTCGTATTGGGACTGAATCGGCAGCGTCTTATCGATGAGCGATCGAGGTCACTTGGCGAACTGCTTAGCGAGCTCGACGCAGCGCTTGCGCACAGCCGGCCATCGATCCGGCACCTGTTCGATCCGGGGATGGCTTTCGTTGGTGCCCGATTGAACATCCTGCGCCGCATTTTGCAGGGAATGGTCTTTGGCGGGCAGCGGTTCACCGGCGCGATGGCGTCTTATCCAAGCCAAGCGGATCGCCTTCTTCCTCAGTGGGGTGACGGCGATCGCGAGCGGATAAGGCGGCGGATCGAGCAACTGGCCAAAGAGGATCAGTCGAGGCGGCGATGGGATGGCCGGCTGCCGATCTTTACAGCCGGCAGGGATCGCGAGATCGACCGGGTCTGGCTCGCACCGCAGCGCACCGGCGGTATCTCGAGCTTCCACATCCGCAACTTTAAGGGCCTGGAGGAACTCGAACTTACGATCCCCGTCCGTCGGGACTCGAAGGCAGTACCCTGTCTCATGATCCTGGGTGAGAACGCCGTCGGGAAATCCAGTATCCTCCAAGCGATCGCGCTTGCGCTTCTGGGCGGCCCGCAGGCTCGACGGCTCAGGTTGGATCCGACGGAACTGCTGAGCAACCGCGATGCAAATCGATGGGATCAACTCGCTCCGCCCTCCGCCGAAGCCGATCTCGACTTCAGATACGATGAGGGTGAAGCGTTCTTCAGGCTCGACGGCGAGAGCCGGAAGATCGTTGGCCGCGAGAACCCCAATGCGCTCGTGCTGGCATACGGTCCACGCCGGTTCTTCGACCCGGACAGGTCGGAGCGCGCGAAGGGGGCCTACGGTCGGGTCCAGACCCTGTTCAAGCCGACGGCGACCATCCCCTATCCGGGCACATGGCTGAATCAACTTAGCCCTGACGTCTTCAAGGAGGTCGCTCAGATCATCCGCATCGTCCTGACGATGAGTGACGACGATGAACTTGTTCGCGATCTCGACGGACGCATTTGCGTCAACCTCGAGCACAGGCTGATCCCGATCGATCGTCTCAGCGATGGCTACCGGTCGGTTTTCGTGATGATCGCAGACATCGTGCGGGAACTGCACCCGTTCTATCCAATCCTTGAGGATGCCGAAGCCATCGTCCTCATCGACGAGATCGAGACCCACCTCCATCCGCGTTGGAAGATGCGGGTCATGTCCGCGCTTCGACGCGCGCTGCCCAACGTGCAGTTCATTGTGACGACGCACGACCCGCTGTGCCTGCGCGGAATGGACGATGGAGAGGTCGTCGTGCTCCAGCGCGACGAGGACGGGCGCATCGAGCGGTTGAAAGACCTGCCCAGCCTGAAGGGCATGCGAGCCGACCAACTGCTTACGTCCGACTATTTCGGTTTGTCGAGCACCGTCGATCCGTAGGCCGAGATCGACATGGCTCGCTATGTGTCGGCGGTCGACGACCTTCCGCTCGGAGACGCCGCACAGGCGGATGCGCTGGTGAAGCATATCACGATCGGCGACGGCGCGCAGGAGCAGATCATCCATCGGGCGATGCAGAAGTTCATTGCAGAGCGCGAGAAGCCGACCGGCGCGCTCCGCCCCGATGTGAGCCGCGAGGCGGTCGAGGCCGTCTTGGCCGCGCTCAAGGGTGATGGTCAGGCATGATCGCCGTTAAGCGGAGCGCGGCCGTGCCGGCGTCACTCGTGGCACAGCGATCGCTCGACCAGACCCAGGAGGCCCGGGATTACTATAAGGGCTGGTCGGCCGGGAAGCCCGCGTTCGTCGAGTTCACCCGCTACAAGGACTATGACGTCCAGCAGGCGCTCCGGAAGGATTTTTCCTGGAAGTGCGCCTACTGCGAGAAGCAACTCGAGAAGGGTTCTTTCGAGGTCGAGCACTACCGGCCGAAGGGTGGTGTGGCCGGTTGCGACCATCCCGGCTATTGGTGGCTGGCGCTGACCTGGACGAACCTTCTTCCGACCTGCGCGGCCTGCAACAAGGGTCTCCACCAGCACATCGTCACCGTCACGACCACCTTCGCCGAGGTTGAGGCGATGCAGTCGACGAAGCCCAGCCAGCTTCATGGGAAGGCGACCCAGTTTCCCGTGGGCACCGCTCGACTGGTGGCGGAGGTCGACGACCACGACCTCGAGCAGCCTCTGCTGCTGGACCCGACGCGAACGGATCCCGAGCCGCACTTGCGCTGGAGGCACGATGGTTTCCTCAGCGTCGTCGAGACCGCCGATGGCCCGGAAGGCCCTAGCGTGCTTGGGGCCGCAACCATCCACTGCGTGGCGCTCAACCGACTGGACCTCGCGGAGAACCGGACCCAGATCCTCGACCGTCTCCGCACCCAGCGCATCCAGATCATGGAGGCGTTGGAGAAGGACGCCGTGCCGGGCGCCGACGCGGCGGACATCGCGAGGGCGGTCGAGTTCGCGCGCGTGAGAATCGAAGATATGAAGGCGTCCGGGCTTCCGACCCAGCCGTTCGCGGGCATGGTCAGGGCGTATGTCCGGGCTCTGGCCGCGGAACTCGATCAGTGGGTCGCCGACAGTGTGGTTTAGCCGCTGAAGGTAGCCGCCCTGGCTGAGTGGCAAATCCTTGCGAGCTAAGTCGACGCGCACAAAGCCCCTGGTGCATCGCGTAGGGAGCAGTTCGCGTTAGACTGATAGCACCGTCGGGTGTGGTCAAGCGCTGTGATCGGCCGAGGATGGCAGCTGTCCTGCGCCGAGCAACTGTAAGTTGCCAATCCGCTCACGGCCTAGTTTGGGTCATTGCATCCTGCCTGAATGAACGTCCGCTTTCGGGTAGCCGCAGAGCGGGCGTGAATGGCGGATTGTGGGTCTTTCGACACTTCAACCATCGGGATTTGAAGAAGGTAGCTCGAAACGGCATGATGTGCTCGCGCTTCACGCGTCCCTAAATCAGCAGGCCAAAGACGACATCTAAGCCTTCGTGATTCGATTGATGAAATAATCGTCATGGAGCAGCCTGCTTGGCTATCCCGCGTTGGTTCCAGAGACGTGGTTGGAGCAGCAGAAATGAGACGTAACCTAGCGCGCGCCCTTGGCTGGATCATCGCGCTGCTGGGCGGTTTTTTCGTATTCGCCGGTGCTCTGCTGCTGTCGCTTCACGGGTCGCCTTATTATCTGATCGTCGGCCTCGCGATGATTGTCAGCGGTGCGCTTGTTGGTCGGGAGGATCGGCGTGGCAGTGGGCTGTTCACAGTGATCTGGATCGCCACCCTGGTTTGGGCTGTCTGGGAAGTCGGCTTCGACGGCCTGCAGCTCGTGCCGCGCGTCGTCGCGCCGACCGTCCTCTTGGTCTTAATCGTTTTGGTGGGCTGGCGGGGCGGGACAGCGTTCGGTCGTTCCGGTTTATCACGCGCCGCCCCCGTCGTCGCAGCGAGCGTTGCGGTTTTATGCTTAGGCCTGTTCGCGGTGCGTGGGCGCGACGTCGATGCACAGGGGCTGGTCGCACTCACGCCAAGCGTCCTCACGCAAGTAGCGACAGGCGAGGCCGATAACGACTGGAACGAGTATGGCGGTACCGCATCAGGCCGGCGGTATTCCTCGCTCGCTGACATCACACCTGCCAATGTCGAGCGGTTGGCGCTCGCCTGGACGCAGCGGACCGGCGATCTGCCGGTCGCGGCAGAGACGGCCGAGCACAAGCGGGAATATCATTCCGAGGCCACGCCGATCCACATCGGCGATAGCCTTTACACTTGCACGCCGCATTCGTTCGTGCAGGCGATCGACGCGACCACTGGCCGGACCAAGTGGAGCTGGCACGAGGCGGCTAATGTGCAGGGCAACAACTACCTCGTCTGCCGCGGGGTGGCGTATTTCGACGCACCCGCCGGGACGCCGTGCCCGCACCGCATTTTCGCGCCAACCTTTAATGCCCGGCTCGTGGCGCTCGATGCCGAAACTGGGCAGGTATGCCGGAGCTTCGGCGAGAACGGCAGCATCGACCTTCGCGCCAACATGGGCGTGTCGAACGCCTCCGACCAGATCGGGACGTCGCCGCCGATAGTGGTCAACGGGCGACTGATCATCGGCGAGCGGATCACAGACAACGTCAACCGCAACATCCCGAGCGGCGTGGTGCGTGCGTATGACCCGGTATCGGGACAGCCGGTATGGGCGTGGGACGTCGGCCGGTCGCAGGACGCGATCGCGCCGCTGCCTGCGGGTCAGGTCTACACGCGTGGCACGCCCAACGTCTGGGGCGCGATCACCGCCGATGCCGCGAACGGCCTCGTGTACCTTGGCACGGGCAATGCCTCGCCGGATTACTGGATCGGCTATCGGCGGCCGTTCGACGACCGGTTTGGCACGTCGATCGTCGCGCTCGACGTGGCATCGGGCAAACTGCGCTGGAGCCGGCAGCTGGTCCACCACGACATGTGGGACATGGACCTGCCGATCGGACCGTCGCTGTTCGATTATCGCGCGCCTGACGGGCGAACCATCCCCGCGCTGCTCCAGACGACCAAGATGGGCCAGGTCTATTTCCTCAACCGGCTGACGGGTGCCCCGATCGCCGCGGTTGCCGAGCGACGCGTGCGGACCGACGGTGCGACGCCCGGCGTCACTGTATCGCCGACGCAGCCTTTCTCGGTGGGCATGCCGTCCTTCACCCCACCCGCGCCGAGCGAAAAGGCCACCTGGGGGGCGACGCCGATCGACCAGTTGCTGTGCCGGATCGACATTCGCCGCTCGCAGGGTGAGGGGATCTACCAGCCGATCGGCCTGACGCCGATCATCGGCCATCCCGCGTTCGACGGCGTGACGGACTGGGGCGGCGCGGCGGTCGATCCGGTGCGCGGCATCATGACCGTCAACACGATGGAGATGCCGTTCAAGCTGTGGCTGATGCGCCGCGACGATCCGCGCGTCGCGCCGCTGATGGCGCAGAAGCAGGGCGGTGAGAACGCGCGGCAGGCGCAGTTGCAGACGCAGTACAACACGCCGTACGTCGCGGTCGTCCAGGCGTGGATCGGGATCTTCGGCGCGCCGTGCAACGCGCCGCCCTGGGGTCACCTAACCGCGGTCGACCTGAAGACGAAAAAGGTGCTGTGGCGTGAGGTGCTCGGTACGGCGCGCGATACGGGCCTGTTCGGATCGCATCTGGGCGTACCGATCAAGACCGGCGTGCCGAACCTTGGCGGGTCGATCGTCACCGCGGGCGGGCTGGCCTTCATCGCCGCGACCACCGACCAGTATCTGCGCGCGTTCGACCTAAGGACCGGCAAGGTCGTCTGGAAGGCACGGCTTCCGGCCGGGGCGCAGGCCACGCCGATGACGTACCGGGGCGCGGACGGGCGGCAATATGTCGTGATCACCGCGGGGGGGCACGGTGCGCTCGGGACGCGGTATGGGGATTACACGCTGGCTTATGCCTTGCCACGTACGTGACAACGAAAGCGAGCAAGCCGCTTCGACTTTCATGTAGCTAGGGGGGCAGGCCATTTACCGCTATCAACGGTGGTGGATGGCTTGCAAGTTAAGGACGTCAGCACACCCTCCACTAAGGATGGCGGGCAGTGCGACAAGGGGGCTAGGTGAGCGTTCGATTTAAGTGGAGTCTATCGCGGGTGGCGCCGCTCTCGATCCTGATGAGTCTAGGGGGCTGCACGGCGCTGTCGCACGGCTTCTTCAACCCGCAGGGGCCGGTGGCGGGGCACGAGCGCGACCTGTTCGTCACCGTGTCGATCGTGCTGCTGTTCGTCGCCGGACCGGTGCTGCTGCTGACGCCGCTGTTCGCGTGGCATTACCGGCTGTCCAACAGCGGCGACGCGTACCGGCCGAAGTGGAATTTCTCCTGGTGGGTGGAAGGGCTGATCTGGATTCCGCCTGCCGGGATCGTCATCGGGCTCGCGGTACTGCTGTGGCACTGGACGCAGATCGACGATCCGTATCGACCGTTGCCGGGCGCAGCGCCGGTCGAAGTGCAGGCGATCGCGCTCGATTGGAAATGGGTGTTCGTCTATCCCGACCTCGGGGTCGCGTCGGTCGATCGGCTGACCATTCCCGCCAAGCGCCCGGTACATATTAAGCTGACCAGCGGCACCGTGATGCAGTCGATGCTGATCCCGCAAATCGCCGGGCAGATCTACGCGATGGGCGGCATGACGACTGAGCTAAACATCCAGGCGCACCGGCCGGGACGGTTTCGCGGCGAGAATACGCAGTATAACGGCGCTGGGTTCCAGCAGCAGAAGTTCGACGTCGTTGCGGTGTCGTCGGCGGAATACGATCGCTGGGCGGCGGCTGCACGCCGCGGCAAACGTACCCTCGACCCACAAACGTGGCGGCGGCTGTCCGCGCGATCGATCATCACGCACCCCATCGAGTTCGCTCATGTTACGCCGAACCTGTTCGAGCACGTTGTCGCCGCAACCAGCGGCATGACCCATTCCCCCCAGAAAGCCGTCCGATGACCGTTTCCGTTCCCCTCTGGCCAGCGATGCTCGGCCGGTTCGGCTGGCAGGACCTACCGTTCGTGCGCGCTTGGGAGAACCCGACGATCAGCGAGATCATCGGCGCGTTCGCCGGTGCGCTGGTGGTGGTCGGTGCGGTCGTCGTCGCGGCGCTGCTGACGCGCTATGGCAAGTGGCGGTATCTGTGGACCGAGTGGCTCACCAGCCTCGATCACAAGAAGATCGGCATCATGTATATCGTCGTCGCGTTTGTGATGCTTTCGCGTGCGCTGGTCGAGGCGGTGCTGATGCGGATGCAGCAGGCGGTCGCGATCGAGAACCCGGGCTTCCTGTCGCCCGATCATTTCGGCCAGCTGTTCTCGACGCATGGCTCGATCATGATCTTCTTCATGGCGATGCCGTTCCTGACGGGGATGATCAACTACGTCCTGCCGCTCCAGATAGGCGCGCGCGACATGGCGTTTCCCTGGGCCAATTCGATCGCGCTGTGGCTGATGATCGGCGCGGCCGGCCTGATGATGGCGAGCCTCGTCGTCGGCGAGTTCTCGACCGGCGGATGGAGCGGCTACCCACCTTATACAGAGCGCGCGTTCAGCCCCGGCGTCGGTGTCGACTACTGGATCTGGGCGGTGGCGTTGGGGTCGGTCGGCTCGACAATGGCGGGGATCAACATCGCCTGTACCGTCTACAAGCTGCGCGCGCCAGGCATGCGGTTTATGCGGATGCAGATGTTCGCATGGACCAGCCTGTGCACGTCGATCCTGATGATCTTCGCCATGCCGCCGCTGACCGTCGCCACGCTGCTGCTGGCGCTCGACCGCTATCTGGGGTTCCATTTCTTCACCAACGACCTCGGCGGCAACATGATGAACTATGCCAACATGTTCTGGCTGTTCGGTCATCCCGAGGTCTACATCCTCATCCTGCCCGCGTTCGGGGTGTATTCGGAAGTCGTCTCGACCTTCTCGACCAAGGACCTGTACGGCTATACCTCGCTGGTGATCGCGACGATGGCGATCGCGGTGCTGAGCTTCACCGTGTGGGTCCATCATTTCTTCACGATGGGGCAGTCGGCCAACGTCAACGCGGCGTTCGGGATCGCGACGATGACGATCGGCGTGCCGACGGGCGTCAAGATCTACGACTGGATCTGGACGATGTTTCGCGGCGAAGTGCGCTTCACGGTGCCGATGCTCTACGCGCTCGCGTTCATGATGACGTTCGTGCTGGGCGGCTTCACCGGGATCATCCTGGCGATGCCGCCGCTCGACTATCTCGTCCACAACACGCTGTTCCTGGTCGCGCATTTCCACAACATGCTGATCCCGGGCCTGCTCTACGGGATGCTGGCGGGCTATCAATACTGGTTCCCCAAGGCGTTCGGTTTCCGCCTCGACGAGCGCTGGGGGCGGATCGCGTTCACCTGCTGGGTGGTCGGCTTCTACCTCGCCTTCTTCCCCTTGTACGTACTCGGCGCGAGCGGGATGGCGCGGCGGACGCAGGCGATCTTCGAACCGTCGTTCCGGCCGTGGCTGTACGTCGCCGGCGTCGGCGCGTTCGTCCTGCTGGCGGCGCTGACGTCGCTCGGCATCCAGTTGTGGGTGAGCATCCGCGACCGTGCCAAGACACGCGCGGAGGCAGGCGATCCGTGGGACGGCCGTGGGCTCGAATGGTCGGTCAGCGCACCGCCGCCCGAATACAATTTTGCGGTCCTGCCGCTGATCGACGGACGCAACCCGTTCTACGACCACAAGCATGACAAGGGCCAGCCCGACCCGTACGCCTCACCAGCGGCTTACGAGGATATCGTCGTGCCGAAGGGCAGCGCGACCAGCGTCGTGATCGGGCTCGCCGCCGCAGTCGCCGCGTTCGGACTGATCTGGGAGATCTGGGGGCTGACCATCGTCGCGCTCCAGGTGATCGTCGCCGCGGTCGTGCTGCGCAGCTTGGGTCGCGACCAGCACCGCACCATTCCCGCTGCAGAGGTCGCGCGCGAGCACGAGGCATGGCTCACGCGCGTCCGGGCGACGCCCGCAATTCCGCGCCAGCTGGAGACTGCGGGAGTCAATCGTGGCCTTGCGGAGATCGTGGCGTGAGCGAACCCGAACTGGCGCATGCCGGCCTCAACCTCGGCAACACCGGCGCGCTGACGCAGGACCAGGCGGAGAACGCGATCTTCGGCTTCTGGATATTCCTGATGAGCGACGCGGTGATCTTCGCGCTGCTGTTCGCCACCTATGGCACGATGATTGCCAGCACCGTCGGCGGCCCGACGCCTGCCTCCGAATTCAAGCTGCTGCCCGCGTTCGTCGAGACGCTGCTGTTGCTGACGAGCAGCGCGACGTTTGGCCGCGCGACGATCGCTATGAAGTACGACGAACCGCGCCGCGTGCTGTTCGGCTGGCTCGGCACGACGCTGGGTCTAGGCCTCGTCTTCCTCGCGCTCGAAGCGAACGACTTCGCGACGATGTTCGCGCATGGCGCCTATCCGATGCGCAGCGGCTTCCTGTCGTCGTTCTTCGCTCTGGTCGGGCTGCACGGACTCCACGTCGCGGTCGCGTGCTTCTGGCTGGTCGTGATGGTCGCCCAGGTCTGCGCCTATGGCCTCGATGCCCGCGTAAGGATCAACCTGCTGCGGCTGGGGCTGTTCTGGCACCTGCTCGACATCGTCTGGATCGCGATCTTCTCGGTCGTCTATCTGCAAGGGAACATCGGATGAGCGACCGGACACGCGAACTCAGAACCTATGCGATCGGTTACGGCCTGTCGCTCGTGCTGACCGTAGCGGCCTTCGCGATGGTCCGCTGGCCGTCGTTCGGTGCGCGCGAGATCTTCGGCGGCGTGCTGGCGCTGGGGCTGGTGCAGATGGCGGTGCAGTTCCGCTGCTTCCTCCACATCAGCCTCAAGCGTTCCTCGCGCCACGACCTGCAACTGATCCTCTTCTCCACGCTGATCATCGCGCTGATGGTATCGGGGACGCTGGTGATCCTGTTCAACCTGCGTGGGCGAATGATGGGGTGACAGGGGTGTGAAGTGTTAACTTTGCTATCTCAGTTCGAATGAATGCGCTGACCCAATACGAAACTCGAACATGAACGAATGGCCATATGTGGGAAACTGGTAATGCCCACTAGAGATCCGGTTATGGGTCTTTGCGATGGCAGACCTGCTGCAGGCGGCTAGGCGGGCTTCTGTCGCACCCCACTGGCGCGCTCAACGAACATCGCCTGCGTTTCCGCTCAGCGCGGCGCTTGCGGCGGCTAATCCTTCCATCATGCGCAATAAGACGCTCATATCGGTCAACCGCTTCAACCCATTTCTCAAGGTCTTAGGCGGCGGTTTGCAATTTCGCTGCGCGTTAGCTTTCTGCCTTTCCCCCTCCATGCCAGCGACTGCGCGTTGAGGGCAATCAAGTCAGCCGTTCCGGCTAGCAGCGCCTCGCCGGTAGCGATCGCACGGGCTAGGACCGCGTCGGGCGCATTAGCGTAAGCGGGTCTACCTACAATATGGTCGTACCAACATCCGCCGCAGGCATCGTCGAGCAGTATACGTTGAAAACAGTGATCAAGCCGCAACGACCATCGCGATTCGATTGCGCGCTTGGGGAGGCGTATGCGGGTGAGATCCAACCACTGCTGCTCGATTACTGGTCGCGTGAATTCCGTCACCGATAACCCCCGTGGCTCACCCACAATGCCTGCAACAGTGAGCACTAATAGTCCGGAGTGGCTAGATCTGGGCGAGACTTGCTGCCACTTGAATGAATGGCAGGTTTCGAGACGCTGGCATAGGCCACGAATGTCGCATCGTGGGTCCGCTCACACCTCGGTGCGTTCGGCCAATTCCAAAGCGTCCTCCACGTCAACGCCCAAGTAGCGCACCGTGCTGTCGATCTTGGCATGGCCGAGAAGGATCTGAACGGCGCGGAGGTTACCAGTCGCCTTGTAGATGATCGATGCTTTCGTGCGCCGTAGCGAGTGCGTCCCATAATCCTGCGCCGGAAGGCCGATGCCGACCACCCACTCGCGCACAAGGCGGGCATATTGCCGCGTGCTCATGTGGTCCATGTAGTCGTTGCGGCTCGGGAAAACGAAGTCGTTCAGTGTCCCGCCACGTCGCTCCAACCATGCCCGCATCGTCTTTCGCGCCGTGTCCATTATCTCGAACTGAACCGGTCGTTTGGTTTTCTGCTGAACCATGACGGCGCGGTCACGGACGCGCCCGCCGGAAATTACATCACCGATCCGCACCCTGACCACGTCACAGCCGCGTAACTTGCTGTCGATGGCGAAGTCGAACAGCGCTCGGTCGCGCAGTCGCCTATGCTGGTCCAGCCAGAAGCGAATGGCCCAGACCTGTTGCTGTTTCAGCGCCCGCTTCGCACCGATCAGCCGGCCTTCGTTCCAAGGCCGAAGTTCGTGAAAGGCGGGGTCCATTGACGAGCGACCCATCGATCATCTCCATCGGCCCAAATCGGTCATTCGACTGTACGCAGGCGCAGTGAACCGGCGGTTTGGAAATGTGGTTGATCAGCCGTCGATGATGCTGAACGTGCTGTCGGTTTCGTGCGGCGCCTCGCAGTCTCTGTGCGGCCGGAAGTGGGTCAATGCAGCTAGCCACGTGGTTTACCATTGCCGCTGAACCACTGGCCGCTCTAGCTTATTCAACGCTAAGCAAGGGGGCAGGATGAAACGCCACGGATTCATACTAGGAACGCTGGTTTTTGCGCTCAGCCCGGTCCAGTCCCAAGAGCCGATCGCAAATCCAAGCCTGACAGCCTCGGCCACGGGTGTTCGCGATGCCGCCCATGCCCGTGACATTGCGCTGCGCCGCTTCGACGTCGCCGTTCGCGTGCATGGGGCGGTGGCCGAGACGACCATCATCGCAGAGTTTTCCAACGAAGGGCGTGAGGTGCTCGAGGGCGACTTCCGTCTCGCGCTTCCCAAAGATGCAGTGGTTACTGGTTATGCACTCGATATCGGCGGTACGCTCGTAGACGGCGTTCTGGTCGATCAGCCAAAGGCCAAGGCGGTCTACGAGGCGCAAGTTCGTCGTCGTGTCGATCCCGGGCTGGCAGAAGTCGTGCCCGACGGAGGTTTCCGCACCCGCGTCTTCCCCATCCCGCCGGGCGGAGGACGAAAGATCCAGGTGCGCTTCGTCGCGCCGATCGGTGCCGAGGGATTCCGTCTACCGCTGCGCATCGCCGCGGCGCGGGAGGGGTGGACGGTTAGAGTGATGGCGGATGGTGTGCGGGCTATGCCGGCACTGCTGATGCCGGACGGTCGGCAGGGAACGTGGCAGGGCGGTGGGCAACAGGGTGGACAGAGTGCCGAGGCGAGCGGCAAGGGCACGCTGAACGGCGCGATAGTCGTCGCGCCCGTCGCGACCGCGGACACGATCGTCAGCCGTCACCATACGAGCGAACAATATGTCCAGCTGTCTGGGATGCTGCCCCCGGCCGCTGCGTCGAAGGCGGGCGGGACGCTACGGGTCTATTGGGACCGATCACGCTCGCGTCTCTTAGACCGCCACGGCACCGAATATGCGCTGCTCCGCCAGGTGATTGCCGCCTTACAGCCTCAGCAGATTGAGATTGTGACGTTCGCAAGCGACGGCGCCACGCGCACTATCGCCGCGACGGCGGATGCGGCAATCGAGGCAGTGCGGAGCGTACGCTACCGCGGCGCCACGAGTTTTGAAGCTGTGGCGGAGGCAGCCGGATCTGCTACGGCTAAGGCTGGGACGCCGCCTGACCGTTGCCTGCTGTTCTCCGACGGGCGGCCGACAATCGACCGTGCAAGCGTTTTCGCGCCCCGCTGCCGACTGGATGCGATCGCTGTATCGCCGACGGCGGACATCGGCTGGCTGAGACATCTTGCAGGAGCTACTGGCGGGCAGGCGTTTGCACCAGGAGAGGACGTTGCTGGCGTCGCTGCTGCGCTCGCGAGCGCTGTGGCCGGCGTCGCCGGGGTAGTTGACCAGGACGGTAACGAACTCGCCGTCGTGCCGCTTGCTGCACCCCCAGGGCAGTGGCGTGTAGTCGCGCGTGCCCCAGCACGAGGAGGTGTTCGGGTGCGAATCGGTGGAGCAGAAACGCTAAGGTCACTTGGCGAGGCCGTGCCGTTCGATGGTGACGGCGCACTGGTGGCTGCCAATCTGTTGACGACTTTGGGTGGGACCGCGCAGCGGCCCGAGTATGTTGCGACCAGTCGGCGTTACGGCGTTGCCAGTCCCAGCTTGGCGTTCCTCGTGCTAGAAGCGCCTCAGGACTATCTAACTGCCGATATCGCCCCACCCGCTAATTATCCCTCCGACGCGCTATTGCTATATCTTGCGAGCCGGAAGCGTATGGACGGCGAGCGCGCCGATGAAAAACGGCTGCGGTTGGAGCGGGTAACGCGTGATTGGACGGAACAGGTCGCCTGGTGGAAAAAGCGGTTCGATCCAACCGCGGAAGCGGCCGCCAAGAAGCAAGCTGCCCGTCATGCCCGTTCGAACAACCCACCGGCGGTAGTAATGTATGCACCGCCACCGCCACCGCCACCGCCACCGGCGCCTGCACCCGAACCTGGCGAGGCAGCTCCCTTAGGTGCCGATATCTTGGTGACCAGTAGCCGTGTGCAACCATCGGCCCCTGCCATCTCGATCGAGGCCTGGCAGCCCGATCGCGAGTATCTACGAACGTTCGACGCCGCGCCGGCACGGTTCGACGAGCGCTTCGCCGAGGCAGAGCCCGAAGCCGGTGGCGTGCCGGCCTTCTATCTGGATTCTGCAGAATGGCTACGTCGCCATGGGCGGACCATGGATGCGGTGCAGGTCGTGCTGTCCGCGCTTGAACTGCCGACGGCCAACGCGACGACATTGGGCATCGTCGCTGACCGGCTGGAGCGATATGGCGCGATTGATCGAGCGATTGAATTGCGGGAGCGGCAGGCGGCGCTAGAGCCCGACCGGCCACAGCCTCGGCGTCTGCTCGCGCTTGCCCTTAGCACGCGCGCTACAACCCGACCGGCGACAGCGCTGGCGGATTTGACGCGGGCTGTCGCGCTATTGCGCGAGGTGGCGGTCATGCCATTGGACCAACGCTGGGACGGGATCGACCTGGTTGCGCTGATGGAGGCCAATGCACTGCTGCCGCCGCTAAAGCGTCTGGGCGGACGCAGTCCTCTGGAACCTGCGCTTACGGCACTGCTCGACACCGATATTCGCGTGGTCGTCGACTGGACGACGGACGCCACCGATCTAGACCTTTGGGTGGACGAGCCCGGCGGCGAGCGGGCGATCTACAATCATCCGCGGACCGCGAGCGGCGGGCATCTTTCGAACGACATGACGACGGGTTTTGGTCCGGAGGAGTATTTCCTCCATCGCGCGCGTGGTGGAGAGTATGTCGTTCGCGCCAACGTCTATAATGCCGACCGGCTTGACCCCAATGGCTCGTCGCTACTGACCGCGCATCTGTTCCGCGATTTCGGTAGGGCAGCCCAGCAAGTCGAGGCAGTAGATATCGAGCTGAAACGCGACGAACATGGAGAAAAGATGATCGGACGGATCGCTATTTTGCCGAAACAAAGAAAACGGTAAATTCTACTTCGGGGGCGCGGCGCGACAGACGCTCTAGTCTGCTTGGCATTACAGAATTTCCCCATGTAGTCTCTTGGCCGAATTGCGGCACAGGCATGTGACTAAGCTCGACCACGTCTGCAAAATAAGTACACGTTGCTCTCGCGCTTGTCAGATGAACAGATGGTAAGAGACGGGGAGCGTTCAAGCTAAGGCTGGATCTCACCTTTTAGTCGTCATGCCTTATATTCACGTCTGCAGCCGGCCTGAGCCGTCCTGCAAAAGCCAGAAGCGGGTATATCGTTGCAGGCGCGGAAGAATGATCCACTGCAAGGTTGCGGTGAGAAGCAGAGACGACGGCAAAAGCTGCAGCGGCAG
>Ga0265780_10002390_pt1 | contig 25511 bp, 20 predicted proteins | sample P1T30metagenome_FD_192432 | JGI IMG/M metagenome (GOLD analysis project Ga0265780, IMG submission 192432) | Plant litter microbial communities from East Loma Ridge, Irvine, California - P1 T30 | ecosystem: Environmental > Terrestrial > Plant litter > Unclassified | place: USA: California... | reverse complement strand
AAGTTATGTTAAAAATTCCGGCAAGCCCTTTTAAATGAGGTAACTTAATATTATCAAACAAAAATAACTAATTATGAAGTTTTTCAAAACTATTTGTTTCACACTTGCGCTTTCTTCGGCAACATTGTATTCTCAGGAAGAAAAATCATCTGACAGCACCGAAGTTGTTATTACAAAATTAGGCATCGGAGTAATAGCTGGTTTCAATTTCGCCACTGTTTCAAAAGGAGATTTAAACAGAGCGCCAGATGCCAGAACGGGTATATATATAGGAGTACATTATGAAATTCCGATAATTGAAGATGTTTTTTCAATACAACCCGAATTGATTTACTCACAGCAAGGTTTTGAAAAACGATATGAAACTGACGAAGGCAGGAAAAAGTCGATTTACAAGATTGATTACATCAACGTACCAATAATTGGAAGATATTATGTCGTTAGAGGTTTTTCTTTAGAAGCTGGGCCACAAATTAGCTTTAAGATGTCAGAGCAATTTAAACGCGATATCACAGATACAGAAGAACTAACTTTAAACGAAGCTAAAAACATAGATTTCGGGATAATTGCTGGCTTAACATTTCAATTTGAGAGCGGTTTTTTCATCAACGGACGGTATAATCGAGGTTTCTCTGAGATAATTACTCAATCTAAATCAAAAAATACGGTTATTCAATTGGGAGTTGGATATAAATTTTAACATTTTATATTTAAAGTGAGCGAATTTCTTGAATTTCGAAAGTATGCGTGCATATATATTTATACTATTACAAAAAAAGATTATACCATAACCATATATTTTAGATAACTATCAATCAAATAGTTAATACTTTGTGAATTAAGAAAATTTTAGATTTTTGAGGCTGTTTATCATACTAATTTTGAAATACAAACCCTTAAAAAAATTAAATATGAAACTATTAAAAAAGATTACAGCAGGAACGATGATGTTAGTGGCAGTTGCAGCAAGTGCACAAGAAGCTGATAACACAAGATCAATGTCACCAAGCTTTGGTGTAAAAGGTGGTGTTAACTTTGCAACCGTTAACGGTGATGGATTTGACAGTCCAGATTCAAGAACAAGCTTCCACGTGGGTGCTTTGGCAGAATTTCCATTAGCAGATATGTTCTCAGTACAAGTTGAGGCATTATATTCTGGGCAAGGTTTTGAACAAAACTATAACATTCCACCAATTCCATTTGTAACTGAAGGCGGAAACAGAACAATCGAATATCAGCTAGACTACATTAATGTGCCAATTCTTGCAAAAGTTTATTTATTCAAAGGATTCAGTCTTGAGGCAGGACCACAATTTGGATTCTTAGTTAATGAAGAAATCGATTCAGATCCAACAGGAGATGGTGGTGACACAGTAACTGATGAGGCAAAAGACTTCGAGTTTGGTTTTGCTGGTGGTGTAACTTTCCAAACTGAAATGGGATTGTTTGCAACTGCAAGATACACGCAAGGTGTTACTGAAATCTTAGAAGACAGACAAGATTCTGATAACAAGATTTCAAACTCAGTTTTCCAAGTTGGTATTGGATTTAAATTCTAAGAATAGAATTATTTGAAATAGAAAAGCCTCTCAAATTGAGAGGCTTTTTTTTTGATCAATTTAATTGATTAGAATTTGTAGATAAGACCTAAGTTGATATCTCTCATGTTAAGTCCAAAAGCAAAATTGTCAGTTGATTCTGCTCCGTCGAAATCTGGTTTATCAGTAGCATATCCAAGAACTCCCCATGTTGCTTCAATCGCGAAGTTTTTTCCTAAGAAATAGCTAACACCTGGTGCAACTTGAATTGTAAATCCGTTAGATTTTGCTTCCTCATTAATAATGTTATCTTCAAATTTTGAAGTTCTGTATCCTGCGAACAACTCGCCAAAAACAGAAAATTTTGAAGCTGGCGTTACATAGTATCTACCAAAAGCACCGATTGTGAATGTAGAGATCGTTCTGTCAAGTTCGAAAGCTTCTTCGTTTGCTGACTCATAACCTAATCTTCCACCAAGTGCAATGTTTGGTGATACAAAGAAACCAACGCTAGGAGCAACTTCGAAACCATTTGTTTTAGCATCACCAGTTTTCGATGATTCAAAACCTACTGCTCCAGTAATGAAAACATCTCCATTAGCAAAACCACCTTCTGTTGTCTCTTGAGCATTTGCAAATCCGAATGCGAATATTGCAGCTACAGTTAAAATTACTTTTTTCATAATTGTTTGAGTTTGAAATTATACACCAAATGTAAAAATTAATGTTATAATGATTTTTCTTGCAAATTCGAGTTATTAACAAAGTTATGAACAAGTTGTTAACAATAATTCGCCTAAATATCACACTTAAGAAACTAATTGTTAGCAAAATACAAAAAACAGGATTAACGCAAATATCATATTTTTAACTTTTTCTTAATTTTAAATGAGATTAGTATTGCTAAATTTGGGTACAAATCTAATTTTCTTTAAACCACAATTTAAAAATGTCAACTATGAAAAAATTAATCTTAGCCGTATTATTTGTATTCGCGGCAATAACAAACTCGAACGCACAGGTCGTGCAATTTGGTGTAAAAGGTGGAGCAAACTTTTCAAGCTTTAACGGAGACACTGGCAATATTGACTACAAAAATAAAACTGGATTCCACGTTGGAGCAATGGCAGAAATAAAATTACTGCCTAATTTCTCATTACAACCTGAGGCTTTATTTTCATCTCAAGGAGCCACTTCAGATGTTGATGGCGTGGACGATTTCGATTTTGACTACATCTCTGTACCAGTTTTGGCAAAATTTTATTTAATCACAGATCGCTTAAGTATTGAAGCTGGTCCACAATTTTCATTTCTTGTAAGTGATTCTGGTGAAGTTGTAGATGAGTTAGGAAACAGATACGATCGTAATCCAAAATCATTTGACTTTGCTGTTGCAGGTGGTTTAGGTCTTAAAATCGCTGGCGGACTTTCTGCTCACGCGCGTTACACGATCGGACTTACAGAAATTTCTAAAGATGCTGAAGCCAAAAATGCTGTATTCCAAGTTGGTTTAGGATATTTATTCTAGACGAAACAATTATATTTTAAAAGCCGTTGTGTTCATTCGCAACGGCTTTTTTATTGGCTTAACATTTAATAAAGAAATTAATTATATATTTTTACCAAAACATCAATCATGAAAATCATTATTATCAACGGTCCCAATTTAAATCTTCTTGGCAGACGCGAACCCGAAATCTATGGTAGCCAGACTTTTGAAGAGTATTTTACGTCTTTGCAAATTGAGTTTCCTTTGGTAGAAATGCATTATTTTCAGAGTAATATCGAAGGTGAAATCATTGGTAAAATTCAAGAAATAGGTTTTGATTTTGACGGAATTATTCTCAATGCTGGCGCGTACACACATACGTCCGTGGGAATTGGAGATGCCGTAAAAGCGGTAACAACTCCGGTGATTGAAGTTCATATTTCTAATACTTTTTCTCGAGAATCGTTCAGGCATCAATCATTTATTTCTCCAAATGCAAAGGGAATCATCATCGGTTTTGGTTTGGAAAGCTATAAATTGGCTTTAAAATCCTTGGCGGAAAAATAATTTTTTGCCCGATGCAACCATTTCGTAAAAATTTTCGTCTATTAAAGTAATTCAACATAAATCCTCCAAATGAAAAACCTTTACGCATTTTTATTACTTCTAATTTCAGTTTCGGGCTTTGCCCAAATCAAAGGAAAAATTACCGATTCTGCTGGAAATCCGCTTCCTGCCGTAAATATTTATATCGAAAACACGTACACCGGAACCTCTTCAAACGAAAATGGATTCTATGAGGTAAACATAAAATCAACAGGAAAATATACCGTGGTTTTTCAATATCTAGGTTTTAAAACACAAAAATCTGCCGTCAATGTGGATAAATTTCCGTTTACATTAAACGCCACACTTGCCGAAGAAAATATTTCGGTGGCCGAAGTTGTCATCAGCACCCAAGAAAATCCTGCAAATGCGGTAATTAGAAGTGCCATTGCTTCCAAAAAGGAAAATTCAAAAATGACCGATAAATTCACGGCCGATTTTTACTCCCGAGGAATTTTTAGAATCAAAGACGCTCCGAAGAAAATCTTGGGCCAAAAAGTTGATGAAGACGGAATTTTAGACTCCACAGGAACCGGAATCATGTATCTTTCTGAAACCGTTTCCAAAATTACTTTCCAAAAACCAGACAAATTAAAGGAGCAAATCATTGCTTCAAAAATCAGCGGAAATGACAGTGGTTTCAGCTATAACACGGCGATGAACACGAATTATGATTTCTATGAAAATTATATCGATTTCAATATCAATATGATTTCCCCGATTGCTGACAACGCTTTCAATTATTACAAATACAAAATCGAAGGAACTTTTTTAGACGATAACAATTACACAATCAACAAGATAAAAGTGATTCCACGTCGTGATAATGAACCCGTTTTTGAAGGCTACATATATATTGTGGAAGATACTTGGGCGATTTATGCGGTCGATTTAGACATAAAAGGTTACAGAATGCAGGTTCCAATTTTGGAAACGATGAACTTGACGCAAAATTTTAGTTATAATTCAAATTCTAAGATTTGGTCAAAAAGCTTACAGACTTTAGATTTCAAAGCAGGACTTTTCGGAATTGGTTTTACCGGAAAATTTACGCACGCCTTCAGCAATTACGAATTTAAGGAAGCTTTTGAAAAGAAAACTTTCACGAGAGAAATCGTAGCGATTGACAAGGAAGCCAACAAAAAAGACGATAGTTTCTGGAACGCTTTTCGCCCAGTTCCATTGACCGAAGAAGAATCAAAAGATTACATCAAAAAAGACAGCATCCAGACGATGAAAAAATCGCAAACCTACTTGGATTCTACCGATAGAAAAAACAATAAGTTCAAGATTTTTGATGTCATCAGCGGTTACAGTTACAGCAATTCTTTTAAAAATTGGGCTGTAAAATATGACGGAATTATGCAACTTGCCAATTACAATACCGTTCAAGGTTGGGCTTTAAACACAGGTTTTTCATATACTAAAAGAAATCCTGACGACAGAACATACACTTCTTTTGGAACAAAATTAAACTACGGTTTTGCCGAAGACCGATTAAGAGCAATTGGCTATTTCACCACGCGTTTCAATAATCAAACGAACGCTATTTTTACGGCTTCCGCCGGAAATGAAATTGTTCAGTTTAATCAAAATCCTGCGATTCCAGAAATCGTAAATTCAGTAAGCACATTGTTTTTTAAAGACAATTATGCCAAGTTATACGACAAGACTTTTGCTAGAGTTAATTATCAGCAAGAAGTTTCAAATGGATTGACTTTATTTGGAAATGCAGAATATTCTAGACGAAAATCGCTTTCAAACAATACCGATTATGTCTTGATTAAAAAGGACAAAGAATTCACGTCGAACAACCCGCTGTTTCCAACATTAGATATTCCTATTTTTGAAACGCACCGTCTGGCAAAGGCTTCGGTTACCGCACGATTTAATTTTGCACAGGAATACATTACAAGACCTGATGGAAAGCTGAACTTGGGCAATGATAAATACCCAACGCTTTTTGCCACTTATGAAAAGGCTTTCGCCGGAAGTGAGAAAAACTTTGAGTATGATGCGATTTATGCAAAAATGACGTATGATTTGAAACTAGGAAACAAAGGCGAATTAGGAACCAATTTTAAAGCCGGAAAATTCTTTGGCGCAGACGGAATTTCGTTTGCTGATTACAAACATTTCAACGGAAATCAAACGCACGTAGGAATGGCTGACCGCTATTTAAACGTGTTCAACTTGCTTCCTTATTATGCCAGAAGCACGAATGATTCTTTCTTAGAATTGCACGCAGAATATAATGACAAAGGATTTATTATGAACAAAATTCCGTTATTGAATTTATTGAAAACCAATTTGGTTTTGGGAGTTCATTCGCTTGGAGTCCCAGACACAAAGCCTTACACTGAATATTCTGTTGGTTTAGACAACTTAGGTTTCGGGAAATTTAGATTGCTTCGCTTGGATTATGTGCGCTCGTACAACGGAAGCGGATATGCCGGCGACGGAATTATTTTTGGCTTGAAATTTTTGAATGTTTTGAATTAGAAAACAACACAGATTTACTTCGTCAGTTCGAACTTTGTTCTCGTGTCACAGATTTTCACAGATTAAAATTTGTTCTAAATGAATATTTCTAAAATCCGTGGAAACCTGATAAATCTGTGTTCCAAAATCAAAATTCGTTTCAATCGAAAAAAATTATTAAATGAATTTTAAATTGATTTCCTTATTAATTAAGCCTTGCTATACGTTGAACAAACCTTAGAAATATAATTAATATCAAAAATTTTAAAATGGAATCAGATTTTTATCCTGGAATGAAAGTTTCTCTCGACGGAGAATTTGGAGTAGTTATAAAGCCCGAAACAGATAGTGAAGATTTCTGTGGAATTATTCGCTGGGATACCGATAAGGAATCTGATTTTGAAGATTGGGGAGGATTGTTCGGTACATTTTTAAATCAAGGCGGAAAAATAATCGACAGAAATTTTCCGTTTAAATATATAAATGATGATGGAACACAGAAATTAAAGAGCTAATCCTAAAAAAAATCCATCTAATTCAATAGTCAACTTCAATAAAAAAAGGCGTTTCAATCGAAACGCCTTTTCTTTCATATAAATCTAAAACTTATTCAGTTTCAATCACAGCTCCAAGCGCTTTCAAACGCTCTTCGATGTTTTCGTAACCTCTGTGAATTTGTTCAATATTTTGGATTTTGCTCACTCCTTTTGCCGAAAGCGCCGCAATCAACAATGAAATTCCCGCGCGAATATCTGGAGAAGACATTGTCGTCGCTTTCAATTGAGATTTGAAATCGTGACCGATAACAACCGCTCTGTGTGGATCGCAAAGAATAATTTTTGCACCCATATCAATCAATTTGTCCACAAAGAACAAACGACTTTCAAACATTTTTTGGTGAATCAAAACGCTTCCTCTCGCCTGTGTTGCCACAACCAAAACGATGCTCAGCAAGTCAGGAGTGAATCCTGGCCAAGGCGCATCTGAAATTGTCAAGATCGAACCGTCGATGTAATTTTGGATTTCATAACCATCTGTGTGAGACGGAATGAAAATATCGTCGCCTCTTTTTTCAAGCGTGATTCCTAGTTTTCTAAACGTTCCCGGAATTACGCCAAGATTTTCCCAACTAACATTTTTGATGGTAATTTCACTACGAGTCATCGCCGCCAATCCAATCCAAGAACCGATCTCAATCATATCTGGAAGAATCGTGTGCGTGCAACCACCAAGTGAAGCCACTCCTTCGATTTCTAATAAATTTGAACCTACACCGGTGATTTTTGCACCCATAGAATTCAACATTTTACAAAGCTGTTGCAAGTAAGGTTCGCAAGCTGCGTTGTAAATTGAAGTTTTTCCTTCGGCTAAAACTGCCGCCATTACGATATTTGCAGTTCCGGTTACAGAAGCTTCATCAAGCAACATCGTTGTTCCGTGCAATTTATCGGCTTCCACACCATAGAAATAATCCTCCTTATTATATCTGAAAGATGCGCCAAGACTGATAAAACCTTCAAAATGCGTATCTAATCTTCTTCTTCCGATTTTATCACCACCTGGCTTTGGGATATATCCTTTTCCGAAACGAGCCAAAAGCGGACCAACAATCATAATAGAACCACGCAAAGAACTTCCTTCTTTTTTGAAAGCCTCTGATTCAAGATATGCCATATTTACTTCATCAGATTGGAAAGTGTAAGAACCTTTTCCAACTTTCTCGATTTTTACACCAAGATTTTTTAATAAAGTAATTAGTTTGTTCACGTCAATAATATCTGGAATATTATTAATCGTTACTTTTTCTGGAGTCAACAAAACAGCACACAAAATTTGCAATGCTTCGTTTTTCGCTCCTTGTGGCGTGATTTCTCCTTTTAACGGAACGCCACCTTCAATCTTAAAAGTTTCCATTTTCTTTAATTATAATTTATGAATTATGAGTTATGAGTTGGTGTAGAGAATCTGAGAAACTCATAATTTATACCTCATAACCCATAACTTTAGGGTTTCCTGTTATTGTTTTTGTTCTGGTTGTTTGGCTTTTTTGCCATGATTTTTGGCTTGGCCGGCATTTGACTTTTGTTTGAAAGCTTTTTGTTGGTACGCATTAATTCTGTCGTGTTCAACAACTCTTCTGACGACGACTTCATGTTGATTTTGCCTCCAGAAAGTTCGTATAAATGCTCAAAAATAACTTCATCTTTCACCGTGTCTTTGTTCCAGCTCAAGTATGATTTTTTCATGTGATTTGCAATCACGATGATTAGTGCGCTTTTCAATTCGCCATCTTCCCATTTGTTTGCCACATCAATCATATACTTGATATTATTGCCATAAAAACGGTATTTTGGAAAATTCTGCGGATAATTTAAACGCTCTGGTTTTTGCTGCAGCATTTCTCTCGAAGGCACAGGATATGGGGAATCAACGTCTAATTTAAAATCAGACATAATGAAAATCTGATCCCAAAGTTTGTGCTGAAAATCAGGAACGTCGCGCAAATGCGGGTTCAAGCTTCCCATTACCGAAATGATGTATTTTGCGGCTTTATTGCGCTCAGCTCGGTCTTCAATTTCAGTTGCCTGATCGATCAGTTTTTGCAAATGACGGCCATATTCTGGAATGATCAAATGCGGTCTTTCGGCATTGTACTCCAAATGATGAACGATGTCGTGTGGGTTTTCTTTTATATACATAAAATTTTGTGCTGCTTAAAGCGAGATAATTCCCGGTATTGTGGAAACTTCTAAATATTTATCGACGATGCTTTGTGAACTTTTCATTCTCACGTTTACCGAAATACTGGTAAACTTGGCATTCTTAGATTTTGTAGTCTTAATCACGGCTCCCATGTCATTGAAAGCGTTTTCAACTTTTTCGACGTTTCCATCTTCTGTTGGGACAATAAATTTAAAAAGATATTCTGCGGGCCAAACGTTTGCATTATCCAACTCCTCTTTTAGCCTTTCATAAAATTCTTGGGTCTTCTTATCCATCTTCAAAATTAAAATAAAAGCAAATATAGTGTATTGATTTTAGATTAAATAATTATGTAATTAATTTAATATGAAATGAGCTAACTGAAATATAGTATAGCAATATGGGATTAATTGCTAATGCGACGTTTTTTTTCTTCCGACAATGTGGGAATCTCTGTTCGCAATTCAGGTTGCAGAGGTACGCGTACGTACGGATGAGAAGTTTGAGTAAAAACCATTTGTGAATAACAGCAATTGCCAAATATTTTCACACAACGATTCCCAACTCTCCAAAAATTCAACACACTTTCTCAAATAGCCCCGATGCAAGGGAAAAGCTCCCGATTTTTCATCGGGACTTTGGAAAGGCAGCGGGAAATGCGATTGCTGAAACTTCACTATCGATTCGCTCAAAAATAAAAAAAATCCCTAACTATTTCTAATTAGGGATTTTGCCTTTTTCGTAGCGAGGACGGGAGTTGAACCCGTGACCTCAGGGTTATGAATCCTGCGCTCTAACCAACTGAGCTACCTCGCCATTTTTTTGGTTATGTGCATCCTTGAATGCGGGTGCAAATATAAAACTAAATTCAGATGTTGCAAATATAATTGGCTAAAAAAAAATATTTTTATTTTGTGGTTAATTTGATTTTATTCTATATATTTCCAAAAAAATAAACCTAGCTCATGGAAAACAAAATACGTTATGAATTAGAATTTCCTCTAAATTCATCGCCTCAATTGCTATATCAATATATTTCAACGCCTTCTGGATTATCTGAATGGTTTGCCGATAATGTAAATTCAAGAGGAGAATTCTTCACTTTTATTTGGAACGATAACGAGGAAAAAGCAAGATTGGCTTCAAAAAAAACTGGCGAGAAAGTAAAATTTCGTTGGGTTGAAGAAGATGGAAAAGACGGTGAATACTTTTTTGAGCTGAGAATTTTGGTTGACGAGATCACGAAAGACGTATCTTTAATGGTTGTAGACTTTGCCGAAGAAGATGAAGTTGCCGAATCGACGCAATTGTGGGAAAACCAAATTTCAGATTTAAAACACGTTATTGGTTCAGTTTAATAGATTTCAATTTATAAGACTTATATTTGCCCTGCATTAATTTCAGGGCTTTTTTTATGATTAATTTTAACGGAACGATTTCTTCAGAGGATAATTTATTGACCAATAATCGCGGATTGCTTTATGGCGATTCTGTTTTTGAAACTGTAAAAATTCTTGACGGAAAGATTCTTTTTGTTGAAGATCACTACTTTAGATTAATGGCTTCGATGCGAATTGTGAGAATGGAAATTCCGATGAACTTTACTATGGAATTTTTTGAGGAACAGATTCTTTCTTTGGCCAAAGCCGAAAATTTAGAAAAATCCTCTCGTGCGCGTGTGACAATTTTCAGAAAAGAAGGCGGTTTATATCTTCCAAAGGATAGAAATGTGTCGTTTTTTATTTCAATTTCTGAGCTTGAAAATGCAGTTTATAGCATCGAAAAAGAGAATTATGAAGTGGAATTGTACAAGGATTTTATTGTAACAAAACATCTGCTTTCCACAATCAAATCGTCAAACCGATTGATAAACGTGACCGGAAGCATTTTTGCAGATGAAAATGGCTATGACAATTGTTTGCTGATCAACGACGATAAAAATGTGATTGAAGCTTTAAACGGAAACCTCTTTATGTTGATGGGAAATAAATTAATTACGCCACCAATTTCTGAAGGTTGTTTAAACGGAGTTATGCGCAAGCAGGTTTTGGCTCTTGCCAAAAAAATCGAAACTTTGGAAGTTGTGGAAGAACCGATTTCGCCATTTGATCTTCAAAAGGCTGACGAACTGTTTGTTACCAATGTAATTAAAGGAATTCAACCGATTACAAAATACCGCAAGAAGGAATATGAAACTAAAGTTTCAAAAGATTTATTGCTTCGATTAAATGCTCAAATCAGATTTAATTAGTTTAAAATCGGATTTTCTGGAGCGTTTGACCAGATGACATAATCGCCACCGAGTTCTAAGATTTTTTCTTTCCAGAAATGTGTGGCAGATTTTCCGATTATTTTATTTTCATAGACGTTTTGGGAAATAATCCAAGAATTTGCTTCCATCTCGCTTTCCAATTGTTGCGCATCCCAACCGGTATAACCTAAGAAAAATCGAATATTTGTTTTCTTAATTTTTCCTTCGTTGATCAATTCTTTCGTGGATTCAAAGTCTCCACCCCAATAAATTCCGTTAGAAATTTCAATACTATTTGGAATTAAATTCGGAATGTTATGGATAAAATAGAGATTATCTTGTTCCACGGGGCCACCATTATAAATCTTGAACCGCGCGCTAATTTCAGGAATCAAATCCTGGATCGTGTATTCCAAAGGTTTGTTTAAGATAAAACCAACTGAGCCTTCATCATTATGATCCGCCAGCAAAACAACTGAGCGATTGAATGATAAGTCTCCTATAATGGAAGGTTCTGCGACGAGAAGTATCCCTTTTTTGAGTTTTTCTGAAATCATTTGGCTGCAATTTTTATTAAATTTAACAATAATTATTTTTTATTCCAAATTATTTCGATGTAATGCACAAAAAAAAGCCTCTCGAAAACGAAAGGCTTAAATTTATTTTTTATCAGGATGAAACTATTTTGAGTTTACTGAACCTTCTAATTCTGCACCAGCTTTGAATTTTACTACGTTTTTAGCAGCAATGCTGATTGTTTTTCCAGTTTGTGGGTTTCTTCCTTCTCTTGCAGCTCTTCCAGAAACTGACCAAGATCCGAATCCTACTAAAGATACTCTTCCACCTTTTTGTAATGTACCACCTACGTTAGATAAAAAAGACTCTAAAGCCAATTTTGCAGCAGCTTTTGAAATTCCAGCATCAGCTGCGATAGCATCGATTAATTCTGATTTGTTCATAATATTAGTATTTATTGTTGGTTAAACATTTTATTGTTATAACAAATTTAGTAGGATTTCCTTACCGTGCAAGACTTTCAATAGCTTTTTCGCTTATTTGTTGATAACTTCGGTGTTTTGTTAATAAAACCGACTTGTTTTTATCAGAATCACTGTCAAATCACTGTTTATGCGGTCTTAGAAAGCTTTCGCATCTTCACTCAAAGTAATACCGTTCAACAGCTCGGCAGTCTTCAGATTTTTCTTTCCAGGAAATTGTAATTGTACTATTTCGATATAGCCGTTGTTTGTAGCAATTTTCATTTCTTTTTTGGTCGTAATTATTTTCCCAATTGCTTCTGAATGATCTTCTGGAGTAAATCTCGCTTCATAAATCTTCACGTTCCATTCTTGTTCTTTGTCTTTAAAAAATGTCCACGCCGATGGATAAGGCGAAAGCCCGCGAATTAAATCATGAATTTCTTTTCCAGATTTATTCCAGTCGATTTTACAATTGTCTTTATTTAATTTGTAAGCCGTTTTTATATCGTCAGAATCCACTTGTGGTTTTGGTTGTGCTTTTCCTTCTTCTATCAAATTTAAAGTTTCAACAACAGCTTCACTTCCTAAATTCATCAAAGTATCGTGTAAAACGCCAGCATTTTCTCCTGAAGAAATAGCAACTTCTTTACTTAAAATCGTTGCTCCCGTATCAATTTTATCGTCGATGAAAAAAGTCGTCACGCCAGTTTTTGTTTCTCCATTGATAATCGCCCAGTTGATCGGTGCTGCGCCACGGTAATTTGGCAACAGTGAGGCATGAAGGTTAAAAGTCCCAAATTTTGGCATTTCCCAAACTGCTTTTGGCAACATTCTGAAAGCCACAACCACCTGAAGATTAGCATTCAAACTTTTTAATTCTGCTAAAAAAGTTTCGTCTTTTAAATTTTTCGGTTGCAATAATCTCAAGTTATTTTCCAATGCATATTCTTTCACGGCAGAATATTTAATTTTCTGTCCTCGTCCGGCTGGCTTATCGGCGGCGGTAATCACTCCCACAACTTCAAAATTATTTTTGACAATGGTATCCAAAATGCCCACGGCAAATTCTGGCGTTCCCATAAAAACGATGCGTAACTTTTCCATTTATTTCAAGGTATATTTATTGTTTGGCAAAATTTCAATCTTATTTATTTCCAGCAATTGTTGCAACGCAAAGATAATCGCCTCATCTGAAAATTTCGAATACATTTGGATTTCTCTCGAGCTCATCGGGCTTGTTTTCAGCAAATCCACTATTTTTTCTGCAACCGAAGAAACTTTACTTTCTGTTTTATTCAAAGTAATACAATACGAACAAATGCCACAGTTTTTGCTTTCTTTTTCTCCAAAATAATCTAAAAGCTGACGACTTTTGCACGATTTGTCGTTGACAACATAATCTAAAACCGATTTCAACTGTGCCTTTTTCAAGTCATTTTGATTTTCCAAATATTTTGAAACCCGATTTATCGTTCGGTCGTCTTCGCGAACTTCGTTAAAAGTAATTGTCGAATCATTGCTCTTTGCGTGATAATCGATGATTTGCCTTTCCTGTAATTTATTTAAAACTGCTACAACTTGATTTTCTGCAGACTTCGATTTTTTTGCGATGAGCGAAATATTAATCGCCGTAATTATTTCGTAAATCCCTGGATAGGTTCGAAGCATTGCCAAAATAATTTCCTCATCCTGCGGATTCAGGCTCATGTAGCGCATGACTTCTTTTGATTCAATGACAAATTGAACCGTCACTTTTTCTGTAAATTCTTGCGACAGCGAAATGATGCCTTGTCGGTCTAAGAATTGCAAACCGTTATACGTTTTTAAAATCGGGAAATTATATTGCACGCAGAATTGATTAATATTGAACGAAAACTGCTCGTCAATTCCTTCGCCATAAGCAATTTGGAAAAAATTACACAGCTTCACGTACATCTCCTTCAAAAATTTGCTGTCCGGAAGATTATTCAAAATCTGGCTTTCAGAAGATTGCACATCAGACGGGCTGTTCAGCAAAACGGCAAAAGCTTTCTCGCCATTTCTTCCGCCTCGGCCAGCTTCTTGGTAATAATTTTCAAGATTTTCAGGCAGTTGAATATGAACAACGGTTTTCACGTTCGCCTTGTCAATTCCCATCCCAAAAGCGTTTGTGGCCACAATTGCTTGCACTTCTTCGTTCATCCAAAGCTTCATATTTTTATCTTTTTCTTTGGCGTGCAAGCCTCCGTGATAAAAAGTGGATTTGATTCCAAGATAATTCAACTGCGATGAAACATCAAGACAGGCTTTTCGATTTCGCACATATATTATGGAAGGTTGCGGATTTTTCTTCAGAATTTGTTCCAAACGGTACAATTTATCTTCCACATTAAAAACCATATAAGCCAAATTTTCTCTGGCAAAAGATTTCTGGAAAACCGCTGGATTTTCCAATTTCAACTGCGAAATTACGTCGGTTTTTACGCGGTCTGTTGCTGTTGCGGTCAACGCTAAAAAAGGAATTTTGGGAAAATGTTCTTTTAAGGAAGCTATTTTCAAATATGCAGGCCGAAAATCGTGTCCCCATTGTGAAACGCAATGTGCTTCGTCGATGGCAATTAAATTTATCGGAAGCGCTTTGATTCGGTCTAAAATCCAATCGGCCTGAAGTCGTTCTGGAGAAAGGTATAAAAATTTGTAGTTCCCATATTGGCAATTGTCAAGCAGGTCGCTGATTTCATCCGAAGAAATTCCTCCGGTCAGCGCAATTGCTTTGATATTTATCTTTTGGAGATTGGCGACTTGGTCTTTCATCAAGGCTATCAAGGGTGAAATCACAAGACAAATTCCGTCTTGCATCATCGCTGGAATCTGGAAACAGATGGATTTTCCGCCACCGGTTGGCATCAAAGCAAAAGTATCTTTACCGTCTAAAACCGAGGCAATGATTTCGGCTTGAGGCGTTCTGAATGTACCGTGTTTCCAGTATTTTTGAAGAATCGAAAGCGCTTCTTGCATAGTTCTAGTTCGAAAGATGTCCCAATATAAAAAGAATTCTGTTATCGACAGTATCTTTTGGGACTTCAATCAAGTTGTAACCATAACTTTCGTAGGTTTCTTTCAGGTGTTTGTAAATTAAAGTAGCCTGTTCGTAGTTTTCGTATCGGGCGTCATCACTTTCGTAAATGGCTTCCCAAGGCGGTAAAATAAAGATTTTTGTGTATTTATGTTCACGGCAAGCTTCGTCAAAAAAAGCAGGATATGCATCACCGATATAGTGCATGTAAGCCAAAACGTCTGGAATGCCCCGGTCGATGAAAACGACTTCACATTCTTCTTGTAACGCTTGCTTATGTTGTTTTTTTCTCCCTTCAAGAAGCAACTCGCTGAACAACAGCGGATTTTCAAGAAACAATTGTTCGATTCCTTCTTTTTTTGCTTCGAGTGTGATTTCTCGTGAAATTTCGGGATAACAACAATGTCCGCGTTCAAGCAAACCGTCAATGATTGTGGTTTTTCCAGTTCCAGGCCCGCCGATGATGACAATGATTTCTTTCTGCACTTTTAAAAAATAAGGGGCAAATTTACTTAAAGATTTTTAGATACTAAAGGGAAATTTTATTTTTTAAAAAGCTGTTTTTCACGCATCGTTTTCACGCAATGGTCCTGAAGTTTCCAAAAATTCGAAAACCTTTCTCAAATAGCCCTGATGGTGGCGACTATCCTTTTTTTCTTTTTTTGAAAAAAAGATAGTGCCATCCAGCAGGAATTGCGCTTGCTGAAAATGACTGATGATTCGCTTCAAAACAATTTTGGAAATGTATTGAGAAACCTAAGTTTAACTCTTAAATTATCATAATTAAAAATTATTTTACAATATTTTAACATTATTAAAAACTTTTTTTCTACGTTTGTAGTCCCAAATCTAATATTAAACTATGAACAAAACTACCCCATTAGTATTGTTGTACCTCGCCCTTGTTGGTATAACTGAAGTTTCCAAAAGTCTTTTGCAAGAACCTCAACTTATTTTTAAAAGTGATTTAGACTCATCTCTAATTTATATTTTAAAATAATTTCTTCTCATAATCGGCAAATTTGGAATACGAATGTATAAATCCTGATAGAGGATTCATCATTTATTCCTCTATTTGATGTTTATGGTTGTCTTACTCAAAAAATTTATCCCCAAATTTTTTAATCACATGAAAAAAAATCTACTAATTACATTTTTTTTGGCGTTCGTTTTTTCACAAAGTCTCTTTTCTCAATCTTCAAATTTTTGGAAAGTAAAAGGTGAAAACAACCCACAATTGGTTCAAAACAGAAAAAATAAGGTCAGGAAATTTAAATCGTTCGAACTGGATTTTAACTTATTGAAACAAAAACTTCAAGGAGCAACTTCGAGAGAAACCTCAAATCTGGTTCAGACCGTTTTTTTGCAATTTCCTTTGGAAAACGGAAAGTTTGAGGAATTTGAAATCGAAAAGATGAATGTTTTTCATCCAGAATTGCAAGCGAAATTTCCTGAAATCCAATCATTTTATGGAACTAGCAAGCAAAATTCTTTGAATAAAATTTATATCAGTATTTCTCCTGAGGGATTTACTGGTTTGATTACTGGAGATAAAACTATTTATATCGATCCTGTTTCGAAAGGAAATACGACTCAATATATTGTTTATGATCGAACAGACTGCCAAAGAAGTTCTTCTGACGATTTTGTTTGTCATGCAGAAGATGAAGAATTCGAAAATGTATCTAAATCCTTCAACAGCAATGAAATAAATAATACAACTGACGGAAAAATAAGAACTTACACGATTGCAATTGCTTGTACATCTGAATATTCTGCGTATTATGGAAATACAATTTCACAGGTTTTAACTGCCATGAACAACACAATTACTCGCGTTAATAGTATTTATTTGAGAGATTTGGCGGTAAAATTTCAAATTACAGCAAATAATGACCGTTTGATTTATATTAATGGAACTAATATAAATGGAAATACCGATCCTTATGATAATTATGATGGAACGCAAATGTTGAACATCAATACTGCAAATATATCAGGAATCATTGGAGTAAATAATTATAACATCGGACACGTTTTTAGTACTGGTGGCGGTGGAATTGCAGGCGCATCACCTTGTAATTCTGCTTCAAAAGGCAATGGTGTTACCGGAATTGTTACACCACAATTTGATCCGTTTGATATCGACTATGTTTGTCACGAAATTGGGCACCAATTTGGGGCTGGTCATACTTATTATAACGCTTGTTTTGGTTCGAAAGTTAACGATGATTACGAACCTGGAAGTGCTTCTACCATTATGGGATATGCCGGTATTTGTGCGCCAAATGTTCAATCAAACAGCGATGCCTATTTTCATGCTCGAAGTTTAGCGCAGATGACTGCCCAAATTGCAACGCACACTTGCGAAAGTGAAGTTTCAAATACAAATGCCGAGCCGGTTGCTAATGCTGGATCTACCTACACAATCCCCAAAAGCACGCCTTTCATTTTGAATGGCTCTGGAAGTTCTGATCCCAATCCTGCAGATGTATTGACTTATTGCTGGGAGCAATATAATAATGACGGGGCTTATACGCAACCTCCGTTGGCCACAAACGTTGGAGGTCCGATTTTTCGATCATTGACACCAACTATTGATGCTTTTCGTGTTTTTCCTAATCTTAATTCGATTATCAATAACGAAACTCCAACTTGGGAAGTTTTGTCGTCTGTGGCACGAACTTTAAATTTCAGATTGACAGTTAGAGACAACAACACAACTGCACCACAGACAAATAGTGCAAATGTTGTAATAACTGTGGGAACTGCTGGGCCATTTGTTGTCACTTCGCCAAATACTTCTGTTGTTTGGTATGTAAACGAAACAAAAGCGGTGACCTGGAATGTTGCAAGTACAAATACAGCGACATATTCACAAACTGTTAATATCAAAATGTCAACAGATGGCGGTTTAACGTATCCGACTGTACTTGCGACTGTAGTCGCAAATACTGGAACAGCTAATATCGTTGTTCCAAATTTAATTGGTAAAAACAACAGAATTAAAATCGAGGCTGCTGCGAATATCTTTTTTGATATTTCAAATGCGAATTTTGAAATAAAATCGAATAAATATGATTTAACAATTGCACAGCCAACTGTTTCTGTTTGCAAACCGACGAATGCAGTGTACTCTATTGCTTACGCGCCAGCGCCAGGTTTTTCAGAAACTGTTACATTTTCAACTTCTGTATTACCTTCGGGAGCGAGTGCAATATTTTCTCCTGCAAATAGAAATACCGCTGGAAATGTAACTTTAACCATTTCGGGACTTTCAAATGTCCCAACCGGAAATTTCAATTTTGAAGTAAAAGGAACTTCAACTACTTCAAATATTGTAGCAAATACTGTTTTAAAAACCTTCGACAGTAATATTGAAACTGTCTCTCTAACATCCCCAACGAACGGAGCTCAAAACCAGCAAACTTCTGTTCTTCTTCAGTGGAATCCAATTTCTAGTGCTTCTTCATATATCGTAGAAATAGCGACAAATCCAACTTTTTCTTCAATAGTTGAAACTGCAACTGTAACAGAAAGTTCTTATCAAACAACTACTTTAGTTGCGGGAACAATCAACTATTGGAGAATCAGACCGTCAAATTCTTGCGTTACCGGAGTGAATTCAGAAGTCTTTTCATTTCAAATTGCACAAGATACTTGCAAAACGTACTCAAATGTTTATTTTGACGGAAATGCAAACTGGGAAGCCAATTCAACGAATGCAGTTATCGCCAAAATGAACGTTGTAGACGATATCTTAATCAGCAAAGTGACTTTCAAGTTAAAAGCAACTCATAGTTTAGCTACAGATTTAAAGATGCAATTTAGCAGTCCGACGGGACTTTTTATAGAAGTTTATAATCGCGATTGTTCTGGATCAAATTTTGACGTAACATTTGATGACGCTGGAACTGATCTTGCCTGCGGAACAAATCCTGCATTAGGCGGAACGCAAAAAGCGAATCAACCTCTGACTCGATTTATAAATTCAAATGCACAGGGAATTTGGACTTTTCTAGCAACAGATCGTGTTGCAAATTCTTCTGGCGGAACACTAACTACATTTTCAATTACCATTTGCGGAAAATTACAAACCGTGAACGATTTGGCTATTGCAAAAAATACTTTAAAACTTTCACAAGGAAATACTGCAACGGTCACTTCGATTTTATTAGCATCATCGCAAGCAAATGCTACTACGGCGCAAATAAAATATACGATAACGCAACTTCCGCTTCACGGAACTTTAAAAAGAAATTCTGTTTTAATGAATGTGGGAAATACTTTTACCCAAGCTGACATCAATAGCAATCTTATAACTTACACGAACGACAATAGTTCAAATAATTCTGACAGCTTTAAATTTGCTTTAACCGGCAACAATGGCGCTTTTGTTGGCGGAGAAGTTTTTAATATTCAAGTATGCACGCCTCCAACGTTAACAAATTTGCCTGATATTACTGGGCAATGCAATGTAACTTTGTTAGCACCAACTGCGACGAGCAATTGTTATGGATCGATTACTGGAACAACAACAACTCAATTCCCTATAACAACTCTTGGTACAACAGTTGTTACTTGGACTTTTAACGACGGAAACGGACAAACATCAACGGCCAGTCAAAACGTAATTATTAGTGGCACAACTTGGAACGGTTCTTCTTGGTCAAATGGTTTGCCTACAGCTTCCTTGGGAGCGATTATTTCTGGAAATTTTACAGCAACCCAAGACTTAGTTGCATGCAGTCTTCTTGTTACAAATAATGCAAACGTTATTGTCAATGCCGGAGTTGACTTAACTATTTCTGGTGATGTAACTGTAAATAGTGGCGCAACATTAACTTTTCAAAATAATTCAAATTTATTACAGACTAAAGATACGAATGGAAACAGTGGGACAGCTTTTGTTAAAAGACAAACTTCTGCTATAATGAGGCAAGACTATAACCTTTGGTCAAGCCCCATTGCTACACAAGGATTATTAGCCTTCTCACCTGCAACATTAACCAATCGTTTCTATACTTACAATCCCACAACAAATCTATATAATGTAGTTGCCGCGCCTTCAACCACAAATTTTGACTTGGCAAAAGGATATTTAATTCGCGTATCAAACACCCACCCTACTTCGCCAACAATTTGGGAAGGCCAATTTAGCGGTGTATTGAACAATGGAAATTATACAGTTCCCGTAAATAATGCCACATATAATGCCATCGGAAATCCTTATCCGTCAACTATTAATGCAAATAGCTTTATAAACACAAATAACATTAACGAAGCAATTTATTTTTGGCGAAAGACTAATAATTCTTTAACAACTTCTTATGCAACTTACACGCAAGCTGGCGGAACTGCGAACGCAGGCGGACTTAGTAATATCACACCGAATGGAGTCATTCAAGTTGGACAAGGATTTATCATAAAGTCAACTTCTTCTTCAGTAAATTTCAACAATAGCATGCGAACCGGAAATAATGCCAACCAATTTTTAAGAAATCTTGAAGTAGAAAAACATAGAATTTGGCTCAACCTTTCACACAACGGAATGCCAATAAATCAAACGATGGTCGCTTATATGAATGATGCAACCGAAGGAATTGATGATAAAATTGACGGAAGATTTATAAACGACAATCAAGTTGCTTTAAACTCGTTGATAAACGAAGAGGAATTTGTAATTCAAGGCAAATCATTGCCTTTTTTAAATAGTGATATTGTTCCGTTGACCTTTAAAACTGATATCGCCGGAAATTTTTCTATTGCTATTGACCACGTTGATGGATTGTTCGAAAACGGCCAAGAAATTTTTATCAAAGACAAACTGACAAATTTCACTCACAAGCTAAATGACGGAGAATATCAATTCAATTCGCCTGTTGGCGTTTTCAATGATCGATTTGACATGGTTTATGTAAATAACGCGTTAGGAAACCCCGATTTTAATTTTGAAGCAAACAATTTAATAGTTTATATAAAAGAACGAAATTTGGTGATTAATTCATCTTTACCTTTGATCAAAAATGTAAAAATATTTGACGTTAGCGGACGGTTTTTATATGAAGCGAAAAATGTCAATGCTAATTCTTTAGTAATCAATGATATTGGCCTTGCAAGACAAACACTTATTTTACAAATCACAACAGAAGACAGCAATATAACTCATAAAAAAGTTATCTACTAAATTTAAAACTATGAAAAAACATAAGAATTTAAAAATCTGGTTGTGCTTATGTATAATGTGTAACTCATTAGACTTGCTTGCCCAACCTGGCGATGAAAATGCAGATGGAACTCTTGAAGGCAACGATCCCACCGGAGTTCCAATTGAAAGTAATATTTTGGTAACCATATTAATTATTGCGATCATAGTATTTTGTTTAAAAAAGTTTATTAATTCAAACAAATCACTGATTTTGAAAAAATAACATAAAACAAAAAGCTCAAATCTTTAAGATTGGAGATTTCTGTTCTTTTTCGAAACAATTAGTTTTCAAAGACATACCGAAATAATATTATATCATTAGACAATTGTTTTATATAATTTCATTATATTTGTAGTAAATTATTAACATTTAAAATTTCTGAATAAACTTTAATGTTGTTTCCCCGATAACATTAATACACAAACCCAAATCTATTTTTAACGAAATCATCAGTATCTAATCCCCATAAGATATGAAAAAAACCTACTCCCTTACCAGTGAGCTTTTGCTCGCGGTAGTCTTTATTTTATTTACTTTTCAGGGTCATTCCCAGACTGTCTTAAATCAGGAAAAATTTGAAAACTTAACTACAGGCATTTGGACGACCGGAAGCACAAACGTCGCCAAACAAACGACAGTGCCTTACAACGGAGCAAATTCAGTTAGATTTCGAGGAACAACTAATATGACTTTGACATCCAATCCATTAGCTGTTAATATCACTCCATACAATAAAATTGATGTCAAATTTTTTTTAGCGAGTAGTAGCAATAATAGTGGAGAAACGATGACATTGCAATATAGAGATGTCGCCACAAACGCTTGGCAAAATGTTAAAACAGTTATGGTAAGAACATCGGGAGGTGTCACACGCGACATTAATGTTACAAACCGATATCACGCATACCACGCAACTTTGTTTAGCACCAACTTTAATTTTTTAGCGACTGGTCAGTTTCGATTTATAGCAAATTTAGCGGATGCAAATCGATTTTTCTATTTAGACAACATCTCGATTATTGGAACAATCTTTACAACTCCATCAAGAGGTCCTGGTGGCATAACTGCAAATCTTGAAACCTGGCTAAAAGCAGATAAAATAAATGGAACAGACGTTGATGCAGACAACGCCACAATAGATTCTTGGCAAGATTTAGGAAAAGGAAACGACGCTAACGTAATCGACGATGAAAATGTTTCGCTAACAAATAAACCGATATTTAAAAACAATCCTACAAATAATGTTAATTTTAATCCTGTTGTATATTTTAACAACGATAATTTAAGTGCACGTGACTACACAGGATTAACCAATCGCGCAGAACTTAATGCGACAGGTGGTTTTTTCAGTCAAGATCAGTTTATAGTTGTAATTAACGAAAATGGCACAACGTTAAGCAACTCAAGCGGAGTTAAAGACATCTTTTGTGGACAAGAGGTTAACACGCAAACTTATGAAGAAGATATTTCCGGAATTGGTTTTGGAGATTATTCGCTGAGATTAGATCAAGAAATAATCAGTTATTGCATAGGAAACAGCCCGGTAGATGGTAGTGGAAATCCAGTTGCAGAACCATTAAGAGGTTATGGAATAGCACAAACTGGAGCAGCAACTTACACCAACTTATTAGGAATAATTAATGCGAGACAAAATCTTGCAACAACGCCCACAGCGCAACAACTCTTTTATAATGGCTTATCAATAACAAATAAAGAAGTTGGCGCGCCGCAATATAGATCATACTCAAATCGAAGATTTTGGATAGGTCGTAGTCAAGCTTTTAATGGAAGTTTCAACGGAAGAATTGCGGAAGCAATTACATATTCTGCCAGAAAAAATGATGCTTCTGAAAGAAGAAGAATTGAGAGTTATCTAGCCATTAAATATGGAATAACCCTGGGCACAAACGGTGTTTCCATGGATTATCAAAATTCTGATGGAAATATTATTTGGAACCAAAACGATAATATCGGATACAACTTTAACATCGCCGGAATCGGTCGTGATGACCTGGCAGATTTATCTCAAAAACAATCTCGCAGTTCTAACTCTGCTGCTGAAGTGGCCATTGGTTTAGGAGAAGTTGCAGCTACAAATACCGCAAATCCAAATACCTTTTCAGCCGACAGACAATATTTAGTTTGGGGATCAAACAATTCTCCTTTAGCTCAAAACGGAACTGTTGCAAAAACGGTAACATTGGGATCAGGCATTACAACAACTTTTTTTGAAGCTCAAAGAAAATATAAAATCGTTGAATCAGGAAGCGACGTTGCTCAAACGGTTGTATCTCTTCCAAAATCGTCATTAACTTCAACTTTTACAAAAACAGGAACTCAGGAATATGTATTAATCGTTTCTTCAACAGCAAATTTCGCGACTGCCGATATTATTGACATCATTCCATTAACAGATACCGGAACTAATTTTGAAACTTGGTATGATTTTGATGCAACAAAATTTTTCAGTTTTGGTGTTGCAAACATTTCGACTACAAAATACAGATTAGAAAATGATAGTTCTGATTTTGTCGTGGGCGAAAAAGATGTTAACTTAAATAACGCGTTTACCGTTTCTTCATGGATAAGAACAACGAACAATAACGGTGTTTTTGTTGGAAAAAATGGAGCTTACCAATTCTATGTAAACAATAACGGCAAGGTTGTGGGAAATTGGAATAACGCCGATAGAGTTGTAAGTAACGCTACAGTAACAACTGGAAGATGGCATTATGTGACGACAACTTTTGCAAGTGGCACAGCCAAAATTTATATCGACGGTGTTTTAGACGCAACTGCAACGGGACAGCCAACGCCTGTAACAAATAGCAACAATTTTTCTATAGGAGGAGTTTGGACATCAAAAGCTTCGATAACAAGTCGTTTTTTGGGAGATATTGATGAAATTAGAATTTGGACAAATGAATTGACCGAGACTCAACTTCGATTTATCATGAATCAAGAAATTCTTAAAAGCGGAACAAACACTTTTGGAAAAGTCATCCCAAATACAATCACAAAAAATGATATTGCAACACTTTCTTGGAATAATTTGCAAGCTTATTATGACATGAACACGCTTTATGGAACTTCCATAAAAGATCTTTCTGACAATAATCGTTACGCAAGAATTAAATATTTAAGTCCTGACAATAACATAATTGCTGGTCAAACCGCTCCTCTTCCATACGTTTCGAGCACAAATGGTTTGTGGCAAAACACGGCAACTTGGTCAAATGGAGCTGTTCAAAACATTGCAAACAGTCTTTCTCTTGTAACGCCTTCCGTAAATATAGACTGGAACATCGTGCAAACGCAAAATGCCGTGGAGTCACAAGGAAACAAAACTCTTCTAGGATTAATTGTTTCAAGTAATACCCTGAGCGCAACAAATGATTCAAAAATTGAAGTTTCTCATTATTTAGATCTAGACGGAAAAATTGACTTGGTTGGAGAATCGCAACTAATTCAAACATTAAATAGCGATTTAGACGTAAACAGCGCTGGCTCAATTGAAAGAGACCAACAAGGAACCAAAATTATCTATGACTATAATTATTGGTGTTCACCTGTTGGAACTCCAAATACGACTTCAAACAATAATAGTTATACCGTAAACGGAGTTTTTAAAGATGGAACCACCACAACGCCGACAGATATAAACTGGGTTAGCGGTTACAACGGTTCCCCGACATCACCAATCGCGTTAGCAAGCTATTGGATTTATAAATTCCAAAGCGCGGCAGTAGATTACGCAAACTGGATTTACGCTGGTCCCAACGGAACATTAAACGCCGCTCAAGGCTTTACATTAAAAGGAAGTGGTGCTGCAACAGCCAATCAAAATTATACTTTTGTTGGAAAACCTAACAACGGTTTGATTCAATTTTCAATCGGCGCAAACTTAATTAATTTGACCGGAAATCCTTACGCGTCAGCGATGGATGCGCAAGCTTTTATCTCCGCAAATAACGTTTCCACAACTGGAACTCTATATTTTTGGGATCACTTCGGAGGCGGAACGCACAACTTGTTGGGATATCAAGGCGGTTATGCCACTTACAATAATATGGGTGGCGTCGTTGCAATGTCACACCCTACTCTTCAAAATGTTGGACCAGGAACAAAGCAACCCCGACGCTACGTTGCAGTTGGTCAAGGATTTTTCATCCATTCGAGCGCCGTGGGTGGAAATGTGA